>Ga0268298_10001791_pt1 | contig 24382 bp, 17 predicted proteins | sample WWTPWeurt_MetaG_FD_194462 | JGI IMG/M metagenome (GOLD analysis project Ga0268298, IMG submission 194462) | Activated sludge microbial communities from WWTP in Nijmegen, Gelderland, Netherland - WWTP Weurt | ecosystem: Engineered > WWTP > Aerobic digester > Activated sludge | place...
AGATCAATATGTTGCGTTGTATTTTCTGTGGCTTATGCGAAGAGGCTTGTCCGAAAGAAGCGATCTTTTTAACTGACCGACTCGTAGACGCAGAATATGAAAGAGAAGATTTTGTGTACGGGAAAAATAAACTGGTTGAAAAAATTGAGAAGAGAATTGATGTGAGCAAAAGACAAACTCCGGAAGTAGCATCTTTCAAGAAATTACCAGGTTTGAAACACAACACATTGTGGGATGGTAAACAGATCAATAAAGGAAAACATTAATAGATTGCAATACAATTCAATAAAATCATGTTAGGATATACAATTACTCAATGGCTTTTCGGAATACTTTCCTTCTTAGCCATTATGTTCGCTCTAATGGTCGTGTTCAGCAGGAATCCGGTCAACTCAGTACTCTACTTAGTACTTACCTTTTTTTGTATTGCAGGCCATTACATTCTGTTGAATGCACAATTTCTGGCCATCGTACATATTGTAGTGTATGCAGGTGCGATCATGGTCCTCTTTCTCTTTGTGATCATGTTGATGAACCTCAATCAGAATGATGAACCACAAAAGACCTGGTTAAGCAAGATCATTGCTGCAGTTGCAGGCGGAATGCTTCTTTTTGTTTTTGTAGGATCTTTGAAAGGAGCAGAACAGTTGAATTTAACTGCTTACGGATCTTCTCAGATCGGTACTGTTAAAAATCTGGGTAAAGTTTTATTCAGTGAATTTTTATTCCCATTCGAGATCGCATCCGTTCTTTTATTGGCTGCGATGGTTGGTGCAATTATGATCGGTAAAAAAGAAACGAAGTAATATGATAAACAGTATTTCCATAAATTATTACCTGCTTTTAAGTGCAGTGTTATTCACGATCGGTGCCGTTGGCGTAATGGCGAGACGTAACTCCATCATCATTTTCATGTGCATTGAATTAATGTTGAATGCCGTTAACCTATTATTGGTTTCATTCAGCACGCTTCATGGCGATGCAAAAGGACAGGTATTCGTGTTCTTTATCATGGCTGTTGCAGCAGCTGAAGTTGCAGTGGGATTAGCCATTTTAAGTATGATCTACAGAAATGTGAAAAGCATTGATACAGATCTCATGACCAATTTGAAGAATTAAGAATAGATTAAAGACCAATAAAAAGATTATGATAAAATTAGCTTCACTTGTTCCCCTCTTTCCACTGATCGGTTTTCTTATCAATGGATTTTTTGGGAAGAAATTAAGTAAAGGATTAAGCGGCACCATCGCGTCATTAAGCATTCTCGCATCCTTTGTACTTTCCGTTTTGATCTTTATTGAACTGAATGGTTCAGCAGAAAAATCTCATGTCATTGATCTTTTCTCGTGGATCAGCTCGGGCACATTGAATATTCCATTCGAATTTCTCATCGATCCACTATCCTCATGGTTCTTATTGATAATTACCGGGATCGGATTTTTGATCCATATTTATTCGATCGGTTACATGCATGACGACGAAGGATTCTCTCGCTTCTTCACTTACTTGAATTTGTTTGTATTCTTCATGTTACTTTTAGTTTTAGGAAACAATTACCTGATCATGTTCATTGGTTGGGAAGGTGTTGGATTGTGTTCTTATTTATTGATCGGTTTCTGGTTCAAGAATACTGCCTATAATAATGCAGCACGCAAGGCTTTTGTGATGAACAGGATCGGTGATCTTGGTTTTTTGCTGGGTATCATCCTGATCTTTGTTACATACGGAAGCATTTCTTATGATCAGGTATTTGTCAAAGCAGGAACAGTTGATACTTCGGTTGTCACTGCAATCGCTTTACTTCTTTTCATTGGTGCAATGGGAAAATCAGCTCAGATCCCATTATACACTTGGCTGCCGGATGCGATGGCAGGACCAACACCGGTTTCCGCTTTGATCCATGCAGCAACAATGGTGACTGCAGGTATTTTTATGGTGACACGTTCCAATGTTTTTTATTCTATTAGTGATACAGCAGGAATGGTGGTTGCTGTTGTTGGTGCAGCTACAGCCTTGTTTGCTGCAACCATTGGTCTGCTTCAAAATGATATTAAAAAGATCCTTGCTTATTCTACCGTTTCACAATTAGGCTTGATGTTTCTGGGTCTTGGTGTAGGCGCTTATAGTTCTTCAGTTTTCCACGTAACGACACATGCCTTCTTTAAAGCATTATTGTTCTTAGGCGCAGGTTCAGTGATCCATGCAATGGGAGGAGAGCAGGACATCAGAAAAATGGGAGGATTGAAAGGACACATCAAGATCACTTTCCTTACTATGCTTATCGGTACGATCGCGATCAGTGGAATTCCACCTTTCAGTGGATTCTTCAGTAAAGATGAAATACTCGCACATGTGTACGAACATAATAAAGTATTATGGTTAGTAGGAATGATCACCTCCATGCTTACTGCATTCTATATGTTCCGAATGATGTTCGTTACTTTCTGGGGAAAATTTCGCGGCACACATTCACAGGAACATCACTTGCATGAGTCACCTTCAACTATGACCATTCCACTGATCGTTCTTGCAATTCTATCCGTATTAGGCGGAGCATTAGGCTTACCAGAATTCTGGGGAACACCTAACTGGATGCATCACTGGCTGGACGAGATCATCATTCGTAAGAATCCAAGTATACTTCATCATGATACAGAATGGACCTTAATGGGATTAGCCGTTGCGGGTGCTGTTGCAGTGATCTATTTTGCGCACATGATGTACAATAAGAACAAAGTTTTACCTGCTGAAAAAGAAGAACAACTTAAACCTTGGCAGCGCTTGATCTATAACAAATACTGGATCGATGAATTATATGATGCGATCGTGAGAAAACCACTGGACTTGATTTCGGAGATCTTCCATAAATTCCTTGATATTGCTATGATAGATGGAATAGTGAATGGAGTAGGTATGGCCGTGAAAGGAATCGGATCAGGCGTGCGTTTATTACAACAGGGGAACATTGGTTTTTATGTTGTGAGTATGGTATTAGGTGCAGCATTCATTCTTTTAGTAACGTTTTTAATTTAATTTCTTCAATCGCATATGTTAACATTATCACTCATAGGTTTTCCACTTCTTGCAGCAGTTCTCGTACTGTTCATGAAAGGAAATTCTGCCCGTAACGCAGCTCTTGGATTTTCGGTCATTGAATTTGCCCTGGCTATTGCTGCTTATTTCTGTCATCATTCAGATCCAAATTGCGCGATGCTCAGCAGCAACTATGCATGGGTAGCTTCATTGGGAATTAATTTTTCTGTGGGAATAGACAGTTTAAGTTTGTTGATGGTTTTACTTACTGCCTTTCTTGTTCCACTCATCATTCTTTCATCCTTCAGTAATAGCTACGAGAATGCACATTCTTTTTATGGATTGATCTTATTCATGCAGATGGCATTAGTTGGTGTATTTGTTGCTAACGATGGATTCTTGTTCTATGTATTCTGGGAATTGGCGCTTATTCCAATTTATTTCATTTGTTTGTTGTGGGGAGGAGAGAACAGAGGACAGATCACATTCAAATTTTTCGTCTATACATTATTAGGTTCTTTGTTCATGCTCGTTGGTTTGATCTATTTGTACAATCACACGGGCGCAGATGGAAGTAAATCATGGGCCATTCAGGAATTATACGATGCAGGAAAATCATTAAGTGAAAAACAACAAGGAACAGTGTTCTGGCTTATTTTCATTGCATTTGCCATCAAGATGCCGATCTTCCCTTTCCACACCTGGCAACCGGATACCTACGTCAATGCTCCTACACAAGGAACAATGTTGCTTTCAGGGATCATGTTGAAGATGGGAACTTTCGGAGCCATTAAATGGTTATTGCCAATGGTGCCAATGGGATTAGAACAATGGGGTGGAACAGCAATTACTTTATCTGTGATTGGAGTTGTTTATGCATCGTGTATCGCTATTGTTCAAAAGGATTACAAACGTTTGATCGCTTATTCTTCTATTGCTCACGTTGGTTTGATCTCTGCCGGCATACTTTCTCTTACGCAACAAGGTATTCAAGGTGCCATGATGCAAATGCTGGCACACGGAGTGAACGTTGTTGGTTTGTTCCTGATCGCTGATATTTTATTAAGACATACCGGAACAAGAGAGATAGAGAAACTCGGAGGCATCAGAAACATGAACGGTAATTTTGCTGTGCTCTTTCTCATTGTACTTCTAGGTGCAGTAGCACTTCCACTTACAAATGGATTCATCGGCGAATTTTTATTGATCAATGGAGTTTACCAATTCTCTCCTTGGTTAGCGGCCTTTGCGGGATTGAGTGTGATCCTGGGCGCAGTTTATATGCTTCGTAGTTATCAGGGAATCATGCTGGGTGAGAAGAAGGATTCACACGGCGCATTCGGATCGCTTGCTTCAACTGACAAAACGGTTTTGATCATTGTTTGTATCGCCATTATCGCTTTCGGTGTGTATCCAAAACCATTGAATGATCTGGCTGAAGAAGGTGTTAAAGTGATCATCTCAAATTTGAAATAAAGAATTGTAATTAATATAGAGAAAAAATTATGAAAGGATTATTGATCTTAAGCGGACTCGGAATCATTGCCATGCTGGCTGAAATATTCCGTTTTAAGAAACTGCTTTTACCATTGGTATTATTAGGAATTGTTGGTGCTTATGCGCTCAATTTCATGGAGTGGAAGAATGGAATGAGTATTTCTTATTTCGATAACATGATCGGATTCGATAAGATCGCCATCGCTTTTTCAGGGATCATATTAGCTACTGCCTTTTTCTGGTTCATTCTCGCCAACGATTATTTTGATAATCAGAATACAGTTGTAGATCATGTTTCCTTAGTTCTTTTTGCTCTGGTTGGTGCGTTGATGCTGACCTCTTTCAAGAACATGACAACCTTGTTCCTTGGTATTGAGATCATGAGCATTCCACTTTACGTACTTGCTTCCAGCAATAAGAATAACCTTAAGAGTAACGAAGCCGGATTCAAATACCTCATCATGGGTTCATTCGCCAGTGGATTTCTTTTATTTGGAATTGCACTGATCTACGGAGCTGTTGGTAGTTTTGATATGGCTGTTATCACACAGCACATCGCCGATAATTCCGGAAGTTTGCCAATGTTCTTTTATGTGGGTGTGATGATGATGTTGATCGCAATGTGCTTTAAAGTTTCTGCTGCTCCGTTTCATTTCTGGGCGCCAGACGTTTATCAAGGTTCTCCAACTTTGATCACGGCCTTAATGAGTACAGTAGTGAAGACTGCGGCTTTTGCTGCCTTCCTTCGTTTGTTCTTGATTGGTTTTGCGGGAATCAGTTTAACCTGGACCGGAACTTTGGCCGGTGTAGTTGCACTTTCATTGATCATCGCCAACTTCAGCGCCGCAATGCAAAGCAATGTAAAGCGCATGCTTGCTTATTCAAGTATCAGTCATGCTGCATTCATGTTAATGGTCATTCTTGCCAACATCAGAAGCAATCTGTCTATTGATGCGATCCTTTATTATTCACTTGCTTATTCCATTGGCAGTATTGCTGCCTTCGGTATCGTGCACAACGTTACCCGTAACGGAAATGAAGAGATCTCTGCATTCAACGGATTGGCCAAAAGAAATCCGGTACTTGCCTTGTGTATGACCATTGCGATGTTATCCCTTGCCGGAATTCCGGTTACTTCCGGATTCTTCGCAAAGTATTTCGTTTTCACAACCATGATCGGTACTGGTTATAAATGGTTATTGATCTTAGCAGTTCTTACTTCAGCTGTAGGAGCCTATTATTACCTGAAAGTGATCATTGCCATGTACTTCAAACAAAATGAAACGGAAGAAGCCATAGAGATCAAGAGCTCAAATTCATTTGTCATTGCTGTTACTTCTATCATCGTGATAGCAATTGGAATAGTACCCGGAATCGTTGCTGAGATGTTTAAGTTCTGATCGAGGAACTTTCTTTATTCCTTAATGAACTTGACCTGGTCTCGCTGACCATTATTTCCTATAACATAAAGTGTATAAATTCCTTTATCCAGGACTTCGATGTTTAATTTAATTGGAGATCCTTTTTGGTTTTGATTAGCTTTTAGGCTCAAGGCATTTCGTCCAAGATTATCATAAACGAACACGTTTACCTCAGACCTCGAAAGCTCTTTGGTCAATTGAATTTCAATTTCGTTTCTGGCGGGATTGGGACGAACAGTAATCCTTTCGAGTAGATCTGCGTTAGTATTCAAAATTTTAAATGTTTCGTATGATTCTTTGCTTTTGTCTTTATCAAATAATCTTAGTCTGTAGATACTTGTTCCGTTTTTTTCAGGAAATTCATCCAGCACTTTGTAATTTAATTTTTCAGTCGAATTTCCTGCGGCCCTTGTTTTTTCAAGTAATTGAAAAGAACCGCCGTTCACACTCTTTTCAATCAAAAAATAATCTGAATTCTTTTCACTTGCTGTACTCCAATTCACCTCACAGACTGATCCGGTATAATTAAGATCGAAAGAACTGAGTTCAATAGGAAGTACACAGTTGTTTGTGACAGCGAAGCTCGCCGTACGAGTGGTACCGCAAGCATCAGTTACCAAACAATTAAAAGTAACCGTTCCGGGTGAAACGGGTGAGTAGGTTATTGTTGGTGTTGTTTGTAATCCGGGACTCCACAGATAGGTAAATGGCGAAACTCCATATTGCGGTGTTGGGTTAAGAGTAACTGTGCTATTGCAGACAGCAGCTATTGTCGTTGTTCCATTACCGGTAATTGTTTCAGATAGTGTTTCCAGGGATCTTCCTTGTAAAGTAACATTCCAGCTATTTAGTCTTAAGCAGGTATTGGTGGCCCAGGTGCAATTACATCCTGCGGTGAGCGGACAAGCCCCTGAACTTCTTGCTAAGTTAAATGTAAAGGCTACAGTTTGATTTGAACAGGATGGTGTTAAACATTGTATCATACTTTGAGTTCCGGAGCTGTTAAACGGAATAGTGGGATTCCAGATTCCGGGTAGAGAACAAGTGCCTACTGCACATTGCCAATAAAATCCTGCTCCACTTGGCGTTTTACCTCCACAATTTGATAATATGTCAACCAATGACCAGCTTCTTCGGCAACTTCCTGCAATAGAACAACAAAGTCCTGCTTCAATCACCCAGCCTGAACTAAAATCCCACGGCGTACTGCCTCCGGGATAAGTAAGTGTCATACTTTGACTGCAGAAAAGCGGGAAAATATTCGACCCAATCGTATTCGCCGGAGCAGCTATAGGTCCAACAGCAGTAAACAATGGATCTATTGTCAACGGATAAACTATTCCTGCTTTATTCAAAAAGGCTGAATCAACATGTAATTCAAGTTTATTACCAATGATCTTGTAATTATTGAAAATTGTATTTCCTTCATTTCCGGAGGCGTCATAAGACATTGCCTTTCGGATCAGGAATTGCGTGATGTTATTCTGATCGATCACATTTATTTCATCTTTGAATAATTGTCCCGTAAAACCTGATTGCTGCACAAGGCTCAGACCGGAGGAAAGTTCCAAATGATCTGTGAAGATCATGGATTTTACATTTAGAAGGGGAGAGTTGATCAGGAAATTACTTTTTATTTGTCCTTCATCAACAATGATCTTCATGTCTATTCCCGGAAATATATTACTTATATAAGCGCCATTGTTGCCAATTGTATAGTTGGTCCAGTTAGAATTATATTCATTTACAGTCTGGTCATTCTTCAAAACAGTAAGCGTATATCGGTTGTGAGCAATAGAATTAGTACCACAATTTAAGATGGTTTTACTAAGGAGCGTATTGATCTCCGTAGTGCGTGGTTGACGCAAGGCACGAAATTGACCGGGAGCAGTTTGACGAAGTGTAGGATCTATTGCTAATAACAATCCATCCTTGTAATAATTGATTGGCCTGCCGGACTTTTGAATGTAGAAGAACTGAGGGTCATTTAAATCAATGTAAAATCGTTCATCCGGTTTTCTTTTGCTGATATCTTCCGCAACATTTTTTCCATATGGGGCATCAAAGGTGAGAAGTCCAAAGTCCGGATGCTGGCGATATTCGGGTTTATTGTATTTATAACCTTCTGCAGAAGCGTATGTTCTTGCCGGCATTAATGTGCTCACGTTATTTCCGGTATAGACAAGCTCTGAGTTTTGACCATTCAGGAAAAAACAAAAGAGCAAAGCGGATAATGTAAATATGCGAAACACCTTAAACTAAAAGTATTGTAAATTTAATAAAAATATACATTCAAATTTTACATCCAATTGGGAGAATTTAGTTAATTTGAGGCAATGTTCGGGGTAAATAACTATTTTTTGCAGGCGAATGCAAGTAAGTACAAGTTACTAGAATTGGGTCCTTTAACAAAATTCCAGCTCGGAAAAAAAGGGCTTTGTTTATTCCCTTATCAGAATCCTGTAAAAAAGGGCATTGACCTTTGTTTTTTCCCTTTGTTAAGTCAAATTGAATTTGAAGAAAAAGAGTTCGCACAGAATGATTCCCGAATAGAATTAAAGGCCTCAGAAGACAAGCAAGCGTATATTAAGAATGTAAATGAGATAAAACAACACATTCAATTAGGTGACTTGTATGAAATGAATTATTGCACTGAATTTTTTTGCGAAAATGCAGAGATCGATCCTGTTCAAGTGTATTTGAAGCTAAACGAATTAACTTTAGCTCCTTATTCTTCCTTAGTAAAGATCGGGGATGATCATATTATCTGCGCAAGTCCGGAGTTGTTCTTAAAAAGAACAGGAAATGAACTCATCACCAAACCCATTAAAGGAACGGCGCCAAGGGGGAAGAATAAGGAAGAAGATGAGAGATTGAAAGAGGAATTGTACACTAGTAAAAAAGAAAGAACAGAGAATGTGATGGCTGTGGATGTAGCGAGGAACGATCTTTCTGTGATTGCTTCTAGAGGAAGTGTAAGTGTGAACAAGTTGTATAATATTGAATCGTATCAAACCGTGCATCAAATGGTAAGCACGGTAAAGTGTGAGTTGAAAGAAAATATTTCTTTTCAGGATATCATCCAGGCCACTTTTCCAATGGCAAGCATGACCGGTGCACCTAAGATCAGCGCCATGAATTTAATTGATGAGACCGAGGGATTTGAACGGAAATATTATTCCGGTGCCATGGGAAGAGTAGAGGAGAATGGAAATTTTGAATTCTGTGTGATCATTCGAAGTATATTTTACAATCAAAGAACAAAACGTTTGTCTATTGCGGTAGGCAGTGCCATCACTCATTTAAGTGACCCGGAAAAAGAATACGCGGAATGTTTATTAAAAGCGAATGCTTTGTTAAAGGCCTTGAATGCTGAACTTGCCGAACTATAAGTGTACTCACAAAGAGCTTGGTTTCCCTCATTAGGAAATGAATATTAAATAAAAACATTAATTTTGGATAAATTCAACTTATGAAAAAGTTCATCTTCCTACTGACAATCCTTTTTAACCTTTCAAAATCCAATGCGCAATGCAAAGTGGAGACCGATCCCTTTACAAAAGATCTTCTTGCAAAGTTCAATTATACTGGTGTTAATTCCATTGCTATAGGGAATAATTTGAATTATCCACCTTTCGAACTTTTCTATGATCTAAAGAATGGCGAGGGAATAATGGGATTTACCTATAGTTACCTTACTGCATTAGGCACCAGTATTCCTAAAGGTGGAGATGTGCTTTTTAAATTGGAAAACGATGAGATCTTGAAATTTGTCACAACCGATGATGCTGCCCCAAAGATGTTCGTTTTCAATGAAAAGAATTGTACAAAGTATGAATACAAATTCAAAGTTTCGGCAAGTGATGTTGAAAAGCTTTCCAAGCTAAAAGTCACCCTTGTTCGTTTTCCTGACGCTTCAAAACCCGGAAATGTGGATTGCAGTGATTATATGAAGGCAATAAAGAAAGGCGCAGAGTGTGTTGTGAAAAAGTAATTGTGATATCAAATTTTCTTCATTGATTTTTACTTTGTCTTTGAAATATCCTGTTAAGGTAAAGTTGAGTTGGTAACAAAGAAGTCTGAATTCGTTTTGCATATTGGATACTCTCAATTATTTCTTTTTGTTTCTCTTCTATCTTTAGTTTTTGAATTTGCGTTTCTTTCTCCTTTAACTCGATGATGTGTTTTTGTTTTTTGATCACATTAAAGCGGTTCACCATAAATAAAGCAAATAGTGCTATAAGGGTAATGCCTCCGTATAAAGCATATTTCTGAGTTTTTTCATTTTGAAGTTTTGCTTCCGTTACTTTTCTTTCTTCTGCAACTAATAAACTATCTGCAGCTGCTTTCTTTTGAAATTCGTATTTTAACTGGGCTTTGTAATTCGATTTTCTGTATTCCTGATTTCGGATACTGTCCTTGCTGCTTACAAATAATTCGTGATATCTTAAGGCATCATCACCTTTGCCAATAGCTTTATATGCCCTGTATAAATTAAACGAAATATTCTTCAAATAGCGAATGTAGCCGCCGTCCTTACAAAGATCGAACGCTTTTTCGCCAAATGCAATTGCCTTTTTATAGTCTTTATTTTCAAGATGGAAATAGCTGATGTTTGAAATTGCAGCAATCATTCCACCTTTATCTTCCAATTCTTTGCTTAATTGAAAAGCTTTCTCAAAATACGGAAGGACGTTGGAGTTGTTCCCGTTTTGCAATTTCAAGGAAGTGTCCATTGATTTATTTTTCCCTGCTTCAAGGTATAACATTCCAATATTATTCAAAGAATAACTCATTTGTCTTTTATCTCCGAGTTGTTCGCGAATTTTTAAACTACGCTGGTAATAATCCAATGCACGTAGTGTTTCTTTCTTCTCAGAATAGATCCCTGCAATGTTATTGAGAGAAATTGAGGCATGTACTAGATCGCCTAATTCTTCTTGAATCTTTAAACTACGTTCGTAAAACTCCAAGGCTTTTTCATTATCACCCTGATCACTGTACAATCCACCAATGTTTATCAGCGAAATGGCTATGTTTTTTTTAATTCCTAATTCCTCTCTTATTTTCAAAGCATTTAGAAAAAATTCCAATGCTTTGGGGATATTACCTTGTTCTTCGTAAATCGCTCCTATATTATTGTATGAATTGGAAAGGCCGGGTTTGTCTTCAATTTCTTTTCTTATTTGTAAGCTTTGTTCATTTACCTGAAGTGCTTCTGTTAAGTTTCCTTTTTGGGATAACAAATAAGCTTCGTTGCTCAACGCATTGGCAAGATATTGTTTGTAGAATTTAGTGAGGGGATCAGAATTGCTTAATTTTTTCAGGTTTTCCTCAGCTAATTTTTTTGCTTGTGTATTAAAGCCCGGCCATTCTTCATCACTCGCTAATTCTGCCAAAGAGGCAAGAATGCTAATTCTAGCCGTGTCGTTCTTTGCTGTTTGCAAAGATTTTTTAAGTGTTTCTACTTCCTGTGAACGAACACACAAGAAAGAAGATATAAAAACGAGAAGTAATATAAAGGACCGCGTCATAAGAACTCAATACCAAATTAGGTATACTGATTTTCTTATGCAAATTTAGAAGATTGGTATTTGAAGGAAGGGTAACTTCATAGAACATAACAAGTATTTTACCTATTAATCACAAATCGTTTATTCACTACATAATTCCGAGTGTTTTTAACACTTAAGGTATATGATCCTTCCGGTAGATCAGTTATTTTAACTATTGCTATTTTGCGATTAAACCTTATTTCTTCTTCTTGTACTATTTGGTCGAGTGTGTTTTTTATTGAAATGTGAGTAAAATCATTCTCAACATCTATAGTTAGTTTGATTTGAATTTGTTCGTTTGCCGGGTTAGGATAAACTTCTATGTGTTTATTCAATGCTTCTAACTCCTGTCCTCCTAATGCTGTTTGACTAACAACAACTGTATCCCATTTTATATTACCGCAAATATCCTGCCGAACCACATAGGTAGTAGTTATTACTGGTGCCACTGTAATCCCGGCAGCAGCACCTATAGGGGTATTTGTATTACTGATTAAGTACCAGGTGCAGGCATCATCTATGCCTACATCTTGTGGGCGACCAATGTAAACGGTGTTGCCAGGTATGCAAGTTTTATCAGGCCCTGCATCAGCAGGCAAATCAATATCAATGCAAGAGACATTATCAATAGCGAAATCACTTTCTATTATAGGAAGATATGTTGGATTTATCAGAATGCTGTTGGTGGCAGCATTCGATTTAAAATTACCTATCACTAAATTACTTTCATTACCGTTCGCAACAAAGGTGCCTGTTAGTAAAGACCAATTCATGGTATCAGACAACACATTGCCATTGGGATTATAAACCTGAGGTGCTAAATAAGTTAAAGGTATATTAGGTTTACTAATGGTATCTAAACTATTATTATCTCCAAAATACACTCCCAAACCATCTATACCATAAGTTGAAACATCAATCACATTGCAATGTAAACGTACGCAGTAAGTTTTTCCTATATCTAATTTCGCTTTTAATCTATTTCTAATATAAGAACGATTGGCTGTACTATTACATTGTCCATTTAAACAAAAACCTACAATACCCATAAATGCGTTACCTCCTTTTGGAAATTGATATGTGAATCCATTTAAAGGGATGTTGTTAATTACAGGACATGTTGAAAAGTAAACTGTAGTATTTGCCAATGAATCAATAGATCGCCAATTTTTTACTAATAAAATATTATTAGGGAATGCGCATGAGTAATATTCTTCGAAACCTCCATTGGCTACATAATTGGCTATTTGACTCTTGCCAGATGGTTGATAAGTAAAATAAAAGCAAAGTAGTAAGATAATTTTACTTTGCGAATGCTTTCTCAACTTTCTACTCATTTTTGTTAGATAATAAATCTTAATTCTTGATCTGATCACCTCTTAATTCCCTGTAGCGTTTACGGGATTCTACCACGTAAATGCTTCCTGGGTATTTGGTCAATACATCCTGGTAAGCGACCTTTGCTTTCTCTGTATCCATCAAATTTCGTTCATACAATTCTGCTAATTTGAATTGTGCGTCATCGCCGTATAATTCGCTTGGATAGAATTCCAGAATGTTTTTATACATGCTTTCTGCTTCCGTGAATTTACCCAGTGTGTTAAAGATCTGCGCTTTCTTGTAAAATATATCATCTCCCAATGTGTGTGAACTGAAGGCTTTGTTGATGCTGTCCAGCGCAGCCAATGCTCCTGTGTATTTGTGCTGCAAGGTCATTAATTCTGCTACCGCGAAAATTTGCAAAGGCACCGTGTTCGTGTCTAAGCCTATTGCATCTGTGATGATCAAACTCAGGTCCAATGCATCATTGGCAATTAACTTGGTAGTGGCTCCCTTCAATACATCGCACTGCGCTTTTGCCCAGGTAAAATCTCCCGCATAAAAACTCAACTTCGCATTTTTGAATTTGGCTTCCTGACCGATCGCCTCATACTTGAAATCCTTTTCAACCTGAGAATAAAGCAATGACGCATCCCATATCGCACCGGTGATCACATACACATCTGCTTGAAGTATCTTGTATTCTGCTTTTGCTGCATTCTCAAGTCCGGGTTGATCGATCAATTCCTGCAACACTTCTATGGCGTCATTTGCTTTGTCAAGGTAATAGGCCTGCAAAGTGGCCAGCGTTTTTATGATAAAGGCACTCAAATGTGTATTCTTGTATTTCTCTTTTGCTTTCAAGAGTTTCGTTTCAAGTGCAAGCAAATTTTCTTTGTTGGGCTGTGCTTTTGCAGTAAGCGATCTGTATTCCACATTCAATACATCAACCATGGCACCATCATAGTACAAACCTCCCGGACCTTTTTCAATGATGTATTCATAACATCTCAAAGCCGGCTCCCAGGCTTCATTGGCTGTACATATTCGAGCCAGATCAAAAACCCGGCTACCTTCTTCCTTCAATCTTTTATCCAATGCCTTGGTGTGTACAAAGGCTCCGTCAAAATCTTTTTGTTGTTTCAGTATAAAGACCAGCAATTCGGATAAGATCACTTTTTCCGGATCTTTCTGAATTCTTTTTTGTAATTCCTGTTTTAAGATCGGATTCTTCATGCCGCCTTCTTCATCATCATAACCCAAGGAATTTTGTAAATGACTTTGCACCATCATGATCTCCGTGTCTCTGAACTCCAAAGCATCCAGGTACTCATTGATCATGGCTTTGATATCTCCTTTCTGCTTATACACTTCTGCTCTCTCATAGAAGTAAGGGTAATCTTTTGTTCTCGCCTTATCAAAAGCCTGCAAAGCATAATCATATAAACCGTCTTCCACAAATGCATTCACCAATTGCTGTACGTATTGTGGAATTGTGGGTAATTCCTTGATCGATCTTTCGTACGCTTCTTTTTCTTTTTTTGTTTCTCCCTGTATCTTATAGATCCTTCCCAGTAAAACATAAAGCGAAACATTGTTGGAGTTGGTCTTCAATTGTCTTTTTGTGATCTTCTCGGCTCTGTTGTATTCTTTTACTTCTATCAGACTTTTATAATAAAAAGGAAATACGGCATCCGGACTTTTATCGTACAGATCTTCGAAAATGGCATTTGCTTTTTCATATTCCTTCTGATCAAAATATTGCTGTGCCAGCAAAAGATCGTTCCGGTTATTGGTTCGCTGTGCTTCTGCTTTCAGAAAAAGAAAGAGGGAAATAAAAATGTAGAAATATTTAAAATTTCGTTTCAAATGACTTACTAAAGATAAGTTGATTTTAATGAAAAGAAGGATTTTTAAGGAAATTTAAGCAAGCAATGATGCTACTGAAATTTAATTATAAAAGGAAAGAGAGACCTGCTTGCCATTATTTTGAAACTCGATCTTGTCAGCCAGGTTTTTCATTAGGAAAACACCTCTACCGTTTATCTTTTCAAGATTGGCAGGATCGGTTGGATCAGGGAGATTCTGATAATCAAATCCCGGTCCTTCATCTTCTATTTTAAAAGTGAGTTGTTTCTCATCACTCTCAAAACCGATACTTACTTTTTTGGAAGGATTGTTGTTGTTGCCATGCGAGATAGCATTGTTCACAGCCTCTGTCACAGCAATGAGAATATTTCCGTAGCAGTCCTGATTTACATTGTAGATCTGGCAAACATCATCAATTAATTTTTCAACGAGTCTTAAATTCTGAGGATCTGAACTTATCTTAAGGCTTTCACCCTTTGCCGGCACCATTGTTTACGCTATTGAAATAATTGTTTACTTTTTCTTTGTAAAAAGGGGTCAATCCGGGAGGTACGGTATTCAGCAACTCCAATTCCTTTTCTTTCATTCTTTTATACTCTAAAAACTGCGCAGGGTTGCTTAAATTCTCATTTTTTGCTTCATTACTTTTCCTCTGTTCGTCCTGCTCTCTTTCCCTCTCAGCTTTCTCACTTTCAAGTAGTTTCGTTAAAATATCCTGTTGTCGCTTCATGGTTTCGTTGGATATTTGTCTGTTTACGATGTCTTTTTCGGTCTGTTCCATCATATCCATCATCTCACCCCCCGGATTTCCGCCCTTATTTTTCATTTTCGACATCAGATCTGCGATCTGTCTCCTAATGGCCTCTTGTTGGGCTGCCATTTTTGCTAATTGTTCGCTATTACCCGGCATCATGCCATTAGGCATTCCGTTTTGTCCCATTTTACCCTGTCCGGGTTTTTGCCCTGGTTTATCTCCCGGTTTTTCTCCGGGTTTATTTCCAGGTTTTTGCCCTTTTTCCATTGCATCTTTCAACTGTTTTAACTGCTCATTCAATTGTTGTTGTAACTGACGCATGTTTGGGATGCTTGGTTTATTCGAAGGACTCTTACCACTTCCGCTTCCGGGTTTTTTACATTTTCCTTTTCCAGGCATGCCGGGTTTTGGTTGACTCTTCATTTGCTCTTTCATTTGATCGAGCGCCTCGTTCAATAAAAGTGCAAGATTGTTCACAGAAGTCATTGTCGATTGCATTCTCATACCTGCTTCACTTGTATTTCTATCGGCCAATGATCTCACCGTTTTATCCATGTTCATGTTAATGGCGCTGATCTCACGGTTGACAATGCTAGAGATCTGTGGTGCACGTTTGCTTAAAGCCAATAAACTGTCTTCTATGATCTTGCTGTCATCCTTTAATTTGTTTTGCGTTTGCGGGATCTTTACATAAAGCGGATTATCAATTCTTGTCTTCGGCAATTCTTTTACTAATTCTTCTTGTGCAAAGGAAAGGTTCAATAAATTCTCAAGGATCTGTCTGAGCGCTTCTGCATTTTCTTCCTGTTGTTCCTGTTCTTGTTGTTCCATTGCTTCCTGCATTCCCTGTTGCATCTCATCCATTTTCTCTGCCGCTTTTTTCTGTGATTTGGAAGCGTTCTCTTTTTGATTTTTACTTAAGGATTCAGAACTCTTTTCCATCTCCTTGCTGATCTCATTCTTCTTCTCTTCATTCTTTGGAAGCGCCATTGGTTGCTCCAGCTCACCGTTCTTTTTCTCAATGTCCTTCATCTCTTCTTTCAACTCGTCAAATTTTTTGTTGAGCTCTTCCTGCTTTTTTTCCAACTCTTTCGATTTCTCTTCGCTCTTGTTCTCTTTTTTATCCTGCGATTTTTGCTCCGTTTCTTTTGCCAGTTCGTTCTGCTTGTTCTTTAGTTCATCCAATTTCTCAATGGCATTCTGCATTTTTTGTTCCAGCTCCAATTGTTTGAAAGCTTCCAGGTTTCTGTCCAGTTCCTTTTCAATGTCCTTATTCGAAAGTTTCATTTCTTCCAGTTTCTGCTGGATCTCATTTCTATCCATTCGCTCCATCATTTTGTTCAACTCATCAAAGAGTTTTTTCATTTCAGGAGTCATTACATTCTCAAAAAGCTGTTCGAGCTGTTTTTGTTTTTCAATAATGTTCTCGTCGGTTTGTGAGAATTGATTTTGTTGCTGGTTGTTCTGAAGATTTTCCTGTTTGATCTCATCCACCTTATTCTTCAATTCATTTTGTTTTTTGATCAGGTCTTCTATCTTCTTTTTTTCTTCGTAACCCAATTGTTTTTTATCATTGATCTTTTTGGCCATTTCGGCCACATCTTTCTGCAATTGTTTTGCTTTTTTGATACTCTCTTCCAGATCTTCTTTTATTTCCGAATTGTTTTTGGATGTATTTTCATTGATCTCATCTTTGGTCGGGGCCTTATACACCATTAATTGTGTCTTGCTTGACTTCACTCCATTCACGCCATCGTTATCAAATACTTCAAAATAATATTCGATCTTGTCACCTGGACCTAATTTATACTGACTCGCATTCAGAAAATAGAAATAAGGCTGAGAGATCTGTTTCATGTCAACATGAATGGGAACAGAACCGTTGCTTTCAGTTGATTTACCAAGGGAATCGGTACTGAAGACCTTGTAATGAAAATTCAATCGGGTGAAACCGTAATCATCTTTGATCTGTCCGCTGAAATACACATTGCGTGCATCCATGGAATCTTTTTTCTCACTCACATCAATATTGGGGAATTGATCGGGTATCACGGAAATTCCGTAATTCACTGAATCGGCAAAGTTCTTCACGATCTCATTCATGGCTTTGATGCTGTAATTGCCACTCTGCATAAAACGACGCGAGTAAGTGAATTGATCTTCTGCACTCCGCGGTGTACCTACCAAACTATCATTGAAACGTAAGAATAGATGATCGGTATTCTTGGTATTGAAGGTCCAGATCACTTTTGTTCCCTGTGGGATCTGAAGATCGCCGCTGTTATTGAGACGTTCATTTGTTTTTCCCAGGTAAGAAGGATAGATCAGTTGTAAATTGAACTGCAACAATGTTGGTTTGGCCAGTACCTTGAGTTCATACTCTTTGGAATCAAAACCGGATGCGCTTAAATGAAAAGGTGTATTGTTTTGAGGATTGCGAAAAGTATAAGAGAAGTTGATGTTATTTTCTTTCTCCAGTTTGTATTCAATGCCATTGATGTTGATGAAGAGTTCAGAAGGCAATTGTTTTCCGTTCACTTCCACCTGTAATTTATAATCCTGTGTTTGTAAAGCCTGAAGGTCATTGTTCAAAATTTTGAATTGAAAAGGCATTTCCTTTTCATAATAGGTGGAATAGTTCACCAGGCGCGTTGTACTTTTTGTGATGATCTGCGGCCAGATGATGAAGATGGAAATGCTGACGAAAAGTAAGGGGAGAAGGTATTTGAGGTATTTTTTATTTTCACTGAGATCGATGGCTGTGGTAAATGGAACAGGTTTGAGTTCGTTGATCTTTTGATTGATACCGGCCATGAGCAGATCGTCGGAACCATTTAGCGCTTGATTATTTTGAAGCTGAAGAACATTTAAAAGTTTATCCTGTACATTTCCGAAATGCGAACCAATGATGGAGGCGGCTTGATCGTAGGTAATAACAGAGCCGATCTTGTTTAGTTTGAGTAGAGGAATGGCAATGAATTTTATCAGGACAAAAAGAGCAGAAGCAAGAAAGGAGAAGAAGAGCAGGGCACGGACAGAAGAATTAAATTCTCCGAAATACTCGATCAGTACAACGCTCAGAAAAGCAGAGATCAGGATGCCGCCGGAATAGATGATCCCTTTCAGCAATTGATTCTTGTAATACTTACGTACAAACTCATCGAGTTTTTCTATCAGTATGTTCTCAGTTCCGTTCATTTCTTTTGAGATGCCTGTTCACCTGCTTTTCCATAATACAAGGATGGAATATAGGCTACATACAAATATAACAAAAAGAGGGGTCTTTTATTGGGGGATGAAGGAGGGGAATTTTGTTAAAGACAGTGAAAATAAGACTTCTTAAACGCAAAGACGCGAAGGTTTACGCAAAGTTCGCAAGGTCGAAGCAGAGAATAGATCTTTGCGTTCTTTGTACATTCTTTGCGCACTTCGCGCCTGCCTATTGATCGCAGGGAGGCAAGGTTAAATTTGTGTGATCAATGCTCTACCACCAGCTTTTTACTCATTTTAAAAGATGAATTCTCGAGCGTGAGCAGGTAAATGCCATTTTTACAAACCCTCAACCACAACTGAATCTTGGTAAGAGATCAGGAGTCTGGATTTATTCATTTCTACAGAATTCACTTTGCCTCCAATAGGCAATTTCTTACAGGCTTCCTCAAACAATTTGTGATTGTAACTACAAAGGCTGCTGTCCTTTTTGTAATACAAAATATCTTCATTCACCTGAAAGGTCTTTAATCCTTTAATGGAAATGATCTTGCTGAAGGCACCGAAAATATCAAAGACATATATGCCGGTCTCCGGACAATTCAAATAAAGATAATTGTTGTGTTCTTTCATGAAATTGGGATTCAGCTCGGTCTTCAATACCTGTTTCAGATTTCCGGTAGAAGCGATCTTCTTTGAATTTTCGTTGAAGCGCGTTAATTCGTTGTTCTGTTTGTCATAGATCCAGAAACTATTATTCATACTGGCGCAAACCAGTTCTGTTTGTTCATGTCCCAGGGCTTCCAGTGAAATATTCTCAGAGTTAGAGGTCAATTGATTGTCGAGAAAAACGATCTGCTGAAAATCTTTGTAGAATAAAAGGATCTTCAAGGGATTAGTAGCATCCACACTGCTGATATTTCCCAGTTTTAAATTGCTGTAGCGATTGAAGAATTTACCATTGGCCAGGTATTTCAACATTTCATCTTCTTTGATGAGATAAGTATTACCTAAATTATCAGTCGTGAAATAATCGTGTTTGGATCTGATCACGGATCTGCCTTTGTCCTGCTTCAACACAGCTGAACTGGAAACAAAAAGTAAGAAAAGCAAAGCAATTCGTAAGCCGGTAGTTTTATATTGTAAAAAAAGTGACATTCCGTTTCTACCTATAAATGTACAGCATTTAATGCTTTCTTTTTAAGCAAAAGCGAGCAGTTCATCTGCTATTTTACGCTCATTGCTCAGGCGAGGCACTTTGTGTTGTCCACCCAGTTTATTATTTGCCTTCAGCCATTGATAGAACGTATTGGCGGGCAGTTTTATTACATTAGGTTCCTGCAGCACAAAGTTATTGTAACGCTTGGCCTCATAATCACTGTTCTGTTTTTTCAGATTTTCATCGAGCAGAGAAACAAAGAACTCAAAATTATTAGGCTCTTTCTCAAATTCAATGAGCCATTGATGTGCGCCGGAATTTTCCTTCATGAACAATGGAGCTACGGTGTATTCCTTCACCTGCGCATGCGTTTTTTCGCAGGCGGAAGCAATGGCGGAATCGGCATTGTGCACCATCAACTCTTCTCCGAATACATTCAGGTACTGTTTGGTTCTACCTGAAATGCGAAAACGATAAGGATTGGTACTGGTGAACTGGATCACATCACCAATTTGATAACGCCACAAACCTGCATTGCTGGTGATGATCATGGCGTAATCAATTCCTGTTCTTACATCATCCAGATGGATGGTTCTTTGTGTCTCGCCTTTGTTCAAATGATCAAGCTCAATGAATTCGTAGAAGATGCCATAGTCCAACATTAAAAGCATTTCATCGCTTTTTAATTGATCCTGTATACCAAAGAAACCTTCAGACGCGCTGTACATTTGCATGTAATTCACTTTCGGACTTAAGATCTTATTGTATTGTTCCTGATAGGGAGAAAAGCTTACGCCTCCGTGAAAATAAACTTCCAGGTTAGGCCAAACTTCTGCAATGGTTGAAGCGCCTTTCATTTCCATGATCCGTTTCAACAGAACCAACATCCAACTAGGAACGCCCGCAATGCTCGTTACGTTCTCATTCATCATGCTCTGCGCCATTTTTTCCAATTTACTTTCCCATTCATCCATCAAGGCAATGCTTACATCCGGTGCACGAAAAAAATCGGCCCAGGCCGGTAGATTCTGAATGATGATGGCACTCACATCACCATGAAATGAATTGTGTGAGCCAAACTGATCTGTTTTAAAACTTCCTCCCAGTGCCAGATTTTTACCCGTAAATAATTTTGTTTCCGGATTGTTCGAGCAATGCAAAGTTACCATGTCCCTTCCTGCATTGTAATGACAGCCATCTAGACTTTCATCTGTAACAGGAATGAATTTACTTTTATCTGTTGTTCCACTGCTCTTAGCAAACCATTTGATATCGCTGTTCCATAAAAGATTCTGTTCTCCTTTTCTTGTTCTTTCAATGAAAGGTTTCAGCGATTCATAATCACTCAGGGGAACATTTTTACGAAAAGACTCGTAATTATTTATTTCCGAAAAATTGTATTTGCTGCCGTACTCCGTTTGTTTGGCAGATGAAAGTAAACTGCTCAGCCATTCCTGCTGCACATCAATAGGGTATTTGATGAACAGCTCTATCTGATGCATTCTTTTTTTCATCAGCCAACTGGCTATGGAGTTTAGGATAGGCAAATTAGAATTTTAAAAATTGAAAGATAAATTGTAAATTATAAATGTTGAGTGATAAATGCAAGCATTATTTTTTAAAGGCTTTTAAAAGTTCATCCAGTGAAAGGGCATTTAGACACATTTCTTTTGAAAGCATTCCTTTTCGCGCAGCGCAAACACCGTAATACATATCGTGAAAACCATCTTTGTGATGGGCATCGGGGTTGATGGAGATCATGACATTCTTCTCCATGCAATATTGAATCCATCTCCAGTCAATGTCCAAACGATACGGATGGGCATTCAATTCCATGTGTACTTTATTGGCCGCGCAGGCATCAATTACTTTTTTATGATCGATGGGATAGCCGGGTCTGGCTAATAATAATCTTCCTGTTGGATGTCCTAATATCGAAGTATATGGATTTTCAATTGCTTTAATGATGCGTTTCGTGGCTTGTTCCTCACTCATTTTAAAATTAGAGTGAATGGAAGCGACAATGAAATCAAATGTTTGAAGGATCTCTTCCGGATAATCCAGTGAGCCGTCATTTAGAATATCACTTTCAATTCCTTTTAGAATTTTAAAGTCTTTGTATTCGGAATTCAGTTTATCAATTTCTTTTTGTTGCACCAGAACGGTTTCAGTGGAAAGTCCTTGTGCATAAACGGCAGTACGTGAATGATCACTGATCCCGAAATACTGATAACCCAGTTCTTTGCAATGATCGGCCATTTCTTTCAGGGAATGCACGCCGTCGCTGTAAAGCGAATGATTATGAAGAATACCTTTGAGATCTTCGAATTCGATGAGAGTGGGAATCGCATGATTGGTTGCCAGATCCACTTCGTTGAGTCCCTCACGTAATTCCGGTTCAATGTACTGCAGCTGCAAAGCCGAGTAGATCTCTTCTTCATCCGAAAAGAAAGTTTCGTCCAATGAATGAAAACCTGCTTTTTCCAAATGCTCATCGGTTCCAGTCAGTTCAAACAGCTTGTGATGAAATTCTTCAGGAGTACAAGTAATGTAGTTAACGGGAATAGGAATGAGTTTTTCAATTGCGGAAGTATCACTTGTTTTTTCTCCATCCATCAGGATCTCAATGCTGTCGATCACTTCACATTTTCTTCTGATCTGTCCAACCGGCATTACGGTAAGTTCCGGTTGAAGTTCAGAGATAACATCGATGAGTTTATTAACGACAGGTATCACGGCAGCGTAATGTTGCTTGTTAGAATTATGGATCTTGAATTCAATGTTTTGTTTAACGGACTCTTGAGTTTTAGCGCCAAAACCTTTTAAAGTAACGAGACGATTTTCATTGCAGGCATAGAGCAATTCTCCAACACTTTCAATTTGTAATTCTTTCCAGAGCTGAGCCACTTTTTTTGGACCTAATCCTTTCACGCCCATCATCTCAACAACACCACGTGGAGTTTTTGCCAATAATTCTTTTAATTCTTCTGTAGTTCCGGTTTCGATCAGTTCCATGATCTTGGTGGCAATTCCTTTTCCGACACCTTCAATGCTTTCTATATCTTTTAAATTCTTTCCGGAAAAATCATAACGGAGTTTAGAGAGTCGGTACGCCGCATTGCTGCAGGCACGCACCTTGAATGCATTTTCGCCGTGAAGCTCTTGCAGTTTTCCGCTTAATTCAAGCGCATCGCATATATCCTCATTGCTCAACATCCAATAAAGCTTTAGCAATGATCAGATCTTTTGGAAGAGTGATCTTGATGTTTTCGGGATTTCCATCCACCAAAACAATGGAATGGCCGGCTGCTTCAAATACAGTTGCATCATCTGTAAAATTCTCCGAATAATTCACTTCAAATGCTTTTTTGAGTTTTGCGATATCGAAGCACTGAGGCGTTTGAATGATGCGGTAATTCGTTCTCGGAACGGCTTTGCTTCCGTTGGCATCTGTATACCGTAAAGATTCTCCTGATGCAATGGCCGGAATTGCATTTCCTTTTAACGCAGCCGTTTCAAAACAGTTCTTAATTGTTTGAAGGCTCACTAAGGGTCTTGCTGCATCATGAATGCCAACAATGCCTGAAGCAGTAGAGATCTTGTTCAAGGCATTTTTCACGGACTGAAAACGAGTATCTCCTCCTTCACAAATTTGAATATTCTGAAATCGATTTGCATCAATGATACTTTGCATCAAGTTCAAATGATCTTTGTGTACTGCAATGATGATAGGAAGATCTTTTTTGTATTTTCTGAATTGATGGATCACATGGGTGATGATCTCCTTTCCGTTCAGAACAAGAAATTGTTTGGGGAGCGAACTATTCATTCTGCTTCCACTGCCTCCAGCAACCAATATTAAATATTCAGCCGACATAAAAAAAGGCTAACATTTGTTAGCCTTTGATCTAAGATTATTTTTTAGGCATTTTATCCGGAGGGATCAAATACGTTGTGCTCATATCCATGAAATTCATGATGTTCTCAGGAAGATTACGAACGTTCTTTTGCTCTAATCTGAAGTTCTCATCATAGAAGATAGGAATGAAAGGAGCATCTTCGAGTACAATATTTTCAGCCGCGCTGAACATTTTCATACGCTTCGTTTCATCCGGTTCAAAACGCGCTGCTTCGAAAGCAGAGTCGAATCTTGCGTTCTTATAACGGAAAGTATTGATGTAAGATTTATCAGCAGGATTATCCGGAACGTGTTTACCATAGAACAAGGTTAGGTAGGTTTCTGGTCCAGGGTAGTCAGCAACCCATGCGAAACGGAAGAAATCAGCTTTACCTGCCTGAATGTTTTCAATGTGTTCAGCGAAAGGAATGGTATTGATGTTGATCGTTACACCTAAGTTCTCTTTCAGCATTTTTTGAATAACTTCAGCTACAAGGATATTTCTGTCGCCACCACCACTGTTGATCTGTAAGCTTAGCTCAGGGAAACCTTTTCCATCCGGGTAACCTGCTTTCTTCATGAGTTCCTTCGCTTTATCTACATCGTATTTATAACCATTAAGGGATTTGTAATCGTAGCCTGCTTTTTCGAAGATCTCAGCATAA
>Ga0268298_10001792_pt1 | contig 24380 bp, 24 predicted proteins | sample WWTPWeurt_MetaG_FD_194462 | JGI IMG/M metagenome (GOLD analysis project Ga0268298, IMG submission 194462) | Activated sludge microbial communities from WWTP in Nijmegen, Gelderland, Netherland - WWTP Weurt | ecosystem: Engineered > WWTP > Aerobic digester > Activated sludge | place...
GATCGGGCAGGTAGTAGGTCAGCACCCAGGGGCTGTCGCTGTGCACGTTGAGCGGCACGCGAAAGACATTGCGCCCCGCGATCCCGGCCTGCACGTTCTGCCGCAGATCGGCATGGCGCCGGTCCTGGATCGAGATGCCGTGGCCCTCGTTGCCGAGCATGAAGCGGGCCTTGTCGGGCATGGCCCAGCCGGCCTTGGCCTGCTCGGCCTTGTCCTGGGCGGTGATGGGCACGAAGGGCACGCCGAGCAGCGCGGCCTCGAGCACATTGCTGCGGATCACGGCCGAGATCACGCCCTTGAAGTGCCCATCGGCCCCGCCGTAGAACGGCACCGAATACAGCAGGCCGAACGCCTCCTGCTCGCTGCCCTGCGACTTGGAGGTGTACTGGGTGTTGTCGCAGGTGCGCATCAAGGGCGAGGCGAAGGCGGGAATCTGATCGAGCGTGGTGAACTTGAAGGCCTCGTGGCGGCCCTTGATCAACGCCAGCTGCTTTGAAAAGTAAGCGTACTCTGCCGCCTCGTCTTCCTCGGGGGCGTCCACGTTCTGTGCGGCGGACTCCTCTGGCGCTGCGGGGCCGAAGACCAGGGTGTCGTACATGAAGAAGGGGACCTCGCCCTTGCCGGCGGCCAGGCCATCGACGACGGCATAAACCTCCGAGACACCGACGTTCGCGCGCAAGTTGTTGTAGATCTGCTGCACGCTCTCGCGTCCTTCCGGCGTGAATTGCCCGGTGGCGACGATGTCGACCTTCTCGTTCTGGCGATTGCCGCTGGCAATGCTGCGCACGCTCGGCAGCAGCGAGATGGTGCGGATGTTCTGGTAGACGTCGGAAAACAGCGATTCGAGGGCGCGCTGCTTGGCGGCCACCACCGTCTTCAGCTCGGCCTGAATGAACTCCTGCTCCAGGGCTTGCCGATGGCTGTGTCGCCAGGTGAGCAAGGCGGCCAGCACCAGCCCGGCCAGGGCGATGAGGGCTGCGTATCGAAACTGTCGGTTCTCGAGCATGGGGCTGTACCTGGTCGGAACTGCAGGTGGGTGGTGCCCACGTCATCGTGGGACAGCTGTGCGATCGTCTGCGGATGCTACGGGGCACGGCGTGGCCTCAGGCTTGCAAAAGCCGGCCAATACCTGTCCAAATGTCTGGCACCGACGGCCGCAACCGTTGGCGCGCCGGGCGCGGTGCACCGCCAGCGCGTACACAATCCCATCCCATCCGCGCGCCAGGCCGCGCATCCACACCCTCACAAGGCAGCCTTTCTCATGTCCATCCAATGGTTTCCGGGTCACATGCACTCGACCCAGAAAGCCATCGCCGAGCGCATGCCCGAGATCGATGTGGTGATCGAGCTGCTCGACGCGCGCCTGCCCGGATCGAGCGCCAACCCCTTGCTGGCGCGGCTGACGGGGGCCAAGCCCTCGCTGAAGGTGCTGAACAAGCAGGACCTGGCCGAGCCCGCGCTCACCGCGCAGTGGCTGGCCCACTACCAGGCCCGGCCCGGCACCAATGCGCTGGCGTTCGACGCCAGCGAGACCGCGCCGGCGCGGCAGTTGATCCCGGCCTGCCGCGCGCTGGCGCCCTTGCGCGGCGGCATGGTCAAGCCGGTGCGGGTGCTGATCTGCGGCATCCCCAATGTGGGCAAGTCCACGCTGATCAACACGCTGGTCGGGCAGCGCTCGGCCAAAACGGGCGACGAGCCCGGCATCACCAAGACCGAGCAGCGCCTGGTGCTGGCCAGCGACTTCTATCTGTTCGACACGCCCGGCATGCTCTGGCCGCGCATCGATGTGGCGCAGAGCGGCTACCTGCTCGCGGCCAGCGGCGGCATCGGGCGCAATGCCTTCGACGAGGTGGACGTGGCCATGGCCCTGCTCACCACGGTGCGCCAGCGCCATGCCGACCGATTGCAGGCGCGCTACAAGCTGGGCGATCTCTCGGCGCTGGCTGAAGAAGACTTGCTCGCCGAAGTGGGTCGCAAGCGCGGCGGCCTGCTGCCCGGCGGCCAGGTGAATCTGCAGAAAGCGGCCGAGATCGCGCTCACCGATTTCCGCAGCGGCGCCTGGGGGCGCATCACGCTCGAGTCGCCCGACGAGTTCGTGCAATGGCAGGCCGAGGCCTTGGTGGCCGAGGCCGAACGGCAGGCGCAGCGGCTGGCGCGCAACAAGCGCAAGCCCAAACCCGCGCAGAACGCCACGCCCAAGCCCGAGCAGGACGCGCTCTGACATACTGATTCGATGATCTCCACCCGACTCGACGGCAAGCGGGTACTGCTCACGCAGTGCCGTGATTTCATGGGCCCGGTGCTCACCGAGGCGTTCGAGCGCGCGGGCGCCACCGTGATCGGCGACGATCGCGCGCTGGACCAGGACCCGGCCCTGCCGCGGGCCATCGTCGAGGCCGCCGGGCACGTGGATGTGCTGCTGTTGCACCTGGCGCTGCCCGCACCCAGCACGCCGGCCGGCGAGATCGGCGAGGCGGAATGGCGCAGCGTGTTTGCCCACCTGGTCGACCCGATGCCGCGCCTGGTGGCCGCGGTGCTGCCGCAGATGACCCTGCGCCGGGCCGGCCGCATCCTGGTGATGGGCAGCGCCGCGGCGCTGCGCGGCCAGAAGCGCACCGGCAGCTACAGCGCAGCGCGCGGTGCGCAGCTGGCTTATGTGCAGGCGGTGGGGCTCGAGCTGGCGCCGCTGGGCATCCAGCTCAACGCCATCGCGCAGAACTTCGTGGCCAACCCCACCTACTACGGGCCCGAGGTGCAGGCCAACCCGCGCTTCCAGGAGCGGCTCAAGCGCGAGGTGCCGTTGGGCCGGCTGGTCAGCGCCGAAGAGGACGCGCTGTACGCGGCTTATCTGTGCAGCGACGCCGCCGCCTGCTTCGTGGGCCAGGTGTTCCCCATCAGCGGGGGCTGGGCCAGCCGCTGAGGCGGCGAAGCCTGGGCGCCCTGGGCGCGCCCGGTGGGCGCGGCGCGCATGCGCAAGGGCAACGGCCCGCCGGCCACCCGTGGCGCATGGCCCTTCATGGGCTGCCCATCAGAAACAGCAGTGGCGTCTCCAGCCGCTGTGCCCAGGCTACCTCGTTGTGGCCGGCGCCTTCGAACACCCGACTCTGCGAATTGGCCGCGGTATAGCCGCGGTCGCGCAGGATCAGGTCGACGATCGGCTGATAGGGCGCATACAGCGCATCGAGCTCGGTGGTGCCGTGGTCCATGTACAGCCGGTGCGTGGCCGGCTCGGCGAGGTGGTCGCGCAGGTAGTTGAAGGCGGCGAGCGGCAGGTGGCTGTTGGCCTCGAAGATGCCGATCCAGTGGGTGGACAGGCCGGCCGCACCGCCGAAGACCTGGGGGTACTCGTTCATCGCGTAGATGCTGATGAGCCCGCCCATGCTCGAGCCCATGGTGAAGGTGTGCTCGCGGTCGGGCCGCGTGGCGTAGCGCGCGTCGATGGCGGGCTTGAGTTCCTCGACCAGAAAGCGCAGGTAGGCGTCGGCGCGCGGGCGGCCCTGCAGGGCCTTGTCGATGAAGCTGCTGCGCACGGGCTCGCGCACGTGGGGCAGGAACTTCTCCGGGTAGTACTCGCTGTGCCGCAACTTGCCGTTATTCCACACCGCCACCACCAGGGTGGGCGGCAGGCGCTGCGCCTGCATCAGGCGCGTCAGCGTGCGGTCCACGTTCCAGGCCTGGTGGTTCCAGGTGGTGCGTGCGTCGAAGAGCATCTGCCCGTCGTGCATGTAGATCACGTTGAAGCGCTTGCCCGCGGCCTTGTCGGCCTCATAGCCGTCGGGCAACCACACGTCCACGTGGCGCGCATCCACATGCCGGGATGAAAAGTCGGCCAGCCGATCGATTCGGCCGTGCTCGGGTTGGGGCAGGGGCTGTGCCAGGCCGGCGGTGCCGGCGGCGGCCAGCACCAGGCAGGCGAGGCTGCGTGTGAGGTGGTTCATGCCGGGCGCACCAGCGGGTTCTTCGGGCTGGCCGCCAGCTGGCGTGGCTGCACACGCGGGCACCTTTGGGCGAAATCGTTGGCCCGCGCCGGCTTGAGCGAAGGCAGCAGGCGCATGTGTGTGATGCGCGCGGGGGCGAGTGCGCAGGCTGTGTCGATGTCGGTGGACATGTCGGTGCGAGTGAAGTTCAACGGGTCGAAACGGGGCGGATTGTCCCGGCCCGGTGACGCGCGGGCGCCGCGCCACCATTCGCCCTGGCTCATCGGGATCGCCCGGAGGTGGGCACCGCATTATCGAAGCGCCTGAGCGGGCGGGTCCCGATCGTCAGCTGCATCGGGTACAAGCGCAGCTCAGCGCCACCCACGCCCAAGCCATGCACCATCCCGCCACCGAGGCCCGCCGCTCCATCTACTACCGCTACCAGGTGTTTGCGCCCTGGCTGCCCTCGGCGCACCCGCCGCAGCCGCGTCATCGGGTGGTGATCGTCGGCTCGGGCCCGGCGGGCATGGTCACCGCGCTCGAGCTGGCGCGCCACGGCGTGGCCAGCGTGGTGCTCGAGGCCGAGTTGCAGGTGTCGCAGGGCAGCCGCGCCATCGTGTTCACGCGGCGCTCGATGGAGATCCTGCAGCAGGTGGGCGTGGCCGATCGCATCACCGCCAATGGCCTGCCCTGGCGCTTCGGCAACTCGTTCTACCGTGGGCAGCGCGTGTTCCGCATGGAGGCGCCCCGCGATGCCGACGACCGCTTCGGCCCGCTGATCAACATCCAGCAGCAATACCTCGAGCAATACCTGGTGGAGGCCTGCCTGGCGCAGCCGCTGATCGATTTCCGCTGGGGCAACAAGCTGGTGGACGTGCAGCAGGCCGATGGCTTCGCACGCGTGGCGGTCGATACGCCCGAGGGCCCCTACGCGATGGACACCGAATGGCTCATCGCCGCCGACGGCGCCCGCTCGGGCATCCGCAGCGCCATGGGCCTGCAGATGGAGGGCGCGTCCTACGAGGGCTTCTTCGTCATCGCCGACATCCGCATCGATCTGCCTTACCCCACCGAGCGCCGCGCCTACTTCGACCCCGACTGGAACCGCGGCAACACCATCCTGATGCACCGCGAGCCGCACGGCATCTGGCGTGTGGACTACCAGTTGCCGCCCGGCGAGACACCCGAAGACGCGCTGCGGCCCGAATCGATGAAGCAGCGCATCGACGCGCAGCTGGCGATGATCGGCCACGCCGGTGCCGAGTGGGAGATGGACTGGTGCTCGGTGTATTCGGCCCGCACGCTCACGCTGCCTGACTACGTGCACGGCCGCGTGATCTTTACCGGCGATGCCGCGCACATGCTGCCGATCTTTGGCGTGCGCGGCGCCAACACGGCGTTCCAGGATGCGCAATCGCTGGGCTGGCACCTGGCCTTCGTGCTCAAGGGCCTGGCCGGCACGGCGCTGCTGGCCAACCACAGCGCCGAGCGCGTGGGCGCGGCGCGCGAGATCATCGACGAGGCCGGCAAGAGCACGCGCTTCATGGCGCCGCCGAGCCGCGGCTTCCGCCTGCTGCGCGATGCGGTGCTGTCGCTGTCGCTCACGCAGGATTTCGTGCGTCCGCTGTACCACTGGCGCACCTCACGGCCGCACGAGTACAGCCAGTCCGCGCTCAACAGCGCAGGCGATGACAACGCGCTGTTCACCGCTGGCCCGGGCCGCGGCGCGCCGCCACAAAATGTGCGCCTGGCGGCCGACGAATTTCTGCTCGACCACCTGGGTGGCGGCTTCGAGCTGCTGTACTTCACCGAGGCGCCGGCGCTGCCCGCGCCACTGCAGCAGGTGGTGGCCAGCGCGCGCGCGCAAGGCGTGCCGATCCGCGTCACCGCCATCGGCGCGGCGCAGCCGGTGACGGGCGCCGACCTCACCCTGCCCGACGCCGACGGCCACCTGCGCCAGCGTTACGGTGTGCAGGCCAGTGGCGCCGCCTACCTGCTGCGCCCCGATCAGCACGTGTGCGCCCGCTGGCTCACACTGGACGCCGCGCGCCTGCAAGCCGCGTTGAACACTGCACTGCCCCAATGAGCGCCGACACCATGCAAGCGACTGCTGCCCTCACCATCCCTGGCCTGGAAACCGTCTACGACGCCCTGGCCGCTGCCATCGACCAGGCCGGGCCCGACAAGGCCGAGCTGTTTCTGGTGAAGCTGGCCCTGCTCAATGCCAACGCGCTGGCCCAGCCCGAGCTGTTCGCCCAGCACCTGCAGGCGGCGCTGCAAGACCTCTGAGGCCGCCCTCACGCGGTGCGCCGAATCGCCCGCGCCCTGATCTGCCGCAAGCCCATGGGTCGAGCGCGGGCATGTCACGAGCCTTTGCGCCAGTTAAAGTCTCGCCCATTCAGCTGCCAGGCCCCAAGGCGGTGCGGCCACCCACAAAGCCATGACCATGAAACGACTGGATGATTTCCGCATGCGGCTCGGCCGCGACGAGCTGGTGCCCATCATGGTGGGCGGCATGGGGGTGGACATCTCGTCGGCCGACCTGGCGCTCGAGGCCGCCCGCCTGGGCGGCGTGGGCCACATCTCCGACGCCATGATCAAGACGGTGACCGATCGCCGTTACAAGACCAAGTACGTCAAGGCCAAGCAGGCGCTGTACAAGCTCAACGTCGATTCCGAAGACAAGTCCGTCGTCAAGTTCAACCTGGGCCACCTGGCCGAGGCCACCCGCCTGCATGTGGAAGGCACCATGAGCCGCAAGCAGGGCAGCGGCATGGTGTTCATCAACTGCATGGAAAAGCTGACGATGAACGCGCCCAAGGAGACGCTGGCCTGCCGCATGCGGGCCGCGCTCGATTGCGGCATCGACGGCATCACGCTGGCCGCCGGCCTGCACCTGGGCTCGTTCGCGCTGATCGAAGACCATCCGCGCTTCCGCCATGCCAAGCTGGGCATCATCGTCTCGTCGCTGCGGGCGCTGCAGCTCTTCCTCAAGAAGAACAGCCGCCTGAACCGCCTGCCCGATTACGTGGTGGTGGAGGGCCCGCTGGCCGGAGGCCACCTCGGCTTCGGCATGGACTGGGCGCAATACGACCTGGCCACCATCGTGGCCGAGATCCTGCAATACCTGAAGACCGAACAGCTCGACATCCCCGTGCTGCCCGCCGGCGGCATCTTCACCGGCAGCGATGCCGTGCAGTTCATGGAGATGGGCGCGGCCGGCGTGCAGGTGGCAACGCGCTTCACCGTCACCCGCGAATGCGGCCTGCCCGACGACGTGAAGCAGGAGTACTTCAAGGCGCAGGAGGACGACATCGAGGTCAACCAGATCTCGCCCACCGGCTACCCGATGCGCATGATCAAGTCCAGCCCTGGCATCGGCGACGGCATCCGCCCCAATTGCGAGGCCTACGGCTACCTGCTCGATGCCAACGGCAAATGCGCCTACATCACCGCCTACAACCGCGAGGTCACCGCGCACCCGGGCGAGAAGCGCATCGTGGTGATGGACAAGACCTGCCTGTGCACGCACATGCGCAACTTCGAGATCTGGACCTGCGGCCAGCTCACCTGGCGGCTCAAGGACACCACGGTGCACAAGGCCGACGGCAGCTTCCAGCTGCTCAGCGCCGAGCACGTGTTCCAGGACTACCAGTTCAGCACTGACAACCAGGTGAAGTTGCCGGAGGCCGAGGCTGCAATCGCTTGATCAAGGCGGCAGGATGACGCGGCTTGCGCGTCACGGCATTCCCAGCCCCAAGGCCACATCGGCATGCAGCGCGGCCAGGCCACGATCAAAGGTCACCAGTTTGCCGCCGTGGTGACGGGCCAATGCGGCCAGATAGGCATCGGTGACTTGCCGATGGCCGAGCACACCCTGCCAGTCAATCTCCGGGTAGGCCAGTGTGTCGGCCCAGAACACGTGGCGCGGGTGGGCCGCGAGTTGCGCCAGGATTTGCCTGGCAGTTGAGGCATCCACCTCCTCCAATCGCATCAGCAAGCGCAGCAGGGTGCCTTGGGTGATGGGGCAGGTGGCAAACGGCTGATCCTGGCTGGCAAACCACTGTTGTGCCGCCGCGTGATGGACGTGGCCTTGGCTGACCAAGGCCACCAGCACGTTGCCGTCCAGCAGATGCACGGTGGCGCTGCGCGCCCTGCGGATCATTCGTCCTCCAGGGCCTTGACGTCTTCAGGGGTGATCGTGCGCGAGGACTTCAAGACCGGCAAGCCGGTGACGCGGCTTTTGCCAATCGCAGGCGACTTGGCTGGCTGGGCCGGCAAGGCCAGGCCGCGGCGGATGAGCTCGGCCGCCGTGTGGCTCATGCTGCTGCGCGAATGCACCGCCAGGGACGACAGGATGCGGTGCAAGTCTTCAGGGAGATCGATGGTGGTTCGCATCCGTGCATCATGATGCAGCTGCATCATGATGTCAAACTTGCCCACAGGCCTTCAGGCCATCACGCCTTCAACAGGCCCGCCAGATCAAAGCCCATGTCCGCCGCCTGCGCCGGCGTGGGCAACACGCCCGCATCCATCAGCTTGCGCGCCAGCAGGTGGTCCTTGGCGGCATTGACGGAATCGACCGCTAACAATTTTCCTGAGCGGAAGTGATAGACCGAGAAGCTGGTGCCGGCCATGCTGCCGCGCACGGCCCACTCGTCGGCGCCGGCGGACAAGCCCGCCATCTGCAGCTTGCAGTCGTATTGGTCGGACCAGAACCAGGGCGTGGCCGTGAAGGGCCGCGGCTGGCCCAGCAGCGCCGCCGCTGCGCTGCGGCCCTGCTCGGTGGCGTTCTGCACGGATTCGAGGCGCAGCAGGCTGCCGTCGGGCAGGCGGCGTGCGCTGCAATCACCGGCGGCCACGATGCGCGGGTCGGCGGTGCGGCTGCAGTCGTCGACGACGATGCCGCGGTCGGTCTCCAGCCCGGCGTGGCGGGCCAGCGCATCGTTGGCCGCCACACCCACGCCCAGCAGCACCAGGCCGCAGGGCAGGCGGCGGCCGTCGGCCAGCAGCACAGCAGTGGCCTGGCCCGCGCTGGTTTCGATGCCGCTGACCTGTGCGTTGAGCACCAGCTCGACGCCATGTTGCGTGTGCAGCGCGGCATACCAATCGGACAGCACCGGCGCCAGCACGCGGCCCAGCAGGCGCGGCGCGGCCTCGAGCACCGTGACGGCCAGGCCCTTCTTGCGCGCGGTGGCAGCCACCTCCAGCCCGATGAAGCCACCGCCGATCACCACCAGCGGCAGGCTTTGGGTGGCGGCCTGTGCCATGCGCGCAGCGATGGCCTCGGCGTCATCGCGCGAGCGCAGCGCCAGCACGTTGGGCGCGTCGCCGCCGGGCAAACTGAGCCGGCGCGGCGTGGAGCCGGTGGCCAGCACCAGGCCGGTGTAGGCCAGCATCTGGCCATCGCTGAGCTGCACCTCGCAGCGCGCGCGGTCGATGGCCTGCACGCTCACGCCCGGGCGCAGCTCGATCTGCTTGCGCGCGAGTGCTTCAGGGCTGCGCATTTGCAATTGCGCCGCCTCCATCTCGCCGGCCAACCAGGCCTTGCTCAGCGGCGGCCGGTGGTAGGGCGGATGGGGTTCGTCGCCCAGCAGCGTGATCGCGCCGGTGTAGCCGCCGGTGCGCAGCGCCTCGGCCGCCGCGATGCCGGCCACGCCGTGGCCGACGATGAGCACGTGTTCGCCGTCGCCCGCACTCATTCCTGCGTCTCGGGCAGGTGCACGGTGCCGCCGTCCATCGCGGCGCTGGCCTTGAGCTGGCAGGACAGGCGGCTGTTGGGGCGCCGCTCGGCCGCCACGTTGTCCAGCATGTCCAGCTCGGTGGCGCTGGGCGCGGGCAGCACGGCCATCAGGCGCTGGTCCACATAGCAGTGGCAGGTGGCGCAGGCGCAGGAGCCGCCGCACTCGCCGAGGATGCCGTCCACGCCATTGGCGGTGGCGGCCTGCATCAGGCTCCAGCCGTCGGGCACGTTGATCTGGGCGCTGGTGCCGTCGGCTTCGATGTAGGTGATGTTGGCCATGGTGCTTGCAAGTTCGGTGAGGCGCTCACTGTACCGTTGTCAGGTCCAGCACCAGGGGGCTGCGGAAGGTGGACGAGGGCATCCAGGCCAGCTGGTCGGCCACGCGCTGGTAGTCGGGCACCACCTTGTGGAACTCTTCAAACGCGATCTTCACGGCCAGGCGCGCGATGGCCGTGCCCAGGCAGGCGTGCACACCGCCGCCGAAGCCCAGGTGGCCGCGCGGCTTGCGGCTGATGTCATAACGGTCTGGATCGGCGTACTGGCGTTCGTCGCGGTTGCCCGAGCCATAGGCCAGGCAGACGAAGTCGCCGGCCTGCATCGTCTGGCCGTGGAGCGACACGTCCTTCATCAGGCGGCGGCGGAAGCGCTGGGCCGAGGTGTTGAAGCGCAGGCTCTCCTCGATGGCGTCGGGCAGCAGGGCGGGGTTGGCCACCACGGCGCGGCGCGCATCGGCCTGGCTGGCCAGGTTGTAGGCGAACATCATCATGAAGCCGCCGAGCGACTCGACGCCGGCCATGATCAGCGTGGTGGTGGTGAGCAGCACCTCGCGCTCATCGAGCCGATCGCCGTCGATCTCGGCCAGCGCGAAATTGCTGATCAGGTCGTTGCAGGGCGCGGCGCGGCGCATCGCGATCACCTTGCTGGCGTAGTCCTGCATCCAGTTGTAGGCCGCGATGTGCTCGGGGCCCTTGGCGCGGGTGCGGGCATCGCTCTGCACCATCAGCACGGCGTTCTCGCGCACCTCGCGCTCGGGCACCAGGGCATCGGCGCCCATGGGCAGGCCGAGTGCGGCCATCAGCACCTTCACGGTGAACTGCGAGGACACCTCCTTGAAGTCAAAGGTCTGCGCGCCCTTGAGCTGGCCGAACACCTCCTGCGCCACGTCGCGGATCGGCTCCTCGAGCGCCATCAGGTTGCGCTTCATGAAGGCGTGCTGGATCAGGCCGCGCAGGCGGTCGTGCTTCGGGGGGTCCGAGCTGCCCAGCGTGGCGCCGGCGCGGCCCGGCAGCTCGGTCATCAGGTTGCCGCTGGCCGAGGAGTAGGTCTGCCAGTCCTGGCCGGCCGAGACGATGTCGGCGTAGCGCGAGAGGATCCACATCTGCGCCTCGGGGCTCCAGAAGCAGGGGTGCTCGTCGCGCAGGCGCTTGTAGTAGGGGAAGGGGTCGGCGTCGATGGCCGGCGAGTAGGGGTCGAAGTGGAACATGGGGCTCGTCTCCGTTGGGGCGCTTGGTGTGGCCACTGTGGATGCGGATTCTGGGCACGATGCGCCGCCAGCACCCTGGACAAAGCCTGCCATTGACTTGCACTTTTCTCGTACATTGGCTGACACGATCACTGCCCGGCCACGCATGCCTGCCCGCCCATCCCCCCAGCGCCGCGCACCCGAGGCCCGGCGTGCCGGCAGCCCGCACCTGCCCGCGTTTGCGCTCTATGGCGAAGCCGGCGCGCCTGCAGCGGAGCTGTTGCACATCGAGCCCATCCAATCGCGCAGCCGCCGCTACGACTGGGAGATTGACGCGCACGTGCATCAGGGTTTGCACCAGGTGATCTGGCTGCGCAGCGGGCCGGTGGCGGCGATGTTGGACGAAACCCGTGCCAATGCCAAAGGCCCTGCGATCATCGTCATCCCGCCCGGCGTGGCGCATGCCTTCCGCTTTTCACCGGCCAGCGACGGCCACGTGCTCACGCTGAACGCCGCCTTGCTGGCCGAAGGCGATGCGGCCGAGGTGGGCGCCGCGCTGCAGGCCCTGTTTGCCGCGCCGCACACGCTGGCGCTGGATGCCGCCTCGCCGGACGTGGGTCGGCTGCAGCACCTGTTCGAGGCCCTGCAGGCCGAGGCCGATGCGGCCGACAGCGCCGCCAGCCCCGTGCCGCGCTGGCTGGCGCGCGCCGTGGTGTGGCGCCTGGCGCGGCTGAACGAGCACCAGGCGCTGGCGGCGGCACAACGCGGCGGCGCCGGGCGGCGCTCGCTGTATACGCGCTGGGTGGTGCTGATGGAGGCCCACTACCTCGAGCACTGGCCCGTCTCGCGCTACGCCGAGCGCCTGGGCCTCACGCCCGAGCGCCTGAACCGCATGGTGCGCGCCGAGACCGGCCTCACCGCGCAAGCCCTGCTGCACGCCCGCCTGGCGCGCGAGGCCTGCCGGCGCCTGGTGCACGTGGCCGCGCCCGTCTCGCGCCTGGGCTACGAGCTGGGCTTCGAAGACCCGGCCTACTTCTGCCGCTTCTTCAAGCGCCACACGGGGCTGGGGCCGCGGGAGTATCGGGTGCGGGCAGCGGCCTCGGTGGACGAGGTCGTCTGATCGGCGGCAAGCCGACAAGCGGGCCTGGATCGATCAAGGGCCGCTGTCCTCGTCCTCTGCCATGGCGTCGCCCTTGCCCTGCGCATCGATCGCCTGCATGTTGTCCAGCAGTTTCAGCAGGTAGTGCACTGTGTGCGCGGTGTCGTTCACCGAGAAGCCATCCAGCGCCTGCCCGTAGTAGCCCAGGATGCGCGGCAGGGCGGCGTCGTTCCAGAGGCTGCGGCCTGAATCGGTGAGGCGCACCAGGCGCGAGCGGCGGTCGCGCCCGTCGGGGGCGCTGCTCAAGTGGCCTGCGCTCTCCATGCGGCCGATCACGCCGCTCAGGTTCTGCCGGCTCACCATCAGGTAGCGCGCCAGATCGCCCATGCTCATGCCATCGGCGGCGGCCGTGCGCGAGAGCGCACCGAACACCGCCCACTGCTGTGTGGTCAGGCCCAGCTCCTCCACCGCGCGCGTGCCGGTTTTATGCAACATGTTGGCGCATTGGTAGAGCCTGAAGAACAGCCGGTTGGCAAGCTCCATGCGGGCGATCTCAGCGTTTTTTTCAGGGTTTACCATGAGAATTTCGAAGATGAACGGCCTTGCGTGTGCCGCATGTCCGGTGTCCAATATACGACAATATGTTGTCCTAAGTCGATGGGGTTTGCTCCGATGCTCAGGCCGACGATAGCAACAAGCCTCAACCGATGGAGAACGCAATGACCCGATTCAAGGACAAGACCGTGCTGGTGACCGGTGGCGGTGGCGGCATCGGTGGTGCCACCTGCCGCCGCTTTGCGGCCGAGGGTGCGCGCGTGGCGGTGTGCGATCTGAACCCCGATGCCGCCGAGACCGTGGCCGCGGCCATCCGCGCCGATGGTGGCCAGGCCCAGGCCTTCCGCTGCGACATCACCGATCGGGCCAGCGTCAACGCCGCGGTGGCGGCACTCGAGCAGCAGCTCGGCCCGGTGGACGTGCTGGTGAACAACGCCGGCTGGGATGTGTTCAAGCCCTTCACCAAGACCGAGCCGGCCGAGTGGGACAAGCTCATCGCCATCAACCTCACCGGCGCGCTGCACATGCACCACGCGGTGCTGCCGGGCATGGCCGCACGCAGGGCGGGGCGCATCGTCAACATCGCGTCCGATGCGGCGCGCGTGGGCTCGTCCGGCGAGGCGGTGTATGCGGCCTGCAAGGGCGGCATCGTGGCCTTCTCCAAGACCATGGCACGCGAGCATGCACGCCACGGCATCACCGTCAACGTGGTCTGCCCCGGCCCTACCGACACCGCGCTGTTCGATGGCTACAAGCGAGGCGCGGGCAACCCCGAGAAGCTGCTCGAGGCCTTCACCCGATCCATCCCGCTGGGCCGCATCGGCCAACCCGATGACCTGCCCGGCGCCATCCTGTTCTTCGCCAGCGACGACGCCAGCTACATCACCGGCCAGGTGATCAGCGTGTCTGGCGGCCTCACCATGGTCGGCTGACCAACCCACCACCCCACGGAGCACCCCATGAGCTACGAAGACATCCTCTACGAAGTGCGCGGCGCCACCGCGTGGATCACCATCAACCGCCCGGACAAGATGAATGCGTTCCGCGGCACCACCTGCGACGAGCTCATCAAGGCACTCAACCGCGCCGGCTACGACCGCAACATCGGCTGCATCGTGCTGGCCGGCGCCGGCGACCGGGCCTTCTGCACCGGCGGCGACCAATCCGCTCACGATGGCAACTACGATGGCCGCGGCACCATCGGCCTGCCGATGGAAGAGCTGCACACCGCCATCCGCGACGTGCCCAAGCCGGTGATCGCCCGCGTGCAGGGCTTTGCCATCGGCGGCGGCAATGTGCTGTGCACGATCTGCGATCTCACCATCGCCAGCGAGAAGGCCATCTTCGGCCAGGTGGGCCCCAAGATGGGCTCGGTGGACCCGGGCTACGGCACGGCCTTCCTGTCGCGCGTGGTGGGCGAGAAGAAGGCGCGCGAGATCTGGTACCTGTGCCGCCGCTACCCGGCCGCCGAGGCCCTGGCCATGGGCCTGATCAATGCGGTGGTGCCGCACGACCAGCTCGATGCCGAGGTGCAGAAGTGGGCCGACGAGATCTGCGAGCGCAGCCCCACCGCCATCGCCATCGCCAAGCGCAGCTTCAACATGGACACCGCGCACCAGGCGGGCATCGCCGGCATGGGCATGTATGCCTTGAAGATGTACTACGACACCGATGAGTCGCGTGAGGGTGTGGCGGCGCTGAAAGAGAAGCGCAAGCCCGAATTCCGCAAGCATGTGAAATAGCCACCCCCCGCAGCGGCTTCGCCGCTTCCCCCCAAGGGGGGCGCCGCCAGCGGCCCGGCAGAGCCGGTTCCGCGGCGGCCACTCGGTCGCCCTCATCGCAAAGGCATTGCCATGAATCCTTATCTCGACGACGACCTGCAAGCGCTGGCCGAGCACGCCCGGCGCTTTGCCGAGGGCCGCGTGGCGCCCGGCTTTCTGGAGCGCGACCGCAGCCGCGTGCTCGATCGCACGCTGATGCGCGAGATGGGCGAGATGGGCTTCATCGCACCCGAGTTGCCCACCGCCCATGGCGGCCTGGGGATGGGCTCGCTGGCCGCCGGCGTGATCCACGAGCAGATTGCGCGTGCCGACCTGTCGCTCAGCTACATCAACCTGCTGGCCTCGCTGAACGGGCAGATCCTGTCGCAGCATGGCCGGCCCGAGGTGGTGGCGCCCTGGCTGCGCAAATTGGTGGCCGGCGAGGCGCTGTTCGCCATCGCGCTCACCGAGCCGCGTGGCGGCTCGGACGCGGCCAACCTGCGCTTGAAGGTCGAGCGCGTGGGCGACGAGTACGTGCTCAACGGCGAGAAGACCTCGATCTCGGCCGCCGACCAATGCGACGCGGCGGTGGTCTTCGGCCGCACGGGCACGGTCGATTCGGGCGCGCACGGCGTCACCGCGCTGATGGTGCCGATGGACTTGCCCGGCATCACGCGCAACCGTTTCGATTGCCATGGCCAGCGCGCCATCGGCCGCGGCTCGCTGTTCTTCGAGAACGTGCGTGTGCCGGTGAGCCACCGCCTCGGCGACGAGGGCAAGGGCTTCGTTCAGGTGATGCAGGGCTTCGATTTCTCGCGCGCCCTGATCGGCCTGCAGGTGCTGGCCGTGGCCAGCGTGAGCCTCGAAGAGACCTGGGAGTACGTGGCGCAGCGCCAGGCCTTTGGCCAGCCGCTGTCGGCCTTCCAGGGGGTGTCGCATCCGCTGGCCGATTTCGAGACCCAGGTGGCCGCGGCCCGCCTGCTGTGCCTGCAAACCCTGTGGCTGAAGGACCGTGGCCTGCCGCACACTGCCGAGGCCGCCATGTGCAAGTGGTGGGGCCCCAAGTTGGCTTACGACGTGGTGCACCAGTGCCTGCTCAGCTTCGGCCATGGCGGCTACGACCGTGGCCCGATGGAGCAACGCCTGCGCGATGTACTGGGCTTCCAGATCGGCGACGGCACGGCCCAGATCATGAAGACCATCATTGCCAGAACCAAGGCCGGCCGCCAGGCCGTGCCCGTTTGACCGAAGCACCCCCACAAGAGCCCGAACGGGCCTGATGCAGCCACCGGCTGAAGGAGACTGAACTTGGAATTCGACGCCATCCTGCTGGCCCCGCGCCGCGCCGCCAGCATCGCCGCCGGCCTGTGGCACGACCGCACCATCAACGACGAGCTGGACGCCTGCCTGGCGCAGTGCCCCGACAAGATCGCGCTCACCTCGGTGCAGCTCGAATCGGGCCGCACCGAGCGCCTCAGCTACCGCGAGCTGTCGCGGCTGGCCGACCGCATCGCCGTGGGCCTGGCGCGGCTGGGCGTGGGCCGCAACGACGTGGTGTCCATGCAGTTGCCCAACGGCTGGGCCTTCACGGCCACCTACCTGGCCTGCTCGCGCATCGGCGCGGTGCTCAACCCGCTGATGCCGATCTTTCGCGAGCGCGAGCTCTCGTTCATGCTGGCGCATGGCGCGAGCAAGGTCTTCATCGTGCCCAAGAGCTTCCGCGGCTTCGATTTCGAGCAGATGGCCGAGGGCCTCAAACCCAGCCTGCCGGCGCTGCAGCACATCGTGGTGCTGGGTGGCGGCCAGACCAACAGCTTCCACGCGCTGCTGTCCGGCCCGGCCTGGGAGAACGAGCCCGATGCCCCCGCCATCCTGAGCGCGCACCGCCCGGGCCCGGACGACATCACCCAGCTCATCTACACCTCGGGCACCACCGGCGAGCCCAAGGGCGTGATGCACAGCGCCAACACGGTGATGGCCAACATCATCCCCTATGCCCAACGTTTGAAACTGGGTGCAGATGACGTGGTCCTGATGGCCTCGCCGATGGCGCACCAGACCGGCTTCATGTACGGCCTGATGATGCCCATCATGCTGCGCGCCAGCGCGGTGCTGCAGGACGTGTGGGACCCGAAGAAGGCGGTGGAGCTGATCCGCGAGCACGGCTGCAGCTTCACCATGGCCTCCACGCCCTTCCTCACCGACCTGGCCCGCACCGTCACCGAGACAGGGCAGGACGTGGCCACGCTGCGCACCTTCCTGTGTGCCGGTGCGCCCATCCCCGGGCCGCTGGTGGAGCAGGCGCGCAAGGCCATGGGCACCAAGATCGTCTCGGCCTGGGGCATGACCGAGAACGGCGCGGTCACGCTGATCAAGCTGGACGACGAGGACCAGCTGGCCTTCACCACCGATGGCTGCCCGCTGCCCGGCGTGGAGCTCAAGGTGGTGGAGGTGGACGGCAGCCCCATGCCCACCGGCCAGCCCGGCAAGCTGCTGGTGCGCGCGTGCTCCAACTTTGGCGGTTATCTCAAGCGCCCGCAATGGAACGGCACCGACGCCGAGGGTTGGTTCGACACCGGCGATCTGGCCCGCATCGACGCCAAGGGCTATGTGCGCATCACGGGCCGCAGCAAGGACGTGATCATCCGCGGCGGCGAGAACATCCCGGTGATCGAGATCGAATCGCTGCTCTACAAGCACCCCGCCATCGCCATGGTGGCCATCGTGGCCTACCCCGATGAGCGCCTGGGCGAGCGCGCTTGCGCCATCGTGGTGCTCAAGCCTGGCCAGAAGCTCGATTTCGCGGGCATGGTGGCCTACCTCGAGGCGCAGAAAGTGGCGCGCAACTACATGCCCGAGCGGCTGCAGGTGCTCGACGCGATGCCCTCCACGCCGTCCGGCAAGATCCAGAAATTCAAGCTGCGCGAGATGCTGCGCGGCGACTGATTCATTCAAGCGGCCCACGAGCCGCACCACCCCCCAGGAGACTCCCATGTCCATGTCCGATCAGGGCCGCCGCGCGGCCTTGAGGGCCTCGTTCGCCCTCGCCGCCACCGCGCTGGCCAGCAGCCTGGTTTTCACCGGCCCGGCCCAGGCCCAGGCCTGGCCCGCCAAGACCGTGCGCGTGGTCGTCGGCTTCGCCCCCGGCGGCACCACCGATGTGATGGCGCGGCTGCTGTCGCAGGCGCTGGGCGACTCGCTCGGCCAGACGGTGATCGTCGACAACAAGCCCGGCGCCAGCGGCAACGTGGCGGCGGGCGAGGTGGTCAAGGCCGCGCCCGATGGCTACACCGTGCTGGTGGCGCCGACCTCGGTGGAGACGGCCAACCCCTCGCTGTTCAAGTCCGCCATCCTGCCCTCGCGCGACCTGATGCCGGTGATGGGCATCGGCCGCACGCAGATGTACCTGATCACCCGGCCCGGCCTGGACGTGAAGGACGCCAGGCAACTCATCGCGCTGGCCAAGGCCAGCCCGGGCAAGCTCTCGTATGCCTCGTCGGGCACGGGCACGCCGCCGCAGCTGGCGGGCGAACTGTTCAAGCAGAGCACTGGCACCTTCATCACGCACATCCCCTACCGCGGTGCGGCGCCCGCGCTGCAGGACGTGATGGCCAGCCAGGCCGACATGGCCTTCGATCCCGGCATCGCCTTCCCGCACATCAAGGCCGGCCGCGTCAAGCTGCTGGCGGTGGCCAGCGACAAGAAGTCGCCGTTCTTCCCCGACGTGCCCACCTACAAGGACCTGGGCATCGCCAACGCCAGCCTGGACATCTGGTTCGGCGTCTGGGCGCCCAACAACACGCCGCCCGAGGTGGTGACGAGGCTGACGCGCGAGCTGGGCAAGGCGCTGGCGCTGCCGCAGATCAAGCAGCGCTTCGGCGATCTGGGCGCCGAGCCGGTGGCGCTGGAGCAGGCCGAGTTCAGGAAGCTGCTGGCCGAAGAGGGCAAGACCTTGGCGGCCCTCATCAAGGACCGCAAAATCATCGTCGAGTGAGGTCCGATTGAAAGCAGCCTTCATCACCGGCCACGGCGGCAACGAGGTCGTCCAGGTGGGCGAGCGGCCCGTGCCGCAGCGCGCGCCGGGCGAGGTGCTGGTGCGCCTGCGCGCAGCCACCGTCAACCGGGTGGACCTGTACATGCGTGACAGCGGCGCCGGCATCACCCACCGCCTGCCGCAGATCATGGGCCTGGACGGCGCGGGCACGGTGGAGGCGGTGGATGCCGACGAGACACGCCTGCGCCCCGGCCAGGCCGTGGTGCTGCACCCCGGCATCGCCTGCGGGCGCTGTGAGTTCTGCCTGCGCGGCCAGGGCGTGCTGTGCACCGCGATGAGCCTGCTGGGCGAACACCGCGATGGCACCTTCGCCGAATTCGTGAGCCTGCCCGCCCACAACGTCTTCCCCATGCCCGAGGGCATGGGCTTCGAGCAGGCCGCCGCGCTGGGCGTGAACCACCTCACCGCCTGGCGCATGCTGTTCACCAAGGCGCAGCTCAAGCCCTGGGAAACCGTGCTGATCTTCGGCGTGGGGGGCGGTGTGTCGCTTGCTGCGCTGCAACTGGCCAAGCGCGCCGGCGCTCGCTGCATCGTCACCTCGCGCTATGCCGACAAGCTGCAGCGCGCGCTGGCGCTCGGCGCCGACCACGCCATCCACACCCCCCCGCAGGACGTGGCCAAGACCGTGCTGGCGCTCACCGGCGGCCGGGGCGTGGACGTGGTGATCGAGAACGTGGGTGCGGCCGTGTGGGCCAGTGCCATGAAATCGCTGGTGCGCGGCGGCCGCCTGGTCACCTGCGGCGCCACCACCGGTGACCAGCCCGGCGCCGACCTGCGCCGCCTGTTCATCCGCCAGCTTCAGGTGCTGGGCTCCACGCTGGGCGACCTGTCGGAGTTTTCCGATCTGCTGGCCAGCTGCGCGCGCCAGCCGCTGCAGCCCGTGATCGACAGCCGCTTCACGCTCGACCAGGTGCATGCCGCGCTCGACCGCCTGGAATCGGGCGCGCAGTTTGGCAAGGTGGTGATCGACGTGGCTTGACTTTTGCGTGAAGAAAGGCGAATTGGGCTGTCCTCGCGGCCCAGATTCATCGATCACTGGCGGAATGCAGTGTTCACACTCAAGCTTGGAGCAACTTACTCTGACGCAGGGCATGGCCCTGCAACCAACCGGTACGCCGGGCTTGATCTCTCGAGGGCACCATGCGCAGTAACCTGCCTGTCACTCAGCGTGAATTCGCGTTTCCCAGCGGCCAGACTCTGGTGTCTGTCACCGACACCAAGGGCCGCATCACCTACGGCAATGCCGCCTTCATCAGCGTGAGCGGATTCAGCTCCGATGAGCTGATGGGCCAAGCCCACAACCTGGTGCGTCACCCCGACATGCCCGAGGAGGCCTTCCGGGACATGTGGGACACCATCCAGAGCGGCCAGCCCTGGACCGGCGTGGTGAAGAACCGCCGCAAGACCGGCGACCACTACTGGGTGCGCGCCAACGTGACGCCCATGATGGATGGGGAGCGGGTGGTCGGCTACCTGTCGGTGCGCACCGAGGCCGCCCGCAGCGAGATCGAAGCCGCCGAGGCCTTGTACAAGCGCATGCGCGATGAGGAGCTTGCCGGCCGCTCGTCGCTGGTCTTGCACCGCGGCCGGGTGGTGCGCGCCGGCTGGCTGGGCCGGGCGGGCATCGCCGCGCGAGCCGGGTTCGATGCCGTGGGTGGCACGGGCATCCTTTATCTTCTGGCGGCGCTGGGCCTGGTGATCGGCGTGGCGCCCTGGTTGCCCTTCGCCGGCCAAGTTGCCCTTGTGGTGGCGCTGGCGCCGGCCCTGGGCTGGCTGCATCACCGCAGCGCGCGCGTGGCCATCACCGCGGTGGCCAAGGATGCCCTTCTGCTGGCGGCCTGCGATCTGTCGCACGCACCGCGGCAAGGCGCGGCCGGCGCGGTGGGCCAGCTGCAGCTGTGCCTGGCGCAACTGGCCGTCAACCTGCGCACCGTGGTGCAGGACAGCCGCACCGACATGGAGAACGTCAAGGGCGCGGTGATGGAGATCACCGCCGGCAACCACGATCTGTCGTCGCGCACCGAGTCGCAGGCCAGCAGCCTGGAGCAGACGGCGGCGTCGATGGAGGAGATCACCGGCACCGTCAAGCAAAGTGCGGCTTCGGCGCACCGAGGTGCCCAGCTGGCGGAGGAGACCGCCCAGGTCTCGCAGCGCAGCTTCGATGCCGTGGCGCATGTGGCCAGCGCGATGGGCAGCATCAGCGATTCGGCGCGCCGCATGGGCGACATCATCCAGGTGATCGAGGGCGTGGCCTTCCAGACCAACATCCTGGCCTTGAACGCCGCCGTCGAGGCCGCGCGGGCCGGCGAGGCGGGGCGTGGCTTTGCCGTGGTGGCCACCGAGGTGCGGGCCCTGGCCCACCGCACGGCCGATGCGGCCAAGCAGATCCGACAACTGATCACCGAGTCCTCCACACGGGTGGAAGCCGGTGGCGCGCAGGTGGCCGAAGCCAATGCGCGAATGACCGAGGCGCTGGCCGCCGTGAACAGCGTGCGTGACGTGCTCGGCGAGATCAGCACCTCGTCGGGCGAGCAGCAGATGGGCATCTCGCAGGTCAACGAGGCCGTGGCCCACATGGATGCGATGACCCAGCAGAACGCCGCCATGGTGGAGCAGCTGGCCGCTGCCGCGTCCTCGGTCAACGCCCAGGTGGAGAACGTCACCAACACCATGCGGCTGTTCCGTCTGAAGGCCGGCGACGTGAGCATCGCCGAGAGGGACGCGGTGGCCTTGCGCACGCAGGCCAAGGCGCCGCCGTCGGCGGGCGCCGACGCGCAGGCCGATGACGGCATCGATCTGCGCGAAGCCATCGTCAAGCACACGCAATGGAAGTCGACCCTGCGCGCGGCGGCCGCTCGCGGCGACGCACTGGACGTGGCCACCATCCGCCGCGACGACTGCTGCATGCTGGGCAAGTGGCTGCATGGCGACCGCAGCCGGCGCTGGCATGGCCAGCCGCAGTTCGTGGCCCTGGTGGACCACCATCGCCAGTTCCACCAGGCCGCCGCTGCCGTGGCCGAAACGATCACCAGCGGGCAGAAGGAGCAGGGCATCCGCATGATGGACGGCGGCACGCGTTTTGCCAACGCCACGCAGGAGGTGGTGGTGGCCATCAAGGCCCTGATGCACGAAGCCGCCACCAGCAAGCACAGCGTCGCCGACCGCAACAACGCGTGGGGCGACAGGCCCGAGCCTGCCCACGTCGCCCCGGCGGCGCGCGAGGCGGCCACGCATTCGAACCGTCAGGCGCCTGCCAAGGCGGCTGTTGCGCCTGGCGACGACTGGGAAACCTTCTAGCGTGAGCTGAACGCGCCCAGGGCGGGCGGGGTGCTGTCATGATGCCGGGCTTGTTCAACCCGACAGACAGCCCACCCATGAGCCTCGATCGACGCCTCTTCCTCGCCGGCGCGGCAGGTGCCGCTTTCACTGGTTGCGCCTCGACCGATGGCCCCGCAGCGGTGGCAGCGGCGGCGCCCGCCGCCAGTGCGCCTGCGCCCTTGCCCTTCCTCATCGGCGGCCAGAGCCAGCCCCTGCTGGCCAAGGGCAAGGCGCCGCGCGTGGTGGTGTGCGGTGGCGGCTGGGGCGGGCTCACGGTGTCGAAGTACCTGCGGCAGCTGGCCCCAACGGCCGAAGTGGTGATGCTCGAGCGCAATGCCACCTTCTTCTCGTGCCCCATGAGCAACAAATGGCTCATCGACGTGGTGGACACGCAGTTCCTCACGCACGATTACCTGCGCGTGTCCGAGCGGCACGGCTACCGCTACATCCAGAGCGAGATCCTCACGGTGGACCGCGCGGCCAAGCGCGTGGTCACCAGCCTGGGCTGGCTGGACTACGACTACCTGGTGCTGGCCCCGGGCATCCGCTACGGCTACGAGGCCTGGTTCGGCAACGACCGGCGCGCGGCCGAGGCCACCAAGGCGCGTTTCCCCGCCGCCTATGTGCCCAATGCCGAGCACTTTGCGCTCAAGCGCGCGCTGCACGAGTTCAAGGGTGGCGAGTGGGTGATGACGCTGCCGCCGCCACCGCAGCGCTGCCCGCCCTCGCCCTACGAGCGGGCCTGCCTGGTGGCCTGGTGGTTCAAGAAGCACAACATCAAGGGCCACATCACCATCCTCGACCACAAGGACGGTGTGCGGCCCATCGGCCCGGGGTTTCGCGCCGCGTTCAACGAGCTCTACAAGGACATCATCACCTACGTGCCCAACGCGCACATCAAGGAGGTGGACCCGTTCTCGAAGCACATCCGCACCGCGGCCGGCGACGTGAAGTTCGACCATGCCGTGCTGATGGCCCCGCACCAGGCGGGCGACCTGGCCTGGAAAGCCGGCGCCATCGGCACCAATGCGCAGGGCAAGCCCACCGGCTGGACGGATGTGCACCCCACGGGCCTGCACCTCAAGAACGACCCGGACGTGTACGTGATCGGCGATGCGGTGGGCTTCGTCTCGCCGCAATTCCAGTTCTACCCGAAGGCGGGCCACGTGGCCAACCGGCATGGGCGCATCGTGGCCAAGTACATTGCAGAGCGCCTGGCCGGCCGCACGCCGCAGGCCGCCTTGCCCGACAACCTTTGCTACATGCTCGTCAATGGCGAGCCGCGCGAGGCCATCAATGTGCAGTTCGACTACGTGATCAATGCGCAGGGCATCATCGAGCAGACCCAGATCGACGACAACGACCGCCGCGCGGAGCTGATCCAGGAGGACTTCAAGTGGTTTGGCCACATGGTCGAGGACATGTTCGCCTGATGCGCATGAGCCAGGGCAGGCCGGCGCGGCGGCAATTGGGCTAAGCTCGCGGAATGAACCAATCGGTACAAAAGGCCACCCCCGCCAAGAAGGCCATGCCGGCTCGCCGCGGCCGGCCGCCCAAGCTGGCCGACGACGGCAGCCGCACCAACGACCCCGAGCGCACGATGGCCGACATCGTGGCCGTGGCCACGCGCGAGTTTGCCGACAAGGGCCTGGCCGGCGGGCGCATCGACGAGATCGCCGCCGCCACGCGCACCAGCAAGCGGATGATCTACTACTACTTCGGCAGCAAGGAGGGCCTGTACGTGGCCGTGCTGGAGGAGGCCTACCGCAGCATCCGCGCCATCGAGCAGGGCCTGCAGCTCGATGATCTGTCGCCCGAAGACGCGCTGCGCAAGCTGGTCGGCTTCACCGTGGATTACCAGCGCGCCAACCCCGATTTCGTGCGCCTGGTGATGAACGAGAACATCCACCGCGGCCAGTTTCTCGCGCAGAGCAAGACCATCCAGCAGCTCAATGTGCCGGCCATCGGCGCGGTGGAGGCGGTGTACCGCCGCGGCGTGAAGGCCGGCGTGTTCCGCAAGGACATCGACCCGGTGGACCTGCACATGTCGATCTCGGCGCTGAGCTTCTTCAATGTCTCCAACCGCCACACCTTCGCCCTGATCTTCAAGCGCGAGCTGGACACGCCGCAGGCCATCGTGAGCCGCCGCGACAGCATCGTGGAGATGGTGGTTCGGTTTGTGAGGAAATAGTCCCCCCGGAGCGCCTGCGGCGCCTCCCCCCGAGGGGGCGGCAGCCGACGGCCCGGCAAAGCCGGTTCCGGTGGCTGCTGCTGGGCGAAGAAGGAACTTGGCTGCGGACGATCGAGGGTTTCCCCCAATAAAAAAACTAACTGGTTCGTACATTATTCGGGTCCCAGGCCACACCCCCGGAGACGACCCGATGAAGAAGCTGATCGACGGCTACTGCAAGCTGCTGGACGCGCTGATCGCGCTGCTGCTGCTGGGCATGGTGGTGCTGGTGTTCGGCAACG
>Ga0268298_10001793_pt1 | contig 24379 bp, 17 predicted proteins | sample WWTPWeurt_MetaG_FD_194462 | JGI IMG/M metagenome (GOLD analysis project Ga0268298, IMG submission 194462) | Activated sludge microbial communities from WWTP in Nijmegen, Gelderland, Netherland - WWTP Weurt | ecosystem: Engineered > WWTP > Aerobic digester > Activated sludge | place...
GGTTTTCCCGCATTAGCCAGGGCCTTGATCATGGAAGCAGAACGCCTTAACGCCATCTCCAACACGCTCACCGACCTGAAGGCTCGGGAGCAAGAACTTCGGAGGTATCTTTGACTACGATACCAAGGCTGAAAAGCTGATCGAAGTCAGCAAGCAACTCGAAGACCCCGAGATCTGGAACGACGCGGCCCGCGCCCAGGAACTCGGCAAGGAAAAAAAGACCCTCGAAGGCATCGTCATCAACCTGCAGGAAATCGACCAGGGCCTGGCCGACTGCAAGGATCTGTTCGAGCTCGCCTCGATGGAAGACGACGAAGACACCATGCAGGCCGTCGAAGCCGACACCGCGACCCTCGAAGGCCGCGTGGGCGAACTCGAATTCCGCCGCATGTTCAACAACCCGATGGACGGCAACGCCTGCTTCATCGAAATCCAGTCCGGCGCCGGCGGTACCGAAGCCCAGGACTGGGCTGGCATGCTCGAGCGCATGTACCTGCGCTACGCCGAACGCAAGGGTTTCCAGGTCGAGCTGCTCGAAGAATCCGAAGGCGAAGTGGCCGGCATCAAGAGCGCCACGATCAAGGTCGGCGGCGAATACGCCTACGGCTTCCTGCGCACCGAGACCGGCATCCACCGCCTCGTCCGCAAGAGCCCCTTCGACTCCAATGCCCGGCGCCACACCAGCTTCTGTTCGGTGTTCGTGTACCCGGAAGTGGACGACTCCATCGAGATCGACATCAACCCCGCGGATGTGCGCACCGATACCTATCGCGCATCCGGCGCCGGCGGTCAGCACATCAACAAGACCGACTCCGCGGTGCGTCTCACCCACGTTCCGTCGGGCATCGTCGTGCAGTGCCAGAACGACCGTTCCCAGCACCGCAACAAGGACGAAGCCTGGTCGATGCTGCGTGCCCGGCTTTACGAACTGGAACTGCGCAAGCGCCAGAGCGAGCAGCAGAAGCTGGAAGACTCCAAGAGCGACATCGGCTGGGGCCACCAGATTCGCAGCTACGTGCTCGATCAGAGCCGCATCAAGGATCTGCGCACCAACTATGAAGTCGGCAACACCCAGGGCGTACTCGATGGCGACCTGGACGGCTTCATCCAGGCCAGCCTCAAGCAGGGCGTCTGAAATCGGCCGGGGGTGAGGGGCTTGCGCCCAACGCCCCCGACCAACCCGCACTCCAGAACGGGCAAGCAACTGGCATCGCCAGCGCCCCCTCACCGCAGCTCCCCAATGCTCCGTCTCCTTGCCTGGCTGACGACCGGCTTCGTGCTGGCGCTGGCAGCCCTGATCCTGCTGAGCCTCCAGGCCCTCGAAATGCGGCCCCTCGTCACCGCCACGGACGAACTGTCGGCGGCCTCCATCAGCCGCGCGAGGGCCATCCTGCGCCACAACGATCCGCGCAGAATGGCCCCCGGCAGCACCCGTGACATTCGCCTCAGCGGCCCGGATCTCGAAGCCCTGCTCAACTTTGCCGCCCGCCGCGGCATCAAGGGCAACGCGGCGCTCACGCTGCGCCAGGACGGCGCCGACATCGGCTACACCGCCGCGCTGCCAGCCCTCTTTGCCGACATCGGGCCCGGCCGCTTCATCAATGTCCGGGCCCGGCTGGGCGTCAGCATGCAGCGCCTGGAAGTCGAGCAGGTACGCATCGGCCGCATTCCGCTGCCGGCTGCGCTCGTCGAAGTGCTGCTGGTAGAAGGCATGCGTTACACCCATCTCGCCCCCGAACTCAACCTGCTCACGAAGACCGTCACTCAGGTGGCCATCACGCCCGAGGCCGCGACGCTCACCTACGTCTGGCAGCCCGAACTCCTCGACTCGGTGCGCACCCTGGCCGTTACGCCCACCCAGCGCGAACGCCTTGCCGCTGCCCACCGCTTGCTGGTGGACAGCATCAACCCGATCGCCAGAACCCGCCGCAAGGCCGACCTCGCCGACGTGCTCGGCCCGCTGCTGCAGGCGGCAGGCGACCAGGCCGGTGCATCCCGGCGCAGCGACGCCTACCGCGATGCGCTGCTGGTCACCGCACTCCACCTTTCCGGCCACAACATCGCCTTTGTGATCCCCGAGGCCGCCCGCTGGCCCCGGCCGCTTCCCTTGGCGCTCAGCCTGCGGGGGCGTGGCGACCTCGCCCAGCACTTCGCCATTTCGGCCGCCATCGCCGCCTGGGGCGGTGAGTCGCTGGCCAACGTGGTCGGCCTCGACAAGGAAGTGAGCGACTCCCGGCACGGCAGCGGCTTCTCTTTTGTCGATCTCGCCGCCGACCGCGCCGGCACGCGCCTGGGCGAACTGGCCGTGCGCAATCCCGAGCGTCTGGCCGCCGCCATCAAAGCGGGCCTCGAGGGCAGCACCCTGCTGCCGCCCATCGACGGCCTGCCCGAATCGATGATGGCCAGCGAGTTCCACCAGCGCTTCGGCAGCACCGATGCGCCGGCCTACCGCCAGATGAGCGACGAAATCGACCGTCGCATCCAGGCCCTGGCCCTGTTCCGCTAAAACCATGACCGAAGTCCGCCTCGACGAACTGCTCGCCCCCGGCGTCGCCGCCGACGACGTGCCCGAACTGGCCCCGCTGCTCGAGGCCCGGCCGCTGCTGGCCGCCTTCAGCACGCTGTTCCACGGCAGCGAAGCCGAGGTGCTGATGCGCCTCCTGGTGCTGCGCGAAATCGGCCGCGAAACCGACGCGCCACGCTGGGGCCCCGAGCAGCTGCGCCAGCGCTTCGCCTTCCTCGATCCGGTCAAGCTCGAAACCGTGCTGCGCCGCCTGCGCGGCAACGGCCTGCTCGAAATCGGCGACGACAACCGCTACGCCCTCTCCAACCTGGGCCGCAACGCCGTGGCGGCCATCGGCATGCTGGTCAGCTTCAGCACCGAAGACGACCTCGAACTGGGCTTTCTCACCGCCCAGCTGGCCGGCCTGCAGGCGGTTGGCAGCGTAACGCCCGAAGCCCTCGGCCACCTGCTCGGCAAGCTCAACGACCTCGCCTGGCACTTCGAGGACGCCATCGCGTCCGGCTCGGAATTCCGCATCGCCGACGCCCGCCGGCGCCTCTCGGCCAACATCCGCTGGATCGAAAAGGGCACTGAGATCCTGCTCGAACTGCTGGCCGATCCGGACGTTCCCTTCGATCTCGCCCGCGTGGCCCAGCGCATCGGTCTGGCCCAGTCGCGGCTGGCCCGGGCCGACGCCGCCTTCCAGCGCGCCGTGAACAAGATCGAGGCCCAGCGCGTCACCCTCGGCGGCTCCGGCATTTCTTCCAGTGACGTGGCCGGCTGGCTGCGCGGGCTGGATGCCCGCCGGCTGGTCGAACTGGCCACGGGCGCCCTGGCCCCGGCCCCCGAACTCACGCTGCTGGCCGGCGGCCACGAACTCCTCGACCGGGCCGAACTCACCCTGTCCGAAGAAGCCCGCCAGATCGAATCCGACACGGCGCTGCCGCCCGCCGAAGACGCCCCCGATAGCAAACAGGCCGAGCAGGAAGACCTGCGCCTGCTGCAACACTTCAGCCAGCGCCTCGGGCGCCTTGCCGAACCCGGCTGCGAGCCCGCCAGCCTCGCCCGGCTGGTAGCCGGTGGCGGTTTTCCGGCCGCAAGCTACCGGCTGTCGCTGCTCGCGCTCCTGGCCGACGGCGGTGGCGAAGGCGGCGCCACACCGGCCGACGGCCCCATCGGCGACTTCATGCGCCTGCCCCTCGAGGTGCGCTTCGAGGCCGCCACCGTCACGGTGAACGAAGATGAAATCGCCACCATGTCTGCCGGCCTGGTGGGCGCCCACGGCAGCCTGCCGGCGCCCGAAACCGTGCCGCAGCTCGACTCCACCGAAACAGCATCCCTTCCCGACGAAGCCTGATGGAACACCAGATCCGGACCCTGACCGCCCGCCTGCTGGCCAGCCGCAGCCTGCCGCGCACCGACCCGCTGGTGCGCCGCGCGCTGGTGGACGAAGCCTTTCGCGTCGAGCTCGACGCCCGCCTCGCCAACGTCGGCCTGCAGCTCATCGACAACCCCTACGCCGCGCACGTCGCCGTCGCCCTTGCCGACGACATGCACGAGCCGGTGTTCGGCGCCACCCGCGAATACGCCGCCAGCAACATCGGCCTGACCCGTGACCAGATCGCGCTGCTCGTCATCATCTGGGCGCTGATCGTGCTGCCCAAGCGCGAACGCCAGGTCAATCGTCAAAAACTCGCCGACGACGGCCAGAACGACCTGTTCGGCAAGGACACCCCGCTGACCCACGGCGAAGCGGTTGCCGGCAGCCTGTCGGAGGCCTCGCTGCTCGCCGACTTCGCCCACGTGCTCGGCCATAAAACCTACGTGCAGGGCAAGCTGCTGTCGCGCCTGGCGCAGCTCGGCTTCATCGAACGCCGTGGCGGCCTGATCTTCGAAGGCCCGCTGCTCGACGTGCTGCTCGACTACCGCCTGCTCGCCGACCGCATCATCTACGGCACCCTCGGCGAGGTTCTCGCCCAGTCGGGCCACCCGCCCCCCAGCCGTGACGCTTTCACACCGCCCGAGCCAGAAAACGCGGAAGACGACGCGGAGGACAACGACTGATGTTCCACATCAAGCAACTCGAATTGGTCCACTGGGATTACTGGCGTCGCTTCAACCTGCCCCTGGACGCCCAGATCATCACCATCGTCGGCCCCAACGGCTCCGGCAAGACCACCCTGCTCGACGCCCTGCGCACCCTTTTCGGCCTGCGCTGCTCGGGCAAGCGCGACTTCCGCCGCTACGTCCGCCGCGCCAACCGCAGCTTTGCGTGGATTCGCGCGGTGGTCGCCAACAAGCCCGGCAGCACCGGCAAGCGGCCCTTCTTTCCGTGCCTCAAGGATGAAGTCACGCTGGCCTGCCGCATCCGCCGCGCCGGCGGCGACTGGACCCGCGACTACGCCATCGCCGACGGCGACATCTCCATCGAAACCCTCGAGACCAACGCCGACAAGGTCGTCGAATGGGTGGGCTACCGGGATTACCAGAGCCGCCTTGCCTGGGGCGGCCTCACCCCGGCCATCGCCAAGGTGCTGGCGCTCGAACAGGGCGACACCGACAAGCTCTGCGAATACTCGCCCAAGGCCCTGCTCGAACTCGTCTTCGACGTCTTCGGCGACAAGGAAGTGCTCGACAACTACGCCGCCGCCCGCGAAGAGCAGAACAACGCCGAACGCGAACTCGCCGCCCTCGGCCTCGACCTCGACCGCCTGCGCGCCCAGGCCGAAACCAAGCGCCTCGAGGCCGACCGCTTCCTCGAATGGAAGCAGCTCGACGACGAAGCCATCGCGCTGGCCAGCGAAATCGTGCCGCGCCTCGAAGTCGCCGAACTCGTCCGCGACATCCGCCTTTGCCGCGATGACATCGCCCGCAGCCGCCTCGAGCGCCAGAAGGGCGAAGACGAAGTCAGCGCGCAACGGGCCCGCAGCGCGGGTGTAGAAGCCGAAAAAGCCGCCGCCGAGGCCGAACGCAAGGCCGCCCGCAGCGCGGAACTCGAGGCTGAAAAAGCCCACCTCGCCGCCCACGACGAGGTGCGCGACGCCGACAAGCTGCTCGCCGAACGCGCCGCCCTGCGCGCCCGCCTGGCCCGCGAGGCCGGTGACGGCGCCGTCGACCTGGAAGCCGCCTACGCCAGGGCCGACGCCCGCCTGCTCCACCTGCAGCGCCAGGAGCGCGAGGCCATCGCCGCCTTCGAAGAAAAAACCGCCCTGTTTCGCACCACCCGGGACCATCGCGGCCCGCCGGGCGACCCGGAAGTCAGCCGCTTCCGCGCCCGCCTGGCGGAAGCCGGCATCGGCCACCGCGCGCTGGCCGAAATCGTCGAAGTCACCGACCCGGCCTGGCAGGTCGCCGTCGAAGCCGTGCTGCGCCCCTACCGCCACGTATTGCTGCTCGAACGCGAACAGGATCGCCACGCCGCCTGGGCGCTGGGCGAGCAGGAACGCTTCCGCCACTTCCTGGTGCCCGAGCTCGAAACCGCCCCGCCGGCCACCCGCGGCTCGCTGGCCGAAGTCATCCGCTTTGCCGGCGACGTGCCCCGCTGGCTGGCCGACCTGCTGGGCCGCATCCAACGCGTTACCGACACCGACGCCGCCCGCCGCCTGCCGCGCGAAACCGAGTGGATCACCCCGGACGGCTACCACCGCGAACGCCGCGGTGCCCGCCACCTGGGCAAACCCACCGACTTCCATTTTGGCGAACTGGCCCGCAGCGCCCGCCTCAAGCAATCCGAGGCCGACATGCACAGCATCGACGCCCGCCTGCAAAAACTGCGCCCCGAACTCGACGCCACCCGCGAAGAAGCCGACGCCCTGCGCGCCCGCCTGCACGGCATTGAAGCCGCCCAGCTGCTGGCCGCCCGCGCGGATGAGTTCGAGCGCGCCGACGCTGCGCTGCCCGCTGCCCGCGCCCGCCTCACCGCCGCCATCGCCGCCCGCACCGAAGCCAAACGCCAGGTGGAAGGCGTGGACCAGCGCCTGCGCGGCATCGATATCGAACTCGACCGCCACAAACGCGACATTGCCGGCCTCACCCGCCGCGTCAGCGAACTCGCCCTCGAAGCCGCCCCGCGCCGCAGCGAGCAGGCCCGGCGCATCCAAAGGCTGCGCAAGCTGCGCCGCGGCATGCCCGCCGACTGGCGCGACCCGCAGCAGAACACCCTTCTTGCTGACCGCTACGGCGACGCCCGCGGCGCCCGCGCCGAACTCGAACGCCTGCGCGCGCGCCTCGCCGACGGCGACTGGATCACCGACGACACCGTGCTCACCCTGGCCAGCCGCCTCAAGGCCGATCTCGGCCTGCGCGAGGGCGACTACGCCGAGCGCGAAGCCTACTTCGCCACCACCCGCCGCCTCACCTCCGACGCCCGCGCCGCCTACATCGCCAAGCTGCGCGCCACCGTGCGCCAGTACGGCAAAAACCTGCGCGCCCTCGGCGATCTGGCCAACGTGGACGTGGATTGCCCGGTGCCTCTGCTCGAAAACGACGACCGCCTGCTCTCCGCCGCCGGGCTCGAGGTCCGCTTCGACTTCGACCGCAAGGGCGCCGTGGGCCTCAACGACGGCGAAGCCTCGGGCGGCCAGCAGGTCATGAAATCCCTGATCCTGCTCATCGCCCTCTTGATGGACGAGGCGCGTCCCGGCGGCTTCGTCTTCATCGACGAACCCTTCGCTCACCTCGACATCGCCAACATCGACCGCGTCGGCACCTTCCTCCGCGCCACCCGCGCCCAGTACCTCATCACCACGCCGGTCACCCACAACGCCAACGTCTTCGCTCCGGCCCAGCTCACCCTGGTCACGCGCAAGAAAAAGCCCGGCGACGACTGGGCCCCGCCGATCGGGCTGATCCAGCGGGAGGTGTGAGCACAAGCCAGGGGCCGCACGGCAACTTCAGATTTCCCCGGAACGGACGTTATTCAGCGAAGACACACCCTGACACAAACCCCCATGCCCCCACGCCAGGCATCTTCGCTGTCGTCACAACGCCTCCTCCAGCTTCTCACCGGCGCAGAGAGCCTGTCGCGCACGCGGGATCTGCGCGAGATTTTCCGCACTGCCGCCGAATGCGCCATGCGCTTCCTGGACGGCAGCTACGGCCTGCTCTTTGCGGTGCGCTTCACCCCGCCCGATCTCACCGTCGGCCTGCTCGGCTGCTGCGTGTCGGACGGCACCGACACCTACTGGGACGACGTCTGCGACGGACAATCCTGGCTGCCGGTAGATCCGCTGCTGGCTAATTGCCTGAACACCGATTTCGGCCACGCGCTCATGCAGGAAGGGGACATGTGGCGCCTCGCCTTCTCCGTAGGCGCCCTTGGCCAAGCCCGCTGGGTGCTCGAGATCCACACCCCGACCCAGCCCAACGAAGCCGCTTGCGACGCACTCTGCCTGTTCCTGCGCTGCTTTGAAAACCAGCAGAAGCAGTGGGAATACGCCAACCTCGACACCCTCACCCGGCTGCTCAACCGCAAAACCTTCGATGACGACTTCGAACGTCTGATCGCCGCCGCCGAACTCGCCGAGCAGGCTAGCAATGAACCGCGGGAAAGACGCGAGCACGCCCAGAACATCACCCAGCCCTGCTGGCTCGGCGTCGTCGACATCGACCACTTCAAGAAAATCAACGACAACTTCGGCCACCTCTTCGGCGACGAAGTGCTGCTGCGCGTGGCAGACCTGATGCGCCAGAGCTTTCGCAACAACGACAAACTGTTCCGCTTTGGCGGCGAAGAATTCGTCGTCATGCTGCGTAACGTGGCCGAAGACCACGTCCAGAACATCTTCAACCGCTTTCGCGCCGAAGTCGAAAAGCACGACTTCCCACGGGTTGGCAGCGTGGCCTGTTCGCTGGGCTTCGCCCGCATCGACCCGCGCCTCTCGCCCGCCGAACTCCTCGGCCGCGCCGACGAAGCCCTTTATTACTCCAAGAACAACGGCCGCAACCAGGTCAATGGCTTCGACGAGCTCATCATGAGCGGCAAGCTGCGCATCAACACCCCAGCCGGTCAGGCCCAGATCCAGTCCGATATCGACGAAATCTTCCTGTAGGGCCGCTTTGCCCCGCCCAGGCCGCGACGTTCAGCGCCGGATGTGTCAAAATTCAGGGCTTTGCAGCGTTTCATTGATGCTGCCGCGACCACGCCGCGCCCCGATTCCGTTGATTGAAGAGCCCACCATGTCCGACCAGACCAACACGCCCGTCCAGGACGAAAACAAACTGATCGCCGAACGCCGGCAAAAGCTCGCCGAATGGCGTGCCGCTGGCAAGGCGTATCCGAACGATTTCTCCCGCGAGAACACCGCCGGCAAACTCGATGAAATCTACGGTGAGAAAACCGCCGAAGATCTCGAAGGGATGCCGGTCGAAGTGAAGGTCGCCGGCCGCATCATGCTCAAGCGCGTCATGGGCAAGGCCAGCTTCATCACAATCCAGGATCTCTCCGGCCGCATCCAGCTCTACGTCACCCGCGACGCCCTCGGCGAAGACGCCTACGCCGACTTCAAGCGCTGGGACATCGGCGACATCGTCGGCACCACCGGCACCCTGTTCCGCACCAAGACCGGCGAGCTGTCGGTCAAGAGCAGCGAACTGCGCCTCCTCACCAAGAGCCTGCGCCCGCTGCCCGACAAGTTCCACGGCCTCACCGACACCGAGACCAAGTACCGCCAGCGCTACGTCGATCTCATTGTCAGCGAGGAATCCCGCCACACCTTCGTGGCCCGCAGCCGCCTCGTGCAGTCGATCCGCAACTACATGACCGGCCACGGCTTCCTCGAAGTCGAAACGCCGATGATGCACCCCATCCCCGGCGGCGCCTCGGCCAAGCCCTTCGTCACCCACCACAACGCCCTCGACATGCAGCAGTTCCTGCGCATCGCGCCGGAGCTCTACCTCAAGCGCCTGGTGGTCGGCGGCTTCGAGAAGGTCTTTGAAGTTAACCGCAACTTCCGTAACGAAGGCCTCTCGCCCCGCCACAACCCCGAATTCACGATGATGGAGTTCTACGAGGCGTACGCAAATTACCGCACGCTGATGGACTTCACCGAAGGCCTGCTCCGCCACGCCGCCCGCGAGGCGCTGGGCACCGAAGTGTTCCAGTATCAGGGCCGCGAACTCGACCTGTCCCGGCCCTTCCATCGCCTGACCATCGTCCAGGCCATCCGCAAGCACCACCCCGGCTTCACCGACGCCCAGCTGGCCGACGCCGACTGGCTCAAGCAGAAGATCCATGACTTCGGTGAAAAGGTGAAACCCGGCGGCCTCGGCAGCCTGCAGCTGCAACTCTTCGAAGCCTGCGCCGAAGCCGACACCTGGGAGCCGACCTTCATCATCGACTACCCGGTGGAAGTCAGCCCGCTGGCCCGCGCCTCCGACGAAAACCCGGACATCACAGAGCGCTTCGAACTCTTCATCGTCGGCCGCGAGATCGCCAACGGCTTCTCCGAGCTCAATGACCCCGAAGACCAGGCCGCCCGCTTCCAGGCCCAGGCCCAGGCCAAGGAGGCCGGCGACGAAGAAGCCATGTACTACGACGCCGACTACATCCGCGCGCTCGAATACGGCCTGCCCCCGACCGGCGGCTGCGGCATCGGCATCGACCGCCTCGTCATGCTCCTCACCGACAGCCCGGCCATCCGCGACGTCATCCTGTTCCCGCAGATGCGGCCGGAATCGGAATAAGCGACGCTTCTGCGGTTTGAGGCATGGAATCAAAAACCCGCCCGGCCGATGGCCCGGCGGGTTTTTTATCAGCCTGACTGATTGAAGTGATAAGTGATGAATACCTTGGTCATGCCTGGAGCGTGGCGCCGGCCCACTGGAATCCCGAATCTGGAAATTTCCTGCCCCACGATATGGCAAGGCGGGGGGCGATGGTGCTACCGTCACGAACTCTCGGAAAACGCCTGCTGGCGAGCCTTGAACAGTCCAAGCCTGTTAGCTGAAATATCGGCCGAAACGTGACATCCGGAACTAAGCTTCGAAAATCTGGCGCATCTCCGTTGGCAGAGCCTGATATGTTCGCGCCAACCACCTGCCAGCCTGCTGCCCTGAACCCCACACGCCCAATGACCGAACTGAAGTCCTACGACCTCCCCCAGCTCGAAGCACTCGCCGAGCAAATAAAATCCGAAATCGGCAAACGCGAGCGGGAAGAAGATGAGCGGGCACGGCAGGCAATCGAAGACGCCACGGCCGAGACCGAACGGGCCGAAGCGGCAGCAAAAGAAGCCGCGGCAGCCGCCGAGCGCGCAGCCCAGGCTGCCGAAGCCGAACGCCACGCCCGCGAAGCCGCTGCGCAGACCATCCGTTACATGCATCCATCCAATCGCGCCCTGACCTGGTCCGGCGTGGGCCCGAAGCCCGACTGGGTTAATGCCTGGCTGGTCACCGGCGGCACCCTCTACGCACTTGAAGTCGCAGCCGAAAAACTGGCTCCGAGGCCTATCCCCGAAAGCTTCAAGACGCGCTGAAAAAATCTCCCACCAAGAAAAAGAGGGGCCAGCTTGGCCCCTTCGTCGCACTTCAAGTACCGCACCCGCGGTTTTGACGACTTAGTACTTGCCTAGACGCTTGAGCTTGTCCCGCAAGCCAAAAAACGGATAGCCCAGCGAATAGGCTTTATCGAGGTGTAACTTGGCCTCGTCGTAGCGCTTGAGCTCGAAATACGCCTGGGCCATAAAATGCTCGGCATCGGCGTATTCCACATCCTTCACCTGATCGAACCTCTTCAGGATTTCCAGTGCCTCCTGAGGGCGACGCTCGGAGAGCAGCGCCTCAGCCATCGCCAGGTAGGATTCACGTCCTTGGGGCTGCACGCTGATCGCCTCAGCCCACACCTTCATCCCGTCGTTGCGCTTTCCCGACCGATACAAAGCCTTGCCCAGATAAGAGCTAACGTGAGAGTAGCTCGGTGAATCCAGCTCCAGCATCCTGTAGGAAAACATGAATTCCGGTATTGCTGCGGCATAGGCGTCAGCCTTACCACCACGCCCGGCTCTGTTCATCAACACCCTGCCCATACAAAAGTGGTGCCCCCCGGGAATCCCGACACCGGTAGCACCATCCCCGCCCTGTGGGGAAGCAACACCTTTTCGCGACCTGTACTCGAAAGGAAGGCTTGCTGCATAAGATGAGCCTGCAATCGCCGATTGGCAAAACTCGGGTAGAAGCATCATCTCAACGACAGTAATCCCTACTTGGGCATGAGCCGGACGTACGGCGATACTCATCAATACACTCAAGGACAGGATGAGAAGAAAATGTGCTTTTTTATTGCCTGGCATGGTCGATTCATTCCCCTTAATCCAGCAAAACCCGGATAGCGCTAGCATTTGTCTTTTGCGCGTCCGCCCTGCCAGCGCGACACGGCAAACCTTGGTTTAATGATACACATCGGACTGAGCCGCCACCATGACGTACACCTCACACGCAGCCCGAACACACCCGTGCGCCCTGCACTGCGACAGGGTGCAGGAAAAATCGAAATCGGGTGGCCGGGGAAAATCGACGAGGGCACGACGGCCGAAGAATCGGCTTGGTCAGTGCAAACAAAAAAGCCCCTGCTTAAGCAAGGGCTTTTTTATGTTCTGGTAATGTGGTGGAGGGGGAAGGATTCGAACCTTCGAAGGCAGTGCCGTCAGATTTACAGTCTGATCCCTTTGACCGCTCGGGAACCCCTCCACGGGGTGCTGCAGATTGAAAACGCCAGAAAGCACAAGTGCGTGGGCATTTTCAAATTTTTGGTGGACCGAATGAGGATCGAACTCACGACCTCCGCATTGCGAACGCGGCGCTCTCCCAGCTGAGCTATCGGCCCACGTAAGCCGCGCATTATAGCGACGGTTTTCGGCGATGAAAAGCCCTGCCGCGCGAATCAGGTCTCTTCGTTGGCGCCGGAGCCAACGGCTGCTCGGCCTAGACGGTCGATAACGGCGAACCAGTCGGCGCTGGTGGGCGGGGTTTCGACGAGAATGCGGCGCGGCGCGGCGGAGTCGAGCGCACGCAGGCGGGCGTAGAGGTCGTGGCCGTAGGCAGCAGCGTCTACCGGGGCTTCGACCCAGAGAACATTTGCCGGCAGGCCGGCGGGCTGCGGGACGCGGGCGAGCACGGCGTCGCCTTCGCGAACGCGGCTCGCCAGGCTGGCACCATTGACGAGTTCAAGCGGCGTGCGCGGCGCGTAATGGGCGGCCAGCGCGCCGGAAACACGGGGGGCGGTTTCGGTGCTGGCCTGGGCGTCTTCGCCACGCAGGCGCGGGCGGCGACCTATGACACGGGCGATGTCGTCCGCACCGATGGCACCGGGACGCAGGATGACCGGCACGTCACGCGACAAATCCAGAATGGTGGATTCAAGACCGACCTGACAGGGGCCGCCATCGAGAATCAGCGGCACCCGGTCGCCAAGCTCCTGGCGCACGTGTTCGGCAGTGGTGGGGCTGATGCGGCCGAAGCGGTTGGCCGACGGGGCGGCCAGGCCGGAGCCGAAGGCGCGCAGCAATTGCAGCGCCACAGGGTGGTTCGGCACGCGCAGGCCCACCGTATCCTGACCTCCGGTGACGATGTCGGGCACGCCTTCCTCTTTCTTGAGGATCAGGGTGAGCGGGCCGGGCCAGAAGGAACGGGCCAGCGCGATGGCCTCCCTCGGAATATCGCGCGCCCAGGCGGTAAGCGCTTCGGCGTCGGCCAGATGAACGATCAGCGGATGATCCGACGGCCTGCCCTTGGCGGCGAAGATTTTCGCCACCGCCTCCGGATTGAGGGCGTCGGCGCCAAGGCCATAGACGGTTTCGGTGGGCAGCGCAACCAGCTCGCCCTGGCGCAGCAGCGCGACGGCGCGCTGGATGTCGGTCATGGCCGGGCCTTATTCGTCGCGAATGCCGATGGCGGCACGCGCAGCGAGGGCCTTTTCAAGCACGTCGGCCGGCTCGGCGCCGATCACCGTGAAGTGCCCCATCTTGCGACCGTGGCGGGCATGGTGCTTTCCGTAGAGGTGCAGCTTGAGGCCGGGCACGGCGTGCAAGATTGACCAGTCGGGTTCGCGGTAGCGGCCGTGGGGCTCAGCGCCTTCAAACCACAATTCGCCCAGCAGATTGACCATCAACGAGGCGCTGTGCTGGCGCGCTTCGCCCAGCGGCAGGCCGCACAAGGCGCGCACCTGCTGTTCGTACTGACTGGTGACGCAGGCGTCGATGGTGTGGTGGCCGCTATTGTGGGGGCGCGGTGCCATTTCGTTGACGATCAGCTCGCCGCGGCTCACGAAGAATTCGACCGCCAGCGTACCGACAAAACCAAGACGTCCGGCGATGTGTTCTGCGTACTCCTGCGCGGAGTCGCGCAAGCAGGCGGAGGCACGGGCAGGCGCGATGGACACGTCGAGGATGCCGCCGGTGTGGCGGTTTTCGACGGTCGGAAAACATTTCACGGCGCCGCTCTCATCCCGCGCCAGCACCACCGAGACTTCGTAGTCGAGGGTAAGCATTTGCTCGAGCACGCAGGGCTCGCCCTTGAACTGGTGGAAGGCGTGAAGGGCTTCGGCCGCGTTGGCGACGCGGGCCTGGCCCTTGCCGTCGTAGCCGAAACGCGCCACTTTGAGGATGGCCGGAAACAGATTGTCAGCGGCGGCTGCGATGTCGGCCTCGGACGTGATGACCGCGAAGGGGCCGTGCGGCAGGCCGTTGTCGCGCAGGAAACTCTTTTCGACGATGCGGTTCTGGCACACCGCCACCGCGGCGGCGCCGGGGCGCACCGGAATGAACTTGGCCAGATAGTCGAGGGTGTCGGAGGGGACATTCTCGAACTCCGTGGTCACTGCCGCACAGGCATCGGCCAGCGCATCGAGCGCCGCGAAATCATCGTAGCCGGCCTGCAGGTGACGGTCGGCGATGAGGCCGGCGGGGCTGTGCGGATCGGGGTCGAGCACCCAAACCTTGTAGCCCATCTCGTGGGCTGCGGCGACGAAGAAGCGGCCGAGCTGGCCGCCGCCGAGCATGCCAAGCGTGGCGGGCGGGAGAATCATCACGTCAATCCTGGAATCAGACCGGGTCGAGGGTCATCGCCAGCACGCTGGCGGTTTGGTCGGCGCGGAAGGCGTCGAGCGCGGCAGCGAGAGCCGGGTCGGTGGCAGCCAGCAGCGAGACGGCAAAAAGGCCGGCATTGGCGGCACCGGCTTCACCGATGGCAAAGGTGGCAACCGGAATGCCCTTGGGCATCTGGACGATGGACAGCAGGGAATCCTTGCCCGACAGCGCCTTGGACTGGACCGGCACGCCGAGCACCGGGACAGTGGTCTTGGCGGCGAGCATGCCCGGCAGGTGGGCGGCACCGCCGGCACCGGCGATGATGGCGCGGAGGCCACGCTCACGGGCGGCTTCGGCGTATTCGAACATCAGGTCGGGGGTGCGGTGGGCGGAGACGACACGGGCCTCGAAGGGCACGCCGAAATCCTTCAGCACCTTGGCCGCAGCCTGCATGGTGGGCCAGTCGGAGTTGGACCCCATGACGATGCCGATGACGGGTTGTTGCTCGCTCATGTTCAGGCCTTCCGGGCAGCGCGGGTTGCGGACTCGACGGTATTGGCGAGCAGCATGGTGATGGTCATGGGGCCGACGCCGCCAGGCACCGGGGTGATGGCGCCAGCGACGTCCTTGGTGGATTCGAAATCCACATCGCCGCACAGCTTGCCGTCGGGCAAACGGTTGATGCCCACGTCGATGACGACGGAGCCGGGCTTGACCATGTCGCCGGTCACGAACTTCGGCTTGCCGATGGCGGCCACCAGGATGTCGGCGCGGCGGGTGTGAAAAGCAAGATCACGGGTGCCCGAGTGGCACACGGTCACCGTGGCGCCGGCCGCGGTGAGGAGCATGGCCATCGGCTTGCCGACGATATTGGAGCGACCAATGACGACGGCCTCGGCACCGCGCAGGGGCAGCTCGATGCTCTTGAGCATTTCCATGACGCCGTTGGGCGTGCAGGGCACGAAGGCTTCCTGGCCTTGCGACAGGCGGCCGACGTTTTCGGCGTGAAAACCATCCACGTCCTTTTCAACGGCAATGGCTTCGAGCACCTGCTTTTCGTCGAAGTGCCGGGGCAGCGGAAGCTGGACGAGGATGCCATGCACCGACGGGTCGGCGTTGAGTTCGGCGATCTTGCCGAGCACATCGGCGGGTTCCGCATCCTGCGGGTACTCGAACTTGAGGGACTTGATGCCGGCCTTCTCGCAGCCGGCCACCTTGTTACGTACGTAAACAGCCGAAGCAGGATCGCCGCCCACCAGAACCACCGCCAGGCAGGGCTGGGTGCCCTGGGCCGTCAGCGCAGCCGCCTTCGCAGCGAGTTCTCCACGCAGTTTCGCGGAAAGCGCGTTGCCATCGATAATGCGAGCCGTCATGCCGGTGCCCCTCAAGAAAAACCGGAGAGTTTACCACGCCTGTGGCTTCGTTTCCCCGATGGCGGCCTGGAGCAGGCGAGAATCGTCGGGTTCCGGGGCAGGACAAGGCCCCGGACACATACCCTAGCGACCCGGCCCCTCGATGGCCATCACGTTCTGCACCAGTTCGGCCAGCGAATGGGCGGCCATTTTTTCCATCACGCGGGCGCGGTGAACTTCAACGGTCTTGATGCTGATGCCAAGCACGTCGGCGATCTGCTTGTTGAGCTTGCCGGCGATGATGAGGTCGAGCACTTCGCGTTCGCGCTGGGTGAGCTGGTCGAGGCGGCGCGACACTTCGGCGTCCTGCCGGCGACGGCTGCGGCTTTCCTGTTCCTTGACGAGACACTGGCTGACGAGGCGCAGCAACTCGGTGTCGTTGAAGGGCTTTTCGATGAAATCGACAGCGCCCTTCTTGAGCGCCGCCACCGCCATCGGCACGTCGCCATGGCCGGTGATGAAGATCACCGGCAGCGTGCAGTAGCGGGCGCGGAGGCGCTCGTGGAGTTCCAGCCCGCTCATGCCGGGCATGCGCACGTCGAGCAGCAGGCAGCCGTTGAACTCGGGGCGCCAGGCACGCAGGAAATCTTCGGCCGAGACAAAGGGGGCAACCTTGAAGCCCTGGGATTCAAGCAGCCAGACGAGGGAATCGCGCAGGGCTTCGTCGTCATCCACAAGGTAGATGATCTGTTCAGGCGTCGGGGCTTGCGGTTTCAATGAGGATCTCCAGAGGCAGCGTGAAGCGGAAGATACATCCTCCGGCGGGGTTGGCGTCCACCCACAGGCGGCCATCGTGAAATTCGATGATGGAGCGGCAGATATTGAGCCCCATGCCCATGCCCTCAGCCTTGGTGGTGTAGAAGGGCGAGAAGAGTTTTTCCAGCGCTTCAGCCGAGATGCCGTGGCCACGATCGGCAACGCTCACTTCCACCTGGCTGGTGTCGATGCGCCGGGCCGAAACAATCAGGATGCGCTCGTCGGCCGGAGTGTCGCGCATGGCTTCGATGCCATTTTTGACCAGATTGAGCACCACCTGCTCGATCATCACCGCGTCGGCAAACACCGGCGGCAGGTCAGCCGGAATCTGGCTCACCACCTGCGCCGCGTGGCGACGGGCGTCGATTTCGACAAAGCCGATGGCGTCGTCCACCACCCCCGCCAGCGATACGGCATGCCGGCGCGGCTCGCTTTTCTTCACGAATTCGCGCACCCGCCGGATGATCTTGCCGGCCCGTTCCGCCTGGGCGCAGGCTTTTTGCATGGCCGTGAGAATGTCTTCCTGGCGGTACTCGCCCGACTGCAGGCGATTGACGCAGCCCGCCGAATAATTGGCAATGGCCGCCAGCGGCTGGTTGAGTTCGTGGGCCAGCGTGGAGGCCATCTCGCCCATCGTGATCAGGCGCGAGGTGCGCTGCAGGCGCTCCTGCTGGGCGCGGTTTTCTTCGTCGACGCGCTTGCGGTCGGTGATGTCGGTGGCAATCGCCATGCGCACCACGCGGCCGTCGACCCAGCGGGTGGCCCGCTCGCGGATGTGGTACCAGCGCCCGGAGAGAACGTGCTGCAGTTCGCCATCGTAGAGCTCGCGGGGGACGTGCTCGGGCGTCAGGCGACGCGGGTCCACGTCATACCACAGCGTGTCGGGCGGAGTCGGCAGGCCGAAGGTGCCCACGCGGCGGCCAACGGCATCAAAACCGTAAATGCTCTTGAAGGCCCGGTTGGCAAAGAGGATTTCATCATTGGCCGCATCGGCCACATAGACCGCGGCGTCCAGGCCATCAAGCACCGCCACGAAACGCTCGTGGGCGGTTTCAAGTTCGGCGCGTACCCGCTTGGGCTCGGTGATGTCGGTAATCGACGCCATCCAGCCGGTTTGCCGCCCTTCCCCGTCGATCAGCGGCGACAGATAGAAGCGGGTATCGAGGCCGCCGCCGTTCTTGCGCCGGATGCGCATCTCGAAGCCGGTGGACGGAGCGCTGCCGTTGAGGGTCAGCTCCAGGTTGCGTTGCAGGGTGTCGGCCTCGTCGAGAGGCCAGTACAGAAACGGCGGTCGGGTGCCAAGCAGCTCATCCCGCGACCAGCCGGTCATGCGGCAGAAAGCCGGGTTCACGTAGATGATCTGCCCTGTCAGGTCGATGGCCCGGAGGCCGGTGACGAGCGACTCCTCCATCGACTGGCGGAAGGCGTATTCGTCGTGCAGCGCCTCTTCAGCCGCCTTGCGCCCGGTGATGTCGTGGGCGACGGCGTACATCAGCTTTTCTTCGGGCACCGAATTGACGCTCCAGGCCAGCCAGCGGTAACGGCCATCCGCACAGCGGCAGCGGTTTTCGAAGGAACCCGGCGTGCCGGAAGCCAGGCTGCGCAGATGTTCGATCGTGTCGGCCACATCGTCGGCGTGAATGAAATCGAGCATCGGCCGGCCGGGCAATTCCGCCAGCGGATAACCGAGGATGCGCTCGAAGGCCGGGTTGCAGCGCCGGAACACCCCCTCAGAGCCGAGAATGGCCAGCATGTCGAGGGAAAGGTTGAAGAGCCGGTCGCGCTCTTTCTCCACCCTCACCCGGCGCAGCGTGTGGGCCCGCAGCAGCCACAGGCTCCACAGCACGAAGAACGACAGTCCGACGATCACCGCGATCGGAAAGCCCTTGGGCAGCTCGCTATCCGTGTGATACGCCGTAGCCTGCAGCAAGAGCCCGTTGCCGGGCGGGTCGAGTGGCACCGAAAAATTCAGGCTCTCGTCGATCGGGTGCCCGCCCGAATTCATCGCCAGCGGCTCGCCACCGGCGCCGGTGAAGACAAGTCGATATTTCTCGCCAAACCAGCTCGGCACCAGATGGGTCACCATCCGCTCGATGGAATACACCGCCACGATAGCCCCCAGCGGCGTGCGCCCCTGCTGGACCGGCATATATACCTCCAGCACCGCCATGTTGCGGGCGTTGACGTAGGCCTCGCCATACACCGGGCGGCCCAGGTCGCGGGCACGGCTCAGCACCACGGCCTGAGCCGCCGACAACGCGTCACCGACGAGCCAGTCCGTGGTGTCGAAGGGCGCCGCCCATTTCACCTTCTGATCGCCGGCGACCCACACCAGATTAACCAGCTCGGGGTTGTTGGCGATGTGCTGGTTGGCGCGCACCTGGAAAGCATCGCCATCCAGCGTGCCGCCGCCCAGCTCGCGGGCAATCTGGCCGAGGAACTCCTCGGTGCCCTGCATGTGCAGCCGCATGGTCTGCTCGGCCCATTGGACGTCGCGGGCCAGCGCATTGCGCTGGGTCTCGCTCTCCTGGCGCTGGAGAATCCACACCAGCACCAGCATGACCAGCGAAAAAACCAGCACGGCAAAATAAGGGGCAGACCAGTACCAGCTGGCCTGGGGTGTGCGGGGAGCGGTCATGTTGTTCTTGTTCGGCATTTCCTTTACATCGTGCTGGCGGAAGGGGCGATGAGGCATAGGGAGTTACCCTAACGAGGGGCTAAAAGGGGACAAGATCACCTCGCCCCGTCACTGACCATCAACCGACAAGCCCCGTCCGGCGGGGTTCTGGTCGTTGCCAATCGCCCGCAGCGCAGCGAGGCCGGGCATGCGGATTTCGGCGGAATACGCGTGACTTGGCCGGGGGCCCGGGTGCAGTATCATCCCCGGGCTGCATCAGCCAAGATAATAATGACAGGCGGGAGAGACACCCTTGCTTCAATGCGTGCGCAGGTTGGCGTCGGTTGCGAGCTTTGCGGCATTTGCGCTTCTGGCGCAGGGCCTGCTGGCAACAGGCGTCGGAGCCATCGAGCCGATCCGGATCGGCGTATCCGGCCCGTTTACCGGCGGGTCGAGCCCGATGGGGCTGTCGATGCGGGACGGCATCCGGCTCGCCGCCCAGGAAATCAACGCGGCCGGTGGCATTCTCGGGCGGCCGCTCCGCCTGATCGAACGGGACGACGAGGCCCGACCCGAGCGCGGCGCGCAGGTGGCCCAGGAGCTCATCAGCCGGGAGAAGATCGTCGCTGGCCTTGGCATCGTCAACACCGGCGTGGCGCTGGCAAGCCAGCTCTTCTACCAGCAGGCACAGGTGCCGATGATCACCTCGGTCGCCACCGGTTCCATCATCACCAGGCAGTTCCTGCCCCCCCGATACGCCGACAACTACATCTTCCGCGTGTCGGCGCCGGATAGCCTGCAGGCAGCGATGATCGTCGAGGAGGTGGTGGAGCGCCGCCACCTTCGCAAGCTGGCCATCCTCCACGACAGCACCAACTATGGCCAGCTCGGCCGCGAAGATCTGGAGCGGGCGCTCGAGCGTCACGGCATCAAGCCGGTGGCGGTCGAGCGCTTCAACATCCGCGACGTGGACATGACGCCGCAACTGGCCCGCGCGCGCGCCACCGGCGCCGAGGCGATCCTCACCTACGGCCTTGGCCCGGAGCTGGCCCACCTGGCCAATGGCATGGTGCGGATTGGCTGGAAGGTGCCGCTGGTGGGCAGCTGGGCGCTCAACATGCCAAATTTCATCGACAACGCCGGCCCCAACGCCGAAGGCACGCGAATGCCACAAACCTTCATCCAGGAGGGCAACACGCCGGCTCGCCAGGCCTTCATCGACAGGTACCGCAAAAGCTTTGGCGTGGAGCGGATTCCGGTCGCACCGGCGGCAGCCCAGGGCTACGATTCGATGCTGCTTCTCGCCGCAGCGATCCGCCAGGCCAAAAGAACCGACGGTGCTGCACTGCGCAACGCACTGGAAACCCTGCAAGAGCGGGTGGAAGGGATCGTCATGGTTTATGATCGCCCCTTCTCCAGAACCGACCACGAAGCGATAGACAGCACGCGCATCCTGGTCATCGGGGAAGTACGCAACAGACACGTGGTCTTCGCCTACGATGAAGACCGCAAGCGGGACGCGCAACACAAATGATCCCGCCGCGGAATATCGCTTTCCGCAAGCGGCCGGGGGTTTTCTCCCTCCCCCCCTCACCCCCGGCCGTTTTTTTACCTGCTCCCGTCGAACGAAAAATCGCCGGCCTGCGCCCTTTGGGCCTGGCCGGCTGCTGCCGCACGGCTTTCCGCCTTGCAGGATGCGCTTTGGCGCGCCTGCGGGCGGGCGTGCCATGCGCGCTGCGGCAGAAAAAAACGTCTGCAAATATCGTGGAATACGGACATCACGTATTGCACGATGTGATAATTGGTTTTATATTGTGGAAAATCAGGAACCGCGATCCGGTTCCGCGCAGGTTTGCAGTGAAGCCCCGCTGCCGTTATCCACGGCAGCAATCCACAACCCGCAAGTCATGAGGAGACAAAACCATGGCCGCGAACACGCAGAATGTACGGGCGGATGTTGATGCCCAGGAAACCAAAGAATGGCTGGACGCCCTGTCCGGTGTCGTCGCTCAGGAAGGCACCGACCGTGCCCACTTCCTGATCGAAAAGCTCATTGAGGCGGGCCGCGAAGAAGGCATAGACCTTCCCTACTCGGCCACCACCCAGTACATCAACACCATTCCCGCCGACCAGCAGCCCCGCTACCCGGGCGATCCGGACATGGAGATCAAACTCCATTCCTACATCCGCTGGAACGCCATGGCCATGGTCGTGCGCGCCAACAAGCACACCAACGTGGGCGGCCACATTGCCTCGTTCGCGTCTGCCGCAGCCCTCTATGACGTGGGTTTCTCGCATTTCTGGAAGAGCGTCGACCACGAAACCGGTGGCGACCTGATCTACTTCCAGGGCCATTCGGTGCCCGGTGTTTACTCCCGCGCCTACATGCTCGGTCGCCTGACCGACGACCAGATGGACAACTTCCGCCAGGAAACCGGCGGCAAGGGCATCTCGTCCTATCCGCACCCGTGGCTGATGCCGGATTTCTGGCAGTTCCCCACCGTGTCGATGGGCCTTGGCCCCCTGTGCGCGATCTACTCCGCACGCTTCATGAAATACCTCGCCAGCCGCGGCCTGATCGACGCTGCCAAGGCCGAGCAGCGCAAGGTGTGGGCCTTCCTGGGCGACGGCGAGACGGATGAAGTCGAATCCCTCGGCGCCATCGGCATGGCCGGTCGCGAGAAGCTCGACAACCTGATCTTTGTCATCAACTGCAACCTGCAGCGCCTCGACGGCCCGGTGCGTGGCAACGGCAAGATCATCCAGGAACTCGAAGCCGAATTCCGCGGCGCCGGCTGGAACGTCATCAAGCTGATCTGGGGCACCCACTGGGACGCCCTCTTCGCCCGCGACAAGAAGGGCATCATGAAGAAGCGGATGATGGAGCTGTGCGACGGCGAATATCAGACCTTCAAGGCCAAGGATGGCGCCTACGTTCGCGAGAACTTCTTCAACACGCCCGAACTGCGCGAGCTGGTGGCCGACTGGACCGACGACGAGGTGTGGAACCTCAACCGCGGCGGCCATGACATTTTCAAGATTTTCACCGCCTACAACGCCGCCGTCACCCACAAGGGCCAGCCCACGCTGATCCTCGCCAAGACCATCAAGGGCTTCGGCATGGGCCAGGCCGGCGAGGCAATGAACACCTCCCACCAGCAAAAGAAGCTCGACCTCGACTCGATCCGTCGCTTCCGCGACCGCTTCGGCCTGCCGGTGCCCGACGACCAGCTCGCCGAGCTGCCCTACCTGCGCTTCCCCGAGGATTCAGCCGAATTCAAATACATGCGCGAACGCCGCATGGCGCTGGGCGGTTTCCTGCCGAGCCGCCGTCGCAAGGCTGCCGCACTCGAAGTGCCGTCCCTCGAAACCTTTGGCGCACTGCTGAAGGCCTCCGGCAGCGGCCGCGAGCTGTCCACCACGATGGCCATCGTGCGCATCATGAACACCCTGCTCAAGGACAAGCAGATCGGCAAGAACATCGTTCCCATCGTGCCGGACGAATCCCGCACCTTCGGCATGGAAGGCATGTTCCGCCAGTACGGCATCTGGAACCAGCAAGGCCAGAACTACGTTCCCGAAGACCATGACCAGCTCATGTTCTACAAGGAAAGCGTCACCGGCCAGGTGCTTCAGGAAGGCATCAACGAAGCCGGCGCCATGGCCGACTGGATCGCTGCCGGCACCGCCTACAGCGTGCACGGCGTGCAGATGGTGCCCTTCTACATCTTCTACTCGATGTTCGGCCTGCAGCGCACCATGGACCTGTGCTGGGCGGCTGCCGACCAGCGCACCCGCGGCTTCCTGATCGGCGGCACCGCCGGCCGCACCACGCTGAACGGCGAAGGCCTGCAGCACGAGGACGGCCACAGCCAGCTGATGGCCAACATGATCCCCAACTGCATCTCCTACGATCCGACCTTCCAGTACGAAGTGGCCGTGGTTGTGCAGGACGGCATGCGCCGCATGTTCGCCGAGCAGGAAGACATCTATTACTACCTCACCGTGATGAACGAAAACTACGAGCACCCGGAAATGCCCGTGGGTGCCGAGTCCGACATCATCAAGGGGATGTACGCCTTCCGTAAGGGCGGTGCTGGTGACGTACGCGTCCAGCTGCTGGGCTCCGGCACGATCTTCAACGAAGTGATCGCCGCCGCCGAGCTGCTCAAGAACGACTGGGGTGTCGAGGCTGACATCTGGGGCTGCCCGAGCTTCAACGAACTGGTGCGCGATGGCCAGGACGCCGCCCGCTGGAACCTGCTCCACCCGCTCGAGGCCCCCAGGAAGTCGCATGTCGAGCAAAAGCTCGAAGGCGCCGTGGGCCCCGTTGTTGCCGCCACCGACTACATCAAGCTGTTCGCCGAGCAGATCCGCCCGTTCGTCAAAGGCAGCTACGTCACGCTGGGCACCGACGGCTTTGGCCGCTCCGACACCCGCGAGGCACTGCGGCACTTCTTCGAAGTGGATCGTCGCTGGGTCGCGCTGGCAGCCCTCAAGGCGCTGGCCGACGAAGGCAAGATCAGTCGCGAGACCGTAGCCGCTGCGCTGGTCAAGTACGAACTTGACCCGTCCAAGCCCAACCCCATGTCTGTCTGAGTGCCGAGGAGACTACAAACATGAGCCAACTCATTGAAGTCAAAGTCCCGGACATTGGTGATTTCGACCAGGTTCCGGTCATCGAATTGTTCGTGAAGGTCGGCGACACCATCAAGGTGGACGACGCCATCGTAACGCTGGAATCCGACAAGGCCACCATGGACGTGCCCTCGTCGGTGGCCGGCGTGGTTAAAGAAGTGCTGGTCAATCTTGGCGACAAGGTTGCCGAAGGCACGGTGCTGATCCGCGTCGAAGCCGCCGGCGCGGCTGCGGCCGCCCCTGCCCCCGCTGCCGCCCCGGTGGCTGCACCTGCACCTGCGCCCGCCGCGGCGCCCGTTGCGGCCGCTCCGGCTGCCGCCGCCGGTGGCGTGGTGGAAGTCAAGGTGCCGGACATCGGCGATTTCGACGCCGTGCCCATCATCGAGCTGTTCGTGAAGGTGGGCGACACCATCAAGGCGGAAGACGCCATCGT
>Ga0268298_10001795_pt1 | contig 24353 bp, 20 predicted proteins | sample WWTPWeurt_MetaG_FD_194462 | JGI IMG/M metagenome (GOLD analysis project Ga0268298, IMG submission 194462) | Activated sludge microbial communities from WWTP in Nijmegen, Gelderland, Netherland - WWTP Weurt | ecosystem: Engineered > WWTP > Aerobic digester > Activated sludge | place...
GATAGTGAGGCAAGGCAACTTAGTGGTGATTATTCAATAGTTAGAGCTGCAAAAAAAATAATGACCATGGGACCCAAATACCTTGTAATTAAAAAAGGTGAACATGGAGCTTTATTATTTCACGAAAACAATGTATTTGTAGCACCAGCCTTACCATTAGAAGATGTTTTTGATCCAACTGGTGCAGGAGATACTTTTGCTGGAGGATTTATTGGGCATTTAGCTAAAACAAAAGACATTAGTTTTGAAAATATGAAAACAGCTATTATTGTAGGTAGTGCAATGGCAAGTTTTTGTGTTGAAAAATTTGGTACTGAAAGATTAAGAAATTTAAGCAAAGATGCAATTGCAGAAAGAATTAATGAATTTGTTCAATTAGTACATTTTGATGTAAGCCTAGTTTAATTTATTATTTACAAATAACTAAAAATCCGTAGAGTAGCTTTACGGATTTTTTTATTACATTTTTCCAAACATTCTGTCTAAATAATCTTCTTTAAACTCTATATAAGTTGGATTACCTGTGGGTGTAACATTTGGAGTTGTACATTGAAAAAGACTTTCTAATAAATTTTGCATTTCTGTAATAGATAAGGTTGTACCTGCCTTTATTGCTTGTTGCCTACTAATACAACGAACTAGTTTTTCTCTTTTACTGTATTTTATATCGCTACTAAAGTGTTTAAATTGTTCTAGTAAAAGTTCTAAAGAGTGTTTTTCATTTCCTGTACCAACATCTGCTGGGGTGCCTTGAATAATAAAAGTATTGTTACCAAAAGGCTCTATTTGATAACCAATAGTAATAATTTCGGGCATTAAATCTTCTAACAAAATAGCATCTGGGGTTGCTAATTCAAATGTTATAGGAAAAAGATTTTTTTGAGTAGCAATTTGCTTATTGTGAGAATAGGCAGAATATTTTTCGTACAAAACTCTTTCGTGTGCATGTTGCTGATGTACTAATAAAAATCCAGCCTGGTTAGTTGTTAATATATATGTTTTATGTAATTGAATAAATAAACTTTCAACATTTTGTAATTGGTTGTATTGAATTTTTTGCTCCACTTCGGGTTCATTGTTTATTTCAACAATTGGCCGAGTAGTAAAAAAATCTTTCCAATGTTTTAATTCACTTTTTTCGTTTGGTTCTATTTTATGTGCCTGGTGTTTACCAGTAAATGTTTTAAATAGGTTAGAGGCAGTAGCTTGTTGCTTATGCTCGGTTGTAAAGGGTTTATGCACTGCATCTAAATTTTGTATATCGGCATTTAAAGTAAAATCTAAACTGGGTGCAATACTAAATTGTGCCAGTGCATGTTTTATAGCTGCTTGAACAAATGCATACACAATTTTTTCATCTTCAAATTTTATTTCTTGTTTAGTGGGGTGTACATTAATATCAATTTGCGATGGATCTAAATCTATAAACAACACATAACTTGGAAAACTGTCTTTAGCTAACATATTTTCAAAAGCTGTGTTTACAGCATGATTTAAATAAGCACTTTTTATAAACCGGTTGTTTACAAAAAAATACTGATCGCCTCTTGTTTTTTTAGCAGTTTCTGGTTTACCTACAAAGCCATATATATTTAGGTAATCTGTTTGTTCATTTACACTTACTAATTTAGCATTGTAATTATTACCTAAAATTTGTATAATTCTTTGTTTTAAACTACCTGCTTCTAAATAATAAATTTGCTGACCATTGCTAGATAAGGTAAATACTATTTCGGGAAAAGACATTGCAACCCTAATAAACTCATCTATGATATGCTTCATTTCTGAAGCATTGGATTTTAAAAAATTTCTACGAGCAGGCACATTAAAAAATAGGTTTTTCATACTAATGGTAGTACCAATACTGGTAGCACAAGGCTCTTGATTTTTTACAACACTATTTTCAATTTCAATACATGTACCTAATTCATCCTTTTCTCTTTTGGTTTTAAGCTCTACCTGGGCAACAGCAGCAATGCTTGCTAAAGCCTCTCCTCTAAAACCCATTGTTTTAATACTAAAAAGGTCATCAATTTTTTTTATCTTACTAGTGGCATGTCTTTCAAAAGCCATTCTTGCATCTGTTTCACTCATTCCTTTTCCATTATCAATAACCGATACAAGGCTTTTTCCTGCATCTACTATTAATAATTTTATTTCTGTGGCACCTGCATCTACTGCATTTTCTAACAATTCTTTTACGGCACTTGCTGGTCGTTGAATAACTTCTCCTGCTGCAATTTGGTTAGCAATACTATCTGGTAAAAGTTCAATAATATCTGTCACTACAATTTTATTAAATGGGTTCAAAAGTAGTTTTTTATTTATGTTCTTTTATAAACTTTATTTTAAAATACAATAAACATTTTGAATAGTTCTCAAACACTGTTTTCTTTGTTTATTACTAAAAGCTATTAAATGAATACCATACAGGCCATTGTTATTGCAATAATAGAAGGGCTAACCGAGTTTTTGCCTATTTCATCTACAGCTCACATGGGTTTTACTGCACATTTATTAGGTTTAAATAATAACGATGAATATTTGAAAATGTACCAGGTGAGTATTCAGTTTGGAGCAATTTTAGCAGTTGTAGTAGCTTATTGGAGTAAATTTTTTCAGTTTAAAAATATTAAATTTTATAGTAAACTAATTATTGCTGTAATACCAGCTTTGGTTTTAGGAAAATTATTTGATGATAAGATTGAAATGGTTTTAGGCAATCAAATTGCAATAAGTGTTGTTTTAGTTTTAGGAGGTATTGTATTATTATTTGTTGATAATTGGTTTAAGCAACCAAAAATTACAGATGAAGAGCAAATTAGCTATAAAAAAAGTTTAACTATTGGCTTTTTTCAATGCTTGGCTATGATGCCTGGTACTAGCCGTAGTGCAGCTTCTATTATTGGTGGCATGGCATTGGGGTTAAGTAGAAAAGTTGCTGCAGAGTTTTCTTTTTTCTTAGCAGTACCAACCATGTTGGCAGTAACATTGTATTCTGTTTTTATAAAAACCTGGGGAGAAGGTACAGTGCAACAAGCCAAGGGTTATACAATGATTACAGCCAACAGCAATAATTTTACTAATTTTATTATAGGCAATATAGTTGCTTTTATTGTTGCTCTGCTTGCAATTAAATTTTTTATTGCATTATTAAATAAGTTTGGTTTTAAAATGTGGGGTTGGTACAGAATTATAATAGGAATTGTTTTACTTTTCTTTTTTATATAGTTTTTAAAATTAAAATACCCAATAACACTTATCTTAGATACCAAAAATTAATTCTTTCTTTGTTTCATCCTCTAAAAAAAAAATTATGAAAAAAAATATTTTTTATGTGCTATTTATGATAACATTTATTAGTGCATGTAACTTTTTCGGATCCTCTTATGGTAAAAGAATTGAAATTAGTGATAAAGTTGAAGTATATATTAAAGGAGATAGTACAACTGAAGAAGATGGTAAAAAGTTAGGTACTTATTTAGACACAACATGGAAAGACCTTACCAACAAAAGATCTTTTCAATTAATAAAAGATAAAGGAGAATACAACGTAAGTATGGTGGTTGATGAAACAAAATTAAAAGAAGATTCTACCTTAGAGGAGAGTTTTAAACTATTACGTTTATTAATTGCAATGAGTGTTTTTCCAGAAAATAAAGTAAACCTTATACTTACCAACGATACTTTTAAACCTTACAAAACTTATAAAGACGAAGGTAAAAATACAATGATAGAAGAAGATGCTATTGAGCCAGTAGCAACAGATACCACTACAAGTAAATAACCATTTTATTTTAAATAAAATTATTAGGCATTGTAAAAAAATACAATGCTTTTTTTTGTTTACTTATCTTTAAATTTCAAAAAAAGCCTACATGACAAATTCACCTAAAAAAATTATTAATGCATGGGCAATGTACGATTGGGCAAATAGTGCATATAATTTAGTGATTACTTCCACTATGTTTCCAGCATATTTTGAGGCTGTAACAAAAAGCAATAATAATGAAGTACGATTTTTAGGTAGAACATTTGTAAATACTTCTTTATATAATTATGCATTAGGATTTGCATTTTTAATTGTAGCATTTATTTCGCCTATTTTATCTTCTATTGCTGATTATAAAGGCAATAAAAAATCTTTTCTTCGTTTTTTTTGTACTATTGGCAGTATAGCTTGTAGCAGTTTATACTTTTTTGATAAAACCAATGTTGGCTTAGGTATTCTATTAATGATTACAGCATGTGTTGGTTATTGGGCTAGTTTAGTATTTTACAATTCATATTTACCAGAGATTGCAGAAGAAAAAGACAGAGACTGGGTTAGTGCAAAAGGCTTTTCTTTAGGCTATATAGGAAGTGTATTATTACAAATAATTTGTTTTGTTTTATTATTTAAAAAAGAATGGTTTGGTATATCTAATGATAGCAGAGCATTACAAATTTCTTTTTATTAGTAGGCATTTGGTGGTTTGGCTTTGCACAAAAAACATTAAATGTTTTACCCAAAGGCATCGCCTCTGAAAATAGGCCAGAAAAAAATATTTTCATCAATGGGTTTATTGAATTAAAAAAAGTATGGAAAATTTTAAAAGAAATGCCTTTGCTTAAGAGGTTTTTATTTGCATTCTTTTTTTATAATATGGGGGTACAAACTGTTATGCTTGCTGCTACTTTATATGGCAAAAGCGAATTAGCCATACCTATAAATAATTTAATTATTGCCATATTAATTATTCAGTTAGTGGCCATACCTGGAGCAATTCTTTTATCCAAGTTATCTGCAATAATTGGTAATTTACAAACGCTTGTTTTGGCTGTAATATTTTGGATTTGTATTTGCATTGCTGGTTATTATTTACCCAAAGGCAATATTAATTTGTTTTATGTTTTGGCAGTAGGTGTTGGATTTATTATGGGTGGAATACAAAGTTTAAGTAGATCTACCTATGCTAAACTAATGCCACAATTAAAAGAAACAACTTCATTTTTTAGCTTTTTTGATGTAACTGAAAAAATTGCCATTGTTTTAGGTATGTTTGGTTATGGCTTTGTTACAGAATTGGCAGGTGGTTCTCAAAGAAACTCTGTTTTATTATTGGCTATTTTGTTTATAATAGGATTAATAATATTATTGTTTACAATTCAATTTCAAAAAAAACAGCAATATGCAACTTTATAATATAGAAACAGAAAATTTTAAATTAGATGGAGGTGCCATGTTTGGGGTTGTGCCAAAAAGTATTTGGAATAAATTAAACCCTGCAGATGAAAACAATATGTGTAGCTGGGCTATGCGTTGTTTATTAATTCAAGATGGCAATAGATTAATTTTAGTAGATAATGGAATTGGAAATAAACAAGATGCCAAATTTTTTTCGTATTATTTTTTACATGGAGAAAATACTTTAGAAAAATCTTTAGCAAAATATGGCTTTCATAAAAATGATATTACCGATGTAATTTTAACTCATTTACATTTTGACCATTGTGGAGGTAGTGTAGATAGAATAGATAACAAACTCATACCTGCTTTTAAAAATGCAACTTATTGGAGTAATCAAAACCACTGGCAATGGGCTACACAGCCAAACGATAGAGAAAAAGCTTCTTTTTTAAAAGAAAATATTTTACCAATTCAAGAAAATGGGCAACTACAATTTATTAATTTGCCTAATACTTCTCTAGAGCAAACAGGAAAATTAGGAATGAGTAGTTTTAATGAATTTATTGATTTAAGATTTGTAAATGGCCATACCGATATGATGATGTTGCCACAAATAAAATACAAAAACAAAACTATTGTTTACATGGCAGATTTGCTACCTAGTGCAGCTCATATTCCACTACCCTATGTAATGGCATACGATATGTTTCCGTTAACAACCTTAAAAGAAAAAAAATCGTTTTTACAAGAGGCTGTTACAAACGAATATATTTTAATGTTTGAGCATGATGTACACAACGAATGCTGTACCTTACAACAAACAGAAAGAGGAATAAAAGTGAATGAAATATTTAAACTTAGCGATATATAAGCTTTTAAAAATTTTCAATAATTCCAGCAATCCCTTGCCCTCCTCCAACACAAGCAGTAACTAAGCCAAATTTTTTGTTTAGTCGCTTCATGTCATTTAAAATTTGAATAGTGAGTTTTGCTCCTGTGCAACCTAGTGGATGCCCTAATGCAATAGCACCTCCATTAATATTTACAATATCATTATTTAAGCCCAAATTATTAATAACAGCAATGCTTTGCGACGCAAATGCTTCGTTTAATTCTATTAAATCAATATTATTCAATTGCATATTGGCTTGTTTTAAAACCTTTGGTATTGCAGCAATTGGCCCCACACCCATAATACGAGGGTGTACACCTGCACTTGCACAATTTACTAACCTGCCAATAGGTTGTACATTTAGCTCTTTCACCATTTTCTCACTCATAACAATTACAAAAGCAGCACCATCACTAGTTTGAGAACTGTTGCCTGCAGTAACAGTGCCCCCTTGAGAGAAAGCAGGTTTTAGTTTTGCCAAACCTTCTATAGTGGTATCTGCTCTTAAGCCTTCATCGGTATCAACAACATAATTTCTCGAAGCCTTTTTACCTTTCTCGTTCAAATAAACTTCCTCCACATTTATTGGTAAAATACCCGATTTAAAATAGCCTTCATTTATTGCTATAGCAGCTTTTCTGTGAGAATGGTAAGCAAACTCATCTTGTTGTTCTCTATTAACATTATATTCTTTTGCAACTGCTTCGGCAGTTAAACCCATGCTTAAATAATAATCAGGTTCATCTTTTGCAATAGCATAAGAGGGTACTGTTTTCCAGCCTGCTGTTGGTACAAGGCTCATACTTTCTGTGCCACCAGCTATAATACACTCTGCCATACCTGTTCTAATTTTTGCAGTAGCCATTGCAATACTTTCTAATCCACTTGCACAATATCTATTAATTGTAATACCTGGCACTTCAATACCTAAAGCTTTTGCTGCTATTATTCTTCCAAACTGTAGCCCTTGTTCTGCTTCGGGTACTGCATTTCCTACAATTACATCATCTATTCTATTTGACTCTAACTGAGGTATAGTAGCTTTTAAAGCTTTTATAACTTCTACAGCTAAATCATCAGGTCGGTAAAAACGAAAACCTCCTTTCTTACTTTTTGTAACAGCAGTTCTATAGCCTGCAACTATATATGCTTCTTGCATAAAATACAATTTTAAAATCCAAATGTAAAGAAAGTTGTTTATGCAACCAATTTAATTTTTGTTACAAAACAATATGGTACATAAAGTGGAAAAATATTGATAATATTAGCAAGATTGAATTAATATAAATCGTCTAGCTTCATTTTTAAGTATTTTAAAATACTACGATGGGTGCTATAAACACTAATTGCAATACCTAATAAAATCATTCCACCAAAAAGAGTTAAGGTAAGCTGTAAGTCTCTAATTTTTTTCAATTCAGGAAAGTAAGATTCTGCCCAAAGAATAATTGTTAGCAATAAAACTACTGCTATTGCACCACTAATTAATCCATTAACTACTGCTCTAATATTCATTGGCCTGGCAATAAAACTTCTGGTGGCACCTACCATTTGCATGGTTTTAATTAAAAATCTATTGCTAAACATGGCAAGTTTTATTGTATTATCAATACTAATAATTACTACAACAGCTAATATAATTGCCACAACCAATAATATTAAACCAATTTGCCTTGCTTTGGCATCTAAATTATTTACTAATACTGGCGGATAGTTAACTTCTGTAATTTGATATTGATAGGCTGTATTAATGCTTTTTTGAATTACCTCTAAACTATCTTTATTTACATAATCTGCCTTAGCAAAAAAATCTATACTTTCTGGAAGTGGGTTTACATCTAAAAATTGAGCCCAGTCTTCATTATTTTCTGCATTCCATATTTTTTTAGCTTGTTCTTTATCAATATAATGAACATCTTTAGCATAGGGTTGATTACTTATAAACTGTTGAATTTGGCTTATGGTATCTTTATTCATTGTTCTTAGATACACACTTATTTTTACATCTTCTTTAAAAACCTTCGTCATTGCTTTACTATTCAAAAACATCCATCCAATAATGCCCATCATTAACAACACCAATGCTACCCCAACAATACTATATATATAACTTGGGCGACTACGTTTTAAAGAAGATTTTCCTATTGCTGACATGTATTTAATTTAAAGTGTACAACTGCTACAAATGTAGGTAAACACTTACATTTGCCTTTGCTTAACGAACAAGTGTGCATAAAGATTATAAATGATTTAGGTTTTTAAGGTTAAAAATTTGTTACACTAATTTTTTTTTACATTTTTAAACAAATATTTAAAGGGAATTATGGATTATAAGTTTAGAGAAATTGAAGAAAAATGGCAAAATTATTGGATAGAAAATAAGACTTATAAGGTTTATAACAACAGTAGTAAACCCAAATTTTATGTGTTAGATATGTTTCCTTACCCAAGTGGGGCAGGTTTACATGTTGGGCACCCATTAGGTTATATTGCCAGCGATATTTACTCCAGATACAAACGCTTAAAAGGCTTTAATGTTTTACACCCTATGGGTTTTGATAGCTTTGGCTTACCTGCAGAACAGTATGCAATTGAAACAGGTATGCACCCTGCCGAAACCACTAAAAAAAATATTGCCACTTTTAAAAAGCAATTAAATAAAATAGGCTTTTGTTACGATTGGGACAGAGAAGTGCAAACCAGTAGCCCAGCTTATTACAAATGGACACAGGAAATATTTCTAAAACTTTATAACAGCTATTTCTGCAACACTCAGCAAAAAGCAAGGCCAATTACCGATTTGATTGAAAAGTATGCCACTAAAGGCACCAAACATTTTTCTTCTAATCAATGGAATGCTTTTACAGATGCAGAAAAAGAAGTGTGGTTAATGAAAAGAAGATTAGCATTTTCTTCTTATGGAGAGGTAAACTGGTGCGAAGCTTTAGGAACTGTTTTAGCCAATGACGAAGTTGTGAATGGTGTAAGTGAAAGAGGAGGGCACCCTGTTATAAAAAAGAAAATGAGGCAGTGGTACTTAAGAATTACAGCCTATGCAGATAGACTTTTACAAGGTTTAGAAACTGTTGACTTTAGTGATAGCATGAAAGAAATGCAACGTAACTGGATTGGTAAAAGTGAAGGAGCAGAAATTAATTTTAAAATTAGTAAACCCTTTAAAGATGATGCTAATAACAATAAAGAATTTAGCGATGTTATAAAGGTTTACACTACACGACCTGATACTATTTTTGGTGTTGACTTTATGGTTATAGCCCCAGAGCATGAAATGGTTGAAACTATTATTTCTGAAGAACAAAAACTATATGTTGAAAAATATATAGCTTATGTAAAAAGTAGAAGTGATAGAGAACGCCAAGCAGAGAAAAATATATCAGGGGTTTTTACTGGTTCTTATGCTATAAATCCTTTTGATGGTAAAAAAATTCCTATTTGGATAAGTGAATATGTGTTGATAGGTTATGGCACTGGTGCAATTATGGCTGTACCTTGTGGCGATGAAAGAGATTTTAAGTTTGCAAAACACTTTAATATTCCTATTACTAATATTATTGGAAACCATTTTAATGGATTAGAGGCTAACCCTACTAAAGAGGCCACTTTAGAAAACAGTAATTTTTTAAATGGCTTAGTAATGAAAGATGCTATTACCATTGCTATTAATAAACTAGAAGAATTGGGCATTGGTAAACGAAAGGTAAATTATAAAATGAGAGATGCTGGCTTTAGTAGGCAACGCTACTGGGGCGAACCTTTTCCTATTATTTGGAAAGAAGGAACACCCACAGCATTAAGTGCCAGCCAACTACCATTAGAGCTACCTCATGTAGAAAAGTATAGCCCAGGCCCTGAAGGTGAAGGACCACTAGCAAATATTCAAAATTGGATAAATACACCCGAGGGTAAAAGAGAATCCTCAACAATGCCTGGTTATGCTGGTTCATCTTGGTACTTTTTACGCTATATGGACCCTGAGAACAACCAAGAATTTGTAAGTAGAACTGCAAGTGATTATTGGAATAGTGTTGACTTATATATTGGTGGTACAGAACACGCTGTTGGGCATTTATTATATAGCCGTATGTGGACTAAAGTATTGTACGACTTAGGCTATATTGGTTTTGATGAGCCATTTAAAAGGTTAGTAAATCAAGGAATGATACAAGGTAGCAGCAGGTTTGTATATAGAATAAATGGAACCAATACCTATGTTTCTAAAAACTTAATTAGCGAAGGTGACCAATATTTGTATCAAGAAAAAAAGGTGGATAAAATGCATGTAGATGTAAATATGGTTGATGGGCTTGAATTAAATATTGAACAATTTAAACAATGGCGTAATGGTGAAAATAATAATGCTGAATTTATTTTAGAAGGTGAAAAATATATCTGTGGAGTTGAAGTAGAAAAAATGTCAAAGTCTAAATACAATACTGTTAACCCCGATGATTTATGTGTACAATATGGTGCCGATACTTTTAGAATGTACGAAATGTTTTTAGGCCCTGTAGAACAAAGCAAACCATGGGACACTAAAGGTATTGAAGGCGTTCATCGCTTCTTAAAAAAATTATGGCGTTTATTTTATAGCGAATCTAGTTTCTCAAACGGTATTCAAACTAACGGAAATACTATTTTTACAAAGGATGCTGCTACTTCTGAAGAACTAAAAGTGTTGCATAAAACCATTAAAAAAATAGATGAAGATACAGAACGTTTTTCTTACAATACAGCTGTTAGTGCTTTTATGGTTTGTGTAAACGAATTGGCAGATTTAAAGTGCTTTAAAAAAGAAATTTTAGAAAATGTATTAATTCTATTAGCACCTTATGCACCACATATTGCTGAAGAGCTATGGAACGTTTTAGGCAACGAAGGAAGTGTATTAGATGCTGCCTATCCTATTTACAATAGCAACTACACTATTGAAAGTAGTAAAGAATATCCTGTAAGCATTAATGGAAAATTAAGAACAACAATGCATTTTGATATTAATGCAGAACAAAAAGATGTAGAACCCGTTGTGCTTGCAAATGAAATTGTACAGAAATGGTTAGAAGGAAAAAATCCTAAAAAAATAATTTTTGTAAAAAATAAAATGATAAACATAGTAGTTTAATTTACACAACTATAATACACATTATATGTTTGAAAATGTAATTACTTATTTTTCTACCTTAGAGCAACGCCCTTTAGAAAGGTTGGCATTTTTAGTAGTGGGGTTGTTATTCTTTTGGATAATGGAAGGATATATACCTTTAATTACCATGCAGTATAAGAAAAATAAGCTTAAGCATGCTGGCGTAAATTTTGCATTTACTGTTATACATTTAATAATACATACTTTTTTAGCTTTAGCAATTATTAAAATAAGCGATTGGTGTTTAGCCAACAATTTTGGTTTAGTGTATTGGATTAAAACCAATGTATTATTTACTATATTAATTTCATTTTTAATTCTCGATTTTTTTGGTGGTTGGCTGGTACATATTGTAGAACATAAAATACCTTTATTGTGGCGTTTTCATGTAATACATCATTCAGATAATAATGTAGATGTAACTACAGGTTTACGGCATCATCCTATAGAAAGTGTAATACGTGGCATTTTCTTTTTTGCAGGCATTGTAGTAAGTGGTGCACCTATGTATGCTGTAATGATTTTTCAAACCATTTTAGTTATTTCTACCGCATTTACTCATGCCAATATTGCATTGCCTTTATGGTTAGATAAATTATTAAGTTATTTTATTGTATCGCCAAATATGCACAAAGTACACCATCATTACAAACAACCTTTTACCGATAGTAATTATGGTGCAATATTAAGTATTTGGGATAGGCTGTTGGGTACTTTTTCTCATTTACACCATTCTAAAATAAAATATGGTTTAGATAATTTTTACCCCAATGAAAAAGACGAAGACTTTATGCTATTAATGAAAAAGCCTTTTGGTAAAATGACTAAAGAATAAATATATTTTTTAGCTTCTAAAAATTTATTCAATGATTTATCAGTTCAAAAATTATATACCCGTTGTGCACCAAAGCTCTTTTGTACACCCACAAGCAGCAGTTACAGGCAATGTAATTATTGGTAAAAATGTTTATGTAGCACCTGGTGCAGCCATACGAGGCGATTGGGGTAAAATAATTATTGAAGATGGTTGCAATATTCAAGAAAACTGTACTATACACATGTTTCCTGGTATTACAGTTGTTTTAAAAGAGGCTGCTCATATTGGTCATGGAGCTATTATACATGGAGCCACTATTGGTAAAAACTGCTTAATAGGTATGAATGCGGTAATAATGGATAATGTTGTTTTAGGAAATGAATGTATTGTAGGTGCTTTAAGTTTTATAAAAGCCGATGAAAAATTTGAGGATAGAAGTTTAATAGTTGGCAATCCTGCAAAAAAAATAAAAGAAGTAAGTAACGAAATGATAGCTTGGAAAACTGAAGGAACTAAACTGTATCAACAATTACCAACAGAATTGCATGCTTATTTAAAAGCAGTGGAACCTTTAAGAGAAATGCCTTCTAATAGCAACAACGAAGAGAGTGTTTACAAAACATGGAATGAAACTAAATAAATTGACAAACTTCAAAACTTTATCCCATTACTTTTTTCCAAAGCTCAGGTATTCTTTTTATCCAAACTAATTCTCTTCTTTTTAAAGATGCATCTTCAGCTGGTAATCCAAAATAAACTTTATCTCCTTCTAAAGAATTGGTAACACCGCTTTGCCCTAGTACAACAGCATTTTTACCAATAGTAATTGTTTTGTTTACTCCAACTTGCCCCCAAAGTGTAACTCCATCTTCTACAATAGTGGCACCTGCAATGCCCACTTGTGCAGCTATTAAACAGTTTTTCCCTATGCATGTATCATGGCCTATATGTACCATATTATCTAACTTAGTTCCTTTACCAATAATAGTACTTGCAGTTACACCTCTATCAATAGTGCAGCTTGCTCCTATTTCTACAAAATCTTCAAGAATTACATTACCACAGCTATCCATTCTTTTATACCAAACCTCCCTTGTTTTTTTGGTATTATAATAAAATGCATTACTACCTATTACAGTGCCAGATTGTATAACAACATTGTTACCAATTTCGGTAAAATCTAAAATAGAAACATTTGGATAAATGATGCAATTGTTTCCAATTTTCACTTGGTTGCCAATATAAACATTGGGCATTATTACGGTATCTTTTCCTATAACAGCATTGTCATTTATTGCATGTTGCTGATTGGTAAATGGTCTGAAATGATGTACAATTTTTAAGTATGCTTCAAAAGGTTCCTTTACAAAAAAAATAGTTTTGCCCGCTGGTATTGTTATATCTTTTGTATTAATTATTATAAATGTAGCAGCACTATTTAAACATTTTGAATAATATTTTGGATGATCCACAAAACAAATATCTCCTTCATTCACCTTATGAATTTCATTAATTCCTTTTGCAAAAGCATCCACTTTTCCTAAAACTTCAGCATCAATAAGTTTTGCAATATCTGTTGTATGAGTTAGACGAGGAAAAAGCATATAAAAATTTGATGGCAAAGGTATATAATCTACAAAAAACAGTTAATAAAATAAATTATAGTGCTATAATCAGTGTTGCTTTATTAATATTACAAAAATATTTTGTTTATTAAAAAGCTATTTACTTTATTAGTCTGTTTATTGGCAATTAATTTTATACAAGCACAATACACTACCATTAGTGGTGTAGTGTATGATATTTCTGCAAAACGCCCAATTGAAGCAGTTGCTGTAATTAGTACTTCAGGAAAAGGTACTATTACAGACTCTTTAGGAAGGTATCAAATTACAGTAAAAAACACCGACTCTATTTGGTTTTCTTTAATTGGTAAATCAACCATGAAGTATGTTGTGGATACTATTAGTAACCCTTTTGCATTTGATGTTATGATACATGTTCATGTAGCTCAATTGCCAGAAGTTAAAGTTAGAAACAAGAATTACAGGTTAGATTCTATTCAAAACAGAAAAGATTATGCTTACGTTTTCAATTATAAAAAACCAAGTATTAGCTTATTACAAACTCCTTCTTATAATTCAACCCCTGGTGTAAGTGTTGGTATTGATTTAATAGAGTTTATTAATATGTTTAGGTTTAAAAGAAACAGGCAAATACTGGCATTGCAAAAAAGATTAGAAGTTCAAGAAAGAGAAAAATATATTGACCATCGTTTTAAGAAACTACTTATAACTAAACTAACTGGTTTGCAGCAACCACAGTTAGATACTTTTATGTTAAACTATAGACCTGAATATTATTTTTTACAAAGGTTAAATGATTTAGAACTGGGCTATTATATACAACAATGTTATCAGGCATACAAATTAAACCTGCCTAATCCGTATAAAACACAAGAAAGAAATAATAACGAGAGAGATGAAAATTTGAATTAATTTTTTTTAAAGAATTGTATTAATTGCTTTAACTGCTTGTTTAAATCTGTTAATATAATTACTACCTTTTATTTCTGCCCAAGGGGTTGATTGGTTAATAAGAATATCTTTATAAATATTATTCAGCATTTGCCTAGGTTCTTCATTAGGATATTCTCTTAATTCATCGGCAATCCAAGGTAAATCAATATTGCAAAGCAAGTACAAATCATATTCTCTGCTTACAATTTCATCTAAAATAAATTGATGACATTTATTAAAAACAAATTCACACCACACTTTCATTACATACATATTGGTATCTATAAATAATAATGGTTGATGGTTTATAGTAGTTAAGGTATGGCTATTTATAAATTTTCCATCTGCTATTGGTTGCCAGTTTTTAGAGACTTTGTTGTTGCATTCATCTTCTAAAGCAAGCTGCCCTTCTGCAATAATTTCGAGGCTTTCAAAATTATAATTTGTACCATTTTTTAATAAATATTCTCTTGCAAATTCGGCACACCATTCTGTTTTATAGTGTTGTGCCAACATTGTACACAAAGTACTTTTTCCAGTACTTTCGGCACCTACCACTACAATTTTTTTTACATTCATACTAATTGTGCATTACTATAATGTAGCAAGTATAACTATTTTTAACTAACTATAATTTTATATTTACCCCTGCTAAAAAATTTATTCCAGCCATTGGAAAATAATAGTTTTCAATAATTAATTTTCCACCATAAATATAATTAAAAGTATAGCCATTGGGTTGGTACAATGTGTTTAAAATATTATTTACCTGAAACGAAAGGTTGCAATTTTTAATAGAGTAAATTAATCTTACATCTTGAGTATAAAAGCTGTTTAATTGTTTTAAATTACTTTCTGTATTGTCTAAATATTGCTTACCAACAAATTTACCAATTAAACTAAATTCAATATTTTTTAGAGGTAAAAAATTGATACTGGCACTACTTATAAAAGATGGTGACAAAGCAATGGTTTTATTAGATTGGTTAATTTGAACCTGAGTACCATTATCATAATCATCTATATACTCTGTAAATTGTTGTATTTTATTTTTACTGATGGTAATATTTGCCATCATACTTAACCAGTTTGAAAATACATAGCTTCCTTGTAATTCTATACCAACTCTATAACTTTTGGGTACATTAATTCTGGTATAGGCTCCAACATCATTTATTTTACCTGTTAACACTAATTGGTTTTTATATAACATTACATATATGTTTGCAGCCAAATTATATTTAGATGTCTTCTTTTCCGTTCCCAATTCTATATTATGTAAAATTTCTGCCTTTGGCTGTGTAATTGTTCCAGCTTCAAAATCATCTCTATTGGGTTCTTTACCTACCATAGCATAGCTTGCATAAGTTTGCCAGCCTTTTTTAATAAAAGTTAAACCTATTTTAGGATTAACAAAATCAAATTTTCTATTTACCAATAAAGAAGGATTATTTCTAAATCCATTCATTAATTGTTGAACATTTCTACATTGCAATTCAGAAAATAATGTTATAGAATGAGATACTTGTTGTTGTAATTTTGAATATATATTAAATTCTGTTTTTGTTGCAGGATTATTATAATATTGATAATCCTTCTCTATACCAATGGCTGCCCAAGGCAGTTTGCCAAAATGCTTACCATCGTATTTACTCCAACCCCCTCCAATAGTTAAATTTGTTTTATTTTTTTTATATTCAGATGAAAAAATAGTTCCATAAAAATAATTATCAAGCCATAATTGCCTTACTAAGTCTGTTTTGGTAATTGTAGATGCACCAATTATTACATCAGGTAAACCATACTTGCTAAACTTTTGATTTGCTTTATAGTTTTCATAATAACCCAACCCTCTCACTAAAAAAGTAGCAATATTAAACTGCCATTTTTGATTTGCTTTATGATTGAAAAAAAGTTGATAATGAGTTTGCTTGTAATTATCCGTTTCGTTTTTATACGGCTCTCCTAATTTCTCGGTACCACTTGAGTTATATGTTCTGTTGCTTTTTAAAGTAGCTTCATCTATACCATTCCATGCCTGATAAGTTTTTTCATTACCAGAAAAAATATTTAGCCTTAAAGATGTATTTTTTGCAATATATGCTGCTGATACATAAAAGGCTTGTAAGTTACTACTTGCTCTTTGTACATAGCCGTTACTCAAAATTTTACTAAGCCTGGTATCTAAAGTAAAATGCTTATTCAATAATCCAGTACCTGCTTTTATTGTACTCTTCCAGGTGCTAAAAGAGCCAACTGTATTATTAATTTCGGTATAAGGTTTTTCTATTACTTCATTTGTACTTAAGTTTATTGTAGCACCAAATGCTCCTGTACCATTGGTTGTTGTACCAACTCCTCTTTGTACCTGAATTGTGTTTGTAGAAGAAACCAAATCTGGCATATTTACAAAAAATGATCCCTGGCTTTCTGCATCATTAAAAGGAATTCCGTTTACAGTTACGTTTATTCTGGTGGCATCTGTACCTCTAATTCTAATACCAGTATAACCTATGCCATTGCCTGCATCTGAATTAATTACTACAGATGGTAGGGTGTTTAATACAAAAGGTAAATCTTGTCCAACATTCAACTTTGCCAATTGCTCCTTATATAAATTGTTTTTGCTAAAAGGAGATTTATCTGCAGCTCTAATAGATGTTACTTCTAAAGCATCTAAAAAATACACTTGCCTTTTTAATTGTATTATTAAATCATTACTACTCTCTAAATTTTTTATCTCACTTGAGTAATCTAAATAACCAATATTGCTTACTAGAATAGTAAATGGCTGTTTCTTTACATTCTTGAAAATAAAGTAACCTTGTTCATCTGTAATAGTAATTAAACTGTTAAGTTTAACTGTGGCACCATACAATGGCAAATTTGTTTGTTCATCAATAACTTTGCCGGTAATTTTTGTTTTTTGTGCAAATGCAAATGCTGTAATAAATAAAAACAGCAATGTTCCCATGAATTTTTTCATTGTAAAAAATTTTATAATTTTAAAAATGGGAACAGGAATAACGCTCTAGAAAGTTGACTATAAATATAGAAGCCGCCTTCCCTTCGCAGGAATTACCCTGTTCAGGTTCTACGGGTGTAATCTCAGCCATTCTTTTAAAAAAAGAATAAGCACCCCGAGGAATTGTTTGGTGCAAATGTACAAGATAAATTAATGATATAATGTAACCTTTATTCTCTTTATTCGTTAAATATAAAAATAGCACAATGAAAAAGATAGTATGCTTACTGCTTTGTATTATTGGTATAATCAATTTAAATGCACAAAATACTAATACAGTTGTAAACGACCCTAATGCAGAATTAAGAGATGTAGATGAATTTAAAAGCATTGAGGTATCTAGTGGTTTTATTGTATATATTTCTCAGGGTAAAACACAAGCTGTTGCTGTAAGTTGCAGTAATGAAAAGAATAATGAAGATATTATTACTACTGTTGAAAATGGTGTATTGAAAATTTACAGACCAAAATCTACATTTAAACTACTACACAAAAACCAAAAATTTAGGGCTTATATAACCGTAAAAAATATAGAAAAATTAGATATTTCTGGTGCTTGTATTGTAAACTTGGTTAACCCAATAAAAGCTGATGACTTAGAGATAGATATTTCTGGTGCAAGTATTATAAAAGGCGAAGTTAATGCCAAGCACTTGAATAGTGATGTAAGTGGTGCAAGCATATCTACACTTAAAGGTAATGTTGCTAGTGCTCGTATAAATGTTAGTGGAGCAAGTATTTTAAAAGCATTTAACTTATTGGTTGAAGAGTATGATATAAATGTAAGTGGGGCAAGCATTGCTAATATTTATGTTACTCAAAAACTAATTGCCTCTGCAAGCGGCACAAGTAGCATCAAATATAAAAGCACAACAGAAAATATAAAAGTTAACAGTACAGGTTTATCCAATATTTCAGAGTATAATAAGGACAATTAAAATAAATTTTGGTAGTATATTGCATACCGCTACTTTTGCACTCCATAATACCGCGAGGTAGAGCAGCGGTAGCTCGTCGGGCTCATAACCCGAAGGTCATAGGTTCGAACCCTATCCTCGCAACTAAAATAAAGCCCAATGTTGGGCTTTATTTTTTTATACCATTTCCTTAAAGCATACTATTTTTATACAATATGAAATCTGGTTTTGTAAATATTTTTGGTAAACCCAATGCAGGAAAAAGTACTTTACTGAATGCATTAATGGGGGAGAAATTAGCAATTGTATCTCACAAGGTTCAAACAACCAGGCATAGAATAAAAGGTTTTTTAACAGAACCTGAAAAGTATCAAATTATTTTTTCTGATACACCTGGCATTATTGAAGCTAAATACAGGCTTCATGAAAAAATGATGCTTGCAGTAAAAAATGCTTTAGAAGATGCAGATGTAGCTTTATTAATTGTAGATGTAAATGATAGCTTAGATGAAGCAGATGCCATATTTAAACAACTAAACCTTAAAGTACCTTGCATTTTAATATTAAATAAAATTGATGAAGCTAAAAATGGTAAAATAGCAGAAGCTGAAAAATTTTTTTCGGATAAGCCTTATGCAAAAAAAATAATTAAAATTTCTGCATTACAACAACACCATTTATCTAAACTACTAAATGCAATTTTAGAATTGCTGCCAGAAGGTGCCCCTTTTTATAATGAAGATGATTTAACCGATTTACCTACTAGATTTTTTGTTGGCGAATTGATAAGAGAAAAAATTTATACTTTATTTGAAGATGAAATACCTTACCATGTTGCTGTTTTAGTTAATGAATATAAAGAAAAAGATACCTTAGTAAAAATTCAAGCAGATATTATTGTGCAAAGAGAAACGCAAAAATCAATAATAATTGGCGGCGGCGGAAAAATGATAAAACAAATTGGAACAATCGCAAGAAAAGATATTGAGCAATTTATTGGCAGTAAAGTTTTTTTAGAACTATTTGTAAAAGTAAAACCTAAATGGAGAGATAATGAACTACAATTGAAAGAGTATGGGTATTAAGTTTTAAAAAATTTAAACAGAATGTAAAGCTTGGTCAAAATCGTTTAAAATATCTTCTACATTTTCTATACCAATACTAACCCTTATTAAGCCATCAGTAATTCCAAATTTTATTCTTTCTTCTTTAGGAACACTATAATGTGTCATACTTGCAGGATGGGAAACTAAAGTATCTACAGTACCTAAGGAAACTGCTCTTGTACACATTTTAAGATTGTCAATAAATTTTTTACCCGATTCTATACCACCCTTTAGTTCAAAGCTCAGTAAAGCACCAGCATGTTTCATTTGCTTTAATGTAAGTGCATAATCAACATGGCTTTCTAACCCATTATAATTCACTTGTGCAATGGCGTGGTGCTGTTGCATAAAAGAGGCTACTTGCTTTGCATTGCTACAATGCCTCTCCATTCTTAATTCTAAAGTTTTCATTCCATTAATTAGCATAAAAGCATCAAAAGCATTTGCATTACCTCCTAATAAAGCAAACCATTTCCATACTTTTTGCTTCATAAAATCAATATCACTTCCTAACAAAACACCACCAATAGAAGTACCATGCCCATTTAAAAACTTTGTAGTACTATGTAAAACAAAATCAACACCAAATTGAAAAGGCTGTTGTAAATAAGGTGTTGCAAAAGTATTATCAACAGATACTTTAATATTAAACTGTTTTGCTAATGTAGAAATAGCTTCTATATCTACACATTGAATAGTAGGATTAGCTGGTGTTTCAATATGAATAAACTTAATAGTTTTATTTTGTTTTATTCTATCTTCTACTTCATTCAAGTTTTTAAAATTTACAATTTCAATATTTATTCCAGCTTGCCTTAAAACTTTATACATTAACTCGTAAGTGCCACCATATAAGGAGTAATGAGACAAAACAGTATCGCCTACTTGTAAGCAGCTTAAAAACATGGTGGTCATTGCTGCTTGGCCACTTGCATGTAACAAGGCTTTAAGTTGTATAGTATTACCATTATTTGTTTTAATGTTAAAAGCTTCGAATGCAGCAATTGTTTCTTCGGCAACCTTAAATGTTGGGTTACTCCAACGTGAGTAAATTTTCTCTTTATCTTCACTTTCAAAACGTTCCATTCCTTGTTGTGCATTATCAAACACAAAGGTTGAGGTAGCATAAATTGGTGTGGAATGAGCATAAGCATTGTTACTATTATTTGCTGCGTGTAATGCAACAGAGCTAAACCCTGAAAGTGGAAAATTATTTTTCATACAATTATTTATAAAATCAAAATTACAAAATGCAGTACAAAACTGCTTTTAGAATGGATTGTTTTATCTTTGCCATATAATGAAAAGAGTACTTGTAACTGTAATATTAATACTTTTTGTTTGGCAGCTTAATGCACAATGTTCTATTTGCACTAAAACAGCATCGCAATTAGGAGAAAGACCTGCCGCTGCCTTAAATAATGCAATTGTATATTTAATGATGACGCCTTTATTAATTATTGGCTTTGTTGGTTACAAATGGTGGAAAAGAGAAAAAGAAATTATGAAGGAAGAACAAAGTGCCTAATTCTTATTTTTTGCTACCATCTTTCCATATTATTCTTCCTTTTTAAGGTCAATCCTCTGCACACTTTTTCTTGTCATCCTGAGCGTAGCGAAGGATCTACTGAGGTTTTGTACCAAAGTACATTTAGATTCCTCGCAAGCTCGGAATGACAATACTATTTTGTTTCTATTCGCTCGGAATGACATTATATACTTACTGTCATCCTGCTCCCCTTTTCTTGTCATCCTGAGCGAAGCGAAGGATCTATTGTAGCACCAACAAAGAACAGATAGATTCCTCGTAAACTCGGAATGACAGAGAAGTAAAGATTCCTCACTTCTTTCGGAATGACAATACTTTTTTTGTCATCCTATTCCCCTCTTTTGTCATCCTGAGCGTAAGCGAAGGATCTAAAGGTTAAGAACAAAGAGATTCCTCGCAAGCTCGGAATGACAAACCCATTCTTGTCATCCTGTTTCCCCTCTTTTTATGTCATCCTGAGCGTAGCTAAGGATCTACTGAATTGCAACAACAAAGAACAGATAGATTCCTCGCAAGCTCGGAATGACAAGCATTTTTTGCTTCACTTCATTCACTACATTTCATCCTGCTCCCCTTTTCTTGTCATCCTGAGCGAAGCGAAGGATCTATTGTAGCACCAACAAAGAACAGATAGATTCCTCGCAGGCTCGGAATGACAGAGAATTTTTATTTTTCGTTTCGTTCAATCATGTCATCCTTTTCCCCCCTTTTATGTCATCCTGAGCGAAGCGAAGGATCTAAAGGTTAAGAACAAAGAGATTCCTCGCAAGCTCGGAATGACAGAGAATTAAAGATCCCTCGCAGGCTCGGAATGACAATACTTTTTTTCATTTCATTCGGAATGACAGAGAAGTAAAGATTCCTCACTTCTTTCGGAATGACAATACTTTTTTTTGTCATCCTATTCACCCTTTTTTGTCATCCTGAGCGTTGCGAAGGATCTACTGAATTGCAACAACAAAGAACAGATAGATTCCTCGCAAGCTCGGAATGACAAAATGCATAGATACCTCGTAGGCTCGGAATGACAAGCATTTTTTGCTTCACTTCATTCACTACATTTCATCCTTTTCCCTTTTTTGTCATCCAGAGCGTAGCGAAGGATCTAAAGGTTAAATACAGATAGATTCCTCGCAGGCTCGGAATGACAATACTTTTTTAAGTGTTCATGTGCTGTTTGAGGGTTGGTATTACTTTTTGTTTTACCTTAACACTCCATTCTTCAAAAAATGAAAAAATTAAAATCAACTCTTAGCTCTTTATTTATATTTAATAAAGTAGCTACATTATTTGTAATAGCTTTAATTGTTATTACAAGTTGTTCCAAAACTGGAAGCAATCCTCCACCTTCTCCTCCTCAAAAACCTATTATTGACTCTGTTGTATTTACTAATATTACAGAAACTACTGCTACTGCTAACTTTTATATAAGATTAGCAGACAGCATTATTGTCAAAATAGATCCTACAAGTAGTGGAGTAAAAGTTATTGGTAATACACACACATTTACAGGGCTTACTGCTAACACTAATTATTATGTGTATGTATTTGCTTACAATAGTGGAGGTATTACTACAAATAATTATTCATTTACAACGGCAAAGCAAAAGTCCACTTGGCTTAAAGCACCTATTATCACAGCAGACACTATATTTCCTATTATTAGAAATGCAGTGAGTGGTAAATTGACTATTACATTGATCAATAATTCTCCTACTACCAAAGTATTACCCAATTTAGCAGGCAGATTTATTATTGATAATAATACTAGTCTTGATGCTGTTAAAATGATGCGATATAGAGTAAACGACACTTCCAAATGGAAAGCTTCTGCTACTGGTACAGGTATTGTTGGTTTTGAAAACATATCTTTATCTCCGGGTATTAACAATTTCACAGCATACTTCTCTTTAAGAAGTGCTTTTGCAGATGTTATTCCCAATAATGCAGATATACATTTTGAATTTACTTATATAAATGATGGCGAAGGTGGTATGGCTCCAATAGAAGGCAACTTTTTGCCAAAGGTATTAGTTGGTAAAGTAAATGCTAATGCTGCTGCTACTGTAATTATTGGGGATGTTAATAATAAACAAAAAGATCTTAATGATATTGTAAATCCTAATAATACATGGCAAACAACAGGTTGGGGTAGTTTCTCCTTCAAATTATCTGGTCCTGCTGGTGCAAGATTATCAAGCATACATTTCAAAAATCCATATTCCGATTTTACAGGATTATTATTTAAGAATGATGGGTTTGGAATAAATGAGTTTTATCAAATGATTGATACTTATGTATTACCTAGTAATGTTTATTGGTATGGTGTAAATAGATTTGTAAGGCTAGTATTTGAAAACGATGCCAATAATTTAGCCAATACAGATGGCTCTACATTAAATAGATATAGTTTTTTAGCAACTATTAAAAACAGCAGCAATATTACTTGGTATTCTAATGATTATACACCTGGCAAATGTGGGTTTTTGCTTGCTAGTAAATATGACATTATTATTAAAGAAGCCAGCGGGCAAACAATATGCCTTTATGATGCAGTAGTAAAGCAAAACGGAACAGATATTGTAAATGATTAATAGCAATTAGTATTAATTAAAATTAGCACTTTGTATATACAAAGTGCTTTTTATGTGTATAACTATAATACTATTATAAATATTATGCTACAATAATGCTATAACTAATACACAATTATGTTTCACAAATCATTATTTTATATTATCATTATTATATTATCAATTAATGTGTTTACTACAAATGCCTTTTGGGGTAAAGACTATAAACCATATAGCAAAAACACCACTTATGACAATTTATTTGTAATATCTGCTAATGATTTTAATGATGATATATTGCTTCGTATAGATAATGCTACTAATACTACTTCTGATATAAAAGTTAAGAAAATACAAAATGGAACAACTGCAAATTCCACCTCCACTATATCAGTAGGCAGTGAAGGTATGAAGGAAGTGAGCTTTTCACAGAATTGGGGGCAATTTCAAGGAGGGAGTGGGACAGGGGTTTATGAAATGAATTTTAGTTTTGGAGATGATGAAGCAAATTATAAAGCAACAGTATCTTATGCTACTATTACACCTAGTATAAGTGCAGTAGGACCAATCAAAGCAACAGGAATACCACAATCAATTATTAGTGAGACAAATCCACAATCTGTA
>Ga0268298_10001797_pt1 | contig 24329 bp, 20 predicted proteins | sample WWTPWeurt_MetaG_FD_194462 | JGI IMG/M metagenome (GOLD analysis project Ga0268298, IMG submission 194462) | Activated sludge microbial communities from WWTP in Nijmegen, Gelderland, Netherland - WWTP Weurt | ecosystem: Engineered > WWTP > Aerobic digester > Activated sludge | place...
ACGTTTCAAAAGAATCTACACAGAAACAATTTATGCATAAAATGGTTGAAACGCTTTTTGGAGGCTCATCTGTACAATTAGCAATGCAAGCTTTAGGTAACAGCAAACCAAGTAAAGATGAATTGGCAGAAATAGAAAAAATATTGAATAGGCTAAAAAATAAATAGCTTTATTTATGCAACCAATTGCTACATCCTTTTTATTACAATCTTTAGGCTATACACTAATAAATAGTTTATGGCAAGTGGCAATAATCTGGTTGCTTTATATTCTTTTCACAAATTTCTTGAAGTTACCTTCCAAACATAAATATCTAATTGCTGTTGTAGCCCAAATAATTGGTTTCTGTAGTTTTATATATACTTTCTGCTATAACTTTTTTTCTACTTCATCTAACTTAAAGAATGGCCTATTCCTTCAATCAAATAATTTTAATTCATTTTTTATACCCCTAATTCTAAAAGTAGAAAAAGCATTGCCTTTCTTATCTGTTGTATATTTATTAGTAACAATAATTCTACTTGTAAAAGTCATTATAGGGTTTAATCATACAAACAATTTAAGAATTAATAAACTACATAAAGTAAATGCAGAATGGAGAGTTTTTGTTAATGAAATGGCAATTGCATTAGGATTAAATAAAGAAGTTAAAATATACTTAAGCGAATTGGTAAACACACCACTAACAATTGGGTATTTTAAGCCTATTATATTATTGCCTTTAGCAAGTATTAATAATTTATCTACCTATCAGATAGAGGCAGTAATATTACACGAATTAGCACATATTAAAAGGTTTGATTTTTTAGTTAATATTTTACTTCTAATAGTTGAAATAGTTTTATTCTTTAATCCTTTTTCAAGATTGTTAAGTGAGCATATAAAACAAGAGAGAGAAAATAGTTGTGATGACTGGGTTTTGCAATTTAAATATTGCCCCAATTTATATGCAAATGCTTTGCTACAAATTGCAATGAGTAACCTTAGGCCCTATCAATTTGGTATGGCTGCTATATCAAATAAAAATGAGTTATTAAAAAGAGTCAATAGAATTACAAATTCAAAAAGTGCTAAAAATAATTATTCTGCATTACGATTTGGCTTTGTTTTTATGTTATTTGCACTGCTATCTTTTACATTTTTCTTTTCTGGTAATATTCAAAACGAATCAATTAATAAAGCAACAAATAGATTATTAAGTAACACAATTAAAAATGAAGTTAAAACCTTATCACATACTGGTTTAGCACAAAATAAAAGTAGCAATAATCAACAAGAACAATATATATTATTTGAAAAATTGGTTAAAGAGCCAGCAGATATAGAAAGCATTTCTACAAATGATAATAAGAGAAAACTTTCTACAAATTCTGAAGTAGGTAAGCCATTTAATAGCAAAAAAAATTCTCCTAAAAACAGTAAGCCAAAAATTAATGATACAGAATTAGAAGAGGAAGATTTTGAGATTCCTGAAAGTTCAATGCCATTTAGTTATGCATTTAATACATTAAATGATAGCTCTTATACTGTAACAGCAACAGATATTGAACAAGAGAATAATATATCTAAACTAATTATTAGAAAAAAAGGATTAACGGAAAAAGAGTTAGAAAAAATAATACCCAAGAGGTATGATATTGTAATTTCTAATGAAGGTAAACCAGATAAGAAAATTATATTAGAAGTATGGCAATAAAAAACCACCCAAAAGGTGGTTAATTATTTAATATTCATCTTCGTTAAACATAAAGTCATCTTGGCTTGGATAATCTGGCCAAATGTCTTCAATACTCTCATAAACTTCTGTTCCTTCGTCATCTAATTCCTGCAAATTTTCAACTACTTCAATAGGGGCACCACTACGTATGCTATAATCTATTAGTTCATCTTTTGTAGCAGGCCAAGGGGCTTCTTCAAGATAACTTGCCAACTCTAATGTCCAAAACATAGTCCTTAATTTTTTGCAAATGTAACCGTATAAATGAAATAACCAAATAAGAGTTTTAAGTGCTTTTGTGAAATATTTATTTTAGGAAAAAATAATTTATAAAAGTGTTATGGGAATACAATTTACATACCAATAGCTGGTAAAGAAATTCTGTTTGTTATGTTGCTATAAGCTGTTTTATGCACATAAATTAAAATTTCTTGTAGGTTAATAAATTAGGGTGTACTTTGGCTGCCCGAATAGGTGCAAATAAATTTATTTGAAAGAAAACGGCATATTATTCATTTTAAAAATAAAATAATGCAACAAGCAAAAAAAGGCGATACTGTTAAAATTCATTATCATGGTAGATTAACAGATGGAACAACTTTTGACAGTAGTGAAGGAAGAGAACCATTACAATTTGAATTAGGTAGCGGAATGGTAATTCCTGGTTTTGATAATGGTGTAACTGGCATGAGTGTTGGAGAAAAGAAAACTATAAACATACCTGCAGCAGAAGCCTATGGTGAAAGTAACCCAGATATGATTATGGATTTTCCTAAAGCTCAATTTCCTCCAGATTTAACTCCAGAAGTTGGCATGCAATTAACAATGCATAATGGTGCAGGTCAACAATTTAATGTTACTATTATTGAACTTAAAGAGGAATCTGTAATATTAGATGCTAACCATCATTTAGCAGGTAAAGAATTAATTTTTGATTTAGAATTGGTAGATATTAAAGCCAAGTCTTTAATAATTACTTAGTTTATAATTGAACAATAAAAAACCTGAAATATTATGTTTCAGGTTTTTTATTGTATAGTGTATCTACATTACAAGTTCAAACTAGCAATTATACCTTTAATTTTATTTTGAAGTAATTCAAATTTTTCGTCGAACTCATTTTTAGAGTTGAGTTTAGTATTTACACTAAAATAAAATTTTATTTTAGGTTCTGTTCCACTTGGCCTTGCAGATATTTTACTTCCATCTTCAGTAATGAATTGTAGTACATTACTCTTAGGCAATTCTATTTTCCAGCTATCGCCACTTTCAAAATCTTTTCCTATTTGCTTTTCATAGTCTAATATTTCTACTACTTTGCTACCATTAATTACTTTAGGTGGGTTGGTTCTATATCCTTCCATCATTTCTGCAATTTCTGCTTGCCCATTCATACCTTTCTTTGTAATACTAATTAAGGATTCGTAATAAAAACCATATTTTATATATAGTTCAATAAGTTTATCAAATAAGCTTCTTCCATGTTCTTTTTCATAAGCTGCCATTTCGCACAATAAGGCAACAGCACTTACAGCATCTTTATCTCTAGTTCCATTACCAATCATTAAACCAAAACTTTCTTCTCCACCAATTATATAATTTTCATCTTTTTCTTTTTCTCTAATTAATTCAGCAATCCATTTAAACCCTGTTAAAACACCATAGCTACTTATATTATTTTGCTGTGCAACATTATGGGCCATATCGGTAGAAACTATAGTAGAAATAACCATATCATTTGGTTTTGCCAAACCTTTTAATTTTCTAGCTTCTATTAAATAAGCAAAAGCTAAAACTAAAGTTTGATTTCCATTCATTAAAACCCATTCACCTTTATGATTTTTTACACCTATTCCAACTCTATCACTATCAGGATCTGTACCACACAAAATGTCTGCATCTATTTCAATAGCTTTTTTTAATCCAATACTCATTGCTTCAGTTTCTTCTGGATTAGGATAAACAACTGTAGGGAAATTGCCATCTGGTGTAGCTTGTTCTTCCACAATTGTTACGTTACTAAAACCAAATTGCTTTAAAGTTTCTGGTACAATTGTAATGCCAGTACCATGAATGGGTGTGTAAACAATTTTTAAATCATGTTGCTTAGCAATAACATCAGGATAAATGCTTAAAGCTTTAACCATACCAATATATGCTTCATCCATTTCCTTACCCAATAAAGTTATATTAGCTTCACCGCCTGACCACTTAACTTCATCCACATTTGCAATTGCCTCTACCTCTTTAATAACATTTTTATCATGTGGTGGAACTAATTGGCTTCCATCATTCCAATATGCTTTATAACCATTATATTCTTTTGGGTTATGGCTTGCAGTACATACTACACCTGCTTTACAGCCTAAATGCCTTATGGCAAAACTTAATTCTGGCGTTGGTCTTAATGCTTCAAATAAAAATACTTTGCAACCATTTGCTGCAAAAACATTTGCAGTTGTTTCTGCAAAAAATCTACTATTATTTCTACTATCATGCCCAATGACAACTTTTATTTCTTCTTGCCCATATACTTTTTTTAAATAGTTTGCAAAGCCTTGCGTAGCCATACCAACAGTATATTTATTCATTCTGTTAGTGCCAACACCCATTATGCCTCTAAGGCCACCAGTTCCAAATTCTAAATTCTTATAAAAACTCTCAGTAAGTTCTAGTTCATTTTCTGCTTGTAAATTTTTAATAATTTGTTTGGTTGTTTCATCATAATTTCCACCGAGCCATTCGTTAACTTTAACTGAAATTGAATTATCCATAATTGTTAATTAATTTTATTTTTAAAAATCTAAATAATAATAAAATACATTTGTTGATAACCTGTACATTAATGAGTGCAATTTTAAGCATATTTAACGACTTTTTTATACATAGTTTTTGGATGAAAGTACTTAAGCTTTATAATAAAAAAGTGGAAACAAAATTTTATTTTAAATTTTGTTTCTTCATATTATTTGGGTTGGGTATTTACCAAAATAGCAATGCACAAGTTGCTACTGTAGATAAAATTAAAATGTACGCACCTTATCGTTTTAATTTGCTTACAGAACAAAATTTTTTTGATTCGCTTTCTCAAAATACTCCATCTCATTTAAGAAATTATAAAAGAATTAGGTTGGTTTCTGCAGTGAATATTGTAGGATATGGGGGTGCTATGATTGGATTGTATAATGCTTGGTATAAAAATTATCCACAATCTAATTTTCATTTTTTTAATGATAATGAAGAGTGGTTACAGGTAGATAAAGCAGGCCATGCTTATAGTGCTTATGTAGAGAGTAAAGCAAGTATGGAACTTTGGCGTTGGGCTGGATTGCCACGTAAACAAAGAATTTGGTTAGGAGGATTGAGTGGTGCAACATACCAAACTGCTATTGAATTTTTAGATGCTTATAGTGTTGGTTGGGGTTGGAGTTGGGGAGATTTTATTGCAAATTGTTATGGTAGTGGACTGCTTATTGCACAAGAATTATTATGGGATGAACAAAGAGTTGATTTAAAATTTTCGTTTCATAAAGTAAATTATAAAGACCCGTTTTTACATAACCGAGCTGATAAGCTTTTTGGCAAAAGTTTTTTAAACAGAATGTTGAAAGACTACAATGGCCAAACTTATTGGTTAAGTGCAAATTTAAAATCTTTTTTTCCTAAAAGCAATGTTCCCTCTTGGTTAAATGTTGCTGTTGGTTACGGTGCAGATGGAATGTTTGATGGAGATGACAATATTTGGAAAGATGAAAACAATAATGTAATTGATAGAAGTGATATACCTAGATATAGACAATGGTATATTGCACCAGATATTAATTTAACTAAAATTAAAACAAAAAGTAAGTTTTTAAAAGTGGCTTTGTTTTTTTTAAATTCATTTAAATTTCCAGCACCTAGTATTGGTTTTAGCAAAAAGGGTGTAGAGTTTAATTGGTTGCATTTTTAAAGAATTTTTTTTATTTTCTTTCTCCAATTTGTTGCCTCCACATAGCAAAATATAAACCTTTTTCATTTAGTAATTCTTGGTGATTACCTGTTTCAACTATTTTACCTTTTTCTAAAACAAATATTCTATCAGCATGCATAATAGTACTCAATCTATGTGCTATCATGATGGTTACTTGCTTTTTATGAAAACTAATTTGCTTAATAGTATTAGTAATTTCCTCTTCAGTTATGCTATCTAAAGCACTTGTTGCTTCATCAAAAATTAATAAATGAGGCTTTCTTAAAAGGGCTCTGGCAATGGAAATTCTTTGCTTTTCGCCACCACTTAGTTTTAAACCTCCTTCTCCAATTACAGTATTAATGCCATTATCTGCACGTTCTAATAAATTTTGGCAACTTGCTTTTTCCAATACATCATTCAATTCATCATTGGTTGCCGAAGAGTTTACAAAAAGCAGGTTTTCTTTTATAGTTCCTGCAAATAAATTGGTATCTTGTGTTACAAAACCAATCTGTGTTCTAAGTTCATCAAAATCTATTTCTTTGCTGAATAAATTATTGTATTTAATATACCCTTCTTGTGGGGTGTATAAACCAACTAATAATTTAACTAAAGTACTTTTGCCACTGCCACTTGGGCCAACAAAAGCAACTGTTTCTCCCTCATTTACTTTAAAAGAAATATCATCTAGTGCTTTGTATTTTGCAGAGGTGTGTTTAAAAGATATATGTTCAAAACTAACTTCTTTAATAATACCTAAATGTAAAGGTGAGGTTGGTTTAGGCTCTGGCTTTTTCTTCATCAATTCATCAAAGTTTAATAAAGATGCCTGAGCTTCTCTGTAACTAATAATGATATTGCCAATTTCTTGCATAGGGCCAAAAATGAAAAAACTATAAAACTGAAGTGATATAAATTGACCCGTAGTTAAAACATCTTTATAAATTAACCATAACAAAGTAAATGTAATTACCTGCCTTAAAAAATTAATCATAGTTCCTTGAATAAAACTTAGAGTTCTTAAACTTTTTACTTTTTTTAGTTCAAGCCCTAAAATTTTATAGGTATTATTGTTAAGCCTTTTAACTTCTTCGTTGGTTAAACCTAGACTTTTAACTAACTCTATATTTCTTAAACTTTCTGTAGTAGAGCCTGCTAAAACAGTAGTTTCTTTTACAATATTTTTTTGAATATTTTTAATTTTTTTGCTCAATAAACTAGTGGTAAACCCAATTAAAATAGAGCCTCCCATATATACAGGTACAATAGACCAATGAAGTTTAAAAGCATAAATAGAAACAAAAACAATGCTGATAATTATGCTTAAAAATACATTTATAAAATAGGAAATAAATTTTTCTGTATCTGTTCTTACTTTAGTTAAAATAGATAATGTTTCACCACTTCGTTGGTCTTCAAATTCTTGAAATGGCAATTGCATACTGTGTTTTAGTCCATCTGTAAATATGCCTGCTCCAAATTTTTGAATAATAACATTCACTGTATAATCCTGAAAGGCTTTTGCAACTCTACTTACCATTGCAGTGCCAATAAGCAATAAAATAAAAAAGATTAATCCATGAAAAGTTGAACTGCCAAATAAAAATTCATTCTCTGTTCTTAATAAAGTTTTATTGGTGTCAAAATGTTTTGGATGATTGGCAAATAAATCAATTACTTTTCCAACAATGAGTGGGTCTAAGAGTGAAAAGATTTGATTAATGGTTGCTAATAAAAAAGCTAGTGCTATAAGCCATTTATAAGGTTTAATGTAGCGGATTAAAATTTTCATTTGTTTTAAAATTGCAGTTCGATGGTTTTGTTATTTTTCTGGATTGATACCTAACCAAATTTGAAAATAATCTTCCACATTGCATTTTACTCTTATATTATTTTGTAAGGCTGGCCGCCAATTAGGCATTTTATGTATCATTGTTTTTGTAGCTTCTTTAAAATACGAGTTAAGGTCGTTAAAATATTTTAATTTTTTATCTCCAGATGAACTGCCATATCTTGTACTACCAATATATTTAAATTGAGAATTGTATGGTACACCATTTTCATCAATTATATACTCAAAATGTATCCTTAAGTACTTTGCTGTATCACCTTTTATAATGGCTCTGGTAACTATTGAATCAAAAGCATTAAAATGCGATAAATAAAAATTTCTTAAAGAATCTCTGCCAGCAACAAATATTGGTTTTTTCTCTACATAGTCATACTCAAAAATTTTATTATAAAATTGTTTGGCACTTTCGGTTGCAATTCCTTGCGAAAAAGAATTGTAGTTGAAAGCCATAACAAATAGCAATATCAGTATCTTCTTCATTTTGCAATATTTTTTAAAATTAAATTTATGATTCTTTACTTTCAAATGGAACAATAAATGTTTTTTTATTTTTTTTAATTTTTTCCGGAATAGCATTTAAAATTTCATCTTTTAAAATTGTTACCAATTGTTGCTTTGCATAATTTCTATGTAAAACAATACTAATTTCTCTTACAGGTGCAGGAGCTTTAAAGTGCCTTATTCTCTGCATTTCGCTAGCACTAAAATATTCTGTTGCCAATTCAGGTAAAATGGTTAACCCATCGGTTACATCAACCATTTTTCTCAAAGTTTCAAAGCTGCCAGCAGCATATTCAAATTGGCTTTCGCCATTCATATTTTTTCTTAATTCGCAAAGATTTAAAACCTGGGTTCTAAAGCAGTGCCCTTCTTCTAAAAGCCATAATTTTTTTATATCTATATCTTTTGTTAGCATATAAGTTTTATTAAATTCCTTATTTCTTTTTGAAATATATGCCATTAACTCTTCGTAAAATAAGGGAGTTTCGGAAATTACTTTCTCGTTAAGTGGGGTTACTAAAATGCCTATGTCTATTGTATTCTCTTTTAATTTCTTTATTATACTATTAGTGTTAAGTTCGGTTATTTTTAATTTAACTTTTGGATATTTTTTAATAAATTTATTTAAAAACAAAGGCAATAAGTAGGGTGCAAGTGTAGGAATAATTCCAATTTTTAACTCCCCAGCAGTTTCTCCTTTTGTTTGTATTAATAATTGGCTTAAGTTTTCTTTTTCTGCTATAATTCTTTTGGCTTGTTCAATAATTTTTTCACCCAATATTGTAGGTATAACTGGTTGCTTACTTCTATCAAAAATCTTCACTTCAAATTCCTCTTCTAATTTCTGTATTTGCATGCTTAATGTTGGCTGTGTAACATTACAAAAATTTGCTGCTTTTGCAAAGTGTTTTAAATTACTTACTGCTATAATATATTCTAACTGAATAAGGGTCATTTGTTAATAGGTTTTATCTATGATTATATAAAGTTAATTGATTTTATTGATACAATAATTTTCAATAAGTTTGTTGCATTCTATAATTAATCAACCTCAAAATAATTTTTTATGAGCAATGAAAACGAAATAAAACACCATACTGATAGTGGTCAATGCCCTTACCATCAGGTGGCAAAAAATGCTTTACCTACAGGTAGTAATAAAGAAATTAAAAAAGATTGGTGGCCTAATCAATTAAACTTACAAGTCTTACGCCAAAACTCTTCTTTATCTAACCCCATGGATAAAGATTTTGACTATGCACAAGCTTTCAATCAATTAGATTATTTTGCTTTAAAAGCCGATTTAGCTAAATTAATGACAGACTCTCAAGAATGGTGGCCAGCAGATTTTGGAAATTACGGACCTTTCTTTATTCGTATGGCATGGCATAGTGCAGGAACATATAGAATAGGAGATGGAAGAGGTGGAGCAGGTACAGGACAACAAAGATTTTCGCCTTTAAACTCATGGCCAGATAATGGCAATTTAGATAAAGCTAGAAGATTGTTATGGCCTATTAAACAAAAATACGGTAGCAAAATTTCCTGGGCAGATTTAATGATTTTAACGGGTAATGTAGCTCTTGAAACAATGGGTTTTAAAACTTTGGGTTTTGCAGGTGGTAGAGCCGATGTTTGGGAGCCAGAATCTGATATTTATTGGGGTAGTGAAACAAAATGGTTGGCAACAAGTAAAGAAGCCAATAGTAGATACTCTGGTGAAAGAGATTTAGAAAATCCCTTAGCTGCAGTACAAATGGGCTTAATTTATGTAAACCCTGAAGGCCCAGATGGGAACTCTGATCCATTAGCAGCAGCAGTTGATATGAGAGAAACTTTTGCAAGAATGGCTATGAACGATGAAGAAACTGTTGCATTAATTGCAGGTGGGCATACTTTTGGTAAAACACATGGTGCAGGTGATGTTGCTTTGGTAGGCCCTGAACCTGAAGCAGCACCTATAGAAGCACAAGGTTTAGGTTGGTTAAGTAAACATGGTTCTGGCAAAGCTGGTGATACAATAACAAGTGGATTAGAAGTAACCTGGACTAGCACTCCTACAAAATGGACTAACAACTTCTTCTGGAATTTGTTTGGCTATGAATGGGAGTTAGAAACTAGCCCTGCTGGTGCAAAACAATGGGTTCCTAAACATGGCATGGGTGCAAATTCCGTTCCAGATGCCCATGACCCAAATAAACGCCATGCCCCTAAAATGCTCACTACAGATATGGCTTTACGCCTTGACCCTACTTATGAAAAAATTTCACGCAGATTTTATGAAAACCCAGATGTATTTGCAGATGCTTTTGCTAAAGCTTGGTTTAAATTAACACATAGAGATATGGGACCAATCTCTAGATATTTAGGACCCGAAATTCCTAAAGTAGAATTTATTTGGCAAGATATTATACCTGTAAATCAACATGAATTAATTAGTAAAGATGATATTGGGGCATTAAAAGAGTTAATTCTGCAATCGGGTTTAAGTATTGGCGAAATGGTTTCTACTGCATGGGCTTCTGCATCTACTTTTAGAATAAGTGATAAAAGAGGAGGTGCAAATGGTGCAAGAGTAAAATTAGAACCACAAAAAAATTGGGTAGTAAACAATCCAACCCAATTAACAAAAGTCATCAGTACTCTAGAAGCCATTCAATCAAAATTCAATCAATCAAACAAAAAAGTATCTATTGCAGATTTAATTGTATTAGCTGGTGGTACAGCAATTGAAAAAGCTGCTAAAGATGCTGGATTTATTGTAACAGTGCCTTTTATGCCAGGTAGAGCAGATGCAACTATTGAACAGACAGAAATTGATTCAATTGCAGTATTAGAGCCATTTGCAGATGGGTTTAGAAATTACTTAAAATCAAAATCAACTATTGCAACAGAAGAATTATTGATAGATAAAGCACAATTGTTAAACTTAAATGCTCCAGAGTTAACAGTTTTAATTGGAGGTATGAGAATGTTAAATACTAATTATGATGGTAGTAATCATGGTGTATTTACTTCAACACCAGAAAGATTGACCAACGACTTTTTTGTAAATTTATTAAACATAAATACTGTTTGGAAAGCTATTGATAATACAGAAGAAATATTTGAAGGAACAGATAGAACAACAGGTACCAAAAAATATACAGCCACAAGAAACGATTTAATTTTTGGCTCTAATTCAGAATTAAGGGCATTGGCAGAAGTTTATGCTAGTGAAGATGCAAAAGAAAAATTTGTTAATGATTTTGTTACAGCTTGGACTAAAGTAATGAACCTTGATAGGTTTGATTTAAAAAATAAAAGCTAAATAAATTGGTTTATTAAAAAAAACTCATTCAATTTTGAATGAGTTTTTTTGTGTAAAATATTATTAAGCAATGTTGTTATTACAAAAGTTAAAATTAAAAAATGTTTGGAAATGGATTAAACGTGTTGTAATAATACTTTTCATAAGTTCTTTAGTGTATATTTTTATTACAAAATGGGTAATGCCACCTATTACAATAACACAAATTAGTAATTCATTTAGCTACGGGTTAAAAAGAGATTATGTAAGTTGGAATAAATTGGGGTATAATATAAAATTAGCAGCAATTGCAAGCGAAGATCAGTTATTTCCAGATCACAATGGCTTTGATTGGGATGCAATAGAAAAAAGTTTTAAACCTAAAAAAGGAAAAAAGAAGAAGTCAAAAATTCCATTAGGTGGAGGAGCAAGTACAATTTCTCAGCAAACTGCAAAAAATGTTTTTTTATGGCAGGGTGGAGGATACGTAAGAAAAATTCCAGAATTTTATTTTACACAAATGATAGAGTGGGTTTGGGGTAAGCAAAGAATTTTAGAAGTGTATTTGAATGTAATTGAAATGGGTAAAGGAATTTTTGGAGTGGAAGCTGCCTCGCAGTACTATTTTAAAAAACCTGCAAATAAATTATCACGTACCGAAGCAGCAATGATTATTGCTTGTTTACCCAATCCAAAAAAGTTCTCTGTTGTACCAATGAGCAAAAGGGTTGCCTGGCGTTACCCACAAATTTTACAACAAATGAATTACATTGAAGATGATGAAGATTTGTTAGCAATCATTAAGTAATAGTAAACAGCTATTAGGCTTCAAACTCTATATCCTCACTATCTAATAACTCTCTTTCTATTTCTTCCATTTGTACAATATCCCATGCTTCACTTTCGGTAGGAGTAACATTTAAAAATTCTAAAACTTCATAGTTTTCTAAACTATTTTCAACAGCATTTTGTAAACAACAAATTACAAAACTTGCATTTTTTTCGTAAAAAGTTTGTTGCAGTTTTAATATAATATTTGCAGCATCTTCTTGCATGGTTACCACATTGCTTAAATTTAAAATAATGTTTTTTACACTATTGTTTAAATATGGCATACAAACTGCTGCTAAATTTTCAGCCTTATTGGCATTTATATCTATTTCTTCCATTAAAATAGAGGTAAATTTTTCTTTGGTATCAAGTTTGAAATTCATAATTGGTTTTCATTAACATTATGTGAATAAATCTGTATTAACTTAGCTCAAAAATATTCTTTATCATTGTATAAATCCAAACATATTATGGATAATAATTTTTCATCACAAGTAAAAGAAATCATTTCTTTCAGTAGAGAGGAAGCATTAAGATTAGGAAATAACTTTATTGGCACTGAGCATTTGTTGTTAGGGCTAATTAGAGATGGAGAAAATGTAGCCATTAAAGTATTAAAAAGCCTTAATGTTGATTTATATGCCTTACGCAAAGAAATAGAACTTGCTGTAAAAGATAAATCTGGCAATAGTGTTGCTAATATTAATAGTTTACCACTAACCAAACAAGCCGAAAAAGTAATTAGAGTAACAGTTTTAGAGGCAAAATCTTTAAAAAGCCCTTTGGTAGAAACAGAACATTTGTTGCTTAGTATTTTAAAAAATAAAGAAAATATTGCCACTCAAATTTTAAATCAATTTAACATAGATTATGATTTATTCAGAAATGAATTAGGTATGGTAGGCATTGCACCTATCAATCCTCCAAAATCTGAATATACAGATAATGATGATGATAATGATTTTGAAGATGAAAAAAGAGCAAGTTATCAATCTCAAAAAGGCTCTTCAAAAACACCGGCTAACTCAAAAAGCAAAACACCTGTTTTAGATAATTTTGGAAGGGATATTACTAAGTTGGCAGAATCTGGCTCATTAGACCCAATTGTAGGTAGAGAAAATGAAATTGAAAGAGTATCTCAAATTTTATCAAGAAGAAAGAAAAACAACCCCATCTTAATTGGAGAACCTGGTGTTGGTAAAACAGCTATTGTAGAAGGCTTAGCATTAAGAATAGTACAGAGAAAAGTAAGTAGAGTTTTGTACGAAAAAAGAGTTATTTCATTAGATCTTGCAGCTTTAGTTGCTGGCACTAAGTACAGAGGACAGTTTGAAGAAAGAATGAAAGCCATTATGAATGAATTAGAAAAAAACAGAGATGTTATTTTATTCATTGATGAAATTCATACCATAATTGGTGCTGGTGGTGCAAGTGGGAGTTTAGATGCAAGTAATATTTTTAAACCTGCTTTAGCAAGAGGCGAACTACAATGTATTGGTGCAAGCACACTAGATGAGTATAGAATGTATATTGAAAAAGACGGTGCATTAGATCGTCGTTTTCAAAAAATAATTGTGGAACCACCAAGTGTAGAAGAAACAATTCAAATACTACATAATATTAAAAGTAAATATGAAGATTATCATAGCGTAGAGTACGATGATTTATCTATTGAAGCTTGTGTGAAATTGAGCGATAGATATATGACAGATAGATTATTACCCGATAAAGCAATAGATGTTTTAGATGAAGTTGGAGCAAGAGTACATCTTAAAAATATTAATGTTCCAAAAGAAATAATAGAGCTAGAAAAAAAGATTGAAGAGATTAAGAACGAAAAAAATAAAGCTGTAAAAAGCCAAAGTTTTGAAGAGGCGGCATCTTTAAGAGATACAGAAAAAAGGTTAGGAGAAGATTTAGAAAAAGCAAAAAATGTTTGGGAAGAAGAAAGTAAACACAAACGTTTTCCAATTACCGAAGAACATATTGCAGAAGTAATCAGTATGATGACAGGCATTCCTGTAAAACGAATGGTAGAAGCAGAAACGGAGAAGTTGAAAAAAATGAGTGAGGATATGAAGGGGATGGTAATTGGGCAAGACGAAGCAATATTGAAAGTTGTAAAAGCCATTCAAAGAAATAGGGTAGGGTTAAAAGACCCTAAAAAACCAATTGGCTCATTTATATTTTTAGGTCCAACAGGAGTAGGCAAAACAGAATTAGCCAGAAGCCTTGCAAGGTATATGTTTGACAGTGAAGATGCCTTAATAAGGGTAGATATGAGTGAGTATATGGAGAAATTTACTGTAAGTCGTTTAATTGGTGCTCCTCCAGGCTATGTTGGGTACGAAGAAGGTGGACAATTAACAGAAAAAGTGAGAAGAAAACCTTATAGTGTTATTCTATTAGATGAAATTGAAAAAGCACATCCAGATATTTATAATATCTTACTACAGGTTTTAGATGATGGTGTTTTAACAGATGGTGCTGGTAGAAAAATTGATTTTAAAAATACACTAATCATCATGACCTCCAATATTGGTGTTAGACAGTTAAAAGAATTTGGAGATGGTGTTGGTTTTGCTACTGCTTCAAGAATACAAAATCAAGAAGAAAACAATAAAGCAGTAATAGAAAAAGCCTTAAAGAAAACCTTTTCTCCAGAGTTTTTAAATAGAATTGATGATGTAATAATTTTCAATTCCCTATCTAAAGAAAACATATTTAGTATTATTGATATTTTAATGAAAGGGGTTACTAAACGCTTGGGCAATTTAGGCTTTACATTAGAACTAACAAATGAAGCTAAAGACTTTATAGCAGAAAAAGGGTATGATGTACAATATGGTGCAAGGCCTTTACACAGGGCAATTCAGAAATATTTAGAAGACCCATTAGCAGATGAAATATTAAATACCAAAGTGCAAGCTGGCGATATATTAATTGCTGGATTTGATAAAGAAAATAATAAAATTGTTTTTGAATTCAAATCAAGAGAAGAAAAAGAAAAAGTATAATTTATATAACATTAGAAATTTATTTTGTTTTGAATAATTCAATTATTAGGCTAGAAGATATTTTTAAGAATTATTATATGGGTAGCCAGGCAATTACAGTGCTTAAGGGTGTTTCTTTAGAAATTCTTAAAAATGAATATGTAGCCTTAATGGGACCAAGTGGTAGTGGTAAAAGTACATTAATGAATATTTTAGGTTGTTTAGATACTGCCACCAGTGGCAAATACATTTTAAACGGAAACGATGTAAGTAAAATGACCGATGATGAATTAGCCGAAATAAGAAATAACGAGATAGGTTTTGTTTTTCAACAGTTTAATTTATTACCAAGATTATCAGCTGCAGAAAATGTTGCTCTTCCATTAGTATATGCAGGTGTAGGAAAAAAAGAAAGAAATGAACGTGCAATGGAAGCCTTAAAAATGGTAGGTTTAGAAGATAGAAGCCACCATAAAAGCAATGAATTAAGTGGTGGACAAATACAACGTGTTGCTATTGCCAGAGCCTTGGTAAACAACCCAGCACTTTTATTAGCAGATGAGCCAACAGGTAATTTAGATACTAAAACATCGGTAGAAGTAATGGAAATTTTTGGTAAAATTCAGCAAGCAGGTAATACTGTAGTATTGGTTACACACGAGGAAGATATTGCCAATTATGCAAAACGTGTAGTTAAATTAAGAGATGGATTAGTAGAAACAGATATATTGAAAGAAGTAGCAGTAATGTAATAAGCAACTTCTAAAAATTATGATTTATGGCAATGAAAATTTATACTAAAACTGGCGATGCTGGCAAGACTTCTTTAATAGGTGGAACAAAAGTTCCTAAAAGCCATATTAGAATTGAAAGCTACGGTACAATTGATGAATTAAATTCTTATATTGGATTAGTTGCTGATTATTCATCAGAGGAGCATATTAAAATAATTTTAAAAGAAATTCAAGATAGACTTTTTACAATTGGTTCTTCGCTTGCAACAGACCCCGATAAAGATCCAATAATGAAATTACCCGATTTAAAAGAAGAAGATATTTTATTGTTAGAACAGGAGATTGATAATATGAATAAAGAATTACCTGTTATGAAAAGTTTTATTTTACCTGGTGGGCATGTTGTTGTTTCAACTACACATATTGCTAGATGTGTGTGTAGAAGGGCAGAACGTATTTGTGTGGCAATGCAACAAGAAGAAATGTTTATTAGCCCAATTGTAATTAAGTACATTAATAGGCTTAGCGATTATTTATTTATGCTTGCACGTTATACAGCACAACAATTAAATGTTCAAGAAATTCCTTGGAAAGCTAGGGTATAAATTGTAGTAGCATACTCATTATAATTTTCTTCATTACTATATACGGTGTAAAAAATAAAATTATTAAAGTATAAATTTACTGCAACTATCAATCAATAATTGCAATTTTGTAGTATATGAAGAAAATAGGCACCATAATAAAATATGTATTTTTCTTATCGTTAGGCTTGCTTTTATTGTGGTTAAGTTTTCATAATATCAGAAAGAATCCTGAACAATGGATGCAGTTTAAACAAACAATTAAATCTGCCAATTATTTATTATTTCTTCCTGTGTTTTTTATCATCACTGCTAGTCATGCAGTAAGAGCTTTGCGTTGGCGAGTTTTAATAGAGCCGATGGGTTATAAAGTTTCTTTTTTAAATTCCTTTTTTGCTGTAATGATAGGCTATATGGCAAACATGGCTATACCCCGTTTAGGCGAAGTTTTAAAATGTACCATTTTAGCAAAGTACGAAAAAGTTCCTGCTGAAAAAATTGTTGGTACTATGGTTGCAGAACGAGCTATAGATGCATTAACCTTAGGCTTAGTTTTTTTATTAGCTCTTATTTTTCAGTTTAATGTAGTTAATAATGCCTACAACGAGCTAAAAATTATTATGGCTGGTAAACCAAACGAAGCAATCAGTAGTACTAAAATAATAATATTAGTAACCATATTAATAATTGCTATTGTATTATTCATCTGGCTTAAATCAACCAATAAATTAAAAAAGATAAAATCAAGTATTTTAAAAATTATTAAAGGCATTATGGAAGGGGTAACTTCTACCTTTAAATTAAAACAAAAAAAGCAATTCTTTTTTTACTCAGCACTAATTTGGTTAATGTATTTAGCAGGCACTTGGCTTGGCTTTTATGCAACCCAAGGTACTACTGGCTTAGGTGTTGATGCAGCTTTATCTTGCTTGGCATTTGCTAGCATAGGTATGATTATTACACCTGGTGGTATTGGTGCTTATGCAGCTTTATTGGCAATAGTTTTAACTCTACAAAATCCACCAATACCCAATGCAATAGGTTATGCCAATGGTACTTTACAATGGTTTGCACAATGTATTATTGTATTAATTGTAGGCTTTATTTGTATAATATTTTTGCCTTTATACAATAAATCAAAAAAGGTTAATTAAAATATTTTCTTTTTTTATAACCTTTAAAAAATCATACTAACATTTGTTAGGTTTTGTGTAAATTTGCCACTTAAATTTATTATAAATGAATACTAGAACAGTTTATATTGTTAGTGCAGTACGTACACCATTAGGTAGTTTTGGCGGTATTTTAAAAGATTTATCTGCTACACAATTAGGAGCAGTTGCAATTAGTGCTGCTGTAGAGAAAGCAGGCTTAGAGCCAGAGCAAATTCAGGAAGTAATAATGGGTTGTGTAATTCAGGCAAATTTAGGCCAGGCACCAGCACGCCAGGCAGCAAAGTTTGCAGGATTACCAGATAATGTGGTTGCTACAACTGTAAATAAAGTTTGTGCAAGCGGAATGAAGGCAATTGCACAAGCTGCCCAAAGTATTTTATTGGGAGATGCAGATATAGTTGTTGCAGGTGGTATGGAAAGTATGAGTAATGTGCCTTTTTATTCTCCTAATTTACGTTGGGGAAATAAATATGGAAATGTTTCAATGATTGATGGGTTAGCTAAAGACGGCTTAACAGATGTATATTTTAATGGTGCAATGGGCAATTTTGCTGATGCAACAGCTAAAGAATGTAATATAACAAGAGAAGAACAAGATGCTTTTGCAATTGAAAGTTATACCCGTAGCCAAAATGCATGGAAGGAAGGAAGATTTGCTAATGAAGTAGTACCTGTTGTAATAGAAAGTAAAAAAGGAAATATTGTTATTGATAAAGATGAAGAACCTTTTAATGTTAAGTTTGATAAAATTGCAGGCCTTAGACCAGCATTCAATAAAGATGGTACAGTAACTGCTGCAAATGCTAGCACCATGAATGATGGAGCTGCAGCATTAGTTTTAATGAGTAAAGAAAAAGCAGATGAATTAGGCATTAAACCTTTAGCAATTATTAACAGTTATGCCGATGCTGAACAAGCACCTGAGTGGTTTACCACTACACCAAGCCTGGCTGTACCAAAAGCTGTAACTAAAGCAGGGTTAACCTTAAACGAAATAGATTTTTTTGAATTGAACGAAGCTTTTAGTGTTGTTGGTATTGTAAACTGCAATAAAATGAATATACCTTTCAACAAAGTAAATGTACATGGTGGTGCTGTAAGTATTGGGCACCCTTTAGGTTGTAGTGGAGCCAGAATTATTGTAACATTAATAAATGTACTGAAACAAAATAATGGTAAAATAGGAGCTGCAGGTATTTGTAATGGTGGAGGAGGGGCTAGTGCAATGGTTATTTCTTTACCATAATTATTTTAAAATATTTTTTTGAAAAAAGCAATCTTTATTTAGATTGCTTTTTAGTTTTTAATATTCATTATTTTTAAACAAAGTTGTTATACATTTCTATACCATTATTGAAATAATTTATGTCAAATTTTTTATTATCTGCAAAAAATATAACCAAAAAATATAACGAATTACCCATTTTAAAAGGTATTGATATTGCAATAGAAAGCAACCAAATTGTTAGTATAGTTGGTAGTAGTGGTGCTGGTAAAAGCACTTTGCTGCATATTTTAGGAACATTAGATAAAGCAGATAGTGGCGAAATATGGTTGAATGATATTAGGGTTGATTTATTAAGTGGTAAAAAATTAGCTGCATTTAGAAATATGCATATTGGTTTTATTTTTCAGTTTCATCATTTATTACCCGAGTTTTCTGCTATTGAAAATGTTTATATTCCGGCATGGATTGCAAAAAGAAAAACAACCGAGGTTAAAAAAGAGGCTGCACAATTATTAGATATTTTAGGTTTAAGCAATAGGTTAAACCATAAACCCAATCAACTTAGTGGAGGAGAACAGCAACGTGTAGCAGTAGCAAGAGCATTAATTAATAAACCATCAATAGTTTTTGCAGATGAGCCAACAGGAAACTTAGATAGTAAAAATGCAAAAGAGTTGCATCATTTATTTACACAACTATGCACAAATCTTCATCAAACCTTTTTAATTGTTACCCATAACGAAGAATTAGCATCTTTAAGCAATAGAGTATTGCACATGAAAGATGGATATATGGTTTAAATTGTTTTAAGTTATTTATTTGGTATAATACTACAAAACTTTATCATCTATTTTTTAAAACTTAATATAGCCTTTAAGGCATTTTTGTCATTTCTAGTTCATAATTTACACCAGCTTCGGTTTTTGCATAACTGCCTTTATCTGTAGAAACTGCTCTCGTTACTGTCCAAACACCTCCTAATTTATTTAGTGGTGTTGGTGGTGTTGCATTAAAAGTAATTGTAAATGTCCAATTAGAAGCATTTCCTGCCCAAGTACCTGTTTGATTTGTTTCACCAGTTTTAGAACTTGTAAATGTGCCATTTTCATAATAAATTGTTTCCCATCCTGCAAAGTCAGTAGTGGTGGTAGTAGTGCCTTCTACAAATTTAGAAACTACCCATTTACCATTAGTAATGGCATTTACAATTTCCTGTTCTTTAATTTTTTCAATAGCTTTTTTACAGCCACTAAAACTTACCATTGCAACTATTAATACTATACCAATTATTTGCTTTTTCATAAATATTTATATTAAGTTGTAATATTATTATTTTGCTAAGATATTTATTAAATAACTCCAGCAAATTTTTTTATTTTTTGGATGGTAATAAAACGAAATTAAGTTTAATTTATTGCTAATAGGCAACACTACATAATATATTTGCTATATGAAATTTAGATATGAATTTAATATTAAATCGCTGCCTAAAGCAATTAACCATAACCATAAAATTTTTTTAATTGGCTCTTGTTTTACTGAAAATATAGGGGAAAAGTTGAAAAAATATAAATTCTCCGTATTAGAAAATCCAAATGGCATTTTATTTAACCCTGTAAGTGTTTCAGAGGCATTAATTAATATTATTGAGAATAAACAATATGTTGCCAATGATTTGTTTGAATATAACGAGGCATGGCATAGTTGGCAACACCATAGCAGATTCTCTGGTATAACTGTAGAAGAAACATTAGAGAAAATAAACCAATCTACAGCTACTGCACACCAATATTTAAAGCAGGCAGATTATTTGCTAATTACTTTAGGTAGTGCATGGATTTATACTTTAACCAACAAAGCAAATAATGCAACTGTTGGTACAGTTGCAGCAAATAATCATAAAGCCCCTGCCGATTGGTTTGAAAGAAAATTGCCAGATGTTGCACAAGTTATTACAGTACTTGTTACTATGTTAAATAAGTTAGGAAGTATAAATCCAAATATTCAGGTAATATTTACTATTAGCCCAGTAAGGCATTTAAGAGAAGGAGCAATTGAAAATAATAGAAGCAAGGCAGCACTTATCTCTGCTGTACATTACTTAATTGATAATTTGCCAAAGCTATATTACTTTCCTGCGTATGAATTAGTAATTGATGATTTAAGAGATTATAGGTTTTATGCAGAAGATTTAGTACATCCTAATTATGCTGCTACTGATTATGTATGGAGCAAATTTGTACAATCCTGTATGCAGAAAGAAACCATAGAATTAATGGAAATAATTAAAGAAATTAATTTGGCATTTCAGCATAAGCCATTTAATGCACATTCTAATCAGCATACACAATTTCTTGCTACTTACTTTGCTAAAACAAAAGCATTAACAAAAAAATATGCCAACCTTGATTTTGACAAAGAGTTAGCATATTTTAAAAATTTAAACGATTAATTTTTTATAAATTTTTGAACAATGAATTGTTCTGTGGATGAATTGTAAACTTTAATAAAATAGGTTCCTTTAGCCAAATTTTGAACATTCAAAATGTATAAGTTTTCTGATGGCTGTGTATAATAAACGGAGTGTAATAAAACTGTGTTAGAAATATCTGTAACGCTAATATTTACCTTTTCTGCTTTATGTGTGTTAATATTTACTTGTAAGTTATTTACAACTGGGTTAGGATAAATATTTAATGAAGCCCAGTTATTGTTTACATTTTTTATATACACAATAGAAGAGTAATTTGTTTTTCCATCTACGTCTATTTGTTGAAGTCTGTAATAATTGTTACCTATTAATGGTTTAGTATCTGCATATAAATAGGTTTTACTATTTCCATTACTTTCAAAGCTTGGTTGTGATGCTATGTTACTAAAGTTTACACCATTATTAGAACGTTGAATATTAAATTGTTTATGATTTGTTTCTTGCACAGTTTGCCATTTTAAAATATGCTTTTCTTTATCTTTAGTAACAGTGAAATATTCCATTTTAACTGGTAATACACCAGGCTTAAATGTGTATTTAATTACATTGTTTGGCTTTGCGGTAATGTTGTTTGATTCGCTGCTTACACTAACAGATGGTGTTAAAGAAAAACCACCAATAGAAACAAAATTATTAGTTCCGGTTCCTAAAGCAGTTAATCCAATAGATGCAGATGGGGAAGTAGCAAAACCAGCTTCTGGGCGGTAAATAAATTCAATCCAATTACTTGTTTCGTATAATTTTAGTTGAAAAGAAATGGCTGCAGAAGTTGAACCAAAACCCCAGTTAACGTTTAGCCATTGAACAGTAAATACTCTGTTAGGTGCAGAGCCTGTTGTGGTATAAGTTAAATTAGAGGTGAGTGATAAATCTAAATCATCCCAAAGTGGTGCTATTATTGGTCTTTCGCCACTTGCACCATTATTTAAATTGTTAATTACATAGCTATCACTTAATTCAGTAAGGCTAATAAAACCGTTTGATGAAATAGCTACTTCGTTATAAGTATTGCTATAATTATTATAGCTAAATGAAAAACCAATTGGAATATAATTTACAAATCCTTCATCAGCCAAAGGGTCAGTTCCATTACCAGTAAACATTGGTGTTGTTCCATTAGTTACCATATCAAAACTAGCACCAGAAGTTGTAAAGGAATAATTAATTTGAGCATTAGCAAAAGGTATGTATAAAAAGCATACTAAGCAGATAATTAGGTTTTTCATATTGGTTATAGTTAATTAGTTTTAGAAGCCACAAGAAAACAACAGCAATAAATGAGCTATCAAAACATTTATTGAAAAGAGTTGAGCTTTTTGCTTCTTGCCTTTTTCATCAGGTAGATGCATTTAGCGATACTTTCAAGTGGCTCCTAAAGATTTTATTGTTTTATAAAAGATTTTGCATTGCCTGCTTTGCCAATTTTATTTTCAACTTTCACAAAATACATTCCCCTATTAAATTGGCTAATATCTGTTTGAATAATGTTATCTCCTGCTTCAATATTAATACTATAAGCTTTTACAATATGGCCATAATTATCCATAATTTTTATTATACCCACTGTTTTATATTTTGAGTAAACAACAGTATTTAAAACATTTGTGGCAGGGTTAGGATAAGTTTTTTGTGCACTAATTAAAAAGGGTAATTCGCTACTTATTTTAATAATATCTTGCACATAAAAATCATTACTTTCTTTATCAGTAACTTTCAACCTATAATAATCAACTGTGTTTGGTGTATTATCTATTAAGCTATAGTTTAATGTTGTTGAACTTGTTCCGTTATTTGCTTTGGTTTCTATTTTGTTTATGCTGGTAAAATTTTTACCATCGGAACTTCTTTGTAATTCAAAGCTGCTATTGTTAAACTCTGCTGAGGTTTGCCAAGAAATTTTATTTACAAAACCTTCTCTAAAGCCACTAAAAGCTATCATTTTTATTGGTAAAGGCTTTACTTTACTTACGTCAATATCATCAATCCAAATGGCAGTGTTACTCTTTTCAGAAAAACATCTAAAAGCTATAAAATACTCATCGCTGGTAGGTGCTGCAAAAAGTTTAGAAATATCCTGAAATTTTAGTTGATTAATTTTTACATTTTTATAAATAGTTTGCCAACCTATCATTCCATTATTCATCATTTTTCCAATTTTTACTTCTAATTTTTGATCTCCACCTAAGGAATCGCTAGCTCTATATTTGAATTGTAAACGATAAGTTAATCCGCCTGTTAATTGCATAGCAGGCAACATAAACCATGCGTCGGCATTATTAATATTATCTCCTTTATAACTGATGGCATAATTAAAAGCAGGCACACCTGGAACAGCAATTGTTTGCCAAGAATTGCCACCTAATGGATTGGCAATATGAATTGCTTCAGGATTATTAGGAATAGAAATACCCTCAAACTTTTCTACATAAGGTAGGGTAGTATAAGATGCAGTTTTGGCAGGTATAGAAACCCATCCACTTTTACCTGCTGTAGTGCTTGTTCTAACATGTAAATAATATTGTTTACCTTTCTCTAAGTTTTGAAGTGTTGCAGAAGGCGTATTAGTTGTAGAAAAAGTTAAAGGCTGTAAAGGAGAAGTAGTAATTGCATAATCATATTCTGCAATTGCTGAAGTATTCCAAGATAAAGTTATTTCATGTGTATTGTAAGCATTCACCATTACATTAGATGGTAATTCGTTTTTACCTGGTTCAAACTCTATTAAAGTGCCTGTTGTAGGTAAAGAATTTATGTATTTGTTTTCTTCTAATCCACTTATTTGTGCATTTTTATCAATTGATGTTACCGATAAAAAACTTCCTGTGCAAGAACTACAAGTTGCAATACCTACAGAAGCACTAGCATCTGATAGTTTTCCTTCTAATGCTTTATAAATAAATTGAACCTTATTAGTTCCTTCATGTAAAATCATTTGAAAGGATATTGCAGGATCTAATAAATTATAATTCCAAGATG
>Ga0268298_10001798_pt1 | contig 24323 bp, 18 predicted proteins | sample WWTPWeurt_MetaG_FD_194462 | JGI IMG/M metagenome (GOLD analysis project Ga0268298, IMG submission 194462) | Activated sludge microbial communities from WWTP in Nijmegen, Gelderland, Netherland - WWTP Weurt | ecosystem: Engineered > WWTP > Aerobic digester > Activated sludge | place...
TGCCCAGGCAGGTGCCGGACACCTGGCTGAACCCGATGTTCCTGGCGCGCAACCCTTCGCTGGAGTAAGCGCATGACGATGCCACTGCGGGCCATGGCCCTCGCCGCGCTGTGGGCCGCGATCTCGCCTGCCATCGCCGCCGAAGAGGCGCCCACCGGCGAGCTGCGTCTGCGCTGGGACGATCGGGCCGCCGCATCCCAAGGCCCGCTGGCCGAGGCAAATCGGCGCCTGCCGGGCATTGCAGCACCGACACCCAGCGCCGCAGTGGCCGAGGCCGAGCTGCGCCACACCTTGCACGCCAAGTGGGGCGAGCAGCGCGTGGCCATCACCGGCAACCTGCTGGCCTGGCACGAGCGCCCCTCGGGCGCAAGCAGCAGCAGCAGCCACACCCGCATCAACGAGCTGCACCTGGGCGCCGAGCTCGGCGCCTGGAGCCTCTCCGCAGGCAAGAAGGTGCTGGGCTGGGACGTGGGCTATGGCTTCCGGCCCAACGACGTGGTGCAGCAGGAGACTCGCCGCACCCAGCTCAGCGTGACGCCCGAAGGTCGCCCCTTGCTCGAGGTGGAACACTTCGGCAGCGACAGCGCCGCCACGCTGGTGTGGGTGAATCCACAGCATCTGAACGACGCGTCCATCGCGTGGCGTGCCGAGGAGAGCGCCTTGGCCAGCCGCTGGTACCAGCGCAGTGGCGCGGTGGACTGGCACGCTTTTGCACGCATCGGCGAGCACAGCCGCGCCTCGTTGGGCGGCGCCGTGGCTTGGGTGGCGGGCGAAGAGATCGAGCTGCATGCATCTGTGCGCGCCCTGCAGCGCCACGACGGTTGGCGCATCGACAGCACCGCCGCATCTGCACCCGTCGCCAGCAAGCCCTGGGGCCTGCAAACACTGGGCAGCGCGCGGCAATGGCTGCTGGGTTTCAACTGGACCGGCGCGCAGCAACAGGGCCTGATGGTAGAAGCCTGGCACGACGGCACCGCCCTGCCCGATGCCGAGTGGGACGCCTGGCTGCACCGCAATCGCGGCCTGCGCGCCTCGCCCGCACCTGCACCCGCCGTGGCCGGCAACCTGGCCTGGCAGGCAACGCCCTTCGACAGCGCCTCGCTGCGCCGCGACAACCTTTTCATCCGCGCCTCCTGGCAGCCCGGCCCGTGGCTGTGGACGCTGGACGCGCTGATCCACCCCGCCGACCGCGGCCGCATGCTCACCGCCGGCCTGCAGTGGCAGGGCGATCGCATCAAGCTCAATGCCAGCTGGCGCGTGCTCGGCGGGCCGGCCGAATCGGTGATTGCGCAGCTGCCGCAGCGCCGCAGCGCGCTGCTCGCGGCCACCTGGGCGTTCTGAACGCAGGGCTGCATCACTGCAGCGCAGCCCCAACACACCTTGCTCGACAATGCCCGCATGGCCTCGACCGTGACCGCCCTTCCCGCCGCCGCCGACACCGCGTGGTGGCGCGGCTTCCTGCGGCGCGGCCTGATCAATCAGCTGGTCTGCGTCATCATCGCAGTGGCCCTGTGGTTGATGACCCCGGGGCGCCCGAGCTTCGTCGGCCAGTGGGTGTATTCGGTGGCCATCGGCACCGCCTGCTGGTTCTTCATCGACGGCAGCCGCATGCTGCTGTCCACCTGGCTGGTGCGCCACGCCCCCGACAACCCGGCCTTGCGTTCGCGCTGGCCGGGCCTGGCCTGGATGGTGATCTGCGTCCTGGTGGGCACGATCGCCGGCTACAGCCTGGGCAGCCAGATCGGCGACATGGTCACCGGTTTCAGCACGCCCAGCCTGCTGCAGAACCGGCCCGCCATCCTCATCAGCCTGATCGCGGCCATCGGCGCCACCTTCTTCTTCTATGCCAACGAGCGCCTGCACCAGGAGCAGGCCGCGGCCGAGGCGGCGCGGCGCCTGGCGGCGGAGAGCCAACTCAAGCTGATCGAGTCGCAGCTCGAGCCGCACATGCTCTTCAACACGCTGGCCAATCTTCGCGTGCTGATCGGCCTGGACTCGGCCCGCGCACAGGCCATGCTGGACCACCTGATCGCCTACCTGCGCGCCACGCTCAGCGCCTCGCGCTCGGCTCGGCACCCGCTGGCGGCCGAGTTCGATCGCGTGGCCGATTACCTCGCGCTGCTGGCCATCCGCATGGGCCCGCGCCTGCAGGTGAGCATCGAGCTGCCTGACGAACTCCGCGCCCTGCCCGTGCCGCCGCTGCTGTTGCAGCCCCTGGTGGAGAATTGCATTCACCATGGCCTGGAGCCGAAGGTGGCCGGTGGCCGCATCGAGCTGCGGGCGCGGCGCGAGGGCAGCAGCCTGCAGCTCACCGTGCGCGACACCGGCGTGGGCCTGGACTATGCACCCGCATCGCAAGGAAATGTGGCTTTGCCACTTTCCTTGCTCCCCTCGGGGGACGGGCGGCTTCAGCCGGCCTTGGGGCGCTCTCACGGCACCGGCTTCGGCACGACCCAGGTGCGCGAGCGCCTCGCGGCCTTGTTCGGTGAGCGGGCCTCGTTCACACTGGCGGCGGCCACCGACGCCGAGGGCGGCGCCATCGCCACCATCACCCTGCCCTTGACCGAGGCCGCCGCATGAAGCCCACTGCCCTGATCGCCGAGGACGAGCCCCTGCTGGCTGCCAGCCTGCAGGCCGAGCTGGCCAAGGCCTGGCCCGAGCTCGCCGTGCTGGCCAGCGTGCCCGATGGCCTGAGCGCGGTGGCTCAGGCCATGACGCTCAAGCCGGACGTTTGCTTTCTCGACATCCGCATGCCCGGCCAGAGCGGCCTGGATGCCGCGCAGGCGCTGGCCGAAGATTGGCCGAGCGATGCGCCCTTCCCGCTGTTGGTCTTCGTCACCGCCTACGATCAATATGCACTGCAGGCCTTCGAGGCGCAGGCGGTTGACTATCTCGTCAAGCCCGTCGAGCCCAGGCGCCTGGCCGCCTGTGTGGAGCGCCTGCGCCGCCGGCTGGCCGATCGTGCTGCCGCAGCGCCTGCGCCCGTGCTCGACCAGACCCTGGCCCAGCTGCGGGCCCTGCTCGGCCAGGTGCCGAGCGCGGCCACACCGCCCCGGCTCGAAGTGATCCAGGCCGGCGTGGGCAACACCGTGCACATGGTGCCGGTGCACGAGGTGCTGTACTTCGAGGCCGCCGACAAGTACCTGCGCGTGGTCACCGCCGAGCGCGAGCACCTGATCCGCCTGTCGCTGCGCGAGCTCGTGCCGCAACTTGACGCGGCCGTGTTCTGGCAGGTGCACCGCAGCCTGGTGGTGCGCGCCACGGCCATCACCACGGCCCTGCGCGATGAATCCGGCAAGGTCTACCTCACCCTGCGCGGCCGCCCCGAGCGCCTCACCGCAAGCCGGCTGTACGCGCACTTGTTCAAGGGCATGTGAGCGGCGGCTGGGCGGCGGTACCCCATCGATAGAATCGAGGGTATTCCACCATCCGCTCCGCAGCCATCACCGGCCGCCACCCTGCCCCCATGTCCGCGCCCCCCAAGAACGACACCGCCCCTAAACCCGCCAACTTCCTGCGCACGCTGATCGAGCGCGAGGTGCAGGACGGTGTCTACGCCCAGCGCCATTGGGGCGGCACGCCGGGCGACGGCGCCCACCACGCCGCCGGGCCGGCGGACCCGGCCCAGGTGCGGCTGCGCTTCCCGCCCGAGCCCAATGGCTACCTGCACATCGGCCACGCCAAGAGCATCTGCCTGAATTTCGGCCTGGCGCGAGATTTTGGCGGCGTGTGCCACTTGCGCTTCGACGACACCAACCCCGAGGCCGAGGAGCAGGAGTACGTCGACGCCATCGTCGAGATGGTGCAGTGGCTGGGCTGGAGCTGGGACGTGGGCGGCACCAGCCACCTCTACTACGCCAGCAACTATTTCGATTTCATGTACCGCGCGGCGGAGCACCTGATCGAAGCCGGCCTGGCCTATGTGGACGAGCAATCGGCCGACCAGATGCGTGCCAACCGCGGCGACTTCATCACCCCCGGCACCAACAGCCCCTGGCGCGAGCGCAGCGTGGCCGACAACCTGGCCCGCTTTCGCGAGATGCGCGACGGCCAGCATGCCGACGGCAGCATGGTGCTGCGCGCCAAGATCGACATGGCCTCGCCCAACATCAACCTGCGCGACCCGGCCCTCTACCGCATCAAGCGCGCCCACCACCACAACACCGGCGACAAGTGGTGCATCTACCCGATGTACGCCTACGCGCACCCCATCGAAGACGCGCTCGAGAACATCACCCACAGCATCTGCACGCTCGAGTTCGAGGACCAGCGCCCCTGGTACGACTGGCTGCTCAACAAGCTGGCCGACGGCGGCTTGCTCAACCGCCCTCTGCCCAAGCAGCACGAGTTCGGCCGCCTCAACCTGAGCTACGTGGTCACCAGCAAGCGCAAGCTGCGTGCACTGGTGGACGAGCACATCGTCGAAGGCTGGGACGACCCGCGCATGCCCACGCTGGCCGGCCTGCGTCGCCGTGGCTACACGCCGGCTGCAGTGCGCAAGATGGCCGAGGACACCGGCGCGAGCAAGACCAACGCCTGGATCGACTACGGCGTGCTCGAAGGCGCCGTGCGCGGCGATCTCGAGGCACAAGCCCCGCGCGCCATGGCCGTGATCGACCCCGTGCCGCTCAAGCTCGGCAACTGGGCCGAGCTCTTCGGTGCTGCGCACCGCGAGCCCTGCAGCGCGCCTGCGCACCCGCAACACCCCGAGTTGGGCCAGCGCCAGTTCAGCCTCGGCCCCGAGGTGTGGATCGAGCGCGATGATTTCGCTGAAACGCCGCCCAAGGGCTTCTTCCGCCTGTTTCCCGGCAACAAGGTGCGCCTGAAGTACGGCATGGTGGTGGAGTGCACCGGCTGCGAGAAGGACGCCGATGGACGCGTCGTAGCCGTGTTGGCCAATGTGGTGCCCGACACCAAGAGCGGCACGCCAGGCGCCGATGCCGTGAAGGTCAAGGGCACCATCACCTGGGTGGGCGTGCACGACGGCGTGGCCGCCACGATCAATCTCTACGATCGCCTGTTCACCGAGGCGCAGCCCGATGCCGGCGGCCGCGATTTCCGCGAGGTGCTGAACCCCAGCAGCAAGCGCGTGGTGCAGGGCTATGTCGAGCCCGCACTGGCCGCGCTGCCGGCCGACGTGCGCTTCCAGTTCGAGCGCCACGGCTACTTCGTCACCGACCGCATCGATCACCGCGCCGAGGCGCCGGTGTTCAATCGCATCACCGGCTTGAGGGACAGCTGGGCGAAGTGAGCGGCGCTGCTTCAGGCGCTGAACAGGCGCGCGGTCACCTCATCGCAATCGTTGGTGACGCGCACGAGATCAAACGCCGCCTGAGCTTCAGGAAACCGCCGCCGCAGCAGGTTCAGCCACTGCTTGAGCCGGCCTGAGCGGTGCCGCGGCGCGGCGTGGCGCGCGATCAGTTGCCAGTAGTGCGCCAGCAGCGGCTCCAGCGTGGCCCAGGGCAGGCCGGGCGCGTTGGGTGCATCGGCTGCACCCGACGAGAGGATGTCCAGCGCCAGGCCCGGGTCGGCCACCATGCCGCGGCCCAGCATCAGCGAAGCGCAGCCCGACACCTCGCGGCAGCGCTGCGCATCGGCCACGGTCCAGATCTCGCCATTGGCGATCACCGGCAGGCGCACGGCCTCGCGGATGTGCGCAATGCGCTCCCAATACGCCGGCGGCCGGTAGCCGTGCAGCTTGGTGCGGGCATGCACCACCAGTTCGTCAGCGCCACCGTCGGCGATGGCGCGCGCGCAATCGATCATGCGCGATTCGTCCTGGTTGCCCAGGCGCATCTTGGCCGACACCGGCATGGCCGCCGGCACCGCGCGCCTCACGGCCGAGACGATCTCATGCACCAGCTCGGGTTCGTCCAGCAGCACCGCCCCGCCGCGGTGCCGGTTCACGGTCTTGGCCGGGCAGCCGAAGTTCAGGTCAATGCCCGCAGGGCCGAGCGCGGCCAGCGCGGCGGCGTTGTCGGCCAGGCAGGCCGCGTCCGAGCCCAGCAGCTGCGCGCGCACCGGCACCCCCGCCGGCGTGCGCCCGCCGTTCAACAGCTCGGGCACGATGCGCTTGAACACGCGGTCGGGCAGCAGCTGGTCGGTGACGCGGATGAACTCGGAAACGCAGCGATCGATGCCGCCCACGCGGGTGAGCACGTCGCGCAGGCTGTGGTCGAGCAAGCCCTCCATGGGCGCCAGCAGAATCATGGGCGGCAGTGTAGGTGCGACCCCGTGGGCGGCAGCGCCGCGGGCGCCCCAAGGCAGAATTCGCCCATGACCCCAGAACTCGTGATCGCCGAAACCCGCGCCTGGGTGGACCGTGCCGTGATCGGCCTGAACCTGTGCCCCTTCGCCAAGGCCGTGCAGGTGAAGCAGCAACTGCGCTATGTGGTGAGCGCGGCCACCGACACCGATGCCCTGCAGGCGCAGCTGTTCGACGAGCTCGAGCACCTGGCGCTGGCCGACCCGGAGATCACCGACACCACGCTGCTGATCCACCCGCAGGTGCTGCAGGACTTTGCAGACTACAACGCCTTTCTCGACGTGGCCGACGCCACGCTGGCGGCGCTCAAGCTCGAGGGCATCCTGCAGATCGCCAGCTTTCACCCGCAATACCAGTTTGCCGACACCGCCTTCGATGACGTCACCAACGCCACCAACCGCTCGCCCTACCCCACGCTGCACCTGATCCGCGAGAGCAGCATCGATCGTGCGGTGGCCGCCTTCCCCGAGGCCGAGAGCATCTTCGAGACCAACATGGCGACGATGCAGAAGCTGGGGCCCGAGGGCTGGGCCGAGCTGCAGCGGCAGTGCAAGGCCGACGCCGCGAAGGCCTGAACGCCAGCGAGCGGCGCCGCGCGTTCAGCTCTCGTTGCTGCCGCGCAGCTGCAGGCGCTCCAGCCGATAACGCAGGGTGTCGCGCGACACACCCAGCAGCTTGGCGGCCTGGGTGACGTTGTCGGACGAGCGCTCGAGCGCCGTCTGGATCAGGCGGCGCTCGGCGCGCTCCAGGTTCAGGTCGACCTCTTCACTCGCCGCCCCGCCAGAGCGCACCTGGCCCGTCGGGGACAGATCCAGCGCCAGGAAGGGCAACTCGCGCAGGCTGATCTCGTCGCCCCGTGCCAGCATCAGCGCCTGCTCCATGGTGTTGCGCAGCTCGCGCACATTGCCCGGCCAGCGGTAGCGCTCGAGTGCGGCCACGGCCTCGGGCGTCAGCCGGGGCTCGGGGCGGCGATAGCGCTGCGCGTGATAACTCAAGAAGTGATCGGCCAGGAAGCTGATGTCACCGGCCCGCTCGCGCAGCGGCGGCACGGTGATCTCCACGATGCGCAGGCGGAAGTAAAGGTCGGCGCGGAAGCTGCCCTCGCGCACCATCTGCTCCAGCGGCCGGTGCGTGGCGCTGACGATGCGCACGTTCACCTGCTGCTCGCGCAGCCCGCCCAGGCGGCGAAAGCGCCGGTCCTCCAGCAGCTTGAGCAGCTTGACCTGGGTGGACGCGTCGGCCTCGCCGATCTCGTCGAGGAACAGGGTGCCGCCCTCGGCGGTCTCCACCAGGCCCACCTTGCGCTGGCGCGCGTCGGTGAAGGCGCCCTTCTCGTAGCCAAAGAGCTCGGCCTCCACCAATTGCTGAGGCAGTGCGCCGCAGTTCAGCTCCACGAAGGGGGCGCTCGATCGCACGCCGTCGAAGTGCAGCGCTCGCGCCACCAGCTCCTTGCCGCAACCGGTCTCGCCGTGGATCAGCACAGTGGGCACGTCGCCGTCGGTGAGCCGGCCTTCGGCTTCCAGCAGCAGGCTCACGCGCTCGCGCAGCGTGGCCATGGGCGCAGACAGGCCGAGGATCTTGTCCAGGCCACTGCCACCGGCCTCGCGGCCGCGGTAGTAATCCACCGCGCTCTCCAGCCGGTGCTGGGCGATCAGGCGCTCGAGCAGCAGCTTCAGCTCGCTCAATGCCAGCGGCTTGGCCAGGTAGTCGGCCGCGCCCTGCTTCATCGCCGACACGGCCAGATCGATGCTGCCGAAGCCGGTCATCAGCACCACGCGCGCCTGCGGGTCGAGCGTGCGGATGCGGCCCAGCGCCTCCAGGCCGTTCATGCCTGGCAGGTTGTGGTCGAGCAAGACGACATCGGGGCGGAACTCGCCGAACATCGCCAGGCCCTCTTCGGCCGAGCCGGCCACCTGCGTGGCCCAGCCCAGGCGCTCGAGGTACACCGCCACATTGCGCGCGAGCGTGGCTTCGTCATCGATGATGAGCACGGCGCGGCCATGCGCCGCGGGGCGGGCAGCGGCGCTGCCGGGCGCGCCCGTCAAGGGCGCGGCAGGGGTGGCAAGGCTGGTGGCTGAGGACATGGTCATCCCGTGATCAGAGGCAATTGAAGTCGCACCACCGTGCCTCGGCCGGCCCGGCTGTCGATCTGGATCTGGCCGCCCAGGCGCAGCACGATGCGCCGCGCCAACGGCAGGCCCAGGCCCATGCCGCGCGGTTTGGTGGTGAAGAAGGGCTTGAAGATGCTCTGCAGCTGCTCGGGGGCAATGCCCGTCCCGTGGTCGATCAGCTCGATGCGGGCCTGCTCGCCATCGCGCTGGGCGCTCAGGCGCACCAGGTCGCCCTGGCCCGTGGCCTCCACGGCATTGGCCAGCAGCGAGTTGAACACCTGGGCCAGCACCACCGGGTCGGCCGCCACCTGGCCCAGATCGGCGGGCAGGTCCAGCTCCAGCAGCTTGCCGTGGCTGCGCAGGTCGGGCGCGAAGCGTTGCGCGGCCTCGCGCAGCACATCGCCCAGGTCGGCACTGGCCTGGCGCTCGGTGGGGTCGCCCGCATAGGTGAGCAGCGTGCGCACGAGGTGCTCGATGCGGTCGACGTTGCGCATGATCTCGCCATTCACGCCGCCCTCGTCGCCGGTGATTTCGCGCTGCAACTCGGCCGAGGTGCGGATGGACACCAGCGGGTTGCGGATGCTGTGGGCCACCGCCGCCGAGAGCTCGCCCACGATGGCCAGGGTCTCGGCCTCCACCAGGCGCTTCTGTTGCTGCTCCAAGGCGCGCTCGGTGCGCAGCACGAACGACAAGAGCACGGCGAACAGGCACAGGCCGCCACCGGCCGAGCCCGCCCAGATGATCTCCTGCCCGGCGCGAATGGCGGCAAACAGCGCCACCGGCTGGCGGTAGACCTCAATCACGCCGATCAGGTCGCGGCTGCGCTCGTCGAACACCGGCAGGTAGTTCTCCACATAGCCCACGTTCTTGACGGCCAGGCCCTGGTGTTCGGCCTTGGGCGCCTCGTGGCCGTCCTCGTCGAGGTTGACCACCACCTGGCCCTGCAGCGCGCGGTCCAGCTCGTCGTTGGCCGCAAAGGTCTGCCCGATCAGCTCGGGGCGGCTCGACCACAGCACGCGCCGGTTGGGCGCATAGACATTGGCGCGCAGCACGTCGGGCATGGCCGCCACGTGGGCGAAGAACTCCGAGACCGACGTGGTCGGCTGCCCCTGCGGCGCGCGAAAGAAACCCACCACCTGCTGGATGTTGGCGATGCTCTGCACGAAATCGCGGCTGATGGCCGCGTCGCGCTCGAGCATGCGGCTCTGCAGGTAGCTGCTGAGCAGCCAGCCCATGCCCAGGCTGAACAGGCCGATGGACAAGGCGCCCGCGGCCGCAAACCAGCGCGTCAGCGCATAGCGGCTGCTGCTGCCGGCGTCGCGGCCTGCCAGCCAATGCATCCAGTCTGAAGCGCGGCTCACGGTGGTTTCTGGCCCTTCCCAGGCTGCAATGTACTGTCCGGGCCACCATGGCCCGCCAAGTCACCCGCCGGGTGACCGATTGCAACAGCAGGTGTCGTGCCAAACCTGAATCTTGCCGCCACGCCCGGTCAGGGCGCCGCGGGGCTGCAAAGCGGCACTGGGGCATTTGCCCCAGTCTGGGTGATTTGCCCCGCAGTGGGGCATTTCACCCAGCGCGGTCAGCGACGCTCAGCGCCCCGTCCACACCGGCTTGCGCTTCTCGTTGAAGGCCGCGCGGCCCTCGCGTGCGTCCTCGGTCATGGCCATCAGTGCGATCTGGCTCTCGGTGTAGCGGATGGCCTCGTCGAAGGACATGGCATCGATGGCCCGCAGCGCGTACTTGCCGCGCCGGATGGCGGTGGGTGATTTGTCGGCCAGGCGGCCCAGCAGCCAATCGGTCTTGGCGTCGAGCTCTGCCGCCGGCACCACATGGTTCAGCAGGCCTGCGGCCTGGGCCTCGGCGGCGCTGAAGGGCTCGCCGGCCAGGCTCCACTCGCGCACCAGGCGCGGCGCCACCAGGCGGTGCAGCAGGCTCAGCACCTGCATCGGGAACAGGCCGATCTTCACCTCGGGCAGGCCAAAGATCGCCGACTCGGCCGCCACCGCCATGTCCGCCATGCACAGCAGGCCCATGCCGCCGGCCATGCAGGCGCCATTGACGCGGGCCACGATGGGCAGCGTGGCATTGGTGGCCTCGCGCAGCAGATCGGCATAGTCGCTGTTGGGCTGCGACAGATCGAATGCGAAGGACTTGCCCGGCTGCAGATCGGCCCCGGCGCAAAAGGCCTTCTCGCCCGCGCCGGTGACCACCACCGCGCGCACCGCCGGGTCGGCATGCGCCTGCGCCAGGCCCGCGCGCAGGCCGGCGACCACCTCGGCGTTGAGGGCGTTGCGCTTGTCCGGGCGATTGATGGTGATCCAAAAGGCCGCGCCGCGGCGCTCGTGCAGCACGGCAGGCGGTGCGGCCGGCGGCGAGGTGGTGGTGTCGGTCATGGTGGTCTCCTGTTTTGGTTTGTCGGCACCCTAGACGCTAGCAGCTCGGGCGTCTTGCGGGCATTGGCTGCGCCGCACGGGCCGCCCTCAGCCGACCACTGGTCGCAAGACCGGCCGCGCGCGCAAGCCTTAAGCTGCGGCCTTCCATTTGCAGCCACGGAGTTCACGCCATGTCCCAACCCGCACCCTTGCGCATCGGTGGCGCGTCCGGCTTCTGGGGCGACTCGAGCGTGGGCGCGCCGCAGCTTGTGAACAGCGGCCTGATCGACGTGCTGGTGTTCGATTACCTGGCCGAGACCACCATGGCCATCCTGGTGGGCGCACAGCGCAAGAACCCGGCCGCCGGTTACGCCACCGATTTTGTCGACACCGCGATGAAGCAGGTGCTGCCCGAGGTCGTGAAGCGCGGCATCCGCGTGGTGGCCAATGCGGGCGGCGTGAACCCGAGCGGCTGTGCCGACGCGCTGGCGGCGATGGCCGACGAGATGGGCCTGAAGGTGAAGATCGCCGTGGTCGAGGGCGACGACCTGCGGCCGCAACTGCCCGCGCTGCGCGCCGCCGGCCGGGTGGTGGACATGTTCAGCGGCGAGCCGCTGCCCGACAAGCTGCTCAGCGCCAACGCCTACCTGGGCGCCCTGCCCGTGGCCCGCGCACTGGCCGAGGGCGCCGACGTGGTGATCACCGGCCGCTGCGTGGACAGCGCGGTGACGCTGGGCCCGCTGATCCACCACTTCGGCTGGAGCCTGGACGACTTCGACAAGCTGGCCGGAGCCAGCCTGGCCGGCCACATCATCGAGTGCGGCTGCCAGGCCACCGGCGGCCTGTTCACCGACTGGCACCGCGTGCCCGACTGGGCGCACATCGGCTACCCGATCGTGGAGTGCGAAGCCGACGGCAGCTTCACCGTGGCCAAGGTGCCGGGCACCGGCGGCCTGATCACACCGGCCACCGTGGGCGAGCAGATGCTCTACGAGATTGGCGACCCGGCTGCCTATTTGCTGCCGGACGTGGGCTGCGACTTCCGCTCGGTGCGCATGGTGCAGACCGGGCCCAACCGCGTGCACGTGAGTGGCGCCAAGGGCTTTGCGCCGCCCCCAACCTTGAAAGTAAGCGCCACCGCGATGCGCGGCTGGCGCTGCACGGGCACGCTCACCATCGTGGGTATCGACGCGGCGGCCAAGGCCCAACGCAGCGGCGAGGCCATCCTCGAGCGCGTGGGCGGGCTGTTTGCCGAGCGCGGCTTTGCGCCCTTCACCCGCTCGCGCATCGAGGTGCTGGGCAGCGAGGCCTTGTATGGCCCGCATGCCACAAAGCACAAGCCGCGCGAGGTGATGGTGCGCATCGCAGTGCACCACGATTCGCGCGATGCGCTCGAGCTGTTTGCGCGCGAGATCTCGCCTGCCGGCACCTCGTGGTCGCCCGGCACCACGGGCGGCGGCGGCGGCAGGCCGCCGGTGCAGCCGCTGATCGTGCCCTGCAGCTTCACCGTGGCCCGCGATGCCGTGGCACCTGTGGTGCGCCTGGGCGAAGCCAGCCTCGCCGTGCCCATGCAGGCCACCGCCGCGCCGCTGGCCGCGCGGCCTGCCCTGCCCGAGCCCGGCGCGCCCACCGCAACCGCCGGCACGGTGGCCGTGCCGCTGGTGCGCCTGGCCTGGGGCCGCAGCGGCGACAAGGGCGATCTGTCGAACATCGGCCTCATCGCCCGCCACCCCGAGTGGCTGCCCCTGCTGTGGCAGCAAGTGACGCCAGCGGCGGTGTCGGCCTGGATGGGCCACCTGGCCAAGGGCCGCGTCGAGCGCTTTCACCTGCCCGGCATCTCGGCCATGAACCTGGTGCTGCACGAGGCGCTGGACGGCGGCGGCCCGATCTCGCTGCGCCTGGACCCGCTGGGCAAGGGCATGGCGCAGATCCTGCTGGACATGCCGGTGCAGGTGCCGGCCGAAGTGGCCGCGCAAGCCGAAGCCGAGGCGGCGGCCTGATTGGACGCATGGGCGCCCAGGGATGCGATGATGCCGGCCTGATCCACCTGCATTCCCGGAGCCCGTCTTGAATCCTGTCCGTTCGCAAAGCCCAATTCGCATTCGCAGCGTCCAATCCTTGGCCTGCTTGGCTGCGGCCTGCGCCCTTGGCCTGGCCGCTCCGCTGGCGCAGGCGCAAGCCACCGCCAAGCCTGCATCGGCAGCTGCGCCCAGCGACCCCACGGCCGCCAAGTCGGCCAAGGAGCCCGGCGCCGTGGTCACCGAGAGCGGCCTGGTGTATCGCTCGCTGCAGGACGGCAAGGGCGACAGCCCCAAGGCCACCGATGTGGTGAAGGTGCACTACAAGGGCACCTTCCCCGACGGCAAGGAGTTCGACAGCAGCTATGGCCGCGGCAAGCCGCTGGAGTTCCCGCTCAACCGCGTGATCAAGTGCTGGACCGAAGGCGTGCAGCGCATGCAGATCGGCGGCAAGGCCAAGCTCACCTGCCCGGCGGCCATCGCCTATGGCGAACGCGGCGCGGGCGGCGTGATCCCGCCGAACGCCACGCTCTTGTTCGAGGTGGAACTGCTGGGCATCACCAAGAACTGAGGGCGCCTGCCGGCCGCCCTCAGACGGTCAGCAGCGCGCAAAGCTTTTGCACCGTGGCCCATTTGCGCGAAGTGGCGGCGCGGCCCGCCTTGCCCATCAGGGCCTTGCCCGCCTCGCTGTCCAGGATGCCGTTCGCGCACCACAGGTAGGCCGCGTTCTCGCCGAGCTGAAAGCGCTCGGGCGGCTGCACCAGCGCGGCGAGCGCCGACAAGCCCTGCAAAGCTTCAGCATCGCTGGTGAAGGCCACGATCAGACGCGAGGCATCGCTGGCCGCAAGCACCTCGGCGGCCAGGGTGTTTTGCGCAGCGATCGAGGTCATCTCGGCGGCCGATTTCACGATCACCGGCACGTCCTGGCCCAGGCCATCGCGCAGCGCCGCCCGGATTCGGCTGGCGTGGCTGGCCGCGGTGGCCCGGCCCGCCGCGTCGAACACCGCGTTGCCGCTGTTGAGCACGGTGCTCACCCCCGTGTAGCCCAGGCCGCTGAGTTGCTCGCGCCAAACGGCCATGGGCACGCGCTGGGCGCGGCCCACGTTCACGCCGCGCAACAGGGCAATGAAGCGAGGCATGCGCTTGCGCCTGCGCCGCTGGCTACGGCGCCTTGCTGCAGTCGGGCCGCACCGAGCCGTCCTTGCACTCGGTGATGACGGCGCCGTGGCGCGGCCGATCCGGCGCCCGCGCCGACGAGGCCGAGGGCGCGGAGTTCTGTGCGGCCGCCGCCACCGTGTAGAGGATGCGCTGCTGCCCCAGGCCGCAGCTGCCCACGGTGCGGCCCGGCGCCGAGGCGCTGGCATCGACGATGGCCAGTGTGAAGTTGCTCACCCCGCCGGCACGGATCTTGGCGTCGATCCGGGCGCGCAAGTCCTCGCAGGATTCGGCGTGGCCGGTGGTGGATGCGGCCATCAAGGCCAGGGCGAAAGGCAATGCTTTGTTCATGGTTCTTCCACCGGCTGCACGGTGACGGCCACACTCGGTTGGGCGGCGCCGCCGCCTCGGATCACGCCGCGCAACGGTGCCACGTCGGCATAGTCGCGGCCCCAGGCCAGGGTGACGTGGTCCTGGCCGGCGGCGATGTTGTTGGTGGGATCGAGCGCCCACCAGCCGCGCTCGGGGCACCACACCGCCACCCAGGCATGGCTGGCATCGGCGCCCACCAGGCGCGGCTGTCCCGGTGGCGGCTGGGTGAGCAGATAACCACTGACGTAACGCGCTGCGAGGCCGTGGCTGCGCAACACGCCGATCATCAGGTGGGCAAAGTCCTGGCACACGCCCTGCCCCTTGGCCAGGGCGTCCAGCGCACTGGTGGCCACGTCGGTGGCCAGGGGCTTGTAGAGCATGCGCTCGTGCACACGGGACATCAATGCGCTGGCCACCTCGGCCAGCGGACGGCCGGGCGTGAACAGGCCCGCACCAAAGGCGGCCAGGCGAGCGTCTTGCGGCGCGAAATGGCTGCCCAGCAGGAAGGCCACGGCCTCGGGCTGCTGCTGGCCGGCTCGATAACGCAAGGCCTGAGCGGCCTTGTCCCAGGTCGGGCCGGCGCCGGCCAAGGCCGCACCTGGCACGGGGTCGATGTCGACCTCGAAGCTCGACACCACCGCCAGGCGCTCGTGCACGCGCGCATGGCTGAAGCCATGGCGCCAGTTGCCGAAGGCGTCGCGGCTCTCCTGCACCGCGCATTCGGGCTCGGGGCGGATGTCCATGCGCCAGCCGTGCACGCGCTGCCAGTCGGTGTCGCGCGGACGCAGCCAGGCGCTGTGGTGGGCCACCTCCACCGGCTTGTCGTATTCATAGCTGGTCTCGTGGCGCACCGACAGGCGGCGCGTGGCGCTGGCGGCCGGGATGGCCGGCTCGACCGGCGCGGGGGTGTCGGCGCCGGCGCTCATTGCCACACCCGGCGATCGGTGGTTTCCACGTGCACGAAGAGCTGCCGGCCCAGGATGTCGGACAGCTCGCGCGCCGTGCGGCTGCACAGCATCAGGCTGGCGATGAGGTTGATGTGCCGGTCTTCGGCGTCGCGCTGGTCGAGCTCGGCCAGGCTCCAGGACTCGGGCATGGGCAGGTCGGCGGTGGCGGCCTCGACCCAGGTGGCGTGGTGCCGCGCCAGCTTGCGCAGGCGATCGCGCATGGTGCGGGCCACCCAGGCCAGCGAGCGCGGGTTGTCGGTGTCGTGCACCAGCAGGTGCAGCAGGGGCAGCACCTCGCGCCGGGCCTGGAACTGGGCACGGTAGGTGATCACGCTGTCGAACAGCGCCAGCAGCAGCGCGAAGCCATCGTCGGCCTCGTGCACGCGGTGCTGGAAGCCGAGCGCCAGCGCATGGCTGAGCATGTCCAGGCGCTCGATCTGGCGGCCCACGCTCATCAGGCGCCAGCCGTCGTCGCGGGTCATGCGGTCGGTCTGCGCGCCGGTGATGGCCGACAGGTGCGTGGCCGCGCGGGCCAACACGCCCATCACGTCGGGCGTGGCGCTCTGGCCGGCGGTGCGGCGCAGGGCATGCGCCACGTGCTGGTCGAAATGCTCGCCCACCTCGAAGATCAGCTTCCAGTGCTCGGGCGACAGGCGCTCGCGCAGCGCCTGCGCACAGCCGCGCAGCGCGCGCAGGTTGTGCGCCACGCCCGAGGTTTGTGCGCCGCCCTGTTTGGGCGCGCCCAGGCCATGCACCAGCGCGCGCTCGAACACGCGCGGCGCCAGCAGGGCCGAGGGCACCTGCGGGCCCACCAGCGCGTGCCAGCGGGCCAATGCGTCCAGCAGCCGGCGCACGGGCTCGCTGGCGTCGGGCAAGGCCTCGAGCGTGACGCGCGCCAGGCGCACCGAATTCTCGGCGCGCTCGGTGTAGCGGCCCAGCCAGAACAGGTTCTCGGCCGAGCGGCTGGTGACGGTGCGGCGCCAGCCGTCCAGCTCGGCGGCCGACAGCGGCTGCGGCAGCATGGTGGTGGCATCGACCTGCCCGCGCGCGATGACCCAGGTGTCCACACTGGCACTGCCGTGCTGCATGCTCAACCAGGGATCGTGGGCGCCTTCGTCCGGGCCGGCCACGCGGGTGAGCGCGCCGGGCAGCACGCGCCAGCCGCCTTGCCCATCAGCCAGCGCAAACACGCGCATCACGGCCGCGCGCGGCTGCAACTGGCCACCGGCCCAGACCGGCGTCTCGGACGGCTGCACTCGGGCCTGCAGCGTGTAGTCGGCTGGATGCTCGTCGATGCGCCGCGCCAGCGCGTCGAGCTCGGCGGGCTTGAGCTGGCTGGCCACGCAGGGGCCGAAGCTGTGGCCGCTGCCGCCGGCGTCCTGGCTGTCGGGAAAGGTGGGCGAGACCACGTACTCGGCCAGTCGCGGGCGCTGCCGCGCCCACACCGCCGCCTCACCGCACCACCAGCTGGTGCTGGCGGGCAGCAGCAGGTCTTCGTCCAGCAGGCGCTCGGCCACGCCGGGCCAGAAGGCGGTGAGGCCGGGGCTCTCGAGAAAGCCCACGCCGGGCGCGTTGGCCATCACCACCTCACCGGCGCGCAGGGCCTGCAGCAGGCCGGGCACGCCGAGCGTGGAATCGGCGCGCAGCTCGAGCGGATCGAGGTATTCGTCGTCCACGCGGCGCAGCACCACATGCACGCGCTCCAGCCCGTGCAGCGTCTTCAGGAAGAGCATGTTGCCGCGCACCGTGAGGTCGCTGCCCTCCACGAGCGAGACACCCAGGTAGCGCGCCAGGAACACCTGCTCGAAGTAGGTCTCGTTGTGCGGGCCCGGCGTGAGCAGCACGATGCGGCTGCGCTCGCCGGCCGGGCTGGCGCGCATCAGTCCATCGAGCAGCGAGCGGAAGCTCGCGGCCACGCGCTGCACATGCAGGTCGTTGAACGAGTCCTGCAACTGGGGCGCGGTGATGAGGCGGTTTTCCAGCAGATAACCCAGGCCGGACGGGGCCTGCACGCGCTGCGCCAGCACGCAGAAGCCGCCCTCGGGCGCGCGCGCCAGATCGAAGGCCACGATGTGCAGGTGCGTGCCGCCCACGGGCTGCAGGCCATGCACCGCGCGCAGGTATTGCGGATGGGCGAAGACCAGCGATGCCGGCAGCAAGGCATCACGCAGCAGGGTCTGCTCGCCATACAGATCGGCCAGCGTGGCTTCGAGCAGGCGCGCGCGCTGCAGCACTCCGTGCTCGATGACGGCCCACTCGTCCGCGTCCAGGATCAGCGGCAGCAGCTCGATCGGCCAGGGCCGGGCGCTCTGATCGGCGTAGACGTTGTAGCTGGCACCGTCGTCGCGCACGCGTTGCTGCACGCGCTGGCGCCGGGCTGCCAGGTCGGCCCAGCCGGCCTCGCCCAGGCTTCGAAAGAACGCGTTCCAGCGCGCGGTCGGCGGGCCCGAAGCCGGGGCCTTGGCGCTGCCCGCCCACTCGTTGTAGCGGCCCGGCGTGCCGGCGGCCAGGGCCTCGCTGGCGAGCTCGACCGCGGGGTCGGTGAGCGCGCTGTCGAGTGGGCTGGTGCGTAGCAAGGGATCGGCCATGCCCGCATCATGCCTTGCCCGCCGGGCCCGGCACGGTCAAGCCGTGCGCAAATCCAGCGTAAACGGGAATTCCAGACTGCGTTCGGCCTGCCCCACCTGCATGCGCCCGGGCGTGTGGCCCGTGGTGAAGAAGCGCGCCAGGCGGCGGCTCTCGGCCTCGAAGGCATTGACCGGCAGCGTGTCGTAATTGCGCCCGCCCGGGTGGGCCACGTGGTATTGACAGCCGCCCATCGAGCGCTGCATCCAGCGGTCCACCAGATCGAAGGTGAGCGGCACGTTCACGCCGATGGTGGGGTGCAGGGCCGACGAGGGTTGCCAGGCGCGGTAGCGCACACCGCAGACGTACTCACCCACACGGCCGGTGGGCTGCATGGGCATGGGCACGCCATTGGCCGTGAGCACATGGCGAGCATCCACCAGGCCGGTGGCGCGCAGCTCGAGGCGCTCGAGCGACGAATCCACATAGCGCACGGTGCCGCCCGGTGCGCCCTCCTCGCCCATCACGTGCCAGGGCTCGAGCGCATTGCGCAGCACCACGTTGACACCGCGCGCGCTGAACTCGCCCACCTTGGGGAAGCGGAACTCGAAGTGCGGCGCAAACCAGTCGGCCTGGAAGCCGAAGCCGGCCTCGCCCATCTCGGCGATCACGTCCTCGAAATCCATCCACACGAAGCTGGGCAGCAGGAAGCGATCGTGCAGTTCGGTGCCCCAACGCACCAGTTCACCCCGATAAGGCTCGGCCCAGAAGCGGGCCACCAGGGCGCGCAGCAGCAGCTGTTGCACGATGCTCATGCGCGCATGCGGCGGCATCTCGAAGGCGCGCAACTCGAGCAGGCCCAGGCGGCCGGTGCTGCTGTCGGGCGAATACAGCTTGTCGATGCAGAACTCGCTGCGGTGGGTGTTGCCGGTGACGTCCACCAGGATGTGGCGCAGCGTGCGGTCCACCAACCAGGGCGGCATGTGCTGCCCGTAGACCGCCTTGTTGCGTTCGATCTCGCCGAGCGCGATCTCCAGCTCATAAAGCTGATCATTGCGCGCCTCATCGACACGCGGCGCCTGGCTGGTGGGGCCGATGAACAAGCCGCTGAACAGGTAGCTCAGCGCGGGGTGGTTGTGCCAGTAGGTGAGCAACGAGGCCAGCACATCGGGCCGGCGCAGGAAGGGGCTGTCGGCAGGTGTAGCCCCGCCCATCACGAAGTGGTTGCCGCCACCGGTGCCGGTGTGGCGGCCATCGAGCATGAACTTCTCGCTCGACAGGCGCGATTGCCAGGCCGCGTCGTACAGGAACTCAGTGTGCTCCACCAACTCGTCCCAATCGTGCGCGGGGTGGATGTTCACCTCGATCACGCCGGGGTCGGGGGTGACCTGCAGCAGCTTCAGGCGCGGGTCGCGCGGCGGCGGGTAGCCCTCGAGCACGATCTTCACGCCCTGTGCGGCGGCCGTGGCCTCCACGGCCATGAGCAATTCGAGGTAGTCCTCCAGGCGCTGCAGCGGCGGCATGAAGACATACATCACGCCACTGGCCTCGCCCTGTGCTTCGGCCTTGGGGCCATTGCTGCGGCGCGGGTCACGCACCTCCACCACGATGGCGCTGCGGGTGATCCAGTAGGCCGATTCAAAGCGGTGCGGCGAGCGGGCGATGCTTGCGTCGGGGGGTGCGGCGCTGCGGCCCGGGCCCTGGCTTGCAGACGCGGCAGCTGCGTCCGATGCGCCGCCTTGCCCGGCCGATGCGGCGTCGGCGAACGGATCACCATGCCAGGCCACCACACCGCCTTCGGCCACCTGGCCGCGCGTGGGCACCGTGCCTTGGGCCGTGATGCGGGCCGCGGCCGGCAATGCATCGCGCGGCGCAAAGGGATCGAGCTCGACGTGATACGGGTAGTCCCCCGACTTCACCCACGGCAGGCTGTCCAGCGGCAGGCGGTAGCCCATGGGCGAATCGCCCGGGATCAGCAGCATGCGCTCGTCGCGGAAGAACCACGGGCCGGTGACCCAGCGTGCGCCGGCCAGGGCCGGGCCCTCAGCCGGCTTGAGCGGCAGCGCAAAGCCCACCGGGTGCTGCAGGCCCTGCTCGAACACGCGGCGCAGGCGGATGCGCTCCAGCTCATCTTCGAGCTTGGAGTCGAAGGGGTCGACGTTGACCGGCAGGCGGCGCTCGCGCCACAGGTAATACCAGGTGTCCTCGTAACCGGTCTGCACGTGATCGGGCACCACGCCCAGGCGCTCGGCCAGGCCGCGCACGAAGGCACCCGCATCGGCGGAGGTGTATTGGTGGTTGTCGCGTTCGTCGGCGAACAGCGAGGGGTCGGTCCAGCAGGGCTGGCCATCGGCGCGCCAGCAGATGCTCAGCGCCCAGCGCGGCAACTGCTCGCCCGGGTACCACTTGCCCTGGCCGTAGTGCAGGAAGCCGCCCTTGCCGTAGTGCTCGCGCAGGCGGTGCACCAGCTCTTGCGCGCGCATGCGCTTGGTCGGGCCGAGCGCCTCGGTGTTCCACTCGGCGCCATCGCGATCGTCCACCGAGACGAAGGTGGGCTCGCCGCCCATCGTCAGGCGCACATCGCCGGCCACCAGGGCCTCGTCCACCTGCGCGCCCAGCGCCTTCACCTCGGTCCACTGCTCCTCCGTGTAGGGCTTGGTGACGCGGGGTGATTCCCAGATGCGGTGGATGGCCATGTGGTGGCCGAAATCGACTTCGCAGTCGTCCACGCCGCCACTCACCGGCGCGGCGCTGCCGGGCTGCGGCGTGCAGGCCAACGGGATGTGGCCCTCGCCGGCCAGCAGACCGGATGTGGGGTCCAAACCGATCCAGCCCGCGCCAGGCAGGTAGACCTCGCACCAGGCGTGCAGGTCGGTGAAATCGACCTCGGCGCCGCTGGGGCCGTCGAGCGCCTGCACATCAGGCTTCAGCTGGATCAGGTAGCCCGAGACGAAACGTGCCGCCAGGCCCAGGTGGCGCAGCGCCTGCACCAGCAACCAGCCGGTGTCGCGGCAGGAGCCACTGCGCAGCGTGAGCGTTTCCTCCGGCGTCTGCACGCCAGGCTCCATGCGCACCACATAGCGGATGTCGTGCTGCAGCTTCTGGTTGATGCCCACCAGGAAATCGATGCTGCGCTGCTCCTTGGTGTCCACCGTCTTCAGGAAGGCATCCAGTGCGGGGGTGGATGCGTCCTTGACGAGATAGGGCTGCAGCTCGTCCTTCAGCTCTTCGGTGTACTTGAAGGGGAAGTTCTCGGCCGACGGCTCCAGGAAGAAATCGAAGGGATTGAACACCGACATCTCGGCCACCAGATCGACGGTGACCTTGAACTCGGTGGTCTTCTCGGGGAACACCAAGCGTGCCTGGTAGTTGGCGAAAGCGTCCTGCTGCCAGTTGATGAAATGGCCCTCGGGCTCGATGGTGAGCGAGTACGAGAGGATGCGCGTGCGGCAATGCGGCGCCGGACGCAGGCGCACGATCTGCGGCGAGAGGTTGACGCGCCGGTCGTAGCGGTAGTGGGTGACGTGGTTCAGTGCGACGTGTATGGACACAGAGGGCTTTCGCGGTCAGGCAGGAACAAGAAAATCGCGGCTGATGCCGGCACCGATGTCATTGACGCGGTCGAGAAACTGGGTGAGGTAGGCGTGCAGGCCGGTGGACAGGATCTCGTCGATGCGGCCGAACTGCAGATCGCTGCGCAGGCGGCCGGCGCGGCGCTGGGTCTCCTCACTTTGCTCGTTGGCCACCATGCCCAGGTTGCTGACCACCTCGTTCATGCAGGCGGCCAGCGAGCGCGGCATGTCGGGCCGCAGGATCAGCAGCTCGGCCACCTTGTCGGGCCGGATCACGTTGCGGTAGACCTTGCGGTAGATCTCGAAGCCGGACACCGAGCGCAGGATGGCGGACCAGTGATAGAAGTCGACCTCGGGCGCGTCGTTGTCGCCCCAGGTGCCGAAGTAGTCGCCGGCCAGCGCGTGGAACTTCACGTCGAGCATGCGGGCGGTGTTGTCGGCGCGCTCCAGGAAGGTGCCGATGCGGATGAAGTGCAGCGCCTCGTCCTGCAGCATGGTGCCCACGGCCACGCCGCGCGACAGGTGCGAGCGGAACTTCACCCACTCGAACAAGGCCGCGGGGTCGCGCTCGAATTCACCCTGGGCCAGCATGCGCTGGAACTCGAGCCAGGTCTGGTTGGTGGTCTCCCAGAGCTCGGTGGTGAGCGTGCCGCGTACCGCGCGGGCGTTCTCGCGCGCTGCGCTCAGGCAGGAGACGATGGACGAGTAGTTGCCCGCATCGCGCACCATGAAGTGCATGACGTTGCGCGCATCGACCCGGTCGTGCTTCTTCTGGAAGGCCTGGGTGAGCTCGGAGATGCCCAGGATGCCATCCCAGCCTTCCGAGGCGCGGTCGGCCGATTGCGGCAGCAGCGAGGTCTGGTAGTTGACGTCCAACATGCGCGCGGTGTTCTCGGCCCGCTCCATGTAGCGGCTCATCCAGAACAAGTGATCAGCGGTTCGTGACAGCATACTCAGTTCTCCAGAACCCACGTGTCCTTGGTGCCACCACCTTGGGACGAATTGACCACCAGCGAGCCTTCTTTCAGTGCCACGCGCGTGAGACCGCCCGGCACCATCTGCACGCTCTTTTTACCCGATAGCACAAAGGGCCGCAGATCGATGTGGCGCGGCGCGATGCCGCTCTCCACGAAGGTGGGGCAGCTCGACAGCGCCAGCGTGGGCTGGCCGATGTAGTTGCTGGGGTTGGCGAGCAATTGCGCGCGGAAGGCCTCGATCTCGGCCTTGGTGGCGGCCGGGCCCACCAGCATGCCGTAGCCGCCGGCGCCGTGCACCTCCTTGACCACCAGCTCGTGCAGGTGGGCGAGCACGTATTTGAGGTCGTCCGCCTCGCGGCACAGGTAGGTGGGCACGTTTTCCAGGATAGGCCTCTCGCCGAGGTAGAACTCCACCATCTTGGGCACGTAGGGGTAGATGGATTTGTCGTCTGCCACCCCGGTGCCGATGGCATTGCACAGCGTGATGTTGCCGCGCCGATAGACATCCAGCAGGCCGGCGCAGCCCAGCGTGGAATCCGGGCGGAAGGCCTGCGGATCCATGAAATCGTCGTCGACACGGCGGTAGATCACGTCCACGCGTTTCGGGCCGCGCGTGGTGCGCATGTAGACGAAGTGGTCCTTGACGAACAGGTCCTGCCCCTCGACCAGCTCCACGCCCATCTGCTGAGCCAGGAAGGCGTGCTCGAAGTAGGCGCTGTTGTACATGCCGGGGGTGAGCACCACCACATGTGGCTCGTCGGCCGAGGCCGGCGCCACGTCGCGCAGGGTTTCGAGCAGCAGGTCGGGGTAATGCGCCACGGGCGCAATGCGGTGCTGCGCGAACAGCTCAGGGAACAGGCGCATCATCATCTTGCGGTTCTCGAGCATGTAGCTCACACCGCTGGGCACGCGCAGGTTGTCCTCGAGCACGTAGTAGCTGCCGCTGCCATCGGGCTGCGCCGCGCGCACGATGTCGATGCCGCTGATGTGCGAGTAGATGCCGCCGGGCACGTCCACGCCTTGCATCTCGGCGCGGTACTGCGCGTTGTTGGTCACCGCCTCGCTGGGCACGATGCCGGCCTTGAGGATCTCCTGCCCGTGATAGACGTCGTGGATGAAGCGGTTGAGCGCGGTGACGCGCTGCACCAGGCCGCGCTGCATGCTGGCCCACTCGTCGCTGGGGATGATGCGCGGGATCAGGTCGAACGGGATCAGGCGCTCGGTGCCCGAGCCGTCCTCATCCTTGGCGCCGTAGACCGCAAAGGTGATGCCCACCCGACGGAAGATCATCTCCGCCTCGTCGCGGCGGGCGGCCATCAGATCGCGGGGCTGCCTGGCCAGCCACTGGTCGTAGCCTTGGTAATGCTCGCGCACCCGGACGGCGCTGGCGTGCATTTCGTCGAAGCTGGGTTTCATCTTGGTTGGACTCCTCACTGCGTGGTCTTAGCAACATCCGCACCAGCTTAGGCGCCTTTAGGGCAAGGCCTGCCAGTGCCAGTAGCGTGCGCGCACCGTGCGGGTGCAGGCGGCCGCACCATCGTGCCACATCCATGCACCACATCGATCCGTACGGACCACATCGATGTGACGCTCGACGTAGCGCGCCAGCACATCGGGCGCCGGGTGCCCAAAGCGACTGCGGTAGCCAGCCTGCACCAGGGCCGTTTGCGGATGCACGGCGTCCAGAAAGGCCGCGCTCGACGAGGTGCGGCTGCCATGGTGTGGCACGAGCAGCCAGGTGCTGGGCAGATCTGCGGCGTGGCGTTGCAGCAAGGCGGCCTCTTGCGGGGCCTCGATGTCGCCGGTGAGCAGCAGGCTGCGGCCCTGGGCATCGGTCACCTTCAGCACACAGGACACGGCGTTGGGCTTGGTGGCCACCGCGTGCTCGTCGGGCGTGGGGTGCAGCAGATCGAAGCGCACGCCGTCCCAGCGCCAGCCCTGGCCATCATCACAACGCGTGTGCGGCCGG
>Ga0268298_10001799_pt1 | contig 24317 bp, 20 predicted proteins | sample WWTPWeurt_MetaG_FD_194462 | JGI IMG/M metagenome (GOLD analysis project Ga0268298, IMG submission 194462) | Activated sludge microbial communities from WWTP in Nijmegen, Gelderland, Netherland - WWTP Weurt | ecosystem: Engineered > WWTP > Aerobic digester > Activated sludge | place...
GGTCTATTCCAGCCATGCACTGCTGCAGCACCCCGACGGCCAACGCGAAATGTACTGTGTCGATATCGATCTCGCGCCCTTGCGCGAGGCCGAATCGCGCTTGCGGGAAAGCGAGGCCAGCTATCGAGCCCTGGTCGCTGCGCTGGCCGAGGGCGTGCTGATGCTGGCGGCCGACAGTACGGTTCTGACCTGCAATCCGGGCGCCCAGCAGATCCTCGGGCGGGGGGCGGAGTCGCTGGTCGGTCAGTGCCTGATGGGCCGCGACTGGAATTTCCTCAATGCAGACGGCGCCCCGCTGCCGCTGGAAGCGACGCCCCTGGCCGACGTCCTGGCGGGCAGCAGCCCGCAGCAGTTCGTCGTCGGCTACCGCCATCCAGATGGCAACCGGCGCTGGCTGGACATGAACGTCGGGCCGCTGGCCGCGCGCGATACCGGCGGCCGCCCCGCGGCCGCGGTACTGTCGATCATCGACATCACCGCCCGCCATGAGGCGGAGGATTCGGTGCGCAAGCTGTCGCAGGCTGTCGAGCAGAGCCCGAACGTCGTGCTGATCACGGACCGCCATGCCCGCATCCAGTATGTGAACGACGCTTTCGAGCGCATCACCGGCTATACGCGTGATGAGGTGATTGGCCAGAATCCGTCGCTGTGGCGATCGCCCGAGACGCCGCCGGAAACCTACCGGGAAATGTGGGCCGCGCTGCATGCGGGACAGCCCTGGCGCGGTGAGTTCATCAATCGCAACAAGAACGGCGAGCGTCGCGTCGACTTCGTGCACATCTCTCCCGTACGCCAGCCGGATGGCCGGATCAGCCATTTCCTGGCCATCCAGGAGGACATCACCGAGCGCAAGCGCGTCGGCGAGGAACTCGATCGTTATCACCACCATCTGGAAGAACTGGTGCAGGCCCGCACGGCGGAACTCGAAACGGCGCGCGACGTTGCGGAGGCCGCCAGTCGTGCCAAGTCCTCCTTCCTCGCCAACATGAGTCACGAGATCCGCACGCCGATGAATGCGATCATCGGACTGACCCACCTGCTCGAGCGGGAAGTGGCTGATCCGCGCCAGCTCGATCATCTGCACAAGGTGTCGGCAGCGGCCCGTCATCTGCTCGCCATCATCAATGACATTCTCGATATCTCCAAGATCGAGGCGGACAAGGTGGTGCTCGAGCAGCGTGACTTCCGGCTGCGCGATGTCTTTGACAACGTCGTGGCCATGCTGGCCGAACGCTGTGGCGAGAAGGGGCTCCGCATGACGGTCGCGATCGACCCGGCGCTGCCCGAGATGCTGTGCGGAGACGCCCTTCGGCTTGGCCAGGTACTGCTCAATTTTGCGGGCAACGCCGTCAAGTTTACCGAGCAGGGGACGGTCCGCCTGCTGGCGACGCAGGTGACGGCGAACGCCGGCGAGGTGCTGCTGCGCTGCGAGGTGGTCGACACCGGCGTCGGTATCGATGAGGATGCCCAGTCGCGGCTGTTTGAAGCCTTCGAGCAGGCCGATACCTCGACCACGCGGCGCTTCGGTGGTACGGGCCTCGGGCTGGCGATCAACAAGCGGCTGGTTTCGCTGATGGCAGGCGAGCTCGGTTTCAGCAGCCGCCCTGGCGAGGGCAGCACGTTCTGGTTTTCGGCCCGACTGGCGCCGGCGAGCGGAATGGCGACCGACGTCACGATGCTGGCGGCCACCAGCGATACCTCACCCCTCTCGGCCGCGTCACTGGCTTCGCTGGAACTGGAGTTGCGCGAGCGCTACCGCGGTGCCCGCATCCTCCTGGCCGAGGATAACCCGGTCAACCGCGAGGTGGCTCTGTCGCTGATGGCGGATCTCGGTTTCGCCATCGATTGTGCCGAGGATGGCCGCCGCGCCCTGGTGCTGGCGAGCGAGCGCAGCTATGACCTGATCCTGATGGACATGCAGATGCCGGAAATGGATGGCGTTGCAGCGACGCGCGCCATCCGTTCACTGCCTGCCGGGGCCGGTGCGCAGGCGGCGCCAATCATTGCCCTGACAGCCAATGCCTTCGACGAGGATCGCGAGCGTTGCCTGGCTGCCGGCATGAACGGCCATGTCGCGAAGCCGGTCGAACCGGCGACCCTGTTCTCGGCGCTGCGGCGCTGGCTGCCGGAGGGTCGCCGTCCGGCGAGTGCCGTCGCGCAGCCGGACCCGGCAGCCGTTGCTGCCGCGCCCGCCGACCTCGCCCTGCTCGAACGCTTGCGGCTTTGCAGCGGCGTCGATGTCGCCGCGGGCCTGCACCGGGTGCGCGGGCGTGTACCGGCCTATGCACGCCTGCTGCGCATGTTCGTGGACGGACACGCCGCCGACGCCGGTCTGCTGCGCGACTATCTGGCGCGGCGCGAGAGCGAGTCGGCGCAACGGCTGGCGCATACCCTGAAAGGGGCGGCGGGGATGCTGGGCGCGCTGGACGTCCAGCGGCTGGCTGCCAGGCTCGAGGGGCTGGCGAACGATGGCGATGGTTTCCCGGAAACGATGCTTGCCGAACTCGATGCCGCGATGCAGGCCCTCGCGGGGCTTGTTGCAGCCGATGCTTCGCGCACCGGTGACCCCGTCGTGGGTGATGGCGCGCGGGCAGCTGCAGCACCTAGCGCGCAGGAGGCATCTGCCGCCCTGGCGGAGGTCGGCGCCTTGCTCGCCGAGGACAATGCAGCCGTCAATCAGCGTTGTCGCGATTACCTGCCTGTGCTGGCCGGCATCGATCGCAGGCTGGCGGATCGTCTGCTGCAGGATGTCGATGCTTTCGACTATATCGGCGCACAGCGGACGCTGACGGCGCTGCGTCAGCGAAACACGGGCTCAGAATAAAGCCAGTTGCTGGTCCGTCTGTGTGCCATCGTTTTTCGGCCGGGCGCCGACGAAGCGGCTGCTGTCGAGTGCCGGCATGCCGGGAAAGCCGAGGCGGCGCTGGTGCAGCGCGAAGCGCTGGGCGAGCAGGTCGGCAAAGTGGCCAAGGCCGCGCATGCGGTGCGTGAAGCGGGGGTCGTTGGCCTTGCCGCCCCGCATATCGTAGAGGATGGCCATCACCCGAGATGCTTTTTCCGGTGCGTGCCAGGCCAGCCAGCGCTCGAAGAGCCCGTGCAGCTCATGCGGCAGCCGCAGCACCGAATAGCTCGCCGCCACGGCGCCGGCATCGCGTGCGGCAGCGAGCAGGTGTTCCAGTTCGTGGTCGGTAAGACCGGGGATGACGGGCGAAATCATGGCCATGACCGGAACCCCGGCGCCGGACAGTGCGCGGATCGCGGCCAGTCGCGCCTGCGGTGCGGAGGCGCGCGGTTCCAGCCTGCGGGCGAGTTCGCGGTCGAGCGTGGTCAGCGAGATTGCCGCGTGCACCAGATTTTCCTTCGCCATTGCTGCCAGCAGGTCGGTGTCACGTTCGATCAGTGCCGACTTCGTGATCAGCATCGCCGGGTGTTTCAATTCAAGCAGCAATTCAAGCACGCTGCGGGTGATGCGCAGGCGGCGCTCGACCGGTTGCCAGGCATCGGTATTGGTGCCGATGGCGATTGGCCTGCAGACGTAATCCGGCGGGGTCAGCTCACGACGGAGCAGTCTGGCCGCTTCCGGCTTGTGGTACAGCTTGGTTTCGAAGTCCAGTCCCGGCGAATGACCGAGAAAGGCATGACTCGGCCGGGCGTAGCAGTAGATGCAGCCGTGCTCGCAGCCACGATATGGATTCAGTGATTGCTCGAACGGCAGGTCCGGCGAATCGTTGTGGCTGAGCATACGCTTCGCGCTGTCGACGAAAAGCTCGGTGGTCGGCGCCGTATCGTCGTCGCGTAGCCAGCCATCGTCGACCGATGTGCGTGTCCATGCCGCGAAACGGGGATCAGGATTGGCGATCGCGCCACGTCCGCGCTGCGGCCGTGGCGGCAGCGGCACACCGTCCGCCGGGGGAAACAGGTCGTCGACGTCGCGGATATCAGGGGCGGATGCCATGGCGGGAACGGTGGCCGGAGTCCGTATGCTGGGTGACAGGAAATGTCATTTTACGCGCCGCCATCGCGAGGAACCCAGTCACCGGATTTTTGCGCTGCACAAGCTTTCGAGTAAAATCGGCCGCTTCGCTGAACATATTGAATCCAGAGGTTTTTCGCCATGACGCCGCAAGCCAAGCCGAACACGGACGATGTCCGCATCCGGGAGATCAAGGAACTGGTGCCGCCGGCACACGTCTTCCGCGAGTATCCCGTGTCCAGTCGTGCGGCGCAGACCACCTATGCCGCTCGCCAGGCCATTCATCGCGTGCTGCATGGTGCCGATGACCGCTTGCTGGTCGTCGTCGGCCCCTGCTCGATCCACGATTTCGATGCGGCGATGGAGTACGCGAAGCGGCTGGAGAAGGAAATGGTGCGCCATGCCGAGGACCTGATCGTCGTCATGCGCGTCTATTTCGAGAAGCCCCGCACCACCGTCGGCTGGAAGGGGCTGATCAACGACCCGCGCCTCGACGGCTCGTTCCGTATCAATGAAGGCGTCCGCCTCGCACGCAAGCTGCTGCTCGAGATCAATGACCTCGGTCTGCCCTGTGCGACGGAATTCCTCGACACCATTACGCCGCAATACACGGCCGACCTGATCTCCTGGGGCGCCATCGGCGCGCGTACGACCGAATCGCAGGTGCACCGCGAGCTGGCCTCGGGACTGTCGTGTCCGGTCGGCTTCAAGAACGGTACCGATGGCAACGTGCGCATCGCGGTGGATGCGATCCGTGCTGCCAGCGCGCCGCATCACTTCCTGTCGGTGACCAAGGGGGGGCATTCGGCGATCGTTTCCACCGCCGGCAATGAGGATTGCCATGTCATCCTGCGTGGCGGCAAGGCACCAAACTACGATGCTGCCAGTGTCGACCAGTGCTGTGCCGACATCGCCGCTGCCGGCCTGGCTGCGCGCGTCATGGTCGATTTCTCGCACGCCAACAGCAGCAAGAAGTACGAGCGCCAGGTCGATGTCGCGAAGGATGTCGGCGCGCAGATTGCGGGCGGTGACGAGCGCATCATCGGTGTCATGGTCGAATCGCATCTCGTCGAGGGGCGCCAGGACCTTTCACCCGACAAGCCGCTCGAATACGGCAAAAGCATCACCGATGCCTGCATCGGCTGGGACGCGACGCTGGGCGTGCTGGATACCCTTGCACAGGCCGTGCGTCAGCGCCGCCTCGTCGAAGCCTCCTCCTGAGCATGCCGCTTGCCGCCTCCCGCACCGGCGTGTGGCTGGCGGGCTCGCTGCTCGCGCTGTTCCTGTTTCGCCTCTGGTTCGCCGCAACGCTGCCGCTGACCGGCGACGAAGCCTATTTCGTCGTCTGGGGGCAGCAGCCCGCCGGCGGCTATTACGACCATCCTCCGATGGTTGGCTGGTGGCTGGCTGCGCTGCTGCAGCTGGGGCGCGCCGAGTGGTGGCTGCGCCTGCCGGCCGTGCTGGCGCCCTTCCTGCTTGCCTGGGGCGCGTGGTGGCTGCTGCGCGGTGAAGGCGAGGGGGATGAGGAGCGCGCACGCTTCGCCGCGCTGTTGACGCTGCTGCAACCGACGCATGTCTGGAATGTACTGATCACGACCGATACGCCGGTGGTGGTTTTCTCCTTCCTGTCAGTGCTGGCCTACGTGCATGGCTGCCGTCGTGCCGGCCGCACGCAGTCCTTGCTCTGGCACGCCTTGGCAGGGGCCCTGCTCGGGCTCGCTTTCCTTGGCAAGTATTTTGCGGCGCTGCTCGGCTTTGCCTTTGCAGCGCATGTTCTCTTTGTGCGGCGCGATCGTGGGCGCTGGTGGCCCTTCGTTGCACTGACGCTGTGCGCGCTGCTCGGCCCGGCCTGGAACCTGTGGTGGAACAGCGAACACTGTTGGGCGAATGTCGTTTTCAATTTCTTCAACCGGCAGGGCAAGTCCGGGTTTGACTGGCAGAACCCGCTGCTGTTCCTGGTTTCGCTTGCCTATCTGCTGACGCCCTGGCTGCTCTGGGCGCTGTGGCGCAGTCGGCGGGCGTGCCGGGCGACGCTGACCACCGCGCCGGCCGCCAGCCGGCAGCTTGTGCTTGCGCTGGGCTGGCTGGCGGGCGTGCCGCTGCTGGCGTTCTTTGCCCTGTCCTTGCGCAAATCGGTCGGCCTGCACTGGCTTCTGGCCTTCATGCCACTGCTGGCAGTACTGGCGGCGGCCCTGCTGCCGGTGCGCGCCTTGTGGCAGGTGCTGCGCTGGTCTGCGGTGTTCGCGCTTCTGCATGCACTGGCAGCGATCGTGCTGCTGGCCTTGCCGACATCCATCTGGAAGGGCACCGGCATCCATGCCGATGCCGTACTGACGCTGCGCGGCACCGCCGTCGAGCATGCGCTGCGCGAGCCGCTGGCGCGTTGCGGGGAAGGCTGTACGGTGGCGATGGAGAGCTATTCGGCCGCGGCAACGCTGGGCTACGCAACCAATCGTCGTGTCGTGGTCTTCGGTGACGGTTCCTTCCACGGGCGACAGGACGATTTCGATACCGATTTCCGCCAGCTGGATGGGCGCGATTTCCTGATCCTGCGCAAGGAGACGGTCAGCCCGGAGCGGTACGCGCCCTTCTTCGAACGTGTCGAGGTTGCCAGCTTCAACGTCGAGGGTGTCGCCTTCCACGCCGTCCTGGCACAGGGCTTCCGCTACGCCGTGTATCATGAACGCATGCTGACGCGTATCCGTGATCGCTTCTACGCCATCCCGGCATGGCTGCCGCAGCGCGCTTGCGACTTCAAAGACCGCTACTTTTCCGACCCTGCACGATAGATGACAGCCTGGCTCAAGCTCCTGCGTCCGCACCAGTGGGTGAAGAGCGGCTTCGTCTTCGTCGGCCTGCTTTTCGGCCATGCCTGGCACGACGCGGCGGTCGTGCAGCAGGTGCTGCTTGCCGCCGTCGCTTTCTCGCTGGCGGCATCGGCGGTGTATGTCGGCAACGATATCGTCGATCGCGAGCGCGACCGGCAGCATCCGGACAAACGTCGACGTCCGCTGGCTTCCGGGGCCATCACGCCGGGGCGCGCGATGGCCGTCGGTGTCAGCTGCGTGCTGGCGGCGCTGGGGATTGCCTGGCTGGCTTCACCGGTGGCGGTGGCGATCATTGTCGCCTATCTGCTGCTCAACATCGGCTATACGTTGGGCCTCAAGCACATCGTCCTGCTCGACGTGTTCATCATTTCTGCCGGCTTCATGTTGCGGATTCTGGCCGGTACGCTCGGTGTCGGCATTGCACCTTCGCACTGGCTGCTGCTCTGCGGCTTCATGGTGACGCTGTTCCTCGGGTTCGCCAAGCGCCGGGCGGAGCTGAAGGCACTCGATGGCGATGCGTCAGGGCACCGGCAGGTGCTGGAGGATTACGATCCCGTCCTGCTCGACAAGCTGATCGGTGTCTGCGCTGCTGCGACCATCGTGACCTACAGCCTGTATACCGTGGCGGCAGATACGGCTGCCCTGCACGGGACCGGGCGTCTCTTCGCCACGGTCCCGTTCGTGGTGTACGGCATGTTCCGCTATCTGTTCCTGTTGCATCGCCGTGATGGCGGCGGAGATCCGGCAGCGGAACTGCTGAGCGACCGGCATCTGCTGCTTGCCGTCGCCGGGTGGCTGGCGACCGTTCTCCTGGTGCTCTCCTGAGAACACTTCTGCCGCGACTTCAATGGCGCCGCTGCAAGCAATCCCAAAGTGTCGCCAGCGCGCGAAATTTGCGTTTTCGGTTGATGCGGCGCATCCTCAACAGAATGAAATCAGCCAGACGTGCCGCCCGCCATTAACGACGGCACGCGTTCAGGGAGTCACTGGTGGATACGCAATGGGTGTTGGAGTCCTGCTGCAAGGACGGGACTTACAGTGATCATGTGATCTCGCGCCTGCCCTGCCGGGTCGGGCGCGCGAAGGAAAATGATCTGGTCATCGCCAACCTCGGGTTGAGCCGGACGCATGCCGTGCTGGAGCGTGACATCAGTGGTCGGCTAAGGCTTGTAGATACCAACAGCACCAATGGTAGCTTCGTCAACCGTCAGCGGATCGACGGCTACTGTCTGCTTGATTCCGGCGATCAGATCCAGTTTGGCAGCGCCGAGTTTCGTCTGGTGCAGCAAAAAGAAAAGCCGGAGATCGCTCCCGCATTCGATGAAATGCACACGATGATCATCCCGGAACATCTCATGCTCGCCGCGACCCGTGTTCCCGGTAGTGCGGATCTCGACGAGTTGATCGGCGGCATCGGACTTTCCGGCGCAACGCAACCGATCGTGGATGCCCGCACACGGGAAATCGTCGGCTATGAACTGCTCGGTCGTGCCAACCATCCCCGCCTGCCCGGGTCCCCGATCGAGCTGTTCAGCATTGCCGAATCCGCCAATCGCGAAATCGATCTCAGCGAGGCCTTCCGTGATTTCGGCCTGAACGCCTTCGCGAGCATGCTTGCCGGGCGGACACTGTTCATCAATGCCCACCCCAAGGAAACCTACAGCGATCAGTTCGTCGGAGCCCTGGCTTGCCTGCGCCAACGCTATCCGGCGCTCGATATCGTCGTCGAGTTGCACGAGTCGGCCGCGACCGACATCGAGCGGCTGCGCCAACTGGCCAATCAGCTCGCGCGGATGGATATCCGCTTTGCCTACGACGATTTTGGCGCGGGCCAGGCCCGGTTGCTGGAACTGGCGGACGTGCCGGCGCATTTCGTGAAATTCGACCGCGCCCTGATTCGCGATCTGCACAAGGCGACCGAACGGAAGCAGCAACTGGTTCGCGACCTCGTGAAGATGGTCCTGGCTGCGGGTTCGGTACCGCTGGCAGAGGGCGTCGAGGCCGAGGCGGCCGTCTGCATCGACATGGGCTTTCAGTTGATCCAGGGGTATCTCACCGGTCGGCCGATGCCGCCGGACAGCCTGCCACCGACGTAAGACGGCCGGCTGCAGCCCTGCCGGGGCCGTGCGCTGAGCACGCGCCTCAGCGCACATATTTCCGGACCCGGAGGAAGTTGCCGTTGCCGACGAACCGGTTGTCCCGGCTCAGGCGTTCTTGCGCTGCACCCAGAGGACGTCGCCACGGCCACCGGCGCGGTTGAGGGCGCGACCGAGCACGAAGAGCAGGTCGGAGAGACGGTTCAGGTAGCGCCGCACATCGTCGCCGACCGGGGCGCTGGCTGCGAGCGTGACGACGCTGCGTTCGGCGCGACGGGCAATCGTGCGCGCCAGGTGGGCGAGGGCCGCCGGACGGGTGCCGCCTGGGAGGATGAACTCCTTGAGCCGGGACAGGTCGGCGTTGAAATCCTCGACCAGCTGTTCGAGGCGCAGCACGTGCGTTTCGGTGACCATGGTCATGCCCGGGCAGCAGAGCTCCCCGCCGAGGTCGAAGAGATCGTTCTGCACGTCGAGCAGCGCCGCCCGGATGCCTTCCGGCAGATCTTCCGCCAGCAGCACGCCTAGCATCGAATTGAGTTCGTCGACTTCGCCCAGGGCATCGATACGCGGACTGTCCTTGCCGACGCGCGAACCGTCGCCGAGGCCGGTGGTGCCGGCGTCGCCGGTGCGAGTAACGATCTTGGAGAGGCGGTTGCCCATGGTCTGGTCCTGTCGGATGGAGTGTCGGGAAAATGGCTGCTGCAGGATGCTGAAAGCCGCCGGATTATAGCGGAGGCGGACGATCGGACTTTCGCCCGGACGACAGTTGTCCGGCCCCGCGGCCGGGCATTTTCGTCAGCTCCGGTTCCGCTTCACATTCAGCGAACCTCGGCGTATGATCATCGCTTATTGTCTGACAACCTGATTTGTAGCGGAATCTATTCGATGCCTCTCGAAACCCTAAGCCGCATCAACCGGCCGCCACGCCTCAGCGAGGAGGTGTCCGCCGAACTCGAAGGGCGCATCCAGCGCGGTGATTATGCCCCAGGTGCGCAATTGCCGACGGAAAAAGTGCTTTCCGAAACCTTCGGCGTGAGTCGTGCGGTCGTGCGCGAAGCGATCGCGCGTCTCAAGGCTGACGGGATGATCGAGACCCGGCAGGGCTCCGGTGCTTTCGTCGCCGAGAACCCGAAGAGCCTGAATTTCCGTTTCAATGTGGACGGTGAATCTGCGCTGCTGCACATCTTCGAGTTGCGCACGATGATCGAAGCCACCGTGGCGGAGCTCGCCGCCCGCCGTCGTACCGACGAGGACATCGCGGCCATGCGTGATTGCCTGCGCCGCATGGACGAGGCCCTGGCCGCTGAAACTGACGGCTCCGAAATCGACGACGATTTCCACCTGGCGATCGCCGCGGCGACCCACAACCAGTACGTGCTGCGACTGTCCGAGTTCCTCGGTCGCCAGTTCTCCGAGTCGCGGCGCATGGCCTGGGTCGATCATCCGCGCGGCATGGAATCGCCGCGTGAGGCGCAGCGCGAACATTTTCGCCTGCTCGATGCGATTGCCGCCGGCGATCCCGCGATGGCGCGTCAGGCGGCCCATGTTCATCTGCGTGGTGCGGCCGAGCGCGTCGGTATCACGCTGCCTGCCGACCTCGGCGGCAATAAACCCAAGTAAGCCGCACCGTCGGCGCAGGAGTTTGCACGATGGCATTTGCCAATGACGTCCGTTTTGCCGTCAATCGCAGCGCGACCCTGGAACGGCTGCGCGAGATATTGCCGCCCCCCCTGCTCCTCGTCGAGGAAGAGGAACTGCGTCCTTACGAGTGCGACGGCCTGACGGCCTACCGCGCGCTGCCGATGTTCGTTGTCCTGCCGGAAACGGAATCGCAGGTCGCAGATATCCTGCGTGCCTGCTACGCGCTCGGCACGCCAGTGGTGCCGCGCGGTGCCGCAACCGGGCTTTCCGGTGGCGCCATGCCGCACGAGGACGGCGTCGTCATGTCGCTGGCCAAGTTCAAGAAAATCCTCAGGATCGATCCGGTCTCGCGTACCGCCATCGTTCAGCCCGGCGTGCGCAATCTCGCCGTGTCCGAAGCCGCTGCTCCCCATGGTCTTTATTACGCGCCCGACCCTTCATCGCAGATTGCCTGCACGATCGGCGGCAACGTTGCGGAGAACTCGGGCGGCGTGCACTGCCTGAAATACGGTCTGACCGTGCATAACGTGCTCAAGGTGCGGGGTTTCACGATCGAGGGTGAGGCCGTCGAGTTCGGCGCCGATGCGCTCGATGCTGCAGGCCTGGACCTGCTGGCGCTGATCAATGGCTCCGAAGGCCTGCTCGCAGTGATTACCGAGGTGACGGTCAAGCTGACGCCGAAGCCAGAACTGGCGCAGGTGGTCCTCGCCTATTTTGACGATGTGCAGAAGGCTGGCAACGCGGTCGCCGACGTCATCGCGGCCGGCATCATCCCGGGCGGCCTCGAAATGATGGACAAGCCGGCGACGCATGCTGTCGAGCCGTATGTAAAGGCGGGTTACGATCTTGATGCCGAGGCCGTGCTGCTCTGCGAATCGGACGGCACGCCGATCGAGGTCGCCGAGGAGATCGAGCGCATGAAGGCGGTGCTCGAGAAGAGCGGCGCCACCTCCCTCGTCGTCTCGCAGAGCGAGGCGGAGCGGCTGCGCTTCTGGGCCGGCCGCAAGGCGGCCTTCCCGGCGGTCGGCCGCATCACGCCGGACTATCTTTGCATGGACGGCACGATTCCGAGGAAACGTCTGGCCGAGATGCTGGAGGCGATTGCCGATCTGGGGGCCAAGTACGGCCTGCGCTGCGCCAACGTCTTCCATGCCGGTGACGGCAACCTGCACCCGCTGATCATGTACGACGCCAACCAGCCGGGCGAACTCGAGCGTGCCACCGCCTTCGGCGGCGAGATTCTCGAACTGTCGGTCAAGTTGGGGGGCACGGTGACCGGCGAGCACGGGGTCGGCGTCGAGAAGATCGATGTCATGGCGGCGCAATTCACGCCGGCCGAGATTGCCGCGTTTCACCGCCTGAAGGCGGCCTTCGACGGGAAGGGGCTGCTTAATCCGGGCAAGGGCATCCCGACGCTGGCGCGCTGTCGCGAATACACTCAAACCCGTGGCGCTGCTGCGGTGACTCCGCCACCGAGGTTCTGATGGACGCACAACTCAAGGAGTGGATCGGCCGGATCCACGATGCGGCGAAAGCCGGTCAGCAGCTCCGCATCCGCGGTGGCGGCAGCAAGGATTTCTACGGGCTGCCGTCGGCCGGGGACATTCTCGATACGACTTCCTGGTGCGGCATCGTGAGCTACGAGCCTACGGAGCTGGTTGTCGTCGCGCGGGCCGGCACGCCGCTCGCCGAACTCGAGGCGACGCTGCGGGAAAAGGGCCAGTGCCTGCCCTTCGAGCCGCCGCATTTCGGTGGCGGAGCAACCGTCGGCGGCATGGTCGCTGCCGGCCTCTCCGGGCCGCGCCGCAGTGCCGTCGGTGCTGTTCGCGACTACGTGCTGGGCGTGAAGATGCTCGATGGCAACGGAGAGTTGCTGGCCTTCGGCGGACAGGTCATGAAGAACGTCGCCGGATACGATGTGCCGCGCCTGATGGCCGGCAGCCTCGGTACGCTCGGCCTGATGACCGAACTCTCGCTGAAGGTGCTGCCGCTACCGCCGGCCGGCATGACGCTGCGCTTCGCGATGGGCGAAACGGACGCGCTGAAGAAGCTCAACGCGTGGGGCGGGCAGCCGCTGCCGATCGCGGCGTCCGTCTGGCATGACGGCGCACTGACGCTCCGCCTGGCGGGTGCCGTAGCGGCGGTGCGCGCTGCGCGTCAGGCGCTCGGCGGCGAGGAGGTGGCCGATGCCGGGGCCTTCTGGCAGTCCATCCGCGAACAGACGCATCCCTACTTCGCCGGCGAAAAGGTGTCCGCTACGCCGCTGTGGCGCCTGTCGGTGGCCTCGGTCGCGCCGCCGATCTGCTGCAGCGGTCCGACACTGATCGAATGGGGTGGTGCCCTGCGCTGGCTGCGCGGTGATCAGGGCGCCGAACAGGTCCGCAACCTGGCTGCCAGTGCCGGTGGCCACGCGACCCTGTTCCGCGGAGAGGCTGCACTGAAGACGGCCGCTGGCGTCTTCCAGCCGCTGTCGCCGGTGCTGGCGAAAATTCACCGTAACCTGAAGCAGGCCTTCGATCCGGCTGGCGTGTTCAACCGCGGCCGCATGTACCCCGAATTCTGAACGTCCAGATCATGCAAACCAATCTCGCCGATTTCATCAAGGGTACGCCGGAAGGCCGTGAGGCCGATGCCATCCTGCGCACCTGCGTACACTGCGGTTTCTGTACCGCGACCTGCCCGACCTACCAGTTGCTCGGTGACGAGCTCGATGGCCCGCGTGGCCGCATCTACCTGATCAAGCAGATGCTCGAAGGCAAGGAGGTCACCGAGAAGACGCAAACGCACCTCGACCGCTGCCTGACCTGCCGTTCCTGCGAAACGACCTGTCCGTCGGGAGTGAAATATCACCGCCTGCTCGATATCGGGCGCAAGGTCCTGAGCGAGCGCGTGCCGCGTCCGCTCGGGCAGCGCCTGGTCCGCGCCGCACTCAAGGAAGCGTTGCCGCGTCCGTGGATCTTCCGTCCGGCAGTGGCAATCGGGCAGATGATGCGGCCGCTGCTGCCGCAGGTATTGGCAGACAAGGTGCCGACCGCTGCAGCCGGGCAGTCGCGCGGATGGCCGGAGAAGTCGGGGCATCCGCGGCGCATGCTGGCGCTGGCCGGCTGCGTGCAGCCCGGGCTGTCGCCGAACACCAATGCGGCGACGGCTCGCCTGCTCGACAAGCTCGGCATCACGCTGTTCGAAGCGCCCGAAGCCGGCTGTTGCGGCGCGTTGCGCTTCCATCTCGATGCGCATGAGGCTGCGCTGGCTGACATGCGCCGCAACATCGACGCCTGGTGGCCGCATGTCGAAGCCGGCGTCGAGGCAATCGTCATGACCGCCTCCGGCTGCGGGGCCCACGTCAAGGAATACGGCGTGCTGATGAAGGGCGACCCCGCCTATGCCGCGAAGGCCGAACGCATTTCGGCGCTGACGAAGGATATCTCGGAAATCCTGAGCGGCGAGGCCGAGCGCATCAGGCCCTTGCTCGCTGCAAAGGCGCAGGTGCCTTTGAAGCTGGCCTTCCACTCGCCTTGCACGCTGCAACACGGGCAGAAGATCAAGGGCGTCGTCGAGGAGCTCCTGGTAGCGGCTGGCGTCGAATTGACGCCAGTGGCCGATTCCCATCTCTGCTGCGGTTCTGCCGGCACCTACTCGATCCTGCAGCCAGAGCTCTCGAAGCAGCTGCGCGACAACAAGCTCGCCGCGCTCGATGCCGGTGGCCCCGCCGCGATAGTTACTGCTAACATTGGCTGTCAGACACACTTGCAGTCCGGGTGCAGCAAGCCGGTACGGCACTGGGTCGAGATCATCGAAGAACGCATGTAAAGGGGAACGTGATGGCCATCGACAAGGCCTTGCTGACAACGCTTTCGGAGGATGAGGGCAAGAAGGTCAGGCGTCTCGTCGAGAAGGGCATCAAGCTGCCACCGCAGCCGGCGGTCCTCGAAGAGCTTCATCATCTGCTGACGCGCGGCGTTTCCGACGTGCGCATTCTTGCCCGCTCGATCAGCCAGGACCCCGGCATCGTTGCGACCCTGTTCAAGGTCGCGCAGAGCAGCGCCTTCGCCAGTCTGCAGCCGCTCGAGTCAGTCGAGCACATCCTGCAGGCGATCGGCCTCAAGCAGACCTACAACATCGTGCAGGCCGTGTCGCTCGCCAATGCCGTGCCGGCGAAGCACAACGCCAAGGCCTTCGAGGCCTTCTGGGTTCGATCGCATGCTGTCGCGCAGATGGCCATGCTCATCGCCGAGGAGCGCGTCTCGGTCTGCAACATCTTTCCGGATCAGGCTTATCTCGCCGGCATCTTCCACGACTGCGGGGTGCCGGTGCTGATGCAGCGTTTCACCACCTATTGCAAGGCCATGCATCTGGACGAGCCCGGCGGGTGGACCGATCTGGCCGAGGAAGACCAGCGCTTCAATGCCGACCATTGCGTCGTCGGTTACCTGGTCGGCAAGCACTGGAAGTTGCCGGAGTTCATCTGCGACGCAATCCGCTATCACCACGAAATCGGGTCGATGGGCAGCCATGCCGCTCGTACCATGGTGGCGATCCTGCAGCTGGCGATCCATCTCTACTACCTCGATGCCCACGCCGACAATCCCGAGTGGGAGGCGGTGCGCGAGGATGTCGCAGAAGAACTGGGGCTGCGCGCCGATGCCCTGCCGGAATTCATCGACGAGATCCTCGAGCGTTACCACACGGAGCCGCATTAGCCATGGTCATGCATCTGGATGTCGGTGCCGACAGCTATCGGGCGTTGCGCGACAGCTTTACCTGGGAGGTGCCCGAGCGCTACAACATCGGGGTCGATGTCTGCGGTCGCTGGGCACATGATCGTGGCCGCTTTGCGCTCTATTTCGAGGACGATGCCGGCAATACCTCGGCGTGGACATTCTGGGACATCCAGCGTGCCGCAAACCGGCTCTCCAACGTGCTTGGTGCGCTCGGCACCCTTTTCGGCGACCGGGTCGCCATCATCCTGCCGCAGCGTCCGCAGACCGGGATCGCGCATGTCGCGATCTACCAGATGGGCGCCGTCGCATTGCCGCTGTCCCATCTGTTCGGGCCGGAGGCGCTCGAATACCGTCTCGGCGATGCTGGTGCGCACGTCGCCATCGTCGACGAGACGACGCTGCCCAAGCTGCTCGAGATTCGCGACCGCCTGCCGGCGCTGCGCCACATCATCGGCGTCGACATCGATCCGGCGGTGGCCGCTGCCCACGGTGTCCGGGACTGGAATGCCGTGCTCGAACACGCATCGCCGCGCTACACGCCGGTCGATACCGCTGCCGACGACCCTGCGATGATCATCTACACCAGCGGAACGACCGGCAATCCGAAGGGCGCGCTGATGGCGCACCGCACGCTGATCGGCAATCTCTCCGGCTTCGTCTGTTCGCATGATTTTTACCCACAACCGGGCGACCTGTTCTGGTCCCCCGCGGATTGGGCATGGACCGGCGGTCTCTTTGACGTGCTGCTGCCGGTCTGGCGTTTCGGCCAGCCGCTGCTTGGCTACAAGGGACGTTTCGAGGCCGAGAAGGCATTCCTGCTGATCGAGAAGTATGGCGTGAAGAATGCCTTCCTCTTCCCGACGGCGCTGAAGATGATGATGAAGGCTGTGCCGGATCCGAAGGCCCGCTACGACCTCGACCTGCGCACCATCATGAGTGCGGGCGAACCGGTCGGCGAGACGGTCTGCCAGTGGGCGAAGGAAAAGCTCGGCGTGACCGTGAACGAGATGTTCGGGCAGACCGAGATGAACTACGTGATCGGCAATTGTGCCGCCCTCTGGGAACCTCGTCCGGGCGCCATGGGGCGGGCCTACCCTGGTCATGCGGTGGCGGTGATCGATGACGTCGGCAATCTCCTGCCGCCGGGAGAAATCGGTGAAATCGCCGTCAATCGAGAATGTGCCGGCCAGATGGATCCGGTCATCCTGCTCGAATACTGGAAGAAGCCGGGGGCGACGGCGGAAAAATTTACGGCGAATGGCTGGGGGCGCACCGGTGACCTCGCGAAGTGCGATGAAGACGGCTACTTCTGGTATCAGGGGCGTGCCGACGATGTCTTCAAGAGCGGTGGCTATCGTATCGGCCCCTCCGAGATCGAAAACTGTCTGCTCAGGCATCCTGCCGTCGCAAATGCTGCGGTGATCGGTGCGCCGGACGAGACTCGCGGGACCGTGGTCAAGGCTTTCATCGTGCTGCAGCCGGGGAACGTGGCCAGCGATGCGCTGGTCGCCGAACTGCAGTCGCATGTACGGCAACAACTGGCGCCTTATGAGACGCCCAAGGCGATAGAATTCGTGGATGTGCTGCCGATGACGACGACCGGCAAGGTGCAGCGGCGCGTGCTGCGTCAGCGGGAACTCGACAAGAATCAAATCTGAGCCAGGGGATGGGCATGGCCGAACAAGCAACAGGGGCGGGGCAGGACCGCCGCCGCAATACGAAACTGCGCGGGCTGTTCGATACCGCGTACGTGATGATCGAACCTTTCTTCGATCCCGAACAGGGCTGGGGCGGGCACTCGCTGGAGCATCTGGCGTTCCGGGTGCTGCGCGAGAATTTCAGCGAACTGTCGAGCGAGGAAGTGCACACCATCGTCGTTGCGGCGCATCGCGTCTATATCGAGCGTAATCCGACCCGTAGCGCGCATCTTCGTCGCCCTGAGAGCTTCGGTTCTGGGCGTCAGTAGGTCCGGCTATGTCGAAAGTGATAGACTCCCGCGCCAAGGGAGGAGTTGAATGCCTATAACAATCGATGCCTGCGTCGCCCAGCATATTGGCGACCGCAAGGAACAGCAGGACCGCGTCGGTCTTTTTCCGCATCCGAAACGGGGCGGTGTTGCGCTCGCCGTCGTCGCCGACGGCATGGGCGGCCATGCCGGTGGCGCGCTGGCCGCCGAGCAGGTGCTCTACACGGCGCGCAACAATCTCGAGCATTACTCGATTGCAGATGATGCCCCGCGCACGATGCTGGAAGCCAGCATCAACGAGGCGCACACCATGATCAAGGCAATGCGCATGGTGAACGAGAAGGATCCGCACAGCACCGCCGTCATGATGCTGCTGCAGCCGGGCAAGGTCAGCTGGGCACATTGCGGCGACAGCCGCCTGTACCGCTTCCGGACCGACAAGCCCTTCTTCCGCACGATCGATCATTCCTACGTCGAGCATCTGATCGCCGAGGGCAAGATCACCCCTGAGCAGGCGCTGGTGCACCCCAACCGCAACATCCTGCTCACCTCGATGGGTGGTGGGGAGCCGCCGCGCATCAGCTACGGTGAGTCGACCGACCTGCGGGGTGGTGACAGTTTCCTGCTCTGTTCGGACGGGCTCTGGGGCTACTTCAGCGATGTCGAACTGGCCGGCGTCGTCGCCGCCTTCAGTGCCCGTGAGGCGACCCGCGTGCTGATCGAGCGCGCCCGCAACCGGGCCAACGGCGAGGGCGACAACGTCTCGATCGCCATCCTCAAGCTGGTCGAAGTGCCGGCCACCAAAAAATAACCCCGGCGTACCGGGGTTATTTTCTACTTCTTCATCACGAAGCCACCGAGCAGGGCGGCGACGGGTTTCTTCGGTTTGTGCGGGTCCGGCTTCGCGTGCGGCTTGTCGTCCGTCGGTACTTCGCCCATCGGTTCGAGTTCCTTCGGTACGTAGGGCGCGCTGAAGTCGAAGCCGTCCGGTGCGATGTGGCGCGGCCGGCGTGGAGCCGGGCTATGGCGCGAGGGCTCGCGTGGTTCGCGCCGCGGCGCCGCGGCCGGCGCTGCAGGCTCCGGTCGGCGATGGTGCTTCTTCCTGCCGGTCGGCGGGTACTCGTAGTCGTACTCCGGCTCGAAACCGGGGATGACCACCTGGTCGACGGCAATCTTGATCAGCTTCTCGATGTCGACCAGATACTGCACCTCGTCCGCCGAGACGAGCGAAACGGCCGTCCCCTTCTTGCCGGCACGGCCGGTGCGGCCGATGCGGTGCACATAGTCTTCCGGTGTGTGCGGCAACTCGAAGTTGATCACGTGCGGCAGTTCGTCGATGTCGAGGCCACGCGCGGCGACGTCGGTGGCGACGAGCACCTTCACCGAACCGTCCTTGAAGGCTTCCAGCGCCTTCAGCCGTTCCGACTGCGACTTGTCACCGTGGATGGCGTCGGCGGCGATGCCGGACTTGACCAACTCGCGGGCGAGTTTTCCGGTTTCCTGCTTGGTGCGGGTGAATACCAGCACCTGGTCGAACTCGTCCGACTTCAGCAGCCGGGTCAGGAGCGCGCGCTTGGCGTCGGCGGCGACCGGATGCACGCGGTGCGTGATCGTCTCCGAGACCGTGTTGCGCTTCGCTACCTCGACCAGCTCCGGCGACTTCAGCATGGTGTCGGCGAGCTTCTTGATCTCGTTCGAGAAGGTGGCCGAGAAGAGCAGGCTCTGCCGCGTGTCCTTCGGCAGCAGGTTGATGATGCGGGTGACGTCGGGGATGAAGCCCATGTCCAGCATGCGATCGGCTTCGTCCAGCACCAGCGCCTGCACACTCTGGAAGTTCAGGCATTTCTGCTCGACCAGGTCGAGCAGGCGGCCCGGCGTGGCGACGAGGAATTCGACACCCTTGCGGATGGTCTCGATCTGCGGCTTGATGTCCACGCCGCCATAGACGCAAAGCGTGCGGAAGGGCGTGTACTTGGCGTAGGACTGCAGGTTCTCGTGCACCTGGATCGCCAGCTCGCGCGTCGGCGCCAGGATCAGCGCACGCACCGGATGCTTGGCGGGCGACGGGCTCGGGCTGGCGTGTGGGAGCAGGCGCTGCAGGAGCGGCAGCGTGAATGCGGCCGTCTTGCCGGTGCCGGTCTGGGCGCCGCCCATGATGTCCTTGCCGGCCATGACCAGGGGGATGGCCTTCTGCTGGATCGGCGTCGGTTCGGTATAGCCCTGTTCGGCAACAGCGCGGAGAATTTCTGGCGCAAGGCCGAGCTCATCAAAACGCATCGGCGGCACCCTTAAACGAATTTGTAATCAATAGCATAGGCGTGAGATTATACACGACATGGGGCATTCTCGCCTGACTGGCCTACAATCCCGGGAAATCGCACCCGGAGGCTTCCCCATGGATTACGTCACGCTCGGCCAGTCATCGCTCAAGGTTTCCCGCCTCTGCATCGGCACGATGACCTTCGGCGTGCAGAACAGCGAGGCGGAGGGCCATGCCCAGCTCGACCGCGCCTTCGCCGCCGGCATCAACTTCATCGACACCGCCGAGATGTACGCGGTGCCCCCCTCCGCCGACAGCTACGGCAAGACCGAGCAGATCGTCGGAACCTGGCTCAAGCGCCAGCCGCGCGACAAGGTCATCCTCGCCACCAAGGCGACCGGACCGGGCCGCTCGCTTTCCTGGATCCGTGGCGGCCCGAGCGGATTCGATGCCGCCAACCTGACGGCGGCGCTCGACGGTTCGCTGCAGCGACTGCAGACGGACTACGTCGACCTCTACCAGCTGCACTGGCCGGCGCGCAACCAGCCCATGTTCGGGCAGTGGCAGTACGAGCCCGAGAAGGAGCGCGGTGGAACCGACCTGCAGGAAACGCTGGAAGTGCTGGCCGGATTCGTCAAGGCCGGCAAGGTACGCCACGTGGGGGTCTCCAACGAACATCCGTGGGGCGTCATGCGCTTCGCGCAGCTGGCCGAAGCGCACGGCCTGCCGCGCATCGTGTCGACGCAGAACGCCTATAACCTGCTCAACCGGACCTACGAAACCGGGCTCGCCGAGGTCTGTCACCGCGAGCAGGTCGGTCTGCTGGCCTACTCGCCGCTCGGCTTTGGCTTCCTTTCCGGCAAGTACATGGACGATCCCGCCGCATCCGGGCGGGTGACGCAGTTCCCGGGTTTTGCCCAGCGCTACTCGAAGCCCAATGTCGAACCGGCCGTGCGTGCCTATGCAGCGCTTGCGCGTGAGCACGGACTCACACCGTCGCAACTGGCGCTGGCCTGGTGCTACCGACGCTGGTGCGTGGCGAGCACCATCATCGGCGCCACATCGATGGCGCAGCTGGAAGAGAACCTCGGCGCATGGGATGTGCGGCTGTCGGAGGAGGTACTGGCAGCCGTGGATGCGATCCACCTGCGCTACACGAATCCCGCGCCCTGAAAAACAGCGGGGCGCCCTCGGCGCCCCTCTTTTCCGTTTTTGCCGGCGCTCGTCCGGTAGCGGCTACTTGGCCGATTTTTCGGATTTCTCGGCGGTCTTTCCTTCCGCCTTCTCGCCCTTTGCGGCCTTGTCGGTTTTTTCCGCCTTTTCCGCCGGCACCTCGACCTTGGTGGCGCGGCGCGTGCCCGGTGGCTCGGGGGGCGGCAGCTGTGGCTCGACCTCCTCGATCTTGTTGGTGCGCATGTAGGCATCCATCTCCTGCCAGCCGGCAAAGATGGCCGCCTTCTGCAGCCAGTGGTAGATCGCGTAGCAATCCTCGATGGCGCGTCCGGAGTGGCGGCAGGCGCCGCCGACGGCCTTGCCCTCGGCTTCCTGGCGCGCCGCCTTGGCTGCCGGGTCTTCGCCGAGCACCTGGCGCTGGATCTGGTCGCAGGCCGTCAGGCTGAAGACGAGGGGCAGGGCGAGCAGGAGTCGTTTCATGTCGGCTCTCAGTTTGCGAAGGCCGCAATACCCGTCTGGGCGCGGCCGAGAATCAGGGCATGGACATCGTGCGTACCCTCGTAGGTATTCACGACTTCCAGGTTGAGCATGTGGCGGACGACGCCGAATTCGTCGGAGATGCCGTTACCGCCATGCATGTCGCGGGCGAGGCGGGCGATGTCGAGCGCCTTGCCGCAGTTGTTGCGCTTCATGATCGAGGTCATTTCCGGCGCGTCCTTGCCCTCGTCCTTCAGGCGACCGAGGCGCAGTGCGCCCTGCAGGCCGAGCGCAATTTCCGTCTGCATGTCGGCAAGCTTCTTCTGGATCAGCTGGTTGGCGGCGAGCGGGCGGTCGAACTGCTTGCGGTCGAGCGTATATTGCCGCGCCGCATGCCAGCAGAACTCGGCGGCACCCATGGCGCCCCAGGCGATGCCGTAGCGCGCCGAATTGAGGCACATGAACGGGCCTTTCAGTCCCTTCACGCCGGGCAGCAGGTTGTCGTCGGGCACGAACACCTCGTCCATGACGATCTCGCCGGTAATCGAGGCCCTGAGGCCCATCTTGCCGTGGATGGCCGGGGTGGACAGGCCCTTCATGCCCTTCTCGAGCAGGAAGCCGCGGATCTCGCCGCTGTCGTCCTTGGCCCAGACGACCATCACGTCGGCGATCGGCGAGTTGGTGATCCACATCTTGCTGCCGGAGAGCGACCAGCCGCCGGCGACCTTCCTGGCGCGTGTCGCCATCGAACCGGGGTCGGAGCCGTGGTTCGGCTCGGTCAGGCCGAAGCAGCCGATCAGCTCGCCCTTCGCCATGCCGGGCAGCCAGCGCTGCTTCTGCGCTTCCGAGCCGAAGGCCGAAATCGGGTACATGGCCAGCGACGACTGCACGCTCATCATCGAGCGATAGCCGGAATCGACGCGCTCGATCTCGCGCGCGACGAGGCCGTAGATCACGTAGGAACTGCCGGCACAGCCGTAGCCCTGGATGGTGGTGCCGAGCAGCCCCAGTTCGCCCATCTCGCGGAAGATCGCCGGATCGGTCTTCTCGTGGCGGAAGGCTTCCAGTACGCGCGGTTGCAGGCGCTCCTGCGCCCAGCTGCGGGCGGCATCGCGCACCATGCGCTCTTCGTCGGTGAGCTGCTCGTCGAGCAGCAGCGGATCTTCCCAGTTGAATCGGCTCATGGTCAGTGGTCGTGCATGATTATCGTTCGATCCCGCATTGTAACCACACTCAACCGGCTCGCGCCGCTCAGTCGCGGTCGCGCCGGTCGCTGCCGCTGCGCCGTTCGTTGCCCCGGTAGATCGACTCGTTACCGTGCCGGCGATCGCTGCCGCGGCCGATTTCTGGCTTGGCGTGGGCATGGTGCTCTTCGATCCGGTGCTGGATTTCGGCAGTGATCTTCTGCAACTGGTCGTCAGGCAAGGTCTCGGTCAGTGCCAGGATCTTCTCGCGTGTCGCCTCGTCCGTGCGGCGGATCGCGTTGAAGAGCAGCCACAGCGCCAGCGCGTTGATGACGACCCACATCACCTCCAGATGCAACAGCGGCAGGTAGAAGGGGCGCTTCGAGCGATCGCCGAAGATGAAGTAGAAGCTGTCGAAGGTCGAGCCGGCGGCTTTCTGGAGCGACTGGTAGGGCTCGAAGGGCGGAAAGAGGATGATCAGCAGCAGATTGATCGCCACGAAGATGCCGATGCCTTCGGCGTGGCGGAAGCTGGGAACGTCGTCGTGATGGACCTTGGTCTGCAGCACCAGCCAGGCAGCAAGCGCGTTGGCGCCGACGAACATGAGCTGGATGCTGAGCAGGGCGCTGTTGATCGGCTTGCCGTCGAGCAGCGCGAGGATCGGGTAGAAGCCATCGAAGCTGTCCGGCATTCCCTTCGCAAGCGGGCGGCTGTTGAACGGGGGGAACAGGAGCATGACCAGCACGTCGATGACGGCGACGATGATCACCAGTCGCTGATATTTGTTCATCCGGTCGGAACCTCTATCTTGGGCGCCTTCCCGTTCGGCCCGGGATAGCATGCGTGCATCATTATCGGAGCTTGCCGACAGGCTGGCAAGGCGGGCGCTATAATCGGCCCCTTGTTTGATTCTGACAGATGCGAGGTTTTCATGTCGTTCCGGATTGTTTCTGTGCGCCGTGCCCTGGTGGCACTCGCGATTTCGGCCGCCGCGCCGGCCCTGGCGGTGACCGAGATCGAGCTCTATCACCAGCTCGACGTCACCCGTAGCGAGCGCCTCGGTGATCTCGTCGAACAATTCAACGAGCAGAACAAGGAATACAAGGTGTCGCTCGTCCAGAAGGCGCTCAACGGCACACCGGCGCCGCTCAACCTGGCGACGCCGGCAACCATCCTCGCGTTCTCGCAGAACCAGGGAAATTTCCGTCCCGTGCACCGCGTGATGGCGGAAGCGAAGGAGAAGTTTGACGGCAAGGCGATCGCCCCCGAACTACGCGTGCGCGTCGCCGATGACAAGGGCAACCTCGTCGCGCTGCCGCTCGCCATGTCGACCCCGGTGCTCTACTACAACAAGGCCGCCTTCAAGAAGGCCGGCCTCGATCCGAACAAGCCGCCGAAGACCTGGTGGGAAGTGCAGGACATGGCCGGCAAGCTGCGCGACGCCGGCCTGCGTTGCCCCTACACCACCTCGTGGCTGTCGTGGATCCATATCGACAACACGGCGGCGCTCAACGCTGGCGAGATTGCCGATGCCAAGGGCAACTTCTCCTTCAACAGCCTTGTCCAGGTCAAGCACGTCGCACTGCTGGCGAGCTGGTACAAAACCAGCTATTTCAAGTACTACGGCCGTCGTGATGAGGCCGATCGCCATTTCTCCGCCGGCGAATGCGGCATGCTGACCTCGGGTTCCGAACTGGCCGCGACACTGCGCGATTCGACCGGCCTCGATGTCGGCGTCGCCCCCTTGCCCTACTACGACGATGTGCACGGTGCGCCGCAGCACACGCTGGTGGACGGTGCTTCGCTGTGGATCGGCGAGGGCCGGAAGCCCGCCGAATACAAGGCGGCCGCTGCCTTCATCCAGTTCCTGCTGACGCCGGAAATCCAGGTCGAGATCACCCGCATGGGCGGCTTCCTGCCGATGACGCCGGTGGCGCGCGCCGTCGCCAACAGCAAGCTGCTCGCCGGCGATCTCGCCGGCATGAACGTCGCCTATGC
>Ga0268298_10001800_pt1 | contig 24311 bp, 23 predicted proteins | sample WWTPWeurt_MetaG_FD_194462 | JGI IMG/M metagenome (GOLD analysis project Ga0268298, IMG submission 194462) | Activated sludge microbial communities from WWTP in Nijmegen, Gelderland, Netherland - WWTP Weurt | ecosystem: Engineered > WWTP > Aerobic digester > Activated sludge | place...
CAGTGGGCCAATGACAACAAGCGGCGCTATTTTGATTTTATGCGCGGCGATGAGGAATACAAATACCGCTTTGGCGCCATCGACCGGCGGGTAGTGCGGGTCAAGATTCTGCGCTGAGTTTTTTTTGTGATTTTTGGGTGGCTGCGCCACTCAAAAATCACAAAAAACCTCCTGTCAGCGGCCCAGACCAGGCATGACCTGGTCTGGGCGTTCTGTCCAGATGCCAGGGATGGCGGCGGCACATTTGGGGCAGGTTCCCTGAGCGGTCAGGTGATAGCTCTGGATGGTGTAGCCGCGCCGGGCGACCAGCAGGGTCTGGCAGGCGGGACAGCGGGTATTTTCGTAATCCTTTGTCCGGCCGGGCAGGTTGCCGGTGTAGACAAAACGCAGTCCTGACTCCTCGCCGATCTCAGCAGCCCGCAGCAGGGTATTGGCGGAAGTCGAGGGCGGTTCGGTCATCTTGTAGTCTGGATGGAAACCGGTCACATGCCAGGGGATATCGGGCGAGACCGAGGCGATAAAACGGGCGGCATCCAGCAGTTCTGCCGTGCTGTCGTTGAAACCCGGCACGACCAGGGTGACCACCTCCACCCACAGACCAAGCTGATGCGCCAGCCGGATCGAATCGAGCACATGCTGAAGCACGCCGCCCAGCCTGCGGTACTGCTTATCCTGCATGGTTTTGAGATCAATTTTATAAGCCGAAAGGTAAGGGCGCAAAAAGTCCAGGGTTTCAGGGGTGGCGTTGCCATTGGAAACAAAGGCACACTTTAAACCAGCCTGCTGCGCCGGGCGAAAAATGGCGGCGGCCCATTCGGCGGTGATCAGCGGCTCGTTGTAAGATGAAACCACCATCCGGGCCTGGCTGCGCAGGGCCGCCTGGACAATTTGTTCGGGGGAGATTTTGCGGATGTAGTTCCCGGCCGCCTCCGATTCGGGCTCGCGCAGGGCCTGGGATGTAAACCAGTTCTGGCAGTAATCGCAGTGAAAATCGCAGCCCAGCATGCCAAATGTGAGTGCATTGCTGCCGCTGAGGAAGTGAAAAAACGGTTTCTTCTCCACCGGGTCAACCTGGAGAGCGGCAACATATCCCCAGGGGACCCGAAGCTGGCCCTGCTGGTTGAAACGCACCTGGCAAACCCCGCGCCGCCCGGGACGGATCAGGCAGCGGTGACCGCAGGCATAACAGCGCAAATCGCCATCCGGCAGCGCTGTGTACAGCTCGCCGGGGTGTGTCAGGGCATCCAGTTTTCCAGCCAATCCAGCCATATCCGGACCATCCTTTCTTACTGATATAATGAATACCGTCAGTTCGGGAAAAGAGATTTTTGGGTGTTTTTTGGGTGGCTGCGCCACCCAAAAACACCCAGGCATCTCTTAGGTTATAATAGTGTTCAGGAATCGTTGTGTATTATTTGGGGTCAGTGTCCCAAATACCCATTCATCATAACATATTGAAGCGGGGTGATTGTTTTGCCATTTTCAAAAAATCACCCCGTCTCGGTCAGGAGAGGTTCGATGAGCAGCCAGGATCCCGCCCAGGTACGTCCCCAGACAATTAACCTGCCGCTGTTAAAAAGCAAGTTAATCACTGCACTCGGCCGAGCGTTGGAACAGCAAACGCCCTCCACTCAAAATTTTTATGAAACAGCCAAACAGCGCCTGGAGCAGCTTTACGCCCAGAGCGGCCTGCACCTGGAAGATGCGCTGCGTGAGCAGATTTTTTCCGAGGTACTGGATGAAGTTGCCGGTTACGGCCCGATTCAGGGGCTGCTGAACGACCCGATGATCAATGAGATCATGGTCAACGGCGCCAAACAGGTCTTTATCGAACGAGGCGGCATGCTGCTGGAAACAGGGGTCACTTTTGAAAACGACGAGCATGTGATGCGGGTCTTGAACCGGATGGTGCTGCCGCTGGGCCGGCGGGTGGATTACGACAGCCCAATGGTGGATGCCCGCCTGCCGGATGGTTCACGCGTTCATGCTGTCATTCCCCCGGTTTCCACCAAGGGGCCAATCATCACCATCCGCAAGTTCATCCACAGCTTCATGACGATTGAAGACCTGATCGCCATGAATACCCTGACCGGGCACATGGCCGAATTTTTGCAGGCCTGCGTGGCGGCCCGCCTGAATATTCTGGTCAGCGGACCGACCAGCTCGGGCAAGACCACCTTCCTGAACATCCTCTCCAATTTCATCCCCGAGCGCGAGCGGATCATCACGATTGAAGATGCCGTGGAGCTGCAGCTGCGCCAGAAGCATGTTGTCAGCCTGGAAACCAAACCCTCCAACGTGGACGGCACCGGTGCGGTGGCGCCGCGCGACCTGGTGCGCAACAGCCTGCGGATGCGCCCGGACCGCATTATCGTCGGCGAGGTGCGCTCATCTGAAGCGCTGGACATGCTGCAGGCGATGAACACCGGGCACGATGGCTCACTGACCACCTTGCACGCCAACTCGCCGCGCGATGCCCTTTCACGTCTAGAAACGATGGTGATGATGGCGGGTTTGGATCTGCCGCTGCGCGCCATCCGCCGCCAGATTGCCTCTGCCATGAATCTGATTCTGCATCTGGGCCGCCTGTCGGATGGGACGCGCAAGTTGACCCATATCACCGAAATTATCGGGATGGAAGGCGACATCATCACCCTCTCGGACCTGTTCTTGTTTAAGCAAACCGGGCTGAGCCCGGATGGCAAGGTACTGGGCTCCACCGACCCGACCGGGCTGCGCCCGATGTTCGGGACCAAACTGGACGTGGTAGGCTATAAGCTGCGTCCAGAAATCTTCGGAGCCGGCTCGGGCAAGTTCGCCCAAACCGGACGCGACCTGGGATAGGAGCCAGATGAACCATACACTGCCTGATTTAAGCCTGGTGATCCAGGCCGGCGGGGAATCGCGCCGGATGGGACAGGATAAAGGGCTGCTGCTTTTTCGCGGCCAGCCCATGGTGCGCCGGCTGGTGGAACGCCTGGGCTCGCTGGCGCAGGAAGTTGTGCTCACGACCAACCGGCCGGCTGCTTTTGCCTCGTTTGGTCTGCGCCTGACGGGCGACATGCTGCCCGGCACAGGCGCCCTGGGCGGTCTGTACACTGCGCTGTACACGGCCCGTCACCCGTTGGTGGCGGTGGTAGCCTGCGACATGCCCTTTGCCAGCGCCAGCCTGCTGGCCTACCAGGCCGCCCTGCTGGGCATTCGCAAATGCGATGCTGTCGTACCGCGTTCAGCCGAAGGCTGGGAGTCTTTTCATGCTGTTTACCGGCGAGACCACTGTCTGCCGCTGATTGAAAAGGCTCTCAAAGCCGAAAAACGGCGGGTGGACGCCTGGTTTTCCGAAGCCGAAATGTGCTTCATTCTGCCCGACGAAGTCCGGCGGCACGATCCCAGCGGGCTGGCTTTTCTCAATGTCAACACACCCGAGGAACTGGCCGCGGCTGAAGCATTGAAAGATAAGTGATCTTTTTTGCGGCTGCAAAAAAGATCACTTGATTTAACGCCAGTTCGGGTTAGTCCGAAAAGAGGTTATTTTTGGTGTTTTTTGGGTGGCGTAGCCACCCAAAAAACACCAAAAAATCTCTTATCCCGAACTGACGGTGATTTAGAGCTGAGACAGCGCTTCCTGAAGTTTTTGGATTTCTTCCAGGGTGTTGTAATGGACCGCGCCGACCCGCACCATGCCGCCCTTGTCTTCCACGCCCAGGCGTTCGGTGACGTTGATGGCGTAATAATTGCCATCCCAGACATAAATGCCAGACTGGTTCAGGCGTTCGGCCACGGCCCGCGGGCTGTAGCCGGGCATGCGGAATGAAAAGGTCGCCACCCGCTGGTCCATTTTGCCCGGATCGGTGATGCCGTAAATTTGCAGACCGGGGATTGACTGCAGCGCAGCCAGGAGGGCCTGGTTCTGTTCCATTTCGTAGGAGCGCAGGCTGTACATGGCCTTTTTCAGATCCAACCGGCGGCCGGTGTAACCCTGAGCGGCCAGCTCTGGCTCAAATTCGGCCCCAAAGGTTTTCCCCAGCCAGGCAAAATACTCAACAGCCCCCAGGACACCGGCAATGCCTTCATGGTTCTGGGTGCCCGTCTCAAATTTGGAGGGCAGATGGTTGGATGCCGGGCGCACTTTGTAGGCGAAGAGTTCTTCCAACAAATGCTCTTTCCCGTAGAGAATGCCGCTGTGCGGGCCAAAATACTTGTAGGCCGAGGAGACCAGAAATTCACAGTCCAGTTTCTGGACATCAATCGGGCCATGAGCGGCGTACTGGACGGCATCCACATAAACCATGGCGCCTGCGGCATGGGCCATGTCGATAATTTGCTTGAGCGGGTTAATCGTCCCTAAGGCATTGGAGGCATAGCCCACGGCCACAAAGCGGGGTTTGCGATCCAGGGCCCTTTGCAGGCTGTCGAGCTTGAGGGTGCCATCTTCGACATCAAAATCGACCCAGTTCACCTTACAGCCGCGATCCTGAGCAGCCAGCACCCAGGGGGTGACGTTGGCATCGTGGTCGAGCCGGGTGACCACAATTTCGTCGCCCGGGTTCCAGGTGCGTGAGATGGAACGGCTCATGTGGAGGGTCAGGGTGGTCATATTGGCGCCGAAGGCAATTTCATTCGGGCTGGCGGCGTTATAAAAATCCGCCATGGCCTGGTGGGCTTCTGCCAGCACAGCGTCCGAAGCCATACTGGTGGCAAAGGCGCCTTCATGGTTGGCGTTGCATTCCAACAGGTAGCTGGTAATCCGATCCAACGACTGCTTTGCAATCTGGGTGCCGCCGGGGTTATCAAAGAAGATGGCCGGGCGGTTAAGAGATGGAAATTGGCTGCGAATAAGAGAAAGGTCGAGCGCCATAAGAATAGTCCTCCAGGGTGAGATTGATCAAAACCCAATCATAACATCAAACAGATGGTGATCAGGCGGATTTTACCTGCAAAAAATGGCCTGCGGCTATGAGACACCCAATGCGGTCAGTTGGGCCAGTGCATCGGCCCGGCTGGTGAACTGGATCGCCTGCAGACCAGCCTGGCGGGCGCCATCCACATTGGCCTGGACATCATCCAAAAAAACGGCGTTTTCAGGCAGCACGCCCAGGCGATCCACCGCCAGCTGATAAATCCGCAGATCGGGCTTTTGCATCCTGACTTCGGCTGAAATCACCAGGTCATCGAAGGCGTCTGCGATCTGCCAGCGCTGGATGAGCTGGTCACGCAGATCGTCCCAGGCATTGCTCAACAGACCAAGACGGTAGCGCGGCCGCAGGGATCGAATGAATGTCATCAGATCCTGATCCAGCCCATCGGCCTGCCAGAATTCATCCATCACCCCGGGCAGGTCGGCATCCTGGATGCGCAAAATCCGGCCAATGGCCTGCCAGTGCTGGGCGATGCTGATCTCACCAATCGACCCGCGCCGGGCGGACTCGCTTTCAAATACCAGGCGGTTAAGTGTGTCCAGCCGGATGCCCAGCCGCTCGGCCAGTTTACGCCGGGGCGTTTCGTCCACCATGCGTACCAATACGCTGCCGTAATCCCAAATTACTGCTTCAATGGGCATAATCTCCTCCAGATTATCAAAAAAAGGCGGCGCGGCCACCTTTTTTTGATGAGAAACCTCAGGTTGTTTTGGGTGGCTGGGCCACCCAAAAATTTCTTACCAGTTTGTGCCCCAGGCGGGAGTCGAACCCGCAATCTCGGCCTTAGGAGAGCCTTGCTCTGTCCATTGAGCTACCAGGGCATGTGGGTTGGATTATATCAGACCATAGGGCGGGACGCAAATGGGCGGGGTTGGTTTCAGGCCTCAATCCGCTCAGCCAGATCGAGCACGGCGCGCTCGTAAAGCAGCCCCAGCCGCCGGGAAAGCGGTCCAGGCCGGCCGCTGCCGATCCGGGCCGCATCAATCTGGACAGCCGGCACCACCCCGCGCGAGCTGCTGGTGATGAAGGCCTCGTCCAGGCTGTCCAGCTCAGCCAGGCTCACCGGCTGCAAGACAAGCGGGATGCCCTCGGCCTGGGCAATTTTCAGCACCACCTGGCGGGTCACGCCGGCCAGGATGCCTGTCCCGGCCGTGAAGAGTGTGCCTTGACGCACGCCATAAAAATTACTGGTCATGCCCTCCAGAATCGCCCCGCCCTCGTCTAGCAGCAGCAGTTCGTAGACCCCCGGCGGCATACTCTGGCGTTCGGTCTTGCTCTGGAGGATAAAATCGGTCTGTTTCAGTTCGGGATGCTCACGCTTCAGGCGGCTGGAGGCCAGGCACACGCCCTCCGAATACACTTCGGGCGGGATGGGCTGGACAGGCTCGGCTGCCAGGTAGAGCGTGCCGGGCTGTTCAGCCTGGTCCACACTCAGCCGCACCCGGACTTCTGGGGCGCCGACCTGGTCGCACAGTTTTTGCAAGGCTAACCCCAGGAGACTGCGCAGCCGGGCATTCCCCACCAGGTCAGCCAGGTCGGCCTGTGCCAGGCGGGCCAGGTGGCTGTCCAGCCCAAGCACCCGCCGGCCGTGGTCATAGGTGCGGAACGTGGTGTACAGCCCGCCCGGCAGCCAGGCAGAAACCTCATCCAGGCGGGCCACGGGCTGCGCCAACGGCACAGGCTCCAGGCGGTCGTCCCGGGTGTATTTATAGACAATGATTGCAGGGGTGGTCATGCCTGTTATTGTAACGCCGAAATTCAAGAGAGGGTCAATTTTCAGCGGCAGAGCCGCTGAAAATTGACCCTCTCTTTCAAATTTTGAATGGGTTTACTCGATCTTGCCGGTGGCGATGGCTTTTTTGATGTCGCCGATCGCCTCGGTGATCTGAATTTCGCGCGGGCAGGCGATGGTGCAGTTGAAAATCGTGTGGCAGCGGTAAACGCCAAACTGGTTATTCAAGATCTTCAAACGCTCGGCGGCGGCCTGGTCTCGGCTGTCAAAGACAAAGCGGTGAGCAGCCACAATGGCCGCCGGGCCGACATACTTGTCATTGGCCCAGAAGGACGGGCAGGAGGTGGTGCAGCAGGCGCACAGAATGCACTTGGTGGTGTCATCGAAGCGCTCGCGCTGGTGCTGGGTTTGCAGGCGTTCTTGCAGCGGTTCGGGGTCGTTGTTGATGAAATAGGGCAGGACAGAGCGGTAGTGCTCGAAGAACGGCTCCATATCCACAATCAGATCCTTGATGACCGGCAGCCCCATGATCGGTTCAACGGTAATTTTGCTGCCAAAGTCTTTGACCAGAGCCTTGCAGGCCAGGTAATTGCGCCCATTGATGCGCATGGCGTCTGAACCGCAAACCCCATGGGCGCATGAGCGGCGAAAAGAAAGCGTGCCATCATAATAACCCTTGATGTGTTCGAGCATATCCAGGACACGCTCGGTCCGTTCCACCGTCAGTTCATAGGTATCATAATGCGACTTCTTGTCGGCGTCTGGATTATAGCGAAATATTTTCAGCGTAACTTTAACCTTGTCATCCATACTGTACCTCTAGTAAGTGCGTTCCTTGGGCTGGAACCGGGTAACAACCACCGGTTTGTAACCGAGCTGGACCCCGCCATCGCCCTGGCGCCAGGCCAGAGTGTGCTTCATCCAGTTGGCGTCGTCGCGCTTGGGGTAATCCTCACGCGCATGCCCGCCGCGGCTTTCGGTGCGGGTAAGGGCTGAAAGAGCGACCACTTCGGCCAGGTCGAGCAGGTTGCCCAGTTCCCAGGCGTTGAGCAGTTCGGTGTTGAAAACCTTGCCGGTATCGGCGATCCGGACATTTTTAAAGCGCTGGCGCAGGGTGCGGACCTTGGCCAGGGCATCTGCCATGCCATCGTTGGTGCGGAAAATACCAACACCATCAAACATGACGGCTTTCATCTCTTTGGAAATGTCGGCCACTTTCTCACCACCGCTGCCAGTGCGCAAGGCGTTGAGCTGGCTCAGGCCAAAATCGGCGGCATCCCCGGGCAGGGTCTGGAAATCGGCGCCCTTGGCATAGGCGGCGGCGTTCAAACCGGCATGCTTGCCGAAGACGATCAGATCCAGCAGCGAATTGGTGCCCAGACGATTGGCGCCGTGAACGGAGACGCAGGCAACCTCACCCGCGGCATAGAAGCCGGGCATGACGGTGTTGCTGGCGTCGATCACCACCTGGCCAAATTTATTGGTGGGCACGCCGCCCATGGTGTAGTGGGCCGTCGGCTGGACGGGCATTGGGTCGGTCACCGGGTCGACACCCAGGTAGACCCGGCAGAAATCGACAATATCGGGCAACTTGGAGAGGATCTCCTCGGCTGTAACGCTGTAAGGCCGGCCATCGGGATGCTTGCGGCCATCCAGGGCAGCGTATTTATTGACGACATCCGGCCGGACATCCAGGTAAAGATAGCGATTACCCTTGATCCCACGGCCTTCCTTCATCTCGGTCAGCATCGCCCGGCTGACGACATCCCGGGAGGCCAGGTCTTTGACGCGCGGGGCGTATTTTTCCATGAAGCGCTCACCCTTATCGTTGATCAGGATGCCGCCTTCGCCGCGCACACCTTCGGTGATCAGGATGCCCAGCTTATAAATGCCGGTGGGGTGGAACTGGAAAAATTCCATATCTTCGAGCGGCAGGCCGCGGCGCAGGACCACAGCCGGGCCATCGCCGGTGTAGGCATAGGCATTGGAAGTGATCTCCCAGATCCGGCCGTGACCGCCGGTGGCAAAGATGACCGCTTTGGCGTGGAAAATGTGGGTTTCGCTGGTTGCCAGCTCAATCGCCACCACACCCGCCACCACGTTGTTGACCACCAGCAGGTCGATCATTTGAAATTCGTCAAAGAACTGGACTTTGTTCTTGATACACTGCTGATAGAGAGTCTGCAAAATCATGTGGCCGGTGCGGTCAGCCGCAAAACAGGCCCGGCGGACCGGCTTGCCGGTCACATTGTTGGTGTGGCCGCCAAAGGGGCGCTGGTCGATCTTGCCATCGGGGGTGCGGGAGAAAGGCAGGCCGTAATGCTCCAGTTCGTAGACAGCAGGCACGGCTTCCTGGCACATGAACTCGATTGCATCCTGGTCGCCGAGATAATCGGAGCCCTTGACGGTATCGAAGGTGTGCCAATCGGGATGATCTTCTTCAATATTCCCCAGCGCAGCGCCTACGCCGCCCTGGGCTGCGCCGGTATGCGAGCGGGTGGGGTAGAGCTTGCTGATCACGGCGGTGTTGGCCGTCTTTGAGGCATACAGGGCTGCCATCAGGCCGGCGCCGCCAGCGCCCACCACCAAGACTTCAATTTGATGTTTTTTCATATCCTGAAACTCCTCAACCTTAGTTGGCCAGGATGACCTGGATGGCGACAATGAACGAAACCAGCCACAGGGTAAAGATCAGCCCACGCAGCAGGATCTGGCCAAAGCCAGCACTGAAATAATCTTCCAAAACCATCCGCAGGCCATTAAAGCCGTGGGTTACCCCAAAGAAAATAACCGCCATCTGTAAAACCTGCAAACCGGCGTTGACCCAGCCCAATTCCACATCGGCGACATAGTTGACCACATGGTTGGGATTGGGGAAAAAGGTCCAGCGCAGCAAGGTCGGTAAATCAATCTGGGTGCGAGCGCCCAGGTAAAGGGCATAGAAAAAGCCGAGCAGACCGAGGACGATCATAAAAATGCCCGACAGGCGGGTAAATAACCACATTAAATAATCCAGGCTGATGCCGGGTGTGGGGACAGTTCGTTCACGCATGGGCCAATCCTCCGTTTCTTCTATCCGCCGCCGAGGGCAGTGGTAATCATTATAAAAGCTGTCAGAGCGTAAATGGGCAGGATAATAAACCACTGCAGCCAGAGGGATTCGCGCTGGTATCTGAGATACTGGGGCCAAAAATCCAAGACCACAACCCGCAGACCGTGAATGGTGTGGAAAATAACGAAAAAGACCACAAAAAGCTGGAAGGCCCAGTGTTCATACACGGTGTTGATGGCGATTCCCAGGTCGCTGGCATAACCCTGCTGGGTCATATGCCCTGCCAGGACATGCAGGCCCACAAAAATCAAGATACCCAACCCTGCAATCCGGTTGATCAGCCAGGCGAGCATGGTACCGCCCCCCTGGTATGTCAGCCCTTTCAAACCAATCGATTTACCAAATGCCATATCGTTGCCTCCGTGGGATGAGAAAGGATACGCGCCGAAAACAAACACTCCGGCAGTTTAACACATATGCCCATTATCACACTACTCACGCCAGTAAGAATAGTGACAATCCTCATGGATTAAATATTCCAATCTTCCTTACCTTTGTGGGAAATGTGTTCTACAATAGAACTATCAACACGTTATCTCAATAATAGGGGAAGTTGGGAGTTTCTTAGCGGGTTAAGCCCGCTAAGAAACTCCCAACCCCACTTTATTGAGAAGTTACTATCAGCAATTGTACCCGATTATGATAGGTTTGTCTGACACTTGAATTTCGTTTCTTTCCACGGTAGAATTGTGCCATTCTTCACTGGCAGCAAAAGCTGCTCGTTTGCTCTATTCTGTCTGAAGCTTTGGAGGTATCGATGTCCGATTCCGATTCTGTAGGTCGACGTCAATTTGTGCTGGCAGTGACAACGTTCCTGGGTTCGATCATGGGCGCTGTCATTGGTCTGCCCGCCATCGGGTATATGCTTTCACCGGCGCTGAAATCTAGCACGGGTGAAGCCAAAATCGAGGTTGGCCCGGTGGAAAATTTTCAAGATGGCGTTCCCACATTGTTCACTTTTACCCGCACCAAAGTGAACGGCTGGGAAAAAACCGTCAACAGCTATGGCGTTTATGTGCTGCGCGAAGGTGATAAGGTGACCGCCCTCTCCAATCGCTGCACGCACCTGAGCTGCCGGGTGAAGTGGAACGATGAAAAATCCGCTTACCTTTGCCCATGCCATGACGCTGCCTTCGAGAAAGACGGCGCTGTCCGCAGCGGCCCGCCTCCCAAAGAGCTGGATCATCTGGAAGCCTCAATTGAAGAGGGAAAAATCTTTATCCTTTATAAGGAAGCGTAAGTATGAAAGAAACAGTATTTCAATGGCTGGATGAGCGGCTCGGACTGACCACCCTGTACAAAGTCCTCCTGGACCGCAAAGTGCCCAAAGTGAACTGGTGGTTCACCCTGGGCAGCGCCAACTTGTTCCTTTTTGCCCTGCAGCTCATCACTGGGATGCTGCTGACAGTTTACTACGTTCCGTCGCCAGACCATGCTTACGACAGCATTCAATACATTATGAACAGCGTCGCATTTGGTTGGTTGATCCGCGGTGTCCACCACTGGGGTGCAAGCCTGATGGTGCTGATTGTTTTCTTCCACATGGTGCATACCTTCACCTATGCGGCCTATAAGTATCCACGCGAATTGACCTGGCTGACGGGCGTGGTGCTGCTGCTGACCACCCTGGGGATGGGCTTCACAGGCTATCTGCTGCCCTGGAACCAAAAAGCCTATTGGGCGACCACCGTTGGCACCTCCATCGCCGGCACCGTGCCGTTCATCGGGGAATGGATCCTGAAGGTGCTGCGCGGCGGCACCGACCTAAGCGCCGTGACCCTGATGCGCTTTTACTCCGTGCATATCTGGTGGCTGCCGGCCACCATTGTGGCAATCATTAGCACCCACATGTATATGGTTGTTCGATTGGGCGTTGCTGGTCCCCCTGCCAAAGACGAATAGAGCAAAAAAAGGAAAACAGCCATGAATGAAGAACAAAAGCACCAATATCACGAGAAGTACAAAATTAAAAAAGAAAAGGGCGAAAAGTTCTGGCCGGATGAAATTTTCAAAGACCTGCTGATCTGTTTTGCTCTGTTCATCCTTCTGGTGGGGCTGGCCTCCTTTGTGGGGGTAGCCAATGAACCCAAAGCAGACCCGGCAGACAGCTCGTACATTCCACGTCCGGAATGGTATTTCTTATTCCTCTTCCAGATGTTGAAATTTTTCCCTGGTCAGCTGGAATGGGTGGGCACAGCCATCATCCCCGGCATCGCGGTGGGTGCGCTGTTCCTGCTGCCGTTCCTGGATAAAAGCCCGGCCCGGCATTTCAGCAAGCGGCTTGTCGGCAACGGCGTTATGGCGCTGGTGATCATTGGCATTGTCTGGCTGACGATTTGGGCTGAGGTGGATACCCGCATTCAATTGGCCGCTCAGGCGGCCCAACTGGCGGAAGGGGGTGGAACGGAAGCCGTCATCGCCACGACCCTGCCAGACCAGATCCTGGCCGGTCAGGATCTGTACAGCGTTCACTGCACGGAATGCCACGGGGCAGAGGGCGAGGGTGGTGAAGTGAAGGGCGTTGAAGGCATGGAAGGCAAGATCCTGCCGCCGCTCAATTCGGTGGATGTGATGTACCCCTTCACCGACGACACCCTGAAAAACGTGGTCTCCTACGGCCAGCCCGACCAGGGTATGCCCCCCTTCGCCAAGCAGTACGGCGGAGCGCTTGGCCCTGGCGAAGTGGAATATATCGCCACCTTTATGCGCTACACCTGGGATGACCGCAGCGAAATTCCCGCCGAAGTGGCCAGCGCAAACGCCATCCCCGCCCTTGCCGAGGGCGAAGTCCCGTCCTACGAAGTGCATATGGCCCCGCTGATCAAACGCTACTGCCAATCCTGTCACCGGGCGGGCAAGAAGAATAACAATTACCTGATGGATACCTACGAAAATGTGATGAAGTCTGGTGATAACGCCGACAAAAACATAATCCCGGGCGATATTATCAACAGCCACCTCATCAAACAGATCAACCGTGAAGACCTGGGGGATGCGGGCGGCCCAATGCCCCCCACCAAGGCCCTCAAGCCCGAGATCATGGACATTTTCACCCGCTGGGTGGCCGGCGGAGCCCCCAAGACCGCGGCTGACGCCGCAGCAGCAGCGGTTCCAGCCCCTTAAAGACAGTGTTGGGGTTCTCTCAAATTCCCCCAAAAACACCCGTAACCTTTTGATATGAAACACGACTATCTGGATAAGATAGTCGTGTTTTTGTTGAAAAACATCTTAAAAATATTTATCCGTAACAAACAAATCAAAAGGAGTTCTTAATGTCTATCAAATCAACTTTCGCAAAAGCAGCAGTCCTGGCAGCCTTTTTGGGTGTAATCGCCTTCGCAGCCATGACCCCCAATACCGTGCAGGCATTCTTCGCAGCAAACCCCGTGCGCAACCTGGCCAATGCAGTCATGCAGCGCCAGCCCGTCAGCCTGGCAGCCAGCCAATCGGTCAGCAAGGCCCAGCCCTCCAGCCTGGTCAGCCAGGCCGCAGCCACCACCCTGGCTGACGACACCCTGAGCACCCCGATCACCGGCACGGTTGAGCTGGTGGGCACCCTCGAAGCCAAGAGCGGCAGCACCTGGACTGTCAGCGGCGTGACCGTGCTCCTGACCAGCGCCACCGAGTTCAAGGGTGTGCTCGATCTCGGCGCCACGGTCAAGGTTGAAGGCGTCAAGCAGGCAGACGGCGCCATCCTGGCCCGCCAGATCAAGGTGTTCACGGATGCGACCGCCGGCATCCCGCTGCCCCAGGTTGAGCTGGTTGGCATTTTGAACGCCAAGAACGGCAGCAGCTGGATCGTTGACACTACGACTGTCGTGCTGAGCACCACCACCGAAGTCAAAGGCACACTGGAAATCGGCGACCTGGTCAAGGTGGAAGGTTTACCCCAGGCGGATGGCTCGATCCAGGCCCGTGAAATCAAATCTGCTGAGGCAGTTCCAGGCGAAACCGAAAACCATGACAGCGCAGTCGAATTTGAAGGCACCCTGAACGCCAAGACCAACACCAGCTGGACCGTGGGCGACACGACCGTGATCATCGCTAACACCACCGAAGTGGATGATATGCTGGAAGTTGGCGACCTGGTCAAAGTGGAAGGCTACAAGCAGGCTGATGGATCAATCCTGGCTCGCGAAGTCAGCCACGCCGAAGATGATGCGAATGGCAGCAGTGACAATGGCGATGATGACACCATCGGCGGTGATGACAAGGGCGGCGGTGGTGACGACACCATCGGCGGTGATGACAAAGGCAGCGGTGGTGACGACACCATTGGCGGCGATGACAAAGGCGGCGGCAACGACGACGGCGGTGGCGATGACAAGGGTGGAGGCAATGATAACGGCGGCGGCGACGATAATGGCGGCGGTAATGATAACGGCGGAGGCGACGATCACGGCCGCGGCGGCTAAGATACCAGGCTCATGAGCCTCCAAGAATCAAAAAGACCAGGTGAAAACACCTGGTCTTTTTGATTCTTGGGGATTTAATACACCCGCTTGCCCAGAGCAGAAACAGCCAGTTCAACCGCCATCAGGGCGGTCTTGTTGCGCTCGTCCAGAATGGGGTTGACTTCCACCAGGTCGAGCCCGGCCAGCCGGCCGGTTTCAGCCAGCATTTCGCAGATCAGATGGGCCTCGCGATAGGTCAGGCCGCCGGAGACGGGCGTGCCAACCCCGGGCGCATAGAGCGGATCCACCCCATCCAGGTCCAGGCTGAGGTAGATGCCATCAGTGCCGCGCGAGACAATTTCGATTGCCTTGCGCGCCACAGTGAACAGGCCATCACGATCAATCTGGTCCATCGAGAAGACCGCCACACCCGCCTGGCGCAAATTGTCGCGCTCGCCAGTGTCGAGGTCACGCGCCCCGATGATGGCAATATGAGCGGGGTTAACCGCTGGCTGGCTGGTTTGCCCAAGCCCCACCAGGCGCGGGTCACCCAGGCCGGCCAGGGCTGCCAGAGGCATGCCATGGATATTGCCGGAAGGAGTGGTCTCGGCCGTGTTGAAGTCGGCGTGGGCGTCTACCCAGATCAGGCCGAGGCGGCGCTGCCGGGCGGCGCCGCTGATGGAGCCCAGCGCCATGCTGTGATCCCCGCCCAGGGTCACGGGGAAATGCCCGGCTTTGACAAACCGTTCGACCTGATCGGCAAGGCGCCGGGCGACCGGGACAATGACATCCAAAAAACGCAGCTTTGGATCGCAGCTTTCGCAGGCCTCAAAGACAGGGACTTCCACATTGCCCCAATCATTGACAACATGTCCAAGACCCTGAATGGCATCTTTTATCCCGGCATAGCGGATGGCGCTGGGGCCCATATCGACCCCGCGGCGTCCGGCGCCGTAATCCATGGGAACACCGATCAGATCAATCTGCATAGGTTTCCTTTTGAATCGATTTGGGGCGGCCAGGCCGGCCCAAATGATTACCCCAAAACAGTCTCATTCTATCAGTAGAGTTGGGCGCTTTGCGCCCAACTCTACCGATAGAAGAGACTAAAGGGCGGGTTTGGGGGGAATGTTCAGAACAGTCCCCTGGCGGATCATGCCCGGGTTGGGGCCAATCTGGGCCTTGTTGGCCTCGTAAATATGCATATAAGCGGCCGGAACGGCGCTGCCATAATACTTCAGGGCGATGTGGCTCAGCGTCTCACCGGCAGCAACAGTGTGCTGGGCGATGTACTGGGCAGCAGCCTGAGCGCCAGACGCCTGGGCGACGGGCTCGGCCTCGGAAGCGGCGCCGCCAATCCGGCGGGCGTTGGGATGTTCGGCCCCGGGGCGGGTCACCGGGCGGGCAGCCTCAGCGGAACCGGATTCCTGCGAGGGGACAGCCCGAGCCAGGCGGTCAGCCATGCTGTCCATATCAGAGTCGGCCTGGTCAAATTTTTTGGGTTTCAGCTCAGCCATTTGGTTTTCCTTTCTTACTACAGGTTGAAGCGAATGTGGACGATTTCACCGTCCTTGACAATATACTCTTTACCTTCCAGGCGCAGCTTGCCTTTGTTGCGCGCCTCTGCCATCCCGCCCAGGGTGACCAGGTCGTTGTAAGTTACGACTTCGGCCCGGATAAAGCCCTTGGCCAGGTCAGAGTGGATGGCGCCAGCGCACTCAACCGAAGAAGCGCCGCGGTTCACCGTCCAGGCGCGGACTTCGTCGGGGCCGACGGTGAAGAACGACATCAGACCCAGCAGATCGTACGAGTGGTGGATAACTTTGCCCATTGCCAGCTCAGTGATGCCGTATTCCGCCATAAACAGCTCGGCGTCTTCGGGGCTCAATTGGGCAATATCCATTTCCAGCTTACCCTGAAGCGGGATCACGATCACACCGGGGCGGTGGTAATCGAGGACGGGCGCTTCCTGGCCTTCGCCCAGGTTGAGAATGACCAGGATGGACTTGCGGGTCAGCAAACCGAACCCGGCCAGCGATTTCTCTTCTTCGGCCGAAAGGCTCAGCTCGCGCAGCGCCTGATCATTGGAAAGTGCATCGTTAAAACGCTCGAAGAGGGCCACATCGCGGTCGATCAGGCCCTTATCGCGGGCCCCGCCCTTGCGGCGCTCATCGTTCAGCTTCTCCAGGCGGCGCTCCACGGCGATCAGATCGTTGAGCATCAGCTCGGAATCCATCGTCGAAATGTCACGCGCCGGGTTGACACTGGCGGACGGGTGCGGCACCGAAGGGTCTTCAAAGCAGCGCACAACATGCACATACCCATCGAGCTGTGAAAGCTGGTTGAGCAGCGGCCCGGCAATGGCGGACTTGCCGCCTTCCAGACCGGCGATATCGGCATAGGTCACCTTGGCATACATGGTCTTCTTGGGCTTGAACATCCGCGAAAGGATGTCAATCCGCTCGTCTGGCACATCCACAACACCGGTGTGGACCTCAAAACGGCCGCCGCTGGTAGCCACCGGGGTGTTACCGCGCGTCAGCGCATTAAAAATGGTGGTTTTCCCGGATTGGGGCAAACCAATAATCCCTAAACGCATAATCTTCTCCTCAACTTAACATCCATTCGGGCAAACAGGCCAAGGCCTGCTGACCGGACAGCAGCGATTAATATCATCCCAATACAGCGGGAAGTTGTTTTTTGGGGCGAAGCCCACAAGCAACACCCAACTTCCCCTGCTGATTGAGAGGATACAAAGATTATACTGTAAACCTTAATGATTTGTGGGCGGCTTATACGGGACGCGCAGCAGACCCACCAGGCTCCAGATGCTGACCATCACCAGGCCGGCAACCTGAACATAAACAGCCATCGCCACGGCATATTCCTTCGAAATGGCGAAAATCGCAAACACCAGGGTGGTCACAAACTGGATCACCAGGCCATCTCCGGGGGTCAGCGGGATGAAGCTGGAAAGGCCCCAGCCCGCCAGCAGCACCAGCCCCTGGGGAAGCGTCAGGGAGAAGTTGAGCACATAGGCCGAAAGCATGGCGCCCATCCCATCCATCAGCCGGATCAGGAGGGTCAGCCCGCCAAAGATGACGGCGCGGCGCGCATCCTGCAGCGATTTGATCCCATCCAGAAATTTGTGGAGCATGCCCACCAGGCGTGGTTTGAGCTTGCCCTCCCGATCCCCGGGAATGGGCAGCCAAGCAATGATTTTTTCCAGCCTCCCCCCGAAGCGCGGCAACAGCAGCAGAAACAACAACCCGCCGGCGCCAACTGCGCTCATTAAAACCAGCGCCTGCTGCAAAACAGGCGCGGCGGCCCCGCTGGCAGCCAGCGCCAGGGAACCAACGATGATCAATGCGACCGTGTCCATAATCCGCTGGACAATCTGGGTGGCTATGCTGAATGAGGCGCTGGCGCCGGTCATCTGGAGCAGGTAGGCAGAGCGCGCCAGCGACCCCGCCTGGGCGGGCAGGAGGATATTCCCCAGGAAGCCAACCATATTGGCAAAAAAGACATCTGCCAGGCGGACCGGCTTTTCGCTCTGGACCAGCAGGCGCCAGCGGGCAGCATGCACCAGGTACGCCAGGCTGCCCCAGACAAAGACGACCGGCAGCAGTGCGTAGCGGGCGTGCAGGAGGATATGCAGGAACTTCGGCCAGTCCAAATCGCGGACGATGGGGTAGAGGAGCAGAAGGGCCAGTACAAACGAGACCACGGCCAAAAAGCGGCTGCGCTTCTCGGGCTGAATGCCCGCACCGGCCCGAAGTAAGCTGGAAAACGGATTGAAGGGTTTCAAATTGGAATCCTTATGACCCACTATGGTGTCCAGACTGTTCTTGAGATTGGGGTTTAGAAATCAACTTAATCTGTCGTGGCTAACTTCTGTATTGAGAGTTGCATTATAATCACTTTATCACTCTTGCTTTGTCATAAATTCCATGATCACCAAATCCCCAAACGAGAATATGCAAAAATTCAACCCCAAAAACGCATCTACAATTATTCGGCAATGGGGGCCACTTCTGCTGACCAGCAGCCTGAGCCTCTTCTTTGAATTAGCCGTGATCCGCTGGCTATCGGCGGAGATCCGCATGATGGCTTACTACAAGAATCTGATTCTGCTGGCTGCCTTCCTGGGGCTATCGATCGGGTTTATCCTGGTACGCCACGAGAAAGAATACCGCTACCAGTTCCCGCGGGCGTGGACAGTGTTTGTGGCTCTGGTTATCCTGCTGGGTGTAGTACTGCAAGGCCGCCAACTAATTTATCCAGGGGGTGCCGATGAGGTGCTGTGGCAGAACTCCACCGCTTCGTACTGGGCTCTTTTAATCAGTTTTATCAGCCTGGTACTCATCTTTTTCCTGATGACCATGTTCCTGTTCATCCCGCTGGGTCAAATGGTGGGCAAAGAGATGGCGCAGCATGCCCCCATTCCTGCTTACATCCTCAATATCATCGCCAGCCTGGTGGGGGTCTGGGTTTTCTCGATCCTTTCATTCTTCAACACACCGCCGGTTGTCTGGTTTGGACTGGCACTGGCTGGCATTGCCGCCGTTTATGCCTGGCAGAAGCAGCTCAAACCCACCACACTGGTTCTGTTTGCCATCAGCCTTGTTGGGATTGGGATCTTCAGCAGTGGTAAACTCTGGTCGCCTTACAACCGGCTGAATTTGGACCCACTGTCGTACACCAACAGCGCAACCAATCAGGAGATTAACATGGGCTATGTGCTGGATGTGCAGGGCACATTTTATATGTCGGCCATGGATCTACGCCCCGAAAGCATCCAGGCTTTCAAACAATTTGGCAGCCAGTCTGGAGGACAAGAAGCCGAAGAGACGGCTTTCGCTTACGAACTGCCCTACCGTCTGGCGCAGCCTGGCAGCCGGGTGTTGGTCGTTGGATCAGGTATGGGAAACGATCTGGCAGCAGCCCTGCGGATGGAAATGGGGCAGGTTGACGCCGTGGATATTGACCCACTGATTATCCGCCTGGGAACCCAATATCACCCCGAAAAACCCTACAGCGACCCACGGGTGACGGCAATTGAGGCTGACGCCCGGGCATTCTTCAGTCGACCCAACCAACCCTATGATCTGGTAGTGTTTGGATTGCTCGATTCACACACCTTGCTTTCCGGCATGTCCAGCGTGCGCCTGGACTCGTTCGTCTACACCATCGACAGTTTCCGACAGGCCAAAAGCCTCTTGAAACAGGGTGGCTATGCAACCATCACCTTTGCAACCACCCAGTGGATTGAAGAACGCCTGGGCCGGATGATGGGCGAGGTGTTTGGGCCGGAAAATGTATTCGTATTCCGCAGTGTAATTGGTACGCACTTTGTACTGGGATCGGTCCCACCTGAGACGCAAACAAAACTGGGCCTGACCCTCTGGCAGCCCGACCCTGCCAACAACAACCTGCCATTAGCTACAGACGATTGGCCTTATCTCTACCTGCGCACCCGCACCATCCCGAGCGGGTACTGGCAATCCCTGCTGGTTATCATCCTGGTCTGCCTGGCCCTAATCGCCCGCTCGTTTCCGGAAGCATTACGCCCTAACTGGCACTTCTGGCTGCTCGGAGCGGCCTTCCTGCTGGTGGAATTCAAGGCGATCACCGAACTGGCCCTTCTGTTTGGCACCACCTGGTTTGTTAACTCCCTGGCGATTTCAGGCGTCCTGGTCATGGCCCTGCTGGCCAATTTGTTTGTTCTCACCCGCAAGCAGATCAACCTGACCTGGGTCTATATATGCCTGTTTGCAGCCATTGCCCTGGGGTACTTTGTCCCGCTGAACACCTTTGCCGCTCTGCCCGAAATACTCAAGGCTGTTCTGAGTACGGCGCTGCTCACCTCTCCGCTGTTCTTCTCCGGGATCATCTTCTCTGAATCGCTGCGCCGGGCTGGCGAGACGGCCGGGCCGCTGGCTTCCAATTTCAGCGGATCCGCCGCTGGCGGTCTGCTGGAGTACAGCTCCAGCCTGTGGGGCATCAAAAGTATGTATCTTCTGGCGGCTGTTGTTTATCTGGCTGCCTTTTTAACTTCGCTGCGGCAAAAGAAGTAGATCCGGGCTGAGTACAACCTATATTAATCAAATTTAAGTGAAATTCCGCCCTTGACCCATCCTGCAAGTTTGGTTATACTTCCCCTGCTTGGCCGAAGTGGCGGAATTGGCAGACGCGCGCGACTCAAAATCGCGTTCTCGTGAGAGAGTGTGGGTTCGATTCCCTCCTTCGGCACAAAAATACAGACACCAGATGGTGTCTGTATTTTATTTTCGCCGGTCAGCGGATCTTGAATGCCCCAATCAGCCCCCAAAAGGTGACCACCAGATAACCCGTCCCCTGGCTGATCAGGCTGTAGGCGACTGCCTCACTTTGGGTGAAGCCAAATGGGCCCAAAACGGTGACCATCACAAATTGGAAAACCCCCACATAGCCCGGCGTGGAAGGTATTGCGCTGGACAGACCCAGGGCTGAAAGCAAAATGAGTCCCTGCGCCAGGTTGATGGACTTCGAAATGATCTGAACGCCAAGCACAGCGGCAGATGCGTCTACCAGCCAGATGACGAGGGTCAGGGCGACAAAAGACAGCATCCGCCGCACGCTTTGCAAAGAGCGCATGCCGACCAGAAAACGGGCTGTAAACTGTTTCAACGGGGCCGCGGCGGACTGGGGGAGCGGCAGCCAGCCCAACACCCGCTGGATCAAGGCTTCCTGAGATGGGGCGATCAGAAAAAAAGCCAGACCAAGCAAACCGGCAGCCGCCATCACCCAAACCGCATTGGCCAGAACGCCCGTGACCTGCCCCTGGGTTAACAGCGCCAGTGAGCCAAGCAGCACCAGGGCAATCACATCCAGCAGGCGTTCTGCCAGGGCGGTGGCGAGGACAAAACTCGTCCCCAGCCCCGTTTTGCGGCCCAAGGCCGCCGACCGAAGCACTTCCCCGGCCCGGGCAGGGAGGTAGGCATTGGCGATATAGCCAAACATATTGGCCCAAAAAACAGTTGGCAGCGGCAGCGGTTTTTCGGCTTGCAAAAAAATGCGCCAGCGCACAGCCCGCAGAAGATAGTTCAGGGAGGAAACCGGCACAGTCAGAAAGAGGATGTAATACTGGCCCTCCCGCAGGGTCTCCCAGAAGGTGGGCCAATCCACGTCGCTCAGGGCGCGATAAAGAAAAAACACTGCCAGCGGCAGGGAAATCAGCCAGAACAGCCACGGACGGCGTTTGGGGCCAGGCGCATCAACAACCAGGTTGGCGTCCAAAGTTAGAAGTTAATCCTTTCTTTTTCAATAACCAGCGGGCGGCGAACCGTCAGGGTGTAAATCTGGCCGATATATTCACCAATAATTCCCAAAAAGAAAAGCTGGACCGAGCCCAGGAAAAACAGACCAATGACCACCGGCGCCAAGCCAAGAGAAAAATTCTGCCAGTCGACGAGCTTATAAACCAGGTAGATCAGGCCAACAAAGAAGCTGACTACCCCCGAAAAGAAGCCAAACATCGCCGCTAAACGGAGCGGGACTTTGGTGTAGCTGACGAGGCCCAGCATTGCCAGATCATAGAGGGTATAAAAATTGTTTTTGCTGATCCCGCGTTTTCGACGGGGCTGGTTGAATTCGATTTGAGCAATCTCAAAGCCGATATCGGCAATCTGGCCGCGGAAGTAGGGGTATGGGTCATGAAACTCACGCAGTATCTCGATGACCCGTTTGTCGTACAGGCCAAAGCCGGTGAAGTTTTCGATTAAACGCACATCAGACAATTTCCGCAGCACCCGATAATACATCAAGCGCAAAAAGTAGAATAATCCAGATTCGGCACTGCTTGTTTTGACACCAATCACCACTTTATAACCAGCTTCCCACTTGCGGATAAATTCGGGGATTTTTTCTGGCGGATCCTGCAGGTCTGAGGCCATCACAATGACCGCATCACCCGCCGCATGGAGCAACCCGTAATAGGGTGAACGGATATGGCCAAAATTCCGGGTGTTCAGAATAACCTTGACACGCTTATCCTCCGCCGCCAGGGCTCGCAGCAGTTCAACCGTTCGGTCCGTGGAGGCATTGTCGATGATAATGTGCTCGTAGGTATAATCAAAATCAAGCATAACGCGCTTAATCTGCTCATAAAGTTCCCGAATATTTTCCTGCTCATTGAAACAGGGCGTAACAATGCTGATTGATTTCATGGAAGCTTTATAAACCTCGTTCATACAACTGTTTCTTCAATGTTTCATCGCGGTTGTATAAACTATCAACCATATCCACCATAAGAGGGGCGTCCTTTTTACCCTCTACCGCCAAAACCTGGTCGTTGAGCAGTTCGCGACAAGAAAGCTGGCCTTTTTGTAAAGGAATAGCCAAATAAAAATCATCCATTGTCAAGATGTGCCCTGCGGGAAGATCATTCTTGAGATAAACGCCACGCACAAGTGTTGTAAGATATTCGCTTTCTTTTTGGGTGGATGGCGCCTTTTCGCTTCCAGGAGCTCCACACATCTCTTTAGCTTTTTTGAAGGCCTGGAACCAGGCTGCCACCTGCTCCGGTGTAGAACAATAGGGAGAAATAGTTTTATCTTCAGTCTTTATATCGATATGACGTTCAAAGGTGCGGGCACCTTTGGCGTACGCAATCATGATCGATGATCTCCAATCATGGTATTCGTGTGTCGAAAAGCCAATAACATGGCCTGGATAACGATTTTTGAGAAAATCAATTTGATTTAGCTGTAGCTCTGCATCCTCTGCAGGATAAATCGAAACGCAGTGATTGATAGCCAGAGGAATATTTCGATTCTCAAAAAATAAAACCATATTGTCGATGTCAGTCAATGAAGTCCCCCCTGTGGAAACAATCACCGGCTTGCGTGCTTTGGCGATCTTTTCAATCAAAGGCCAATCCGTAACATCCGAGCTTGCGAGCTTAATGATCTCAATCCCAAGTTCTACACAAAGATCTACCGATTTCTCGTCGAATGGAGTTGCCAAACGGACACAATTCGCTCGTCGCACAGCATCTACCAATAAGGCCAAATTTTCTCGTTCCATACGAGTATCAAGAGTTTTTTGATATAACGAATATCGCTGCGTCCAAGAAAATCTTTATGAATAAAGGAATCCACGTCTCTAAACTGCAGCTTAATTGCCGCTCGAACAGCATTATAGCGGACCACTGTTCCAAACTCCCTGATAATTCGCAAACCACGATTAACATCACCCCAATGATTATTTGCTAATTCAAGGACAAAAAGTTCATCAAAAATATCACGGTTAATCAAAGCTGACTCCTTACTTTCCAGTCTCAAAAGCGATTACTCTTCCCACTCAGGGATGAGCAAATTTTGTTTCAACTCACTCCGATCCAAAAACGGAAACATATCCTCCAACGGCGCCGAAACAATCCGCCCATCAGAAAGCTGGAGTGAACTCTGCCGGGGCTCAAAACCCTGGGCTGGATCCAGGATAACTTCACAGATCGCAGGGCCACAGGTTTGCAACGTGTTCAAGATGCCGCTCGAAAAATCTTCAGTTTCTAAGCGTAGATAAGGAATTCCATAAGCTGCTGCAATTTTTTCAAGATCGGGAAAGCTCACCCCCGAATCTGGACCTTCTCCGACAACACCTCCAAAAAAACCTTTCTGAGATGTACGAATTGAAAGATAACCATTATTGTTGAGCACAAAAACTTTGACTGGCAGTTTATTATGAACGATGGTTTGAAGTTCCTGGATATTCATCTGTAAACTTCCATCGCCCGCCAAACAGACAACACGTTTCCCATTCGAAGCAACTGCTGCGCCAATAGCGGCGGGTAAATCGTATCCCATTGAAGCAGATCCCGAATTAGAAAAAAGCCTCTGTCCCATCTTCAGAAAACCAACCTGAAACGAAACAATACAGGCTGTGGCATTGCCAGTTACCACGACATCATCACTGGCGAGATGTGAAAACAATTCTTCCATAAAGTGATACGGATTGATCCTACCAGTAAATTCGCGATGTTTGGAAAGAACTGCCGGATACCGCATCTGTCGATCTTTACACCATGTCAGCCATTCACTAAACCGGGTTTGATTCCAATTAATTTGTTCAAGCTGGTTTTCCAATTCTTCTAAAAACACCTTGGCATCACAGAC
>Ga0268298_10001801_pt1 | contig 24309 bp, 24 predicted proteins | sample WWTPWeurt_MetaG_FD_194462 | JGI IMG/M metagenome (GOLD analysis project Ga0268298, IMG submission 194462) | Activated sludge microbial communities from WWTP in Nijmegen, Gelderland, Netherland - WWTP Weurt | ecosystem: Engineered > WWTP > Aerobic digester > Activated sludge | place...
GCGAGGCTTTTTAGTTTGTCTAATCTTGGGGTGTAGGGTTTATCCTTGTCGGTGATGAGCGATCCGCCCAGTTTGAGGAAGGTAAGTTCGTTTGTCATGGGCACATTATAACGGCGTTATAATCCTGCCATGGATATTCACTCTGGTATCATCGCCGCTTCAATTTTGATCGTGGTCGCTGCTGTTTTGGTCGTTCGTGCTGCCATTCGAATCATGCAGACCGCGCGAAGGCTCTCTTTTTATAGTTTGCGCCGAATGCACAATGCGAATGCGGTGAGGTTATTTTTATTTGCTCTGGCTTTGTTTGGATGCGCCTTCTGGTTGCCGTTCTATGGTGAGCCGATCGTTTATGTGTATTTTCCACCTTCGCCCACGCCTTCGTTAACTCCCACCATCACGATGACTCCGACCATTACCCTTACTCCGTCGATCACCGTGCCGCCGACCATTACTTTCACACCATCGGTTTCTGAGACCCCCACGCTGACCCTCACGCCTTTCCTGCCGGTCGCGATCGAAGCGCTCTTTTCTGGGCAGGCGACTCCCAATCCCGATGCGATCTTTACTCCGATCCAGTTTTCGACCGCGTTCGAGAATGGCGAGGCTGTGGAGCCGCAGAGCGTATTCGAACTTCCGATCGAAACCATCTATGGTGGGTTTGATTACAACAACACCATCCCCGGTGTGCAGTGGACCGCGCTTTGGTATCGGGAAGGACAGTTGATCTGTTATGAGACCAAGCCCTGGGATGGCGGCACCGGCGGCATTGGCGGATATACCGAATGTTCCACTCCGTTGGGCGGGTGGGTGGCGGGTCAATATGAGGTGCAGATCTTCATGGGTTACGAGTGGAAGGTGATTGGACGATTCAGAGTCCTCGACAGCCTTGCCACGCCGACCATGACCGGGACGCCGACCCTTACTCCCGTGCCTACTTTGGTTGTATCAACTTCCACTCCCTAAGAGGATAGACCATGACCCAAAAAGCATTTCAAGATTTTTACCCCGAATACTTTGCCCATTGTTATGGATGCGGCAGCATGAACGAACTGGGACACCAGATCAAAAGTTATTGGGACGGCGAGGAATCAGTTTGTCATTTTCAGCCCAAGCCGTATCACACTGCCATCCCGGGATATGTCTACGGCGGATTGCTTGCCTCGCTGGTGGATTGTCACGGCACAGGAACGGCCGCCGCGGCGGGATATCGCGCTGAGAACCGCGCCATGGATACCGAGCCGCCGCTCCGTTATCTCACCGCATCGCTGCATGTGGATTATCTCAAGCCCACGCCGATGGGTCCTGTGTTGGAGATCCGCGCAAGGGTGAAGGAAGTAAAAGGACGCAAGGTGGTCATTGAGGAGTGGATCGTTGTCAACGGCGTAACCACTGTGAAAGGTGAAGTGGTGGCGGTGCAGGTGCCGGAAAGTTTGGTAAAAGAATTGCTTGAAAAATAAACGACCAACAAAAAGTCCCGCTGATGTCAGCGGGACTTTTTGTTTTTATGCTTTGCTCCACTCACGCATGGGCTTGAAGTAAAAATCCTCCCAGCCTTGTTTATAGCCATCTGCCTGTCCTTTGGGAATGTTGGAATGTTTCAAGGTCAACAGAGTTTTTCCGTGTTGATCTTCCAGCAGGATCTCAACGAGGGAATCTTCCGCATCGGCTGGGAATTCGGCGCTTCGCCAGGCTTGTAAAATCCTTTTATTTTTCTCCAGTTCCAGGAACATGCCCTGAATGTAACCATCCCATGCGCTGAAGTCACCGTCCACGGTGCCGTCCACTTTGGCGGGGCTGCCTGTCATGGCGGCGTGTCCTTCGGTGGAAAGATAAGCTTGATAGATCTTTTCGGCCTTTGCATCGATCGTAACAGTAAGGGAGAATTCGTTTTTCATTTTTTCCTTAGATGGCCCAGCTTTTCTTTTTGGTGCTCATCTCTCCGGCAACCTGCGCGGCCAGACGGGCATTATTCAATAATAAAGCGAGGTTGGCTTTCAATGACTTTCCTTCTGTCAACTGGCTGATTCGCCCAAGCAGGAAGGGGGTAAGTTTTTGCCCGTGGATGCCAAGCGCTACCGCTTCAGCCGAAGCCTTCGCGATGATCGGTTCCATTTCTGATCTGGGAATTGAATCTGCTTCGGGGAGCGGATTCGTAACGAGAATGCCGCTTTTCATTCCAAGATTCCAATGGGACTTGGCGAAGTCTGCGATCTCTGATGGAGAGTCCAGCCGAACGCTGACGTTGAGTCCACTTTCACGGGAATAGAAGGCGGGGAATTCATCGGTCTGGTAACCGGCGACCGGGACGCCCATTGTTTCGAGGTATTCAAGGGTGGCGGGCAGGTCAAGGATCGACTTTGCGCCAGCGCAGACCACGATCGTGGGGATATCTGCCAGTGAGCGCAGGTCGGTGGAAATATCAAAAGCAGACTCCTTGTGAACGCCGCCAATGCCGCCGGTGGCGAAGACTTTGATTCCGGTCATGTTCGCTGCGAACATGGTCCCTGCCACGGTGGTCCCGCCGTTGGCTTTTTTAACAATAGCTGTTGCGAAGTCTCGGTGGCTTACTTTGAGCGTGGAGTCTGATTCAGAAAGCCGGACCAGTTCTTCATCCGTGAGACCGACATGGATTTTTCCGTCCAACAGGGCCACGGTGGCGGGAGTCGCTCCCGAGTCGCGGACCTGCTTTTCCATATCCCGCGCAAGTTCGAGATTTTGCGGACGGGGCAGACCGTGAGTGATGACGGTCGATTCGAGTGCAACGACAGGCGCGCCAAGTTCAAGCGCGTGCTTGACCTCGGCGGCAATAACAAAGTTTGGATGTTTCATCTGCTCTTTACCCAGTGGTTGGTGAGATACGAAATGTCGTAGAGGGCCTTTTCGATCTTTGCCAGCTCGGGTTGTTTTACCTCGAGCGGTCGGCTGTCCTTTTCGATCAGCGCCTTTGCATTGATCAATTCCTTGCGGAAGGACCTCAGGATCTCCTGCGCAACAGATCGTACATCTTTCTTCGATGCGTCGCGTTGTTGGAGGAATTGGGACTTGAAGTCGTTCTTGTATTCTTCTTTGAGATCATCCTTGAGATCGGGGTTCATGGCAACAAAGGCTTCCCATTCCTGCAGGTATTCCTTTTCCATGTCCTTCATGGATGATTCCTTGCCTTTGTAATAGGTGTTGGAACGATAGGAATTCTTTTCGTAATTCGCGATGATGACGCTGTTGATGAGCCGGACGATCTCGGCGGTTTCGTGGCTCTTCTTGAGGCGCTCAACGGCGTTGCGTTTCTTGGCGTTCTCGCGGGTGAGGTTCCAGGCTTCCTTGTGTTTTTCAAGGATCAAGCCCGAGGGCAGCTGCCATGTGCCGACATCGATCCATTCCACAGAGACCCCGAAGCCGGCCGCTTTTTCGCGGAATTTGTCTTCGTAGAATTGCGCAGTGATCTTGGAGCGTGATTCAAAATTGGGAACTTTCGGCGCGTTCTTGACCTGTGTGCTGTCCAATTGACCTGTGAGCTCGACCCGCATCTGATTGTTCTTCTCTGCGTGAGACATGGCGTTGTGAATTTCTTTCTGGCTGATGCTGGCCAGGATCTCATTCAACGTGTGCGATTTGATCAACTCTTCCAACTCGGATAGCACGAGCGGGATGATGGTTGTGTCCCACGGGAAGGTGATGCCTGAAGGGGTGGAGGGTTCGGGCGTGATAATGGTCTGGTTGTAGACCAAAGCTTGCACAGCGCGCTCGTCAAACAAGTACGCATCGCCTTGTACGGTTTCCTGCTCCGACTCTTTGCGGCGCAGAATGCTGAACATCATCTTGATGTCTTGCGCTTCGATCGGGATTCCATCTTTGGTTCGCGAACGAACCGCAAGCCCGCTGACAAATTGATCGCGCAGATTAATGATGGCGTATTCACGCTTGCCAACTTCGTCTGACCTGCCGATCTCGCGGATGCGCTCAAACCGCCCAAGCCGCCACGGTTCGCTGCGCGGATAAATGACCTCGGGGTCGCCATTGACCTTTTCAAGCAGGGCGACACTGTCCAGATTGACCTGAATGTAACCCGGTCCGCCGATCAGAATGACCGGCGATTTTTCATCCGTCGCATTGATCTTGCCTTCGTTGATGGTGATCCGTTCGTGCCCATAGCCAAAGGCCATGTCTTCGAGGAAGTTGGATGCCAGTTCTTCATCTTCTAATTCGTAAACATCCTTCAAGTACTGTGCCGAAAGTCTCTTGGCCAGGGCGTACACCACGATTAATAATGGAAGGTACTTGATGAAACTCATGCCGATGATGATGGCAATATTTGTTCGTCCTTGCACGCCGATCAGGGAGATCGCCATTGTGAATCCGCTCAAGACCAGCCAGACCGCCGTCCCGATCAAGGTGCGCCATCGGTTCCGGAAATCCACGCTTTCATCGGTTAGCCCGAAGAGCAGGGTGATGAATTCATCGCGCTGCATTCTCTTCTTCTTCATGGCTTGTCTCCGCTCTGCGGTGGGCGCGGCATGGCATCAGAACTGTTATCGAGGATCCATTTCCAGATCTCGTCCAGTTTCCGTAATTCTTTATCCATTTCACTGTTCGCGCTGCTCTCATTGACAATGAACTCTCTCAACGGTTGGATCAGCAGTTGCAGTGTTTTGAACGGGTTTTGCTGCGGTACGGTGGGTTTGCCGCTGAATTGTTTGGATGCGATCCTGGCAAAGGACTTGTCGCCCTCTGTGCGAGAAGCGGTCTCGATCAGGGCTTCACGCTCATTCAGGTAACTTTCTTCCTGTTTGGCTGTCTTCATCCATTCTGCGCTCCACTGTTTAATGATGTCTTCTTCCATATTTTGGTCGAATAACACATTGTGGATCCGCACTTCCATGATCTCCAACCCGCGAGATTGCAATTGGCGATATTCAAGGCTTTCGACCCATTGACCGGTCTGTGCACCTGTATCGTCCAGCGCCTCCACTTTGGGCTGCCGCACCCGTTTATTGATCATATCTTCAATAACTTGCAACCCGCTCTCGCCATTGGCCGTGAACAAGTCACTCAATTTGAACTTGCGGATGTATTCACGCCAGATATTCACCACAAGATGAGATGGGAGTCTGTTCCAATCCATCCGCACCTTGCTGTTATCAGACTTTCCAAGCTGGATCGCTTCGCGTGTGATGGCATTGCGGACCGCGTCTGCATCGTAGCCATATTGTGACTTGACCCCGCCCTCTGAAACAGACTTTTCTTCCGGTCGGCGGATGCTGAACTTAATACTGATCGTTGGAGAGATCTCAAACCCGTCACGGGTCAGCCCGTTGGTTTGCTGACGGCGGTTATGCATATCGTTGAATTCTTTGGGAGCCGTGACAGGCATCGGGTTTAGGAATGGCTGATCGGTCACCAAAGGACCGATGAATTCCCATTGCGCCCGCAGGTCAACACTTCCTGCAACGTATTCGCTGTAAACCTGATTGTTGTACTTGTGGACTTTTGTGAACTTGACGCCGGGTCCAACGGTATCCTTGATCTCCGTGTCGGTGCGAAGGACGAGCGCGCTGGCAGTATCAAGCACGATCACGCCTGGACCGCGCTTATTGGTTTCCCCTTCATGCATGATCACCCGTCCGTTCTTGACGAACATGGCGGGTCCACGATTTCCGCTTTCAAAATTCCGCACCCGCGCATAGATTTCCTGTCTGTATTTCGGGTTTTGAATGGGAAGCACGAACTGGGAGAAAAAATAGATCAAACGGTCTTGAAGATATGAGGCGACCGCCACATCCACCATCAGCAGGAAGGCGTTCACCAAAAAAGAATATGGGTAGTACGTATTCTGCACCCCGGCAACAAGCAAGACGATCACCCAAGCCGCGTTGGTGGAAATGATCACCCCGGTGGGAGTTTGAAGAAATGCGCCAATGCCGCTGAATATACTTCTCATAATTTTGTCCTGATTCTAAAGCAAAAACAGGCAATTAGGTAAACGAATTCTGGTTAAAATGGAAAGATGAAGATCAAACTTGAATTTCATTGCCACACCCATGCCTCCAAGGATAGTCTGACTCGCCCTGCCGACCTGGTTTCTGCAGCCCGGCGCAAGGGAATCGACCGGGTGGTTGTTACAGACCATAACTCCATAGCGGGCGCACTTGAAGCGCAGACGATCGATCCTGAGCTGATCATCGTTGGCGAAGAGATCATGACCGATCGCGGCGAGATCCTTGCTGCGTTCGTGCAAGAAGAAATTCCACAAGGGCTGCATCCCCGTGAAGTCATCAAACAACTTAAGGAACAGGGAGCATTTATCAGCGTTTCCCATCCATTTGATGAACTACGTCAGGGCGGGTGGAGGGAAAATGATCTGCTGGATATTTTGCCTGAAGTGGATGCGATCGAAGTGTATAACTCACGCTGCATGTTTCCGCGCTTCAACCGACGGGCGGGCCTGTTTGCCCAAAAGCATAACATCCCCGGGACAGTTGGCTCAGATGCCCATGCCGCATTTGAGTTGGGCAGGTCCATTTTATTGCTGGACCCATTCTCAGGTCCAGATGGGATGCGGAGGGTGATTCGAGGCGCAAAACCCCTTGTCCGATGGTCGCCGTGGTGGGTTCATCTGGTGTCTCGGTACGCATCCGCGAGAAAACGAAGAAATCTTGACACCTAAAAATAGCCGTGATAATCTTGCGCTCACGTACCCGGTCCGCCTTTGAAAGCGTAAAGGTGACCGGGCAAATTTTTTTGTAGCAGGAGTAGTAAAAGATGTCTGAGCGTTTTGTTGGAACCGTCAAATGGTTCAATGCGACCAAGGGCTATGGCTTTATTGGACGCGATAGTGGCGAAGATGTGTTTGTTCATTTTTCCGCCATTCAGAGCGATGGCTATCGCAAACTCGAGGCCGAACAGAAGGTGGAGTTTTCCATCGAAAACGGACCCAAAGGTTTGCAGGCTGCAAATGTAGTCCCGCTCTCGTAAGACTGGCCAGCTAGATAGCCATAAGTTTTGCGACCAAACAGAGTTGTCGAAAGACAGCTCTGTTTTTTTTGTAAGCCTCCTGTAAGGATTTATTTGGGCATTTTGCATTTTCATAAGGGAGTTTTAAGGCTTAGAATAAATTTGCCGTAACTTTTCGGCAGGTTCTTCGACCACATTACTGAGGATATTCCATGTCATTTCTAAATATATTCAAGACAGATGCCACCCGCCACACCACCATGTATTCAGGGCATGTTGTGCCGGATGCTGTGCGGTGCGTGCAGTGCGGTATTTGTTCCTACAATTGTCCGATCGGAATCGATGTCCGCGCACATGTGTGGCGTGAACAGCCGGTAAAACATAGCGAATGCCTGACCTGCGGTGAGTGCGTGGCGCGTTGTCCACGCGGAGTTTTGCGTTTCGTTCAAACCGACCTGTTCGAGCGGAGGGACGAATGAGGTATGTGATCATTGGGGCAGGGGTTGCAGGGTATTCGGCGCTGCAGGCGATCCGCTCGGTGGATAAGACCGGCGAGATCGTCATGATCAGCGATGACCCGAACGGTTATTACTCCCGCCCGGGGCTGGCTTATTACTTAACCGGCGAGTTGGATGACAAGGCCTTGTACCCCAACAAGCAGGAAGACTACAAGAAATTAAATTTCAAATACATTCGCGGACGTGTGACCAAGATCATGCGTGAAGACCGCACCCTAGAGTTGGACGGGAAGACCCTGCTCACCTACAGCAAGTTGTTAGTGGCTGTTGGCGCGCGCGCAACTCCATTGGATGTGCCCGGCTCAAAACTTGAAGGAGTGGTGAAACTGGATCATCTTGCAGATGCCAAGAACATCGTCAAACTGGCGCGTGGAGGAAGGTCTGCTGTGGTGGTGGGAGGCGGGATCACTGCGCTCGAACTGACCGAGGGCCTGATCGCTCGCGGCATGAAAGTTCACTACCTTTTGAGAGGCGACCACTACTGGAGCAATGTGCTCGAAAAAGGTGAGTCAGAAGTGGTGGAACACCGCTTGCAGGAAGAAGGCGTGCAGCTGCATCGGCAGGCTGAGATCAAAGAGATCGTTGGAAAGCGGAATCAAGTTTCGGAAGTCCGCCTTCAAGATGGGCGAGTGATCAAGTGTGATCTGGTCGCGTACGCGATCGGAATCCGTCCGTGCATGGAGCTTGTAAAAGATATTGGTCTCAAGTTGGATCGTGGAATCCTGGCTGATGAGCACCTGCAAACCAGCGACCCCGATATTTATGCGGCAGGTGATGTGGCTCAAGTTTTTGATCCGCTGACCGGTCGGGCAGTATTGGACAGCCTGTGGAATCCCGCGCGCGAGCAGGGAAAAGTTGCCGGGTTGAACATGGCTGGTCGAAAAACAGCGTATTTGAAATCGCCGCCCTTTAATGTCACTCGTTTAGCCGGGCTGACCACGACCATTATCGGCACGGTTGGGCGCGGGTACGACCTCGATCTTTTTGGAATTGCACGCGGCGATAGCGAGACCTGGCGAGACATGCCAGATGCCATTGTTGCTCAGAACGGTTTTGATGTTAATCACATGCGTCTTCTGCTCGGTGAGAAGACCTTGTTGGGTGCGGTTATCATGGGCGATCAGAAACTTTCCTGGCCGCTGCAAAAGATGATCGTCGGCGCGGCAGATATTTCTCCCATTCGAGAGCAGCTCATGAAGCCAAACGCTCCCGTGGCAGACCTGATCGCCGATTTTTGGGTAAATTGGAGACAGAACGCAGATTTGTAATAACACGACTTTGGGTGTTAATTTTCCAAAGTAAAAATTATTTGGAACGGGAGAGGGCATCATGCTTCGTAGCAATCGAGAACTCTGGTGGGCTTTTTTTGTAGGGGTGATGATCACGATCGTGTACGGCGGGGTGTATTTAATGACGCGGGAGATTCCCGCTGCCAGTGAATTGTTCGGGCATTCGATCGGCATCCTTGGTTTTATTTTGATGCTTCTGACCGAGGTCTTGTACAGTTTGCGAAAGCGGATAAGAAATGCCAGTTGGGGAAGAATGTCCACCTGGCTTCAGTTCCATATTTTTACCGGGTTGGTTGGTCCGTACATGGTCCTTCTTCACACTTCCTGGAAGTTTAATGGGCTTGCCGGGATAACCACCTTGTTTACGATCGTGATCGTGATCAGCGGCTTTGTGGGTCGCTATATTTTTACCCGCATTCCGCGCACCATGGATGGGTTGGAGATCGAAGGTGCGCTTCCAGAAGCTGCTCTCAGGCAGGCGCGTCAACTTATGGCGGTGTGGCACACGGTGCATATTCCTATTGGTATGGCTTTATTCGTTTCAGCCTTTGTTCACATTGGCGGAGCGCTTTATTACGCCACCTTACTCAAATAGGATGTCACCATGTACAACAAAAGATTAGGATGTCTTACGGGCACTGGCATTGTAGCCACGCTCATTACTTTGGTTTCCATAATCGGGTTCGCGCTGTTTAGTGGAAATCAGATGTTTTCTGCCGGGGCGCTCAACGCGCAAGAAGGGGATACGTACGGCGGCTTTACCTCACATGCTCAGATCAAGGATTGTTCGGCCTGTCACGCTCCGCTTTTGGGAGCAGAGACCATGGCTGATCGCTGCGCAAGCTGTCACACGGATATCGCATCGCAAATGAAGGATGTGGCGAAGCTGCATGGCATGATCACCAAGAACAACCCAGAACTGTCCTGCCGTGAATGTCACCCTGAACATCGCGGCTCAACCGCCTCTCTGACCGACATGCGCAATCACACCTTCCCTCATGAAGCGCTGGGATATTCATTGAAAGGGCATCAGGTAACGGTTAAGAATGAACCGTTCACTTGTAGTGATTGCCATCCCAATGAAGTGTCGTCTTTTTCCAGAGATACCTGCGATGCATGCCATCGTGACATGGATGTCGCCTTTACTCAGGAGCATGTCCTTTCATTTGGAGAAGACTGCATGGGCTGCCATGACGGTGTTGATACGTATGGCTCCGATTTTGCCCACACCAGTTACAAATTAATTGGTAAGCACGCCGATGCGGCCTGCACCAAATGTCATCTTGATGCCCACACCGTGGCTGCTTTGAAATCCGCTCCGCAAGATTGCTTCTCGTGTCATGAACCAGATGATGAGCATGATGGCAAGTTTGGAAATGATTGTTCATCGTGCCATTCACCTGAAGGCTGGACGCCCGCAGACTTTAATCATGATCTCGCTGATTTCAAATTGGAAGGCGAACACCGTGAAGCGAGCTGCGAAGACTGCCATAAGAACGATGTGTACGCTGGCACGCCCAAGGATTGCTACTCATGCCATGGGGAAGATGATGATCATAACGGTAAGTTTGGCACCGATTGTTCTGTTTGCCATACGCCCAATGATTGGGAAGATGCAACTTTTGAACATGAGCGGACCAGATTCCCGTTGACCGGCAAGCACACGGACGTATCCTGCGAAGATTGCCATAAGAACGGCGAGTTCAAGGGATTGGACATAGCCTGCATTTCCTGCCATGTGGAACCGGAGAAGCACTTCGGTCAATTTGGCACGGACTGCGCGGCCTGTCACAGCACAGACGCGTGGACGCCCGCCAAATTCAATGGCGAGCACACCTTCCCGCTCGATCATGGCGAAGAGGGACTGGTCTCCTGCGCGACATGCCATCCTGTCACTTACACGGCATACACCTGTTACGGCTGTCATGAACATAACGAATCGAATGTTCGCTCTGAACATCTTGAAGAAGGCATCAGCGATTTCCAGAATTGCATGGAGTGCCATGCCGATGGACGCGAGCACGATGATTGACCGGAAACTTCAAACATTTCCGGCTTGTGAGGAAGTATGAATAAGGGATACGGTTGTCTTTCAGGGACTGCAATGCTTTCCGCTTTCATCACCATCCTGGTGATCGTGGCCTCTGTCATCTTTTACGGAGGGACGATCTTCAGCGCGGGCGCATTAAATTCGGTCTCTGGTTCAGAGGCGTTGGGCGGGGTTGCATCGCATCACGATATTGGCGGGGAATGTAAGGCCTGCCATACTGCGCCCTGGGAATCGGACTCGATGTCTGACCATTGTTTGGTTTGCCATACCAAGGTCAACACAGAACTGCTGACGAGTGACGGGCTACATGGCAGGATTTTGGAAGTCAAAAATTCAGCTCAGGTCTTTCGATTCCCCTTTAAGACCAGCGCGAGCTTGCTAAGTTTGCAGGCATCCTCATCTCCGTTGAAATGCATCGAGTGCCACCCCGAGCACCGTGGAGAGTCCGCTCCTCTGGTGGATATGACCCATGTGGACTTTCCGCATGAAGGTTTGGAATTCTCGCTCAAAGCCCATCAGGAAAAATCGGATGGTGAAGCATTTGCCTGTGCTGATTGCCACGCGGGCGAATATGATGTGTTTAACACGACCAAATGCGTAGACTGTCATTACATAATGGAGCCTCAAGAAACTCAAGTCCACGCGCTTGAGTTTGGAACGGACTGTCTCGACTGTCATGATGGGATCGATACATTCGCGTCGAACTTCGACCATAACCTGTTCCCGTTCCAATTGACCGGGTTACACGCTCAAGCCGGCTGCAGCGATTGTCACTTGGGCGCGCGCAGTCTGGCTGGGTTGAAATCCACGCCGCAAGATTGTTTCTCCTGCCATCAAAAAGATGATCATCATGCCGGTCAGCTGGGGATCGATTGTGCTGCGTGTCATTCACCTGAAGGCTGGGATCAGGTCAAAGTGGACCACTCACGCTTCGCGTTCGCATTGACCGGAGCGCATGCCGCGGCGGCTTGCGAGTCTTGCCATCAAAATAGTGTCTTCAAAGGTACACCCCAGGCATGCAATTCATGCCATCAAAAGGATGAACCGCATGAAGGGCGCTTTGGTGAAGATTGCGCCTCCTGCCATTCCACCGATGCTTGGAAACCTGCCAAGTTCGACCACAACCTGGCTGACTTCAAGTTGGATGGGGCTCACGTTAATGCAGCTTGCGAGTCATGTCACACGACGGGAGCCTATCGTGGCACGCCCAAGGATTGTTTCTCGTGTCACAGTGGAGACGATAAACACCTTGGACAATTTGGCAAAGAGTGCAGTGCCTGCCATAACACCTCCACATGGGAAGGGGCGGTCTTCGATCACAATACAGCGGCATTCAGGTTGACCGGCGCTCATGTTAATGCGCCTTGCACAAGCTGCCATGTCAACGGTGTCTTCAAAGGAACACCTCAAAACTGCTACGCTTGCCACTCGGGTGACGATCAACACAACGGTCAATACGGAACGAGTTGCGATGGCTGCCATTCAACAGATTCCTGGAAGGGAGCCACGTTCAATCATAGTTTGAGCAGATTCCCCTTAACAGGACGTCATGCCAACCTGGCTTGTGAGCGCTGTCACGCCGGCGGAAAGTTTGCGGGCACTCCCTCAGCTTGCGCCTCCTGCCATGCCGACCCGGCTTACCATGCAGGAATATTTGGGTCTAATTGTGCCTCGTGTCATAACACCAGTAACTGGTCTGCTTCCTATAATGGGTCGCATCCGGGCATTGCAGATGAAGGCGGCTTTGGTGTGAACCATGGGCATACAACCTGCCGCACCTGTCACGTGTCCACATTGCATAGCGCAACTTGTACGGCTTGTCATGATGGAAACGGCGGCGAGGACGATGGCGGAGGTGATGGTGGCGGGGATGACGATTAGAAGGTAGTCAATAAAAAAGGAAGCCCAGAAATGGGCTTCCTTTTTTATTGCGTCTCAATCAGTTACTTTTTTTTCTGAGACTCCGGGATGTATTCTCGAGGCTCGAGCATTCCCCATCGACTGGCTCCAAGGTAAAGAATGTCCAGCACGAGGTCTTCGTATTTGATCCCTTCGGCTGCAGCTTGCAGGCAAAGGTCACTATAGTTGGGTGTCAAACCGGGCAGCGTATTGATCTCCATCACGCGCGGATTTCCTTCTTCATCCAGGCGAATGTCTGTTCGCGAAACATCCAACGTATTGATCAGTTGATGGGCGCGTAATGCCAGGTACTTTAATTTTTTCTCGAGCTCTGGTTCGATCTCAGCTGGGCAGAAATATCCCGGCGATCCATCTGCGCCGACATCTTTGGATTTTGCTTCGAGACCGTACACCCAGGGAGTCACTGACCGGCTGCTGTCCAACTCGAGAACAGGGAAGCGATGGAAGCCGTCTTTTTCATACCATTCGGGGTGTCGTGAATATAGCTTTGAGTCTGCGCGGCCGAGGATGCCGACCGTAAACTCGCGCCCAGGCAGAAAGGTTTCCACAAGCGCTGGCTGCTGATAGGTGTTGATGATATACATGGCGCGTTCGCGAAGCTCTTTTTCGTTATTGACGATGGCTTTTAGATCCACGCCCATGCCGGTACCTTCGCGTGCAGGTTTTACAAACAGCGGAAAGTTCAATTCGGCGCGCAGTGCTTCGTCGCCGGTGATGAATTCCTGAAAAGGTGCAACCGGCAGGCGTCTGTCGCGCCAGATGCGTTTGGTTAGGGTTTTGTCGAGGGAAATGCCGTTTGCCAGTACGCGTGAACCTGTGTAGGGGATGGCAAGCATCTCCAACAAGGCGGGAACCTGCGCTTCACGGGCGTCGCCGCCGAGCCCTTCGGCAATGTTGAAGCAGATGTCGGGCTGTTCTTCGCGCAGCGCGTAGGGAAGGTCTCTGTCAGCCTGGATAAATACCGTTTGGTGACCATCCGTTTCGAGCGCAGCCCGAAGCGAATCTATGGTTTCGATGTGGTCGAAATCGGCAAAAGCGTCTGGTGGAACGCCCTCCGGCTTGGGTTGTGCTTCATCTTTGATATTTGCGAGGATCGCGATCTTCCAGAAGCGTTTCATGCGTCGACTGGGAGGCTTTTCTTCTTCGTATGCAGTATTTTCCGGCATTTTGTCTCCTTGTCAAAAATTAACGGCGATTAGTATAGTATATGTTGTGTAGATAACAAGGGTATGTAACATTTCTTAAGGTAAAAGATGTTTATAACTGGACAATCATACGCCTTTCAGGTATCATTGGCACGCTTGTGCCCCTACTCACGAAGCCAAAAAGTTGGTGTGTTCAAGCGGTAAGGATCAAACATATACCCGGATAAAGCCCTTATCCGGGTTCTTGTACCTAAATAGATTTCTGGTGGAGGCTACCTAAATGTCAGACTTGATCAAGCAGATCACTGGTGATTTGCAGAAACAAATTGAAGGCTTTAAACCCGAACTCAATATCAGCGATATTGGTGTTGTCATGGAGGCGGGCGATGGTATTGCCCGCGTGAAGGGTCTTGCGAATGTTCGTGCGCAGGAACTTGTTCAGTTCTCCAATGGCGTGATGGGAACTGCGTTCAACCTGGAAGAAGATAGCGTTGGTGTGATCGTCATGGGTTCTTATGAAGGCATCGTCGAAGGTATGACGGTGCGTGGTACGAACCGCATTGCATCCGTCCCTGTGGGTGATGCGATGATCGGACGTGTGGTCAATGCCTTGGGTGAGCCGATTGATGGCAAGGGACCCATCGCCACCACCGGCTTCCGTCCTATTGAACGTATTGCTCCGGGCGTGATCGCTCGTCAGGATGTGGACACCCCAATTCAGACGGGTATCAAATCCATTGATGCGATGATCCCTGTTGGCCGCGGTCAGCGCGAATTGATCATTGGCGACCGCCAAACCGGCAAAACTGCCATCGCGATCGATGCGATCATCAACCAGAAGGGCAAAGGCGTAACTTGTATCTATGTTGCGGTAGGACAGAAAAAGGCCGCAGTTGCACGCACCCTTGGTATTCTCGAAAAATTCGGCGCGATGGAACACACCATCATTGTGATGGCTTCCGCAGATGAATCTGCAGCTCTTCAATATATCGCTCCGTACTCCGGCACCGCCATTGGCGAAGAGTTCATGGAAACCGGACGAGATGCTTTGATCATCTACGACGATCTTTCCAAGCACGCTTGGGCGTATCGTCAGGTCTCATTGCTCCTCCGCCGCCCTCCTGGACGTGAAGCCTATCCGGGTGATGTGTTCTACCTGCATTCCCGCCTGCTTGAACGTTCCGCTCGCTTGGCGAACCAATATGTGATCACCAAGAAAGATTTTAGCGGAGAACTCGCCAGCGAAGCAGACGGCGTGGACAAGAAGGTCTACGGTGGTCCGCTCTCCAAGCATGATGCAACTGAAGCCGCCAAGGCAATGGGCGAAGACTACAAGATCGTAAAAGTAGCCGGCACAGGTGGTTCACTCACTGCGCTCCCGATCATTGAAACCTTGCTCGGCGACGTTTCAGCGTACATTCCCACAAACGTCATTTCAATTACAGATGGTCAGATCTACCTCGAAGGTAACCTCTTCAATGCGGGCATCCGCCCGGCGGTGAACGTGGGTATCTCGGTTTCCCGCGTGGGTGGCGATGCCCAGACCAAAGCGATGAAGCAGGTTGCGGGTCGTCTCCGCTTGGATATGGCTGCCTATCGTGAATTGGCTGCCTTCGCGTTGATGGCTTCTGACTTGGATAAATCCACAAAGGCTCAGTTGGAACGCGGTCAGCGTATGCAGGAAATTCTCAAGCAGCCGCAATACGAACCGGTTGACCTTGAAAATGAGGTCATCGTGCTCTTTGCAGGCACAAATGGATATGCCGATGCTGTTCCGTTGGATAAGATGTACCGCTGGCAGGTCGATCTTGTCCGCTACATGGCAACCTCGTATCCTGAAGTTGGCAGAGACATTGTCGCAAAGAAGATGATCACCGACGACAACCGCGCTGCGATGCTGAAAGCCCTTGACGCGTTCCGCGCGAGCTGGCAAGCCTAATAAAGTGACCAGTTCCCGGTCTCCGATGTCAAGTTGCTGACCGAGAAACTAATCACTAATTTTCTAATCAACAAATAACCAAGGAACTAATCTTATGGCTTCCGCTCGTGAAATGCGGCTTCGAATCAAAAGCGTAAAGAACATTTCACAAGTCACGCGCGCGTTGGAAACGGTAAGCGCCAGCAAGGTTCGCAAAGCGATCAATGCTGTGATGGCGACCCGTTCTTATGCGACCAAAGCATGGCAGGTGTTGCGACATGTCGCCGAACAACCGGGACGCGACAGCCTGCATCCGCTTTTGGCGCAGCGCAAGACGGTCAACAATGCACTTGTTGTCGTTATTACCGGCGACAGAGGTCTTGCCGGTGCGTATAACTCCAATGTGATCAGATTTGTGGCACAGCGTTTTGACAAGAACTCCGCTCCCGTTAAGTTTATTGCAGTAGGTCGCAAAGGACGCGATCTGCTGATGCGTCGCGGCAAGAAGGTGGTGGCAGATTTTAGCAACCTCCCTGCAGCGCCGAGTTTTATGGATGTCTCAGCGATCGGTCGTATGGCTGTCGAGGAATTCAATAGCGGTTCGGTGGATGAAGTCTATCTTGTTTATACAGACTTTATCAGCATGAGCCGCCAGGTGGCGACCGTGAAAAAACTCCTTCCGCTGGAACTTGAAGGCGAAGGGCTTGTAGAGGATTTTGAGCATAAAGCGTCTTCAGGACCTTCGGCTGCGTATGAGTACGAACCTGATATGCGCGTTATTCTTGATGAGATCATTCCACGCTTTACGGCATTACAGGTCTATCAGGCGGTTTTGGAATCGCAGGCGAGCGAACACGCCGCCCGCATGGTTGCCATGCGTAATGCAACCGATAACGCAAAGGAACTGATCGGAGCACTGCAACTGGCTTACAACAAGGTTCGCCAGCAGGGCATTACGAACGATATCTTAGACATTGTCGGCGGCGCTGAAGCGCTGTCCGCGAAATAACTGGAGGCAGATCATGGCAAACGCAAATGGCCGTGTAGTACAAATTCTTGGCGGTGTGGTGGATGTTGAATTCCCTGAGGGGAACATCCCCGAACTTTATGAAGCGATCTCTGTAGATCGTGATAATAAAGAGCCGCTCATCCTTGAAGTTCAGAAACATCTTGGTAATAACTGGGTGCGCACCGTTTCTATGGACACCACCGACGGTTTACAGCGCGGCGTGCCGGCTGTAGCAACCGGCTCACCGATCATGGTTCCTGTTGGACCTTCGACCCTCGGTCGTATCTTTAACGTGTTGGGACACGCGATCGATAAAAAGGGTGACGTAAAAGCCGCCACCATGTATCCCATTCATCGTGCCGCTCCCGCTTTCGAAGAACAATCCACCCGTGTGGAGATCTTTGAAACCGGTGTGAAGGTCATCGACTTGATCGCGCCTTTCACCAAGGGCGGTAAGACGGGTATCTTCGGTGGTGCAGGAACGGGCAAGACAGTGGTCATCATGGAGCTCATCCGCTCGGTTGCTGCTGAACACGAAGGCAACTCTGTGTTTGCCGGCGTGGGCGAACGTACCCGCGAAGGAACTGGTCTGTATCGCGAAATGATCGAGTACGGCGTTATGAAAGATACCGTCATGGTGTACGGTCAGATGAACGAGCCCTCCGGTGTGCGCTTGCGCGTTGCACTCTCCGCGCTTTCGATGGCGGAATACTTCCGCGATCAGGGCAAAGACGTGTTACTCTTCATTGACAACATCTTCCGCTTCTCCATGTCTGGCTCCGAAGTGTCTGCGTTGCTCGGACGTATGCCCTCCGCGGTGGGTTATCAGCCAACCCTCGCCACTGAAATGGGTGAGTTGCAGGAACGCATTACTTCCACACGCACCGGCTCGATCACATCCATGCAGGCTGTGTACGTGCCCGCGGATGACTACTCCGACCCCGCTCCTGTGGCGACCTTTACCCACCTGGATGCGACCATCGCGCTCGAACGTTCCATCGTGGAAAAGGGTATTTATCCCGCCGTGGATCCGCTTTCTTCGACCTCCCGTATTCTCGACCCGAACATCGTGGGCGAGGAGCATTACCGAACAGCGCGCGAAGTGCAGCGTATGTTGCAGCGCTATAAGGACTTGCAGGACATCATCGCCATTCTTGGTATCGATGAACTCTCTGAAGACGACAAATTGGTTGTTTCGCGTGCCCGCAAGATCGAACGCTTCTTCTCCCAGCCGTTCTTCGTCGCTGAACGTTTCACCGGTATTCCCGGACGCTACGTCACCATCAAAGATACTGTCCGCGGTTTCCGTGAGATCCTCGATGGCAAATGTGACGACCTGCCCGAACAGGCTTTCATGATGGCCGGTACCATCGAAGATGTCCGCGCGAACGCTGAGAAACTTTCAAAGGCTTAATCAACCGCCAATTTCCGGTCACTCCAAGTTGACCGGATTTGGCAGTTTGTAAGGATTTGTTATGACCATTCGTTGTGAAATCGTTTCTCAAGATCGCACTGTATTCACAGGTGATGTGGATATTGTTGTGCTTCCTGGCGCTGCCGGCGAGATGGGTATCCTGCCCAAGCACGCGCCAGTATTGACTACTCTGAAGTACGGCGTGGTCAAGATCCGCAAAGGTGGCAAGGAAGAGATTTTTACTGTCGCTGGCGGGGTCGCGGAAGTGCAGCCTGATATTGTTACCGTTCTTGCTGACGCTGCTGAAAATGTAGAGGAGATCGATACTGCTCGTGCGGAGGCAGCCCGCACCCGTGCTGAAGAAGCGCTTAAATCCGGCGTACCCGCTGATACTGATGCTTATCTTGCAATGGAAGCTGCCTTGCGCAAGTCCAACTTGCGCATCGACGCTGTCAATCGTTATCGCAAGAATAAGCGCTCTACCTACTCGGAACAATAAAACCTCGTGGCTCTGTTCTCCAAAGACCTGGGCATTGACCTGGGTACGATGTACACCCGCCTCGCCGACAGCTCTCAAGTGTTGTTGGAAGAGCCGACGATTGTTGCCATTGATGTGGATGATCAAAAGATGGTGGCAGCCGGGCTTGAGGCGCGTGATATGTTCGGCAAAGTTCCGGATAGCATCGAAGTGGCACGTCCGTTGCGAAACGGCGTCATTGCCGATTATGAAATCACCGAAACCTTGCTGCAATACTTGTTGCAGCGCGTTAGTGGTTCTATGAGAATTTTCCGCCCTCGCGTGATGATCTCCGTTCCTTACGGAGTGACCAGCGTGGAACGCCGAGCGGTCTATGAGGCGGTGATGGAGGCGGGGAGCCGCGAAGCGTTCCTCATCCAGCAGCCTTTGGCGGCAGCCATCGGAATCGATTTGCCGATCAATTCCCCATCAGGCAATATGATCATCAGCCTTGGCGGAGGATGTACCGAAGCTGCTGTGATGGCCATGTATGGAATCGTAGCTGCGGACACTCTGCGAGCCGGCGGCATGGACTTGGACGAAGCGATCGTGAATTATGTTCGCCGCAAGTATGGTGTGGTGATCGGTCAGGGAACTGCTGAACAATTGAAGATTCGCATTGGCGCGGCTGTGCCGCAGGATATTGAAAACAGCATGGAAGTACAAGGGCAGGATCAGGTAACCGGCTTGCCGCGACCTGTCACCTTGACCACTGGCGAGATCGTGGAAGCGTTACAAGACCCGCTCAAGCAGATCGTAGAGACCGGACGCAAGGTGCTTGAAAAGACTCCTCCCGAACTTGTCTCAGATATTATCGATCGTGGCGTGGCATTGTGTGGCGGCGGAGCGCTCTTGCGCGGGGTGGATAAGTTGTTGACAAAATCCTTGGGCATTCCCGCGTATCTCGTTGATAACCCCTTGACTTGTGTTGTGCAAGGCGCGGTAAAAGGCTTCAGTATGTTGCCGGTCATTCGCAGAAATTTGCCTCAGGTGTAGTCTTAAAAAGAGAAGCGGCTTCCACCTCTGGAAGCCGCTTTTTTTTGTTAATTACGAATTGGAAGGACTAGGATTTTTTGCCGATCAAACCTAGGATGATCAGGACGATACTAACCCCACCAACTGTCCCTGAGGCTGAGCCGACCGTCTTCATTAATTCCACTGGGTCATTTGATGTAGGGGCAATTGTCATCATGAAGAAAAAGAATCCCATAGCCAGGATGAGCAGCAGCCCACCAAAAATTACCATTCTCCAATTGATACGTCGCATATTATCTCCTTAGTGTAGTAATAAAAAGTGTAAAAAACATTTTAATCGATATATTTGCATTAATTTACCCAGGAAATATTGACTGTAGTTATAATTGAATAAAATCAATTTACTGCCGAGTCAGCGAAAAAGGGTGGGTCAAAAGAGGATATTTTGGCTTGTTACTTGAAATAAGTACCCGCCAGCCACAGATGTGCCCTGAAGTCAAAATATTGAAAAAAAAGCCCAACTTTACCAGTAATTTGATCGATTATTTGTTTTTTTCCTCAAGAGGCGTGTAGCCTTCCGACTTTGGTCGGGTACCTTTATCCGACTTTTGGTGTTATTCTAGAAATACTATGGGATTTAGCTTATTCAACAAAACCAACTCGCGTTGGACTCTGGCAAGAGACTTCAGGCTGATCAGCCTGTTTGTTGTGATTCTAGGTACTCTTGTGATTGGTTCCTGGACAGGTTCCCAGATCAAGACCAGTATCATTAATGAGACGGCAAGTGCAACGGCCTTGTATCTGGATAGTTTTGTGGTGCCTCATCTTCAAGAGCTTGAGCATTCACCTCAACTATCTACCGAACATTCCACCGCTTTGCAGAAATTATTGTCAGAGACCATTCTTGGGCGGCATGTGGTTGCCGTGAAGGTATGGGACAAGAACGGGCAGATCGTTTACAGCAATATCCCGGACCTGATCGGGCGTGTTTTTCTGGAAGCTGAAGAGTTGGAGCCTGCCTGGCAGGGAGATGTTGTTGCCCAGATCAGCAACCTGGAGGACGAAGAGAATTTTAATGAACGCCAGTCTTACTCAAGATTATTGGAGATCTACCTGCCTGTGCGATTGAGCGGGACGCACCAGATTATCGCGGTGGCTGAGTTTTACCAGGATGTGGAGGCGCTCGAACAAGAGATCGTTACAGCCCAAAGACAAAGTTGGACGGCGGTCATACTCACCATGGGCGTTATTTATCTTCTTCTGGTGGGGTTTGTGCAGCGGGCCAGTAATCGGATCAAGCGCCAGGAGATCGCGCTTCAAAATCAGGTTGCGCAGCTGAAAGAGGTTCTGTCATTTAATGAGGAACTCGATCAACGTGTACGCCGGGCCTCGGCGAACGCAACCACATTAAATGAGCGTCTTCTTCGGCGTGTCAGTGCTGAGCTTCACGCAAGCCCAATTCATGATCTCGAAAATTCTTTGCAGAGACTTGATCAAGCCTTGCAGTCTGAAGACGCCTGCAAGGCGGTCCGCGATGAAGACCTGCCGATTATCAAAAATGCGATCTATACCGCCCTTGAAGAGGTTCGTGCGATTGCGGGCGGATTGGGGCTTCCGCAGTTGGATTATCTGTCGATGATGGAGATCGTGTCCCGCGCAGTTCAATCCCACATACAAAGAACGGGAACTGACGTTGTGTTGGAAACAGCGAACGTTCCAGAGCGCGTCAGCTTGCCGATCAAGATCACGGTCTACCGACTGATTCAAGAGGCGTTGAATAATGCCCATCACCATGCGGGGGGAGTGGGACAGCGGGTGGTGGTGACTTGTTACAAAAACCAGATGAAGGTCGAAGTTTCAGACAAGGGACCGGGATTTGATTATTTCAAATCGGCTCAATCATCTGAGCGCCTTGGGCTGGCTGGTATGCGCGAACGAGTCGAAAGCCTTGGCGGGCAAATTTCCATTCAAAGCGAGATCGGGATGGGCACAACTGTCACTGCCTATTTTACAATTTCAAATTCCGAGGAGCGATCTGATGACTGATATCAAATGGATCGCCACTGCCAATCTGCAGACAACCCATGTCGTGGAGGTTGCCTTCTTATGATGCGGGTTGCCAATTTTGCCGCCCGTTGGACTTTATTGTTCCGACGGATGAAAAGTTCTAAGACTTTGGTCTTTCTTGTTCGCAGTCTGCAGTTTGCAAAAAGCTGGGGACTGGTAAAGCGATTTACTTTTTCCGGTTTTGTCGTCATGGTGTTGGGTATGGCGGGAATTGGCTGGTGGGTGGGCGAGCAGATCAAGATCGGCGTGATCCAGGAATCCGCTGCGGCGACCGCGCTTTACATGGATAGCTTCATCGCTCCTCATGTTCAGGAATTATCCAGCGCAGGCAGCATTTCGGCTGAACATATTGAAGACCTGGATGAATTATTTAATGAAAGCGATCTTGGAGCCCGAACCGTTTCTGTAAAAGTTTGGAACGACTCGGGGCAGATCGCATACAGCAATATCCCCTCACTGATCGGGCGTTCTTTTCCGATAACCGAAGACTTGGAAGAATCCTGGCATGGAGAGGTGACGGGCGAGGTCAGTAAACTGGAGGAGGAAGAGAATATTGCGGAACGGGATGCTTCGTACTCCAAATTGTTGGAAATTTACAGCCCTGTGCGCCTCAATGATAGTGATCAGATCATAGCCGTTGCTGAGTTCTATCAGAAATTAGATACGCTAGAGGAAGAGATCGTGGTGGCTCAACGAAAAGCCTGGCTTGTTATTAGTTCCACTATGACAGCCATGTACCTTCTTCTGGTGGGATTTGTTCAACTGGCGAATAAGCGGATCTCTCAACAAGAGTTGGAGTTGAAATCACAGGTTTCGCAATTACTCCGCCACTTGTCTCATAATAAAGAGTTGTCCATGCGCGTGCGTGTGGCTGCTGCCAACACCACCTCGCTGAATGAAAGTTTTCTGCGCCGCACCAGCGCCGAGATCCATGATGGACCGGTTCAAGAGATCAGCCTTGCGTTGTTGCGTCTGGATAATGCGATCGATCAAAACGAATCAGCTAGCCAGGCGCAGGATATTAATCTGTGCGGTGAAAATCTTATGGTGGTGCAGAAGTCCCTGCAGTCTGCCTTGGAGAATATGCGGACGATCGCTTCACGCTTTGGACTTCCACAGCTGGATGGAATGTCCCTTTCTGATGTCATATATCGGGTCGTGCGAACCCATGAACAACGAACGGCAACCAAGGTAAAATTGATCCTAAGTAACCTGCCCGATAATGTGAATTTACCGATCAAGATCACTGTTTACCGTTTCATTCAAGAGGCATTGAATAACGCGAGTTTGCATGCCAGTGGAAAGGGACAGGAGGTTAGGGTGATGGGGAACTTCAATCAGGTTAAAATCGAAGTATCCGATCAGGGACCGGGGTTCGATATCCACATACCCATCGAGATGGAAGGTCAATTGGGATTGCCGGTCATGCGCGAAAGGGTGGAGAGTTTGGGTGGGCAATTCTTCATTGAAAGCGCGGCCGGTAAAGGTACAAAATTGACAGCCCGCCTGTCACTGCAAAATATTGGAGAGAACATACATGGATAAGATTCGACTTGTCATAGTAGATGACCATCCCATATTCCGCGAAGGTGTGGCTTCCATTCTTGGGTCGGAACCGGATATTGAGATCCTGGGGCAGGGCGTAAATGCTGATGATGCTGTTCGCCTCACCCGCGATCTTTTGCCCGATGTGATCCTGATGGATGTGAACATGCCCGGCGATGGACTAAAGGCTGTGGAGGTCATTTCGGCTTCTTACCCGGTGGTGAAGATCATCCTTCTGACCGGGGTCGCTGATGAAGACATTGTGATGTCTGCGCTGAAATCCGGCGCGCAGGCATACGTGCTTAAGGGAGTGGCTGCACGCGAACTAAAGGGGATCTTGCACACGGTCTATAACGGAGAGGGATATGTCAGCCCTTCTCTCGCAGCGAATCTGCTTTCAGAGATCACCTCTCCGCACAGGCAGCCGCAGCCCGCCCGGGATGGCTTTGACGATCTCACGGATCGCGAGCGCCAGATATTGGAGTTGATCGCCGTGGGCACAAGCAATAAAGAGATCGGACAAAAATTATTCCTGACCGAAAAGACGGTCAAGCATTATGTAACGAACATTCTTCAGAAATTGCATGTTCGAAATCGAGTTCAAGCCGCTTTGATCGCTCAGGAAAAGACCCGACCTCGGCCCGGGGCGTGATTTGTTTTAATAAACTCAAAACAAAAGGTCACCAGAGATTTTCACTCTGGTGACCTTTTTATCTACTGATCGTAAATCCGGCTGCCGAGATGACGATCTTAAGGTTCATTCAGTTCGAGATGGATTACTCTGACGGGACTTCATCCATTGAAATGAAAGGCTTTCGATCTGGTCCGATGTACGACTCGGGTTCTTTATCGAATACATGCTTGCAGCCCGGGGCGCAAAAATAAAAAGTTTCACCGTTATATTCACTGACATACTTCGCTGTACTTTCTTCCACATCCATGCCGCAAATCGGGTCAATTGCCATGATAATCCTCCTATGGGTTGGTATGGTTT
>Ga0268298_10001802_pt1 | contig 24309 bp, 11 predicted proteins | sample WWTPWeurt_MetaG_FD_194462 | JGI IMG/M metagenome (GOLD analysis project Ga0268298, IMG submission 194462) | Activated sludge microbial communities from WWTP in Nijmegen, Gelderland, Netherland - WWTP Weurt | ecosystem: Engineered > WWTP > Aerobic digester > Activated sludge | place...
CGAGGGATAGTCGTCCTCGCGCTCGCTGGAGAAGCTGTGGAACATGGGGCAGCCGTTCTGGGGGAGAGTGGCTGTCTTCGTCGCCACGACGGCCCCTGTCTTCGCCTCGCGCACGGTGAGCTCGAAGGTGGCCTCGTGCATGTCGAGGAAGTGCGAGGGCTTGGAGGAGTCGAACTCGCAAGCGTCCTTCTTGGTCGCGGCCGTGCGGTTGACGCAGGCGACGAGCTCGGTCTGCTCGGGCTTCTCGGGCTTGAAGCGCTTGAGCGGCGCGACGTCGTCATCCCGGTACTCGCTCGTGCCCGCCTTGAGGAAGATGGCCATGGCGTGGGCAGAAGGATCCGTCTTTGAATACGCCTTCGCGCCGGGCGCGGGCTTGCCGTCGCAGACTGCTCGGATGTCGTCGTCGGTGAGCGCCGCCGGGGCAGCGGGTGGTGGTGGGGTGTTCCCGGGGTGGTCGTCCGCGGAGGGCTGCTTCTTGTTGCCACAGGCCGTGACGAGGAGAGGGAGCGCGAGGAGGAGCACTGTGGTTCGCCCGATCCGGGGCGGGCGGCTGGAAGGGACCATGCGAGCCTCCTACCCCAGCCGCGAGGAGACGGGGAGTTGTCGTCGGGGGTGGGCCTGACGATTTGTGTTTTCAGGAGGCGGCGAACGGAGGCGGCTCTTGCAGGTTTTCGCGAACAACGCGACTCTTCTCCCCCCGCGCGAAGGGGCCAACGCCGGCGCCTCGCGGGACCCAAGCCATGCAGCCCGATGCGAAGCGACGTGTGCCGCTCCGGCTCGAAACGCTGAGCGCAGCGCTCGAGCAGAAGCTCCAGAACGAGGCCGAGATCCTGGACGTGCTCGTGGGCGCGGCGCAGCGAGGTCAAGATCCGCCGGAGCTGTGGGCCAAGCTCGACGCGGCCGCCGTGCGCGATGATCGGCTCGCGGAGCTGGCGTTCGCCTACGAGCGGCTGTCGCGCGACAAGAAGCTCGCGAAGCTGCCCCCCGCGACGCAAGCGGACATTTTGTCGAGGATCGGGGCCTTCTTCGCGGACGCGTTCGGGGATCCAGACGGCGCGGAGGTGTACCTGCAGCAGGCGATCGGGCTCTCGCCCGCGCACGCGACGGCCTTCGGGAAGCTGGAGGCGCTGCTGATCCGGAAGCAAGAAGGGCTTCGTTTGTCGGATCTTTATGCGGCGGCGGCCCCCCACAAATCCGAGCGGCGCGACCAGGTGGCGATGCTCCGGAGGGCCCTGGAGCTCTGCGAGGGGTTCGGCGGATCGGAGGAGGAAGACAGGAGGATCCGGCTCTTTTTGCAGATCCTGAAGCTGGATCCGACCGACGCGAAGGTGCGAAAGGATCTGGAGGACGCGTACCTGCGCGCAGGGAAGGTCGCCGATCTGGCGAAGATGCTGGAGCAGGCGCTGCACACGGAGATGTCCGTCAGCGACGCGCGATCGACGCGAGAGCGGCTGATCGAGATCTACGTGGAGCGGCTGCGGGAGCCGGAGAAGTCGATCGCGCACGTGGAGGAGGTGCTGAAGGCGCACCCGGACAGCGCGCAAGGTCGGAAGGCCGCGGAGGCGCTGCTCACGCACAAGGTGCTGGCCCCGCGCGCGGCGTCGGCGATGGGCGCGGCGCACGAGCGGCTCGGGCGGTACACGGAGGCGGCGAAGTGCCTCGCGGTGGAGGTGGATCACTTCCGCGGCGCGAGGAGGGTGGAGGCGCAAAAGAAGCTCGCGGGGCTGCGTTTTCAGAAGCTCGGGGACCTGCCGGGCGCGCTCGCGCTCTACGAGCAGGTGGTGGTGCTCGATCCGTCGGACGATGAGGTGCGGGATCGGTACAGGGCGCTGTGCGCCGCGCTGGACAAGTCGCTCGACGCGACGCGGGTGCTCACGCGGGCGCTCGCGGGCGCGAAGGACGGGGCGCTGCGGGCGAAGATCGGCGTGGAGATCGGGGAGATCTTCGTCGAGATCGGGGACGCGAAGAAGGCGAAGGTGGCCTTCCAGCAGGTGCTCGACGCGGGCGGCGGCGAGGCCGAGGTGCTGCGCGCGACGCGGGCGATCGCGGCGATCGCGATGGAAGCGCACGACACGAAGGCGCTCGCGGGGGCGCTGCGGAGGATCGTGGAGCTGTCCCCCGACGCGGACGAGCGAGGGCGAACAGCGGCGGATCTCGGGAGGCTGTGCGAGGAGCAGCACGATCCGGCGGGGGCGATCGACGCGTGGCGCAAGGTGCTCGGATCGGCGCACGAGGGGGAGGCGCTCGAGGCGCTCGCGCGGCTCTACGAGGCGACAGGCGCGAAGCGGGATCTGGCGCAGATCCTGGAGCGCCGCGCGGAGACGGGGGCCACGGGCGAGGCGCGCAAGGAGGCGCTGCTCAAGGTGGCCGATCTGCGGGCCGCGATGAACGATCGGGCGGGGGCGATCGACGCGCTGCGGAGGGCGATCGGGACGTACGGGGCGAGCCGCGCATTGACGCAGAAGCTGGTGCCGCTGCTGGAGCAAGAGCGGCGGTGGGAGGATCTTGCGGCGGCGCTCGAGGCGGATTTGCAAGGGGCCCCGGACGAGGAGAAGGCGGGCATCTCGGCGCGCCTCGGGCAGCTCCGTCTGGCGAGGCTCGGCGATGTGGGCGGGGCGATCCGTGCGTTCGGCGCGGCGCTCGCGGCGGATCGATTCGATAAGAACGCGCGGCTGTCGCTGGAGAAGATCCTCGGGGGGCCGACGGTGGAGCCGGGGGCGAAGGCCGTCGGCGGCGCGGGCGGGCTCGCGGGGGCGACGATCGAGAACAAGCTGGCCGCGACGCAGCTCCTCGAAGGTGTGTATCGGGCGGAGGGCGCGGCGGCCGCGCTCGTGCGGGTGCTCGACGCGAAGGCAGGGCTGCTCGCGACGCCGGAGGAGAGGCTCGGGGCCTTGCTCGAGGCGGCGAACGTGATGGAGCGCGACGTGGGGGACGCGAAGCGCGCGTTCGATCTCTCGGCGCGCGGGCTGCGCGAGGCGGCGACGAACGTGGTGATCGCCGTGCAGGACTGGCTCACGCGGCTGGAGCGGGTCGCTGAAAAGGGCGCGGACAAGCAGAAATTGGGGGACGCGCTGGCGAACGCGCTGGGCGATCTGGAGGTGAATCACCCGGCGCTCTGCGATCTCGCGAAGAAGACGGGCGACGCGCTGGTGGTGAGCGGCGACGTGGCGCGCGCGCTCCCGATCTTGCGCAGGGCGCTCGCCTTTGAGCCTGGATCGCCGGAGCTCTTGCACCGGATCGACTCGCTGCTGAAAGAGCAAGGGAGCCCGGAGGAGCGCGTGGCGCTGTTCCGGACGCTGCTCCAGAAGTCGCAGGAGCCGGAGCGAAGGCGGGAGCTGTTGCACGCGATCGCCGCGATTCAAAGGCGCGATCTGGGGGATGTGGCGGGCGCGATCGAGACGTACAGGCGGATCTTGGGGACCGATCCGGAGGACGCGACGGCGCAGGAGGCGCTCCTCGAAGCGTACGCGGAGACAGGGCAATCGGACGCGCTGTACACGGAGCTGGGCGCGCGGCTCTATCGGGCCCACGGCGATGAGCGCGCGCTCTTGCTCGTGCGGCTCGCGGAGGTGGCGTCGGGCGCGGGGTGGAGCCAGCGGGCGGCGGAGCACTATCACGAGGCCCTCGCGGCCGGCGCGGCGCTCCGCGAAGAGCGGCTGGCGGCGGTGGAGAGCCTGGCGCTGTCGCTCGGAGACGGGAGGCTCGTGCGGCAGGTGCTGGCGCGTCGCGTGGAGCAGGCGATGTCGCCCGAAGACGAGGCGGGCTGGCTGGAGCGGCTCGCGCAGCACGACGCGGACGTGCTGCACGATCGGACGGCGGCGTCGGGATCGTTCAAGCGAGCGGCGAAGATCGTCGAGGAGTCGGGGGCGGACGAGGAGCGCGCACGAAAGCTGTACGAGCGCGCCCTCGCGGTGGCGCAGGACGATCGGGAGGCGGCGTCGAAGCTCGCGGGGATGTACGAGCGGACGACGGATCACTGGAACAGCTTGCCCGCCGTGCACGAGGTGCTCATCCGGACGGCGCCGACGCAAGAGGAAGCGGTGGCGGCGCTGCTCGCGTTCGAGCCGGCGGCCGTGAAGGCGCGGGCCTCCGGGGCCTTCTCGTCCGCGGTGGCGAGCGTGGGGAAGCGGCACGGGCCGCTGTCGGCCGATCTGTGGAAGCAGGTGCAAGGGGCGCTCGCGCGCGTGCTCGCTGCGGACGTGGAGCGGCAGGACGAGGCGGCGTCGGTGTTCCGCGCGATGGTCGAGAGCGCCGCGCCAGAGTCGAAGCGTGAACGGGAGGCGTTCGAGGCGTTCCTGGAAGCGGCGCCCGACACGCCCGCGAGGCGCGCGGACAAGCGGTGGTTGTTCGAGCTGCGAGCCAGGACCGCGCCGGAGGCGGAGCGAGCGTTCATCCTCTTCAAGTGGGCGCAAGACGAGGAGCGCGCCGGGGACGCGGCGATGGCGCTCAAGCTCGTGGAGCGATCGCTGGATCTGGCTCTGGAGAACGATGAGGCGCTGGCGGCTCGGTGCAGGCTCTTGCTCGCGACGGGCGACGTGGCCGGCGCCACCGAGGTGCTGAAGACGAGGAGGGATCGCGCGGAGGGGAGCGCGCGCGTCGCGATCGAAAGGGAGATCCTTTCGCTTTTGTTCGATCGGCTCGGCGCGGTGGAAGAGGCGCTCGAGACGGCCGCGCGGATCCTGGAGGCGAACCCGATCGACAAGGCGGCGCTCGACGTGGGGGAGCGGGCGATGACGGCGCCAGGCTTCGCCGAGCGCGCGGCGGACGTGCTCTCGCGCGCGAGCGAAGCGGTCGCAGATCCGGAGGGGGCCGCGGCGATCCTTCGGCGGATCGTGGGATCCCCGGCGTTCACGTCGGCGGAGCTCGCGGGGCGGCGCGCAGGGTGGGTGCTGCGGCTGCTCGATTGCCTCGCGGAGCACCCGGAGGAGGCGCTCGACGCGGCGATCGCGGGGGCCTCGGCGTCGCCGTTCGAGCAGGAGCTCTGGGAGCGCGCAGAGCGGCTCGCGCGCGATCTGAGCCGGCCGGACACGGTGGCGGCGGCGTACCGGGCGGCGGCCTTCGGCGAAGGGGCGAACGCGGCCGATCTGGAGACGTTCGAGGAGCTCGGGCGGCGCGCGGTGGAGTTCCACGAGGAGTGGTTCGACGAGCCCGAGAACGTGGCCGCGCTGCTTCGGCGAATGGTGGAGCGGGCGCCGACGCCGGGGTGGGCGTTCGAGCGGCTGAAGCTGGTCTACAACGCAGGGGAGCAGTGGAACGACCTGTTCGCCCTCTACGATCAGGCGCTCGCGGCGACGGAGGATCGGGAGCTTCGGCTCTCGCTGCTCGAGGACGCGGCCGGCACCGCGCGGGATCTGGCGGGGGATCCGGAGCGGCTCATGGCCTATCTCGAGCAGGTGCTCGCGCTCCGAGGGGACGCGAGGACGCGCGCGGCGCTGGAGAGGCTCTACGAGCGGCACGGGCGCAAGGACAAGCTCATCACGCTCCTCTCGGCGCAGCTCGGGGAGATGGACGCGACGGCGGCGCTCGCGGCGCGCATGCGCATCGCGCACCTGGCGCTCGACGCGGGCGATCCGGACGCGGCGTACGACACGATCGAGCACGTGCTGGCGACAGATCCGGATCGGGCCGAGGCGTACGAGCTCCTGGAGAAGCTGGTGCACGGGGGCGACGTGGAGCCCGCGTCGGATCACGGGGAGGATCTGCTCTCCGCGCGACGAAGGGCGGCGGCGCTCCTGGAGAAGCGGTACCGCGCGCAGGGGCGCACGCAGGATCTCATCCGCGTGCTGGAGATGGAGCTCGCGGCCGCGCGGACGCCCGGCGGGAAGATCCCTCGGCTGCGCGAGATCGTGAAGCTGCGGCTGTCGACGCTCGGCGACGAGGCCGGGGCGCTCGACGACGTGGCGGCGCTGCTGCTGCTGGAGCCATCGGACAACGAGCACAAAGAGACGCTCGTTCGGCTCTCGGAGCGCGTGGGCAAGTTCGACAGGCTCGCGGCGACGCTGGCCGAGGCCGCGGAGCGCACGGCCGATCCGCGGAGGCGCGTGCAGCTCTACTCCGAGGCCGCGATCATCCAGCGGGACAAGATCGGTGATCTCGATCGCGCGATCGCGCTCCAGCGAGCGATCTTGCCGCTGGCCGAAGGGGATCGCGAGACGCTGCTCGCGGCCGCGAGCGAGCTCGCGAGGCTGCTCGCGCGCACGGGGCAGCGCGCGGAGCTCTGCGATGCGCTCGAGCGGCTCGCGTCGCTCTCGACGGATCCCGCCGAGAGGAAGAGCGCGCTGCGCGAGGTGGCGAGGATCGCCGAGGTCGAGCTCGGAGATCTCGAGCGCGCGGCGCGGGCCGAGGAGGCTCGCCTCGCGATCGATCCGCGCGACGAGGAGGCCCTCGACGGGCTCGTGTCGCTGCTCTCGAAGGCAGAGAAGCACGCGGCGCTCGTGGGCGCGCTCGTGCGACGCGCGGACGCACGAGCGGGAGATCTCGCTCGGACCGATTTGCTGAGGGCCGCGAAGATCGCCGAGGAGCAAGCCGCCGACGTGGAGACGGCCGTACGGCTCCACGAGCGTGTGCGCGCCGCGCACGGGCGCAGCGAAGAGACAGGCGACGCGCTCATTCGGCTGTACGAGAAGACTGAGCGGTGGGACGCGCTGGCGGGGATCCTCGAAGAAGAGGCCGCGGCCGACGCTGGACCGGCGCGCAGCGCGGCGATCCTCTGCAAGCTCGGCGATCTGCACTCGAGCAAGACAGGGCGCCTCTCCGACGCGATCGCGAGCTATGGCCTCGCGTGCGAGCAAGGGAGCGCCGACGCGCCCGCGGGCCTCGTGGCCCTCGTGGGGAGGCTGGACTCGAGCCTGCCGGCGCAGCGCGATCTGTTCGTCGCGGCGGTCCACGCGCTCGCGAGGACGCGGGAGGAGCGCGGCGAGTGGCGGGAGCTCGTCGACCTGACCGATCTGCGGCTCGCCGCGGCGAGCTCGGACGAGGAGCGCGTCGTCGTGCTCCGCGAGACCGCCGCGCTCCGCGAGAAGCACGGCGGCGATCTCTCCGCGGCGTTCGACGCGCTGTTGCGCGCCTTCGAGATCGCGCCCTCCGCGGATCTGGCAGGCGAGCTCCGGCGCCTCGTGGGGCCCGCGTCGAAGCACGCGGCGCTCGCTGAGCGGCTGCCGGCTGCGCTCGCGAAGGCCCCCGATTTTCCGGCCCACGCGGCCCGCGATCTGCACTGGGACGTGGCGCGTCACTTCCGGGACACCGCGCACGACGGCGCTCGGGCAGAAGAGGCGCTCCGGCGGGCGCTCGACGCGGATCCGTCGAACGTGCTCGTCGCGACCGAGCTCTGCGACGTGCTCCGCGCGGCCCGAGCGCCGAGCCGCCCGCTCGTCGACGCGCTGCTGTCGCTCGCCGGCCTCGTCGATCCGATCGAGCCGCTCCGGGAGGCCGCCTCGCACGCCGCCGATGCGCTGCAAGACGTGGCGCTCACCCGGGAGGTCACCGAGCGCCTGCTCGCCGCTTCGCTTCCTCGGTTCGCGTCGGCCTCGTCCGAAGGCCCCACGAGCGCGGAGCTCCCCCCCGCCGGAGACGCCGCGCGATGGGCCTTCCAGACGCTCCTCCGGATCGCTCGCGACGACGGGGACGCCTCCCGCGTCGTGGCGCTCGGCGAGCAGGCCGCGAAGCTGCCGTTCTCCGATGTGGATCGCCGCGCGTTCCGCATGGCCGCCGCCGATCGTGCGTCGACGGATCACGCGATCGCTATTTACACCGAGCTCTTCGATCGCGACCCCACCGACTCCGAGGTCGCGCAGAAGCTGTTCGAGCTCCACGAGGCGCACGGCGATCGCTACGCGCTCATCGCGATCCGCGGGCAGCAGATCGACAATTCGGCCGACCCTCACGAGCGCGGGCGGCTCCGTCTGGATCTCGCGCACCGCCTCGCCGAAGCCAACCGAGGCGACGCCGCGGTGCAGGTGCTCCGCACGAGCCTCACCGAGATCCCGGGGGACGAAGCCACGGTGTCCGCGCTCGCCACGAGGCTCTCCGCCGACGGGCGCTTCGCGGATCTCGTCGCGCTCTGGGAAGAAGAAGCGTCGCGCCGCGAGTCGCAGCACGACAACGAAGGCGCCGCCGCTCTCTGGACGCGCGCCGCGATCACCAGCGAACGCGACCTCAACGACGTCCTCCGAGCCATCCGGTCTTACCGGCGCGCCGCCGCGTTCGAATCCCCGGACGCGCTCGCCGCTCTGGCGCGGCTCTACACGGCCTCCGGGCAGCACGGAGAGGCGGCCCGCGTGATGGAAACGCTGGCTTTGCGGGCCGCCCCCGCCGAGCGAGCCGGGATCCTCCTCGCGCTCGCGACCACCCTGACCGCGGCCGGCGAGCCCGAGCGCGCGCGACGAAGGCTGGAGGCCGCCCTCGTGGAGGTGCCGGATCCGTCCCCGCTCCGCGCGCGCCTCCGGGAGATGTACCGCGCCGCCGGCGACATGGGACCGCTCGCCGACATGATGGCCGAGGACGCCGCGAGCTCTTCCGATCCTGTCGAGAAGCTCTCGTTGCTCCGCGAAGCCGCGCAGATCCGGCTCGAGCGCAAGGAGCACGCGCTCGCGGCCCCCCTCCTTTCGAGCGCGCTGGAGCTGGACTCCGACGATCTGGGGCTCCGCCTGCTGTGGTGCCGCGCGCTCGCCGAATCCGGACGGCGCGACGACTCCCTCGCGTCCCTGCGGGCGCTCATCGACGCGTACGGTGGCCGGCGGCCGAAGGAGCGCGCGCTGGTGCACCACGAGCTCGCGCGCGTGCTCCTCGCGGGCGGCGAAAAATCGCGCGCGATGGGCGAGCTCGACGTCGCGCTGCGCATCGATCCCGCGCACCCCGAGATCCTGCAAGCCCTCGCCAAGCTGTCGCTCTCCGAAGGGCAGCTCGAGCGCGCGCACCGGACCTTCCGAGCGCTCCTGCTCGTGGCTCGACGCCCGCCCGGCGCCACCACCGGCGACTCCATCCCGCTCGGCGGAATGAGCCGCACCGAGATCCTCTGCGAGCTCTCCGACATCGCCGCTCGCCAGGGCGACGAGCCTCGAGCGACCGAGTACATGGAGTCCGCTTTCGACGCGGCCCGCGAGTCCCCCGCCGAGGGCCAGCGGCTCGCCCGCGCGCTCGCCGCGCGCAATCGCCCGAAGGATCTGGCGCGCGCGATCGAAGCCGAGATCGAGCGCAGCGCCGGCGCGGACGCCGCGCGCCTGTGGTCCGAGCTCGCGACGCTCCACGAGGGTCCCCTCGCCCGGCCGAAAGACGCGGTCGACGCGCGGCTCGCCGCCCTCTCCCTCGCCCCGGAGATCCCCGCGATGCACGACGCGGCCGTCGTGGCGTGCCGGAGGAGCGGCGATCTCGCCCGATATGCTCAGGCCGTCGCCGAGCTCGTCGAGCGCAGCGAATCGGCCGGCGCGGGCGATCGCACCGTCGATCTGCTCCTCCGCCTCGGCCCCGCCCTCGAAGGCGAGCCTGGCGGCATCGCCCGCGCCGTCACGGTCTACCAGCGCGCCGAAGCCCTCCTCGCGGATCGCCCGCTCGACCCTCGCCTCGCCGAGATCTGGAAGTCGTTGGAGCGGTGCTTCGTGGCTGAAAATGAGCCGGATCTCGTCGCGCAGGTGGTCGAGAAGCGCGTCCGCGTCGCGACAGGCGAGCAGCGCGTCGAGGCCCTCTACGCCCTCGCCGACCTCCGCCTCCGGAACCCGATCACCCACGAAGAGGGCCTGGATCTGCTCGTCGAAGCGACAGGGCACGACGCTGACGAGGACCGAGCCGAGGCCGCGCTGCGCCGCGCAGCCGGCGTGGGAAAACGAGGCGCGCGAGCCCCTCGGCTCCTTGAAAAATTCGCGCGCGACAAGGGCCGGCGGCGCGCCCTCCTCGACGCCTTGCTCGCTGTCTTCGAGGTCGAGCCGCTCGGCGAGGACGCGATGCGCGAGGCCGTGGCGCTCGCGAACGAGCTCGGCGATCCCGGGCTCGCCCAGGACCTCCTGCGCCGCGCCGTCGAGCGAGACGAGGGCGGAGAGCGCCTCGATCCGGGGCTCCGCGTGTGGGCCCGCGTGACCCTCTCCGACATGCGCCAAGCGCAGGGCGAGCTCGCCGAAGCCGCGGCCCTCCGCGAAGCCGCCGCGCGCCACGCCGAGCCCGCCGAAGAGCGAGCGCTCCTCCTCCGGGTCGCGCGCGACGCCGCGGGCCCCCTCGACGACCTCGCGCGGGCCTCTCGCATCTACGAAGACCTCCGCCTCCGCGAGCCCGCGGATCGCGAGGTCTGGGAGCCCCTCGCCGACGTCTATCGGAGGCTCGGGGACGGACAGCGGCTCGCCGCCCTCATCGAGGACACCGTCCCCCTCATCGACTCCCCCGATGAACGTGGTCGTCTGCGCCTGGAGCGCGCGCGCCTCGTGCTCTCGCAGGACGAGGTGCGCGCGATCGAGCTCCTCGAAGAGGTCCTGGAAGAGGATCCCGCGCAAGCCGAGGCCGCGAAGCTCCTCGCGGGCGTCCTCGAGCGCCAGGGGCGCCTCGACGATCTCGCGGGCCTCCTCCGGCGCCAGCTCGACACTGCGAAGGATCGCGAAGACGCGCGCGCCGTCGGCGATCTCTCGATGAAGCTCGGCGCGCTCCTCGAGCGCCGCGGCGATCCGCACGGCGCGCTCGACGTGTATCACCAGACGCTCGACTGGGACGCGCACAGCAAGGAGGCCCTGCGCGCAGTCCTTCGTCTCAGCGTCGAGCTCGACAACTCGGTCGATCTCGGCGACGCGCTCGAGAAGCTCCTCGACGTCGAGGAGGGCCCCGAGGCCGCCAACCTCGCGATGCGCCTCGCGGAGCTGAAGACCGCGCACGGCGATGCGAGAGGGGCCGAGCGCTCGCTCGCCGCGGGCTTCAAGAAATGCCCCACCGACGAGCACCTCCTCTCGCAGCTCGCGGAGCGATACGCGGCGCGCGGAGCCTTCTCCGAGATCGCGCGCGCCCACGTCGCTCGCTCCCGCGCGCTCGCGGACCTCTCTGGTCGCGTCGACGCCCTCTGCCGCGCCGCCGAGGTGCTCCGCGAGAAGGTGCACGATCCCGCGGCCGCCGCCGATGTCCTCGAGGAGGCGCTGGCCCTCGACTCGCGCGAGCGCGACGTCCTCCTCGCGCTGATCGACGCGTGCGAGGCGCTCGGTCGCCCCGAGCGCGCCATCTCCGCCGTCTCCAAGGCCCTCGAAGGGACCCCGGACGATCCCTGGCTCTATCGATCCCGCGCGTCGCTCGAAGAGGCCTCCGGTCGCTACGATCTCGCGGTGAAGGACCTCGCCCTCGCGCTGGAGAAGAGCGGCGGCGGCTATGCGACAGAATACACCCTCTCGCTCGAGCGAGCGATCGAGCGCGCCGCGCAAGGCCGTCCGCTCCCGGAGGATCTCCCGGAGCGCGATCTGCGCATCCGACTCGCCGAGCACAGCGCGCGCACTGGCGATCTTGAGCGCGCGCGCGCCCAGCTCTCGGACCTCCTGCGCAAGGACGGCAAGGACAAGGGCGCCCTGCGCGCGCTCGCGGCGCTCGAGGACGCCGCGGGTCACTGGGACGCCGCGAGCGCGGTCTACCGCAGGCTCATCTCGCTCGAAGAAGGCGAGGCCCTCGCGGCGGCCGCGCTCCGCCTGGCGAACGCGTGCGAGCGCGCAGACCGCCTCGGGGACGCGCGCGGAGGCCTCGAGCGAGCGCTCCGCGCGGGCCCCTCCAACACGGCTGTCCGCGAGCGCCTGCGCGGGCTCTACGAGGCGACATCGGCCAAGGCCGAGCTCTCCGCGCTACTCGTCGAAGACGCGCGCGCCGAGGCCGATCCCTCCGCGCGCGGCGCCGTGCTCCTCCGCGCGGGCAAGCTCGCGATCGAGGCGGGCGACGGACCCCGCGCGATCGCGATCCTCGACGAGGCCCGCAAGGTCTCCCCCGAGCTCTCCGAGATCACGATCGCCTACGCGCACGCCCTCGCCACCGCGGGCCGCGGCGTGGAGGCGCGCGCGCTCCTCGCGCAGGCTGCGGCCTCGCACCGCGGGAAGCGCTCGAAGCAGCTCGGCGCGATCCACCTCGCCCTCGCGCACATCGAGCAGCAGTCCGGCAACATGACCGAGGCGCGCGAGGCGATGCTGCGCGCGTTCGACAACGATCCGCAGAACGCGGAGCTCGCGATGGAGCTCGGCGCCTTCGCGCTCGACCTCGGCGACGTCGAGGCAGCGGGCCGCGCGTTCCGCGCCGTCACGCTGCTCCGCACCGCAGCATCTGGCTCGATCGAAGGCGCGACGCCGACGATGAAGGCCACCGCGTACCACCGCCTCGCGCACATCGCGAACGCGCAGGGCGATCGCCGCAAGGCTCGTTTCATGGTCGAAAAAGCGCTCGCCGAAGATCCCGCGCTCGTCGAAGCGCGCGCCCTCCTCGACAGCCTCCGCTGAGATCAACCTATTTTTCCAGGCGCTCGGGCTCCACCGGGCCGGCCCTCGCCCCCGAGGCTCCGCGCCGCGCCCCCCGTCACGCGGACGTTGAGCACCCCAAATATCCTCTATTTCCAGGGGAATTTGCTCACTCGGCCCGGAGGTGGGGCGCTTCTCCCGCGCCGTCGCGACCGGGGGCGCTGCGTGCCCCCGAGGGCCGCCGCGCTCGCCCGCAGCAAAAAAACGCTGGTTTCGAAGCAGTTTTCGCTTTTCCCTCTCCGAACCGCGTGTATGTTGGCCGAGCTTTCGCGCGGCGAGGTGCTGCACGAAGAGCAGGAGGTTTACGAAATGGCTCAGAAGAAAGCAGCAGGGGGCGCGTCGAAGAAGTCCTTGAGCAAGAGCGCCCTCATCCAGGCGATCACCGAGGCGGCTGGCGAGGGATACAGCCGCAAGCAGGTCAAGGCCGTCATCGATGCGCTCACCACGGTCGGGCACCGTGAGCTGAAGAAGAACGGCCTCTTCACGCTCCCCGGCTTCGCGAAGTTCCGCGTCGTGAAGAAGCCCGCCACCAAGGCGCGCCAGGGCATCAACCCCTTCACCAAGGCGCCCATGACGTTCGCCGCCAAGCCCGCCAGCAAGGCGGTCCGCGCGCGTCCGATCAAGTCCATCAAGGACGCCGTGGCGTGAGGTTGCGCGGGAAGGGAGCCCGCTCCCTTCCCCCCGCGTGCATGCGGGACCCCCCATCCAAAGACCCGTGTTTTGCTGGGGCGGAGCAAACGAAGACGGCCACCGAGAGGTGGCCGCTTCGTTTTTGTGGCCTCGAGCGAGGGCCCCGTGACCCTCGCGCCGAGCCTCATGAGCTGTCCGGGCTAGAACTTCTTCTTCTTGAACACCTGGGCTGCGACCGGCCCCGTGCCCGTGCGCGACTTGATCGTCACGCGCACCGCCGCCGGGATCGGGAAGGCCCACTGATAACAATTCTGCTTCGCGCCCATCGACGCGTTGGGCCCGGCGTCCGTGTCGGTCAGCAGGATCGGCTTGATCGCCCCGAACGCGGGCGGGACCGGCGCGCCGCTCGTCAGATCCAGCTCGAGCTGCATGTCGACCTCGCTCACCGTCGGCAGCGACGCGCCGAGGATCGTGTAGCAATACCCTTGTTGCAGCGTGAAGATCTGGCTCGTCGCCGACTGCCCCTCCGGCAGCACATTGCACGTCGGCGCGCCCTCGGCCTGCATCCCGGGCGCCTCGTCCTTCTGCCGACCGGCGAACATCGTGGTGAGCGCGGCCGTCTGCACGGCGTCGCACGGAGTCACGGCCGGGGGCGGCGGAGCGGTCACCACGGGGGCGGCGTCCGACGGCGGCCCGCCGTCCGGGACCGGCGTCACCGGCTGCTCCGGCGGCTTCTCTTCATGACAGCCCGCGATCCAGCCGACGCTGAGCGCCGTCGTCAACACCGCGAAACCCATCGTCCTGCGAAGCGTGATCATCCTGCTCGATCTCCTTCCGTGCTCGCGCCGGCCCGGCGCCCCTGGGGAGCGCTGCGCCGACCGCCGCCCTTACAGGCTGTTTCATGCGCTCCTCGTCGGAGCTGTCGGCGGCTCGCGCATCCATCTCGACCGGCGCTGCGGCCCACGACCGCCTTGCAAAAGCCAGGCGACCGCGCGCGCCGCGTCATACTACCGCCCGCGGTCCGGGGCCATGATCTCAAACCACGCCGACCTCCAGGACCGCCGCCTCGCGCAGCCATCGTCGCGAAGTCGGCAAAGACCGCGGGAGCGTCGTGCGGAGCCGAGGCGGGCTGCGCCGTCCGCATGCGGAGCGCTGAGCGCACCCCGACGCGGCGTGACTCTGGGGTGGGCGCCGCGGCACGAAGGTTGTAAGTACCTCGCACGAAAACGGCGATGAAAGATTTCCCACCCCCGTCCACTTCTGTGCGAGACCAGAGGCCCCCCCGCCCACTGGAGCGCCGCACATTCCCTCATCGCCGTCCGCAGGAGGTCGCCTTGAACCGCTCGATTCGCTTTGTACCCGCCGCCGCAGCCATCCTCGTCACCGCTTTCGCCGCCGGTTGCGAAAACAAAAACGACCCGCCGCCTCAAACGGCCGCCAACCAGTACCAGCAACAGGGCTACCCCCAGCAGGGCTACCCCCAGCAGGGGTATCCGCAACAGGGCTATCCCCAGCAGGGTTATCCCCAGCAGGGCCAGCCGCAACAGGGTTATCCCCAGCAGGGCTATCCCCAGCAGGGGTATCCGCAACAGGGCTACCCCCAGCAGGGTTATCCCCAGCAGGGCCAGCCGCAGCAGCAGCCGTATCCGAGCCAGACGGCGCCTGCCCCCACGCAGACAGCCCCCGCGTCCACGGTCCCCGGGCTCCCTGGCTTCACGCTCCCGTCCATCCCCGGGCTGCCCAGCCCCGGAGGCACCGCGCCGCAGCAGGGAGGCTCGTCGCCTGCGCCTCAGCAGGGCAGCAACACCGGCGCTGCGACTCCCATCGATCCGATGCTCGCGAGCACCGCGACTGGCCCGCTCTTCCTCCTCGCGCAGACCGACGCTCAGGGCATGGCCAAGGAGGGCCCCGTGGTCGCCGGCAACTTCCAGGCAGGCCAGACCCTGGAGGCTTCCATCCAGCTCAACCCGGGCAAGTGCTACACGGTGCTCGCCGTCGGCGTCGGCATCACCGAGATGGACATCACCCTTGTCCTCGCGACCCCGCTCCCCGGCATGTCGCCTGTCCTCGCGCAGGACTCCGGCACGGGCGCGACGGCCTCGCTCGGCGGCAAGGGCAACTGCTACAAGTGGTCCGCGCCCCTCGCCACGCCGGCCAAGTGGGTCATGAAGGCCCGCACCGGTCAGGGCATCGCGGCCGGCCAGCTCTACGTCAAGTGAACATGCCCGGATAGCGGTCGCTGCGCTCGAGCGCCCTGCGCGAAAAGAGGCCCCGTCGCGGACAACGCGGTGGGGCCTCGTCGTTTCCATCTCCTCCCTGCGGCCCCCGCCCGATCCCGATCCGTGGAGCCTGCGCCGGATTCATTAAAATCGATGCGATTTTAATGATTCACGTGCCGTCCAAAACAAACGCCACGCCGCGACGGGCCTCCCCGGAGTTTCGCGCTAAGGTCCTCCCGTCATCGGTTGGAGGGGCCAGAGGCCTCAAAAATCACAGCCGTGCTCCCCTTCGTGGAGGATTCAATCATGTCGATCATCGCGTGGATCGTGCTGGGCCTCATCGCCGGCTTCATCGGCAGTCAGATCGTCAAGGGCCGCGGCGAAGGGGTCGTGGGCGACATCATCGTGGGTGTCGTCGGCGCGCTCATCGGCGGCTTCCTGTTCAATCTCTTCGGCGCCGTGGGCGTCACCGGCTTCAACCTCTGGAGCCTCCTCGTCGCCGTCGTCGGCTCGGTCGTGCTCCTCTTCCTCTACCACGCCATCCGCCGCACGATGGTGAGGCCGTAGACAGCGAGCGACAGCGGAAAAGGCGAGGGTCGCACGGCGCTGATCTGCCTGTATGCGACCCTCTTTCCGCCCCCGTGGTCTCCTCTTTATGGGCTCGTCAGAGCAGGATCCCGGGGGCCGGGAACGCCTTGCACATCTCGGCGACCTCGCCCGCGACCCGCGTGATCCGCGCCTCGTCCGTCGCGTGCTGCGCCACCTCATCCATCCACGCCGCGATCCGCTTCATCTCCGATGGCCCCATCCCGCGCGAGGCCACCGCGGCTGTCCCCAGCCGGATCCCCGACGGATCGAAGGGCTTTCGAGGATCGAACGGGATGGAGTTGTAGTTCGACACGATGCCGGCCCGATCGAGCGCCTGCGCGTAAGGCTTCCCGGCGATGTTCTTCGGCGTCATGTCCACGAGGAGCAGGTGATTGTCCGTCCCGCCCGTGATCAGCCGGAACCCGCGCTCCGCGAGCTCCTCGCCCAGGGCCATGGCATTCGCCACAATGCTCTGTGCGTATTCTTTGAACGAGGGCTCCGCCGCCTCCTTCGCCGTCACCGCGATCGCGGCCGTCGTCGAGTTGTGCGGACCGCCTTGCAGCCCCGGGAACACGGCCTTGTCGATGGCCTGCGCGTGCGCCGACTTCGAGAGGATGATGGCCCCGCGCGGCCCCCGCAGCGTCTTGTGGGTCGTCGACGTCACCACGTCGGCGAAGGGCACCGGGCTCGGGTGAACGCCGCCCGCGATGAGCCCCGCGATGTGCGCGATGTCCGCCGCGAGGATCGCCCCCGCCTCATCCGCGATCGAACGGAAGGCCGCGTAGTCGATGAACCGCGGATAGGCCGTCGCCCCGCACCAGATCAGCTTCGGACGCTCCTTGAGCGCCAGCTCGCGCACCTGATCCATGTCGAGCCTGTGGTCGTCCTTCCGGACGCCATAAGCCACGCTCTTGAAGTATTTCCCGGTGATGCTGACGTTCCACCCGTGCGTCAGGTGCCCGCCCGCCGGCAGCCCCAGGCCCATGATCGTGTCCCCGGCCTGACAGAACGCCAGATAGACGGCCAGGTTGGCGGGGCTGCCTGAATACGGCTGCACGTTGGCGTGCTCGGCCCCGAAGAGCGCCTTGATCCGGCCCTTGGCCAGCTCCTCGACGGCGTCGACCTGCTTCTGGCCCTCGTAATAGCGCTTGTTCGGATAGCCCTCGGAGTACTTGTTCGTGAGGACCGTCCCCGTCGCCTCCAGCACCGCGCGAGAGGCGTAGTTCTCGCTCGCGATGAGGCGGACGGTGCGCGCCTGATAGCGCTCCTCCTCCCGGACCAGATTGAAGATCTCCGGATCGACCTCGGAGAGGTTTCGGAGTCCAGGGTTGTTGTGCGTCGTCGTCATTCTCTTTCCACCTGAGCTGTCGGATGCGGCTTCAAACTTCGAACTGTGCCTTGGAGAGGATCTCGGCGACCCGCCACAAGAACGAGTTCGCGAGGACCCCGTCGATGATGCGGTGATCGTACGAGAGGGCCACGTACATCACCGGATGGATGGCGATCACGTCCTCGCCGTCCTTCGTCACGACGACGGGCCGCTTCTTGATCTCGCCCATGCGGAGGATCCCCACGTTCGGCTGCGACAGGATCGCCCCGCCGAACAGGTTGCCCTTGAGCCCCGGGTTCGAGACAGTGAACGTCGTGCCCGCGAGATCGTCCGCGCTGACCTTGCCCGCGCGAGCCCGCGTCGCCACCGCGTCGATCGCGCTCGCGATCCCGCGCAACGAGAGCTGATCCGCCTGCTTGATGCTCGGCACGATGAGCCCTCCGGGCGTGTCCACCGCGACGCCCAGGTGGATGTCCTTGAGCACCACGTACGAGCCCTCGAGCACGCGCGCGTTCACCTCCGGGTGCTCGCGCAGCGCCTTCACCACCGCGGCGCAGACGAAGGCGAGGAACGTGAGCGACACGCCCTCTTTCTTCAGGCGATCCTTGTTCTCGTCGCGCAGCTTCGACGTCGCGTGGAGGTCCACCTCCGCGACAGTCACCACGTGGGGCGCGGTGGTCTTTGAATAGACCATGTGATCGGCGGTGATCCGACGGCGCCGCGAGAAGGGCACCACCTTGTCCCCCGGCCGCGCGACGTACGGAGGCACCTTGTACGCCCCGAACCCGACGCCCGGGATCGGCGGGACGAAGCCTCCGCCGGCCTGGATCATCGCCGCGAGCTCCGCGGTGTCCTGCGAAGCGGCGGGCGCGGGCGGCTGCGCCGAAGCAGGAGGCGCCGGGGGCGTGGGCGGCTGCTTCGAAGGCAGGGGCGCCTCGATTCGCTCGATCTTCTCGGCCTTCTCGACCTTCACGATCGGCAGAGGCTCCGGGCTCGCCGCCTTTCGCACGTCGTCCTGCGTGAGACGCCCGCGCTCCCCTGTCGCCGGCACCGCCCGCAGATCCACGCCCGCTTCGAGCGCAGCCTTGCGGATCGACGGCGACGCGAGCGGCCTCGACCCCTCGTTCGCGGGAGGCTCCGGCGCCGCCGCGGGGAGAGGAGCCGTCACCGCCACCGCAGGAGCTGCCGTCGCCGCGTCCGCGCCCGCGGCATCATCGATCGTGCAGAGGAGCGCGCCCTTCGCGAGCGTCTGGCCCTCGGCCGCGACGATCTTCACGACGCGACCAGGCGCCGTGGCCGTCACCTCGGAGTCCGCCTTGTCGGTCGAGACCACGACGATCGGCTGCTGGCGCGCGACGGTGTCTCCCTCGCGCACGAGCCATTTCGTCACCGTTCCCTCGGCCACGCTCTCGCCGAGCTGAGGCATCAAGACGTCGATCATTCCATTCTCTCCGAAGCCTTCGTTCGCCGTCGCACGCGCCTAGGGGCGAGCGCGCCGGGTTTCAAGCAGGCCCCCTTTTACGCCGAGCCGTTCATCCCGGCAACGCGAGGCCGACGAGCCGCCGCACAGCGTCAGCCGCTCTTCGTCTTGCGCCAGTCCACGAGCGCGCTCTGACGCCCATCCGGCTGGCACGTGGGACAGAAGATCGCATCGTGACCGTGCACACCCGCGCGTCGCAGCTTCGTCCCGCACCGCACGCACGGCTCCCCGGGGCGACCGCGCACCTTCAAGAAGTCGCGGAGCTTCTCGTCGAGCGCCGGCCTCCTCTCCGCGATCGTCGCGCGCGCCTCGCCGAGCACCTTCACGATCGCCTTGTAAAGCCGAGCGATCTCGTCCTTGGAGAGGCTCCGCACCATCGCCTTCGGGTGGACGCCTGCCTCGAACAGCACCTCGTCGGCGTACGCGTTCCCCATCGCGTCGAGCGCGCCCTTGTCCATCAGGAACACCTTGGCCTGATCGCGCCGGGCCTTCGCCAACGCCGTGAACGCATCGATCGTGAACGCCTTTGGATCCAGCACATCCACGCCGATCACAGCGGCCCCCGGGACGCTCGCGAGATCGTCCTTCGCGATCACGTACACCTTCCCCATCTGCACGTCGTCGCGGTAGCGCAGCGCCCTCCCGTCCGTGAGCGTGAAGGTCATCGCGACGTCGCGCGGAGGCTTCGCGTCCTTCAGCCCGATCGTGAAACGGCCCGCGAGCATCGGCGAAACGATCACCTCGATCGCCGGCTCGCCCGAGAGCGAGAGCCTCACGAAGTGCGCGCGCCGCGAGGCCCCGAGGATCCTTCGACCGACGAGCAGATCGTCCACCTTCGCCGGCAAGAGCACGCGGAGCACCACCGGCTTGTCCGCGCGCACCGACGCGATCTCCGCGCCCGCGAGCTCCCTCGCCAGGATCGGCACCACGTATTCCAGATCCGGCCGCTCCGGCACCGCGGGACCTCGAGCGCCTCAGCGCTTCTCGATGCGCGCCACGTCGCCGAGCACCGCCGCGATCGCGCCCGTCGCATGGATGATCACCACGGGCGCCCCCGTCACCACGCGCTGCGCGCCGAGCCCCGCTCCCGCGAACCGCATCGGCTGCGCGTCCGGGCGCTCCAGCACGAGCACGGGGCTCGCGTCCTTCTTGTCGCCGTCTTCGATCGAGCACCGCTCGCCGCGCTCCGTGAAGAAGCTCTTCAGATCCCCGAGGCCGTAGCCCTTCTCGCCGAGATCGATCCGCGACTGCTGCAAGAACAGCACGAGCCCCACGATCTTCGCCTCCTCTCCCGCGTCAGGCGCGGGCTTCGAAGGATCCGCGAGGCGTCGCACGAGGCTCGCGAGCTCCGAGCGCTCCTCGGTCGTCGCGCGCTTCTCCCGCTCGGCCTCCACGAGAGGGACGACCACCGTCGGGAACCACGCGCCCTTCGCGCCCCAGATCGTACGAAAGGGCTGATCCTGCTGCGCGGGCGCGGCCGCGGCCGGACGCTGCGCGGCCTGCGCCGCCGCGGAGACGCTCGGCGCCCTCGAGGAGAACGTCATCGTGATCCGCTTCACCACCTGGCGATCGCGATCCCACTCCTCCGGCCGCGTCGCGATCCGGAGCCTGCGCACGGGCGACGTGTTGAGCACCGTCGTGCGCACGCGCTCCCCCACGCGGATCGGCGCCGCGAGCGACAGCGTGCCTCGCGAGGGGATGCTCGTGTTGCCGTAGATGCTCTCGTACACGTGCCGCCGCGCGAGCCGCTGTTGATCCGCGCCCGGCGCCGAGAGCTGCAACAGCGATCCGTTGTACGTCAGCACGAGCGCGCCGCGAGGCTCGTCGATGTCCAGGCTCGTCGCCTCGGTGAAGCCGAACTGCTCCGCCACGTCGTCGAAGGCCCGCGCCTGCTCGAGATACTCCGCGGCCTTCACCTCGAGCAGCGCGTGGTGACGATCATCCGCGGGCACGTTCAGGAGCGCCGCGAGGTGATGCCGCATCGACGGATCGAGCGATCGCAGCGCCTGCACGCGCTCGGCTTGCGGCTCCTCACCGAGGGCGTCCGCGAGGAGCACCGAGAGCTCCAGCCGCAGCACAGCGACCTCCGTGGCGATGCTCGCCGACCCGTGCGATCCGCCCTCTCTCGCGCGCGCCGTCAGCTCTCGCACGCGGTTCTCGATGGCGGTCGCGCGCTCCAGGACGCGCTGTCCTTCAGGCTTCCCTGCGAGCCGGGCCTTCAGCGCCTCGATCCGCAGCGGAACATCCAGGCGTCTCGCGGCGCTCCGCGGCGGCTCGTCGTTCGGCTCGTTTCCCATTGCCGTTCACGCCCAGTCTAACCGGTTTGTGGGCTTCAGGGCTCGGTTCGCGCACGCGCGCCCCGCTCTCCGTCTGCCTCGGCTCGCCGGACTCATTGCCTATATCACGGCACCTTTTGCCGCCCAGAGCCCCTTTCGCGCGAAACGCAGGCAGAGCGCTAAAGCACCGTACCGGAAGAGGCTTTTGCGATCGCCCGATCCAGCTCGGAGCGGCTGTACCCCACGAGGATCTGCCCCCGGACATCGATCACCGGGATCGCGCCCCCTCGGCGCCCCGATTTCTCGAGCTTCGCGCTCATCTCCGACGCGGCCTCCTGGCTCTCCTCCACGTCCTTCACGATCACCTGGATCCCCTTGGATTTAAGGTAATCCGCGGCCTGGTGACACGGCTTGCACCACGAGGCGCCGTAGATGATCACCACCAGCCCCGCGACGACCGTCGTCGGCGAGGCCGTCGGCGCCGAAGGCGAAGGCCCTCCGGAGGGCGCGCCGCTCGGCTGCGGGACCGCTGTCTTCGGCGAGATCTTCCCGAGGAACACCTCGCGCTTCTTCTCGAGCAAGCTCTCCCACTCGCGCCGCGCCATCGCCCGCGCCGTGAACGCGCCGTCGCCGGACGGCTGCGTGAGATCCACGACGTACAGCGGATCCCGCGTGCCCTCCTCGCGATCCGCGACGACCACGCGCACGAGCGCTTTCCCCTCCTGCGGCACCTCCGAGGGGTGCTGTGCGCTGTGCGTATCCCCGCGATCATCCACCCACGTGAGCAGCAGATCGGGCGTGTCTTCCTTGATCGTGAGCGCCGGCAACGAAGGGGCCCCGAGCGGCGTCGTCCCGTCGTCCCGCTTCTCCCCGCAGCCCGCGGCGCTCGACGCGAGCACCAGGACCCCGAGCGAGAGCGCCCACGCGCGCGGCCTCCGCTGGGGGACGCAGTCCCGACGCTGCGCGCCTCTCCGCCCACCCATCACGAGATCACCTCGCTCGAGAGCTCCATCCACTCGCTCATGAGTCGATCGACCTCGCGTGACAAGGATTGTTCTTGATTCGCGAGCGCCGCCACCTTCGCCCAGTCGCCGCCGGGGTGGTTCTTCAGCTCCTCGCGCAGCGCCGCGAGCTTCGCCTCCCCCTCCGCGATCAGGCCCTCGAGCTCCTTCACGCGCTTCTTCTTGCGATCCGAAGCGCGCGCCGCCGCCTTCTCCGCCTCGAACGCTCGTCGCTTCTCCTCGGGCGTCGCGGGCGCGGACTCGGTCTTCGTCGGCCCCGCCCCGGGCCTCGTCGACGCGCTCCGCCGGACGGCTCGTTGCTTCGCGACAGGCGCGGGCTCGGGGCTCTCGTCCTCGTCCTTCGACGGCTGCGCGGCCTTCGCGCGAGCGTGCATGTAGTCGTCGAACCCGCCGGGATACACGTCCACCACGCCGTCGTGCAGCGCCACCGTGCGCGTCGTCACGGCCGAGAGGAAGCGCCGATCGTGCGACACGAGCAGCACTGTCCCTTCGAAGTTCGCGATCGCCTCCTCGAGGATCTCCGCCGCGGGGATGTCGAGGTGGTTGGTGGGCTCGTCAAGGAAAAGCAGGTTCCGAGGCTCCAGGAGCAGCTTCGCGAGCGCGAGCCGGCTGCGCTCTCCCCCCGAGAAACCCTGCACGCGCCGCAGCGGATCGTCTCCATAAAATCGGAACCGCGAGAGGTACTGCCTGCACGCGTCCTGGTTCATGTCCCCGCGCACGCTCCGGATCTCCTCCACCGCCGTCTTCGAGGGATCGAGCGACCCGAGGTGCTGATCGAAATACCCCTCGCGCAGGTTCGTCCCGCGCCGGATCTCCCCTTGATCTTCGGGCCCGCCTTGCTCCGCGAGCAGCTTCAGCAACGTGCTCTTGCCCGATCCGTTCGCGCCGATGATCCCGATGCGATCGCCGCGCTTCACGAACAGATCCACGCCCTCGAACAGCGTGCGCCCTCCGCGCGATGCGGCGAGCCCCTTCGCGTCGAGCACGATGTCCCCCGATCGAGGCGCGGGAGCGAAACGAAAGCTCACCTTCTCCGCGAGCGCCCACACGTCCTCCGGCCGGTCCAGCGTGTCGAGCTTGTCGAGCATCTTCCGCCGGCTCTGCGCCTGCTTCGTCTTTTGCCCGGCGATGTTGCGACGGATGAAATCCTCCGTCTTCGCGACGAAGTCCGCCTGCCTCTCCGCGAGCTCGCGCTCCCGCGCCAGATCCTCCTCGCGAGCGATCGCGTAGTCGCTGTACTTGAGCGGATACGTCCGGAACGATCGCCGCCCGAGCTCGAACGTCTGCCCGCACACGGCGTCGAGGAACGCCCGATCGTGCGACACGCACAAGATCGCGCACTGCGCGTCGCGGAGGTGCCCTTCGAGCCACGCGATCGTGTCGAGATCCAGGTGATTTGTCGGCTCATCGAGCAACAACAGATCGGCCTCCTGCGCGAGCACCACGCCGAGGTGCAGCCTCCCTCGCTCGCCTCCCGACAGGCTCTCCACCGGCCTTTCCATCTGCGCCGACGTGAACCCGAGGTGCCCCGCGAGCATCTCGATCTGCCGCTCCAGCGCGTCGCCGCCCTTCGCGTGGTACCGATCGTGCGCCTTCGCGAGCGCGTCGAGCGCCGCCTCCGTCCCGCTGGCCGCGTCGTGCTGCGCCGTCGTGAGCGCGTGCCGCAGCTCCAGGATCTCCTGAAATCCTGCGAGGAACGCCTCCATCACCGTGCCCGTCGCGAGCACCTCGTGCGACTGCCGAAAATAAGCGACCTTCGCCCCGCGCCGCACGACGGTGGTGCCTTCGTCGGGCGCGAGCTCCTTGCCGATGAGCCGCAGGAGCGTCGACTTCCCGGCCCCGTTGGGCGCCACGAGGGCGGCCTTCTCCCCCGCGTCCAGGGTGAACGTCACCCCTTGAAAGAGCTTGTCTGCGCCGTACCCGAACCCGAGATCGGCGACACTCAAGAGCGCCATGGCGGGCGCATTTAGCACACGCGCGCGTGGAGAGGTTCGGGGGCGCGCCTACTTCGTACGGCGCGCCGCGCGCCTACTTCGTACGGCGCGCGGCAGCCGCTGGGGGACACAGTCCCGACGCTGCGCGCCGCGCGGCTACTTCGTACGGCGCGCGGCAGCCGCTGGGGGACGCAGCTCCGACGCTGCGCGGCTCGACGGTGTAGACGCCCCGCTTCTCCTTCGTTACGCGCGGGGCCATGGCGAAGGGCAACGACAAGCAGCGCGCGAAGAAGAAGCAGCAGAAGCGAGATCAACGAAAGAAGAAGCTCGCTCGCCGCGAGGGCCTCGGACCCGCGCGCCCCGGTGACAAACCTGTCGACC
>Ga0268298_10001803_pt1 | contig 24309 bp, 28 predicted proteins | sample WWTPWeurt_MetaG_FD_194462 | JGI IMG/M metagenome (GOLD analysis project Ga0268298, IMG submission 194462) | Activated sludge microbial communities from WWTP in Nijmegen, Gelderland, Netherland - WWTP Weurt | ecosystem: Engineered > WWTP > Aerobic digester > Activated sludge | place...
AAGCCAGTTTTGAAAACTTTTTGAATGTCATTGCGAATGGCTGTAACACCAAAGAAATCAAAAGTAAATTTGCTCCGTTAGATGAAATTCAATGGGATTACATCACCGGTTTTGAAATACAAAATACCGGTGCCCCTACTTCTGATCAAAAATTTCAAAAAGTTTATACGCCGTTGGACCAATTAAACAATCCCAATTTCAATGAGGTCAAAATCTTTGAAAATTTTGCATCAGCAAAAATGGAAGGATTCCGATTTAAAGGCCTGATAGAATCTACACATTGTGAAATGAGAAGTTTTATGCTGGGTGCCGCCGGCAAAGAGGGTGAACGTTCAGAACCAGCAGATAACTATGTAGCAGGAGACGTAATTCTATATCTTCTGAAAAATCCGTTAAGTTCGGATGAACTGCTTTTGCTGGTTATCCCGTCGGAAGACGTACAAGCTACCAATGAGTCGCTCAATGAAAAAGTAAAAATCTACGATAACTTTCTGAACAACATCTCTTTCTGATTTCTCATTCATCCGGACAAATCGGATAGTAAGCGGAAAAAGACCCATTTTACGTTTTCAAATTCACAACTGATAAAAGTTTTAACTTAGCTGAAACTTGAATCAATAACTTGAAAATGAAAACCTACTACAATCCTGAAGACCTGAAAAAATTTGGAAACATTTCTGAATTTGAACCTAACCTGGCCAAAAAGTTTTTTGACTGGTACGGAGATGTTTTTAAAGATGGTGCTTTAACGGCAAGAGAAAAATCGTTAATTGCGTTGGCGGTTGCGCACGCTGTACAATGTCCGTATTGTATTGATGCCTATACAGAAGATACCCTTACAAAAGGATGTGATGAAGCACAGGTGATGGAAGCAGTACATGTTGCCGCTGCTATTCGCGGTGGAGCATCGTTGGTGCATGGTGTTCAGATGATGAATAAGTATAAAGATCTTTCGATGTAATAAGCTGAAGGCAAAAGGGAAAAGGGAAAAGGGAAAAGGGAAAAGGCAAAAGGGAAAAGGGAATAGGCAAAGGGAAATGGGAAAATATTTGGGGAATAATATACGTACTTCAAAAAATGAAAAAACTTGTCCTTTTTCCTTTTCACTCTGTCCTTTTCGCTCTATGCTCCGCCCTTTTTCATGAACAACACGTAACAATGAAATCACTATTAGCGCAACATCACACGTTATCATCACCTAAAGAACAAATTCGTTTTTTGGAAGAAACTTCGTTGCCAAAATTTGCAGAGAAATTAAATGCTGCAAAACTTTTTCCACTGACAGTAAAACCCCTTGAAATTTTTCAGGTGAATGTTGGCAAGATGTGCAATCAGGTTTGCAAACATTGTCACGTGGATGCAGGACCTGATCGTAAAGAAATCATGACGCGTGAAACCATGCAACTGTGTTTGAATGCCATTGAAAAATCAGGCGCACATACGGTTGATATTACGGGTGGAGCACCGGAAATGAATCCGGATTTCAGATGGTTTGTCGAAGAGATTTTTAAACTCGGTAAAAAAATTCTGGTGCGATGCAATCTCACAATACTTGTTGCTAATAAAAAGTACCATGATCTGCCAGAATTCTACAAAAAAAATCAGGTAGAAATTATTTCATCACTCCCCTACTTCAGTTCATCTAAAACAGATTCGCAGCGAGGTGAAGGAGTGTTTGCAAAATCCATTCAGGCATTGAAAATGCTCAATGAAATTGGTTATGGAAAAGCTGGAACGGGTTTGATTTTGAATTTAGTGTACAACCCGGCAGGCGCATTTTTACCGGCTGATCAAAATGCGCTAGAAAATGAATTCAAACAAAAATTAAAATCCGGATTTGACATTGAATTCAATCAGCTTTTTGCCATCACTAATTTACCCATCAGTCGGTTTTTGGAATATCTGGAGCGCAGCGGAAATTTTGAATCCTACATGGAAAAATTGATTCAGGCATTTAATCCATCAGCCGCTTCTAATGTGATGTGCCGCAACACAATTTCAGTAAGTTGGGATGGTTATTTATATGATTGTGATTTTAACCAGATGCTGGAATTAAAAGTTGCATCTGCAGTAAATCACGTGAGTAATTTTGACAAGGCTGTGCTTGAAAAAAGAACCATTATCACCGGTCAGCATTGTTTTGGATGTACAGCCGGTGCCGGCTCCAGCTGCGGAGGAACTATAATTTAATGTTTATGCATACTCAACGAATTATTGTTTTTATCAAAAACCCTAAAGCCGGTAAAGTAAAAACACGTCTGGCAGAAATGATTGGTGAACAAAAAGCGCTAAAAATTTATCAGCATCTTTTGGATCATACATTAAGAGTGTCATCGGTTGCTGATGCTGATAAACTGGTTTGTTATTCAGATTTTATTCCTGCAAACGACACCTGGACCAAAGCCGGATTTGAGCAAGCTGTTCAATCTGGAAATGATTTAGGTGAACGCATGGCAAACGCATTCCGTTCTTCATTCATAAAAGGATATGAAAAAGTAGTATTGATTGGAAGTGATTGTTTTGAAATAGATCCTGAACATATTGAAGACGCATTTGTGAAATTAAATAACCATGAGTTGGTCATTGGTCCTGCCAAAGACGGAGGGTATTATCTGATAGGAATGCAAAATGCGCATCCTGAAATTTTTCAAAATATCACCTGGAGTCAGCCGGATGTTCTTCAAAAAACCATTGAAAAAATGGAACAGTCCAAACTCACTTTTGTCTTAATTCCTGAACTTGCCGACATTGATGATTTTTCAGATCTGATGAATTATCCGGTTCTTATGAACTTAATTTAGCCGGCGCCTTTTAGCCTGATTGGTTGATTTTATTGATTCTGCGGTAGATTAACGGTAAAATGCGACACCCTAAAACCAAGAATAATCCTTATTTTTGTAAAAATTTTTCACCCCAATGGTTTTACCAATTGTAGCATACGGTTCACCTATACTTAAAAAAGAAGCGGAAGAAATTGACGATCAGTATGAAGGTCTTGAGCAGCTAGTCAATGACATGTTTGACACCATGTATGAAGCAAGCGGCGTAGGATTGGCTGCTCCGCAAATTGACCGTTCAATTCGATTATTTATTGTTGATGCTTCACCTTTTGCTGAAGTGGAAGAAGGTGCTGAACCTGATCCCATGGCTGCCGGTTTGGAAAATTTTAAAAAGGTTTTTATCAATCCAATTATTGAAGAAGAATCAGGTGAAGAATGGGCTTTTGCAGAAGGATGCCTGAGTATTCCAAAAATCCGTGAAGACGTAATGAGAAAACCAAAAATCAAAATTTCTTATTACGACATGGAGTGGAATTTGCATGAAGAAGAATATGAAGGTTACGCCGCACGCATCATTCAACATGAATATGATCACATTGAAGGAATTTTATTTACAGATCATTTGAGTCCGCTCAAAAGAAGAATACTTAAAAAGAAACTCACCAACATTTCAAAAGGTGAAGTGGATGTTCCTTACCGAATGAAATTTCCAAATCTTCAGAAAAAAAGATAATGTATGAAAGCAGATAAATTTTTAATGATTCGTTTTTTGGTTCCCGTGATGCTGGTGATGACAGCCATTGCCTGTGGTGGTGAAGAAGTCATTTACGATGAAAAACAGGATGATTTTGTTTCAAGAGTGGATTATGACACGTTTTGTATGGAGCTGCAGGATTTAGAAAACAGAATTCTTGCTCAGCCTGCACCGGATGAAAATTTATTAAAAGAAGCCACCACAAAATTTCAGGATTTTGCGGGATATTTTCCAACTGATCCTAAAGCACCGGAATATCTTTTGAAGGCGTCAGACTTTGCTCTTGCGCTTGGACAAGTTGAAAAAAGTGTCAAAATTCTGGATCGTATTATCAAAGAATACCCTGACTACAACCGCATGGAAGATGTGATGTACAATAAGGCTGATCATCTTGATTTTAATTTGCGTGATACAACTGCAGCTAAAATTGCTTATCAGGAATTCATTGATAAATTTCCAAATTCAGAATTGGTGGATGACGCGCAAAGCCGCATTGAAAACATTGCCTTGTCACTGGAAGAACTGGCTGAAAAATTCAGCAAACAACTGGAAGAAAAACCACAATAGCAGTGGTCAAAAAATTTTTCAAAACATACTATTCCATTCCTGACAAGCATAATAAAATTGACATCATTTTTGAGCGGGGATTTAAGAATATTCATATCCTTTACAACGGTAAAGAAATTGCCACATTTTCTTCTGCAGCACTGCTTCTAAAAGGAGTCTCCATTGATACACCGGATGAATCATTAGTCAATATCCGCTTCTTAAAAGATACAACAGATTTTGAAGTTCATTTTAACGCAGTTCAAATTGACAATTCAGAAAACAGGCCTGAAAAAGCAATTCCAAATTTGAAATGGCCGGTTTTTGTATGTCTGGGTTGGTACGGGTTCATTATCATGATGTTCAGCGTCAGAACAAATGGATGGGGTATAATTTCCAGGCATCCGGATGCTTTGTTCACAGATCCTTCCATACTCTATACCTTAACCAGCTCAGTGCTTGTTTCTTTGATATTGATATTGTCTCTGATCATGCTCAAATCCGGCAATTTGTTTTTTTATTATCTTGTACTCATAGTAACATGTATAGACGCAATATATGGCTTATTGCTTCCGTTGTATGAGGGATTGATTGTAGGTTATAAAATTGATTTGACTATCTTGCTTATTCTTTTTCCAGCTGGAATTAAATCCGTTGTGATCTGGGTGTATCTTTCTAATTTGAATTTGTACAAACAATACCGGCATAACAAGGCAAGTATTAAACGCAAAACGAATAATGACCTGGTAGATCTTGCATGAACATCTTTCTCACATACGACTATGAGCTCTATTTCGGAAATCAAACCGGAACGGCCGAGAAATGTATTATAAATCCAACCGAGAAATTAATTGAAATAGCGAATAAAACCGGAATCAAAATGGTATTCTTTATTGATACCGGTTATCTGAAAAAATTAAACGAATACAGTTCAAAATCTGAAAACATTAAACGAGATTATGAGCTGATTACTAATCAAATAAAAAAATTAGCTGATCAGGGTCATGACTGTCAGCTCCACATTCATCCCCATTGGGAAGATTGCACGCACGACGGCACGAAATGGATCATGAATACCAAACGTTATAAACTGGCTGATTTTTCAGAAGATGAAATTGAAAAGCTGGTGCTTGAATACCAGCAGATATTACAAAACATCACTCAAAAAAAAGTAAACATTTACCGTGCCGGAGGATGGTGCATTCAACCCTTTTCTAAATTGAAAAAGGCGTTCGAAAAAGCAGGACTTGTTTTAGATTCTTCTGTTTTTCCCGGTGGAAAAAACACATCCGGAAATTACAATTATGATTTCACCTCGGCACCGTCAAAATCAAATTGGAAATTCAGTTCAGATGTTTGCATGGAAGAAGTGAAGGGAAGTTTTATGGAATATCCAATTTCATCCTACAATTATTCTCCGTTGTTTTTCTGGAGATTGTTTTTGCTAGGTCGATTAAATCCAAAAAATCACAAACCGGTTGGAGACGGTTATCCAATGCCTTCACCAGGAATGAGAAAAAAAATGCTCACAGCGGGTATGCTTTTATCAGCATCAGTGGATGGATATTTTGTAGCCAAACTGAATGCGGTACTAAAGCAAAATCAGATGAAAGGGTTCAACGAAATGGTTGTAATCGGTCACCCTAAAGCAAACACACCCTACGCACTAAAAAAACTGGAATCATTTATTCTGGCAAATAAGAATAAACATCAATTTATCACGTTCAGTGATTTGCTTAAACAATGAAATTAGTACAAAGAAAAGATATTGACACAAAAAAATGGGATGCGGTAATTGGAGCATCTCCCATGGAAAATATGTTTCAATATAGCTGGTATTTAGACATTGTTTCACCGGATTGGTCGGCGCTGATTTCAGAAAACTATAAAACCATTTTACCTGTTCCATTTACTAAAAAATTAAACGTCAGACAATTTTATCAGGCACAGTTCACCAGAGAATACACCATCATTGGCTCCGACTTTGATTTCAAACAAGCTGTTGAATTTCTGGCTGCTCATTTCAAAGCCATTCACTTCAGAAATGCTGAAAAAGGAATTGTCAAAGGAGGTAAAAAAAGAACCCATCAATTTATTAATCTTGAATCCGATTTCAGAGAAAATTACAGTACCAACGCAAAACGAATTCTAAAAAAAACAACTGATTTTCGACTCGAATCTTCAACGGATGTGGAGGTACTCATTAAAATCTTTAAAGAGCATGTTGCGCATAAAATTGAAACCTTGTCAAAAAAAGACGTTCAGGTGCTGCAAGCGTTAATGAAAAAAATGATCTCCTTAAAAAAAGGTGAATTGCTTTTGGTGAAGAAGGGAAATGAAATTGTTGCGGCAGGATTTTTTATGTTTGATAAAACGCGTGTCACTTATTTGAAAGGCGCATCTTCAGAGTCCGCTAAAAAAGAAGGAGCCATGTATTTTCTTTTGGATCAGGCATTGAAAAAATATACCAGCAGATACAGCATCTTTGATTTTGGTGGATCAGACGTAGATAAGGTTGCTGAATTTTACCATAAATTTGGGGCAGAGGATCGGGCATATTATGATTATAAAATAGATGATCTGCCATTCTGGTTCAAAGCACTTAAAAAATTAAAACGATGAGCAAAACCATTCTATTGATAGGAAGTTCTGGCGGACTTGGAAGTGTAATTTCAAACTGGTTTGCTGAGAAAGGATATAATCTGGCTTTACATTATCAGAAAAACGAACCAACGCTTAAATCAGGCAATTTCAAAAAATACAAAGCCGATATCACCGATGAAAAACAGGTGGAGAAATTGATAAAAGAGGTGATTGCTGATTTTGGTAAAATTGATGTCGTAATAAATAATGCGGGAATTTCAAAAAGTGAAATGAGCTGGAAAACCAGTTCTGAAAACTGGAATCAATCACTTGCAGTAAATCTGAGCGGACCATTTTTTGTTGCAAAACATATTATTCCGCACATGCGGGGAAATAACTTTGGACGTATCATTTTTATGTCGTCAGTGGTTGCTCAAACAGGTTTTATTGGAACTGCATCTTACGCAGCATCAAAAGCAGGATTACTCGGTTTAACCAAAACACTTGCAAAAGAAACTGCAACAAAAAATATTACAGTAAACACCATTGCACCCGGCTACTTTTCTACCGGTATGATCAATGATGTAACGGATGACCTGCAAGAAGAACTGAAAAAATTTATTCCGGTTGGAAAACTTGGAAATCCATCAGAAATTGCAGCGTTGATTGAATATATTATTTCAGAAAATTCATCGTATTTAACTGGTCAGGTGATTGGTTTGAATGGTGGGTTGGATATGTAATTAATGACACTGGGTATTCTTATATTACTTTGCGCTTTTGGAGTTTTGGCTGCCTTAATTGGTGTATATAACGAATTCAAAAGAAGAAATCAGGCAAAAAAAGACTGGGAAGAATTCAACCGTTCAAAAGATTTATAATCAAGGTGAAAAATGGAATTTTAAATATCAGACTTTTTGTTGTTTTGATTTTTATTGTTTCAGCTTGCCGCCGTGATTTACCTCCCGGACCCAATTTCAAAACTGAAAACATTGTCATTGTTGTTATAGATGGTCCGCGGTATTCAGAAACCTGGGGAGAATCATCCAATCAATACATCGCTCATCAGGCAAATGATCTGATGCCGCAAGGAACGCTTTTTACTTCATTTTATAACAACGGTCCTACCTATACAACAGCTGGGCACACGGCAATCACTACGGGATTTTATCAGGAAATAAACAACGGTGGAAATGAACTGCCACAAAATCCATCTTTGTTTCAGTATTATCTGAAAGAAACCGGCAAAGATTCCACCGCAGCCTGGGTTATTGCCAGTAAAGACAAACTGGAAATTCTCAGAAATTGCAACGATTCACAATGGAAAAATCAATTTATGCCTTCAGCAAATTGTGGTATCAACGGCGGCGGAATTGGAAGTGGCTACCGACACGATTCTATTACATTCAATGAAACAAAAAATATTCTGTCAAACTATCACCCAAATCTTGTTTTAATCAATTTCAGAGAACCAGATTTTTCAGGTCATCAAAACAATTGGAACAATTATTTGCAAGGAATTATTGACACCGATAATTACACCTATCAAATCTGGAGTTTTCTACAAAATGATCCGTTCTATGCGAATAAAACTTCACTGTTTGTTACCAATGATCATGGAAGACATCTGGATACCGTTTCTGTTGGTTTTGCCAGTCACGGTGATACATGTGAAGGTTGCAGACACATCAGTTTGCTCGCTCTGGGACCGGATTTCAAAACCAATACGGTTATTTCCGAAAACAGAGAACAAATTGACATACCTGCAACCATTGCGTACATGCTTCAATTTAAAATGTATGGCACGCAAGGAAAAATCATATATGAATTATTCAAGTGATTTTAGATTTGTAATAATGCCTTCAAATCATTCGGTGATTTAATCTGATCGGTAACCTCCTGCATACTCATTGTTACACCGGCCATTGATTTATCAATTCTTGCAAAATCATTTTCCGGAAGCATAAAAATACGTTTGTCAGTTGTAAATAATAACAGCACATTTCTTCCAAGTGAATTACACACAATGTTGTTTGGATGATAGGAAAATGATCCGTTGTAATTCAAATCGATCAGACAAGCCATATATTTATCAGTAATTTCCGTGCTGTCAGATTGGTTGATGTACGTAGGTGCGAGTGCTACCTGGTTTTGAATCCGGTATGTCTGATCACAATTATACACACCAAATCCGGATGAAGAAAGTCCTTGCACAACGGTGTTGTATTTGTCATTTAGAACATATTGAACAGGATTCATAGCAATCCCAAAATCAATTCCAATCAACGCAACAATTAATTTCATGTGTCCATCATCTACTACTTTCAATTTTTGTTCGGATGGACTTTCACTCAACACAATGCCTTTGAACACATCTGGATTTTCTTTCTTTTTGCTGATGTACGCTTTCCATGCGTCATCATTTAAAACTGAATACGTTCTGTCTTCATTGTACGTTGTTATAACTTGTATATTTCCAAGTTTTGAAGAGCCCGTTTGCCAGTTTGTAATATATCGTGTGTTAGGAAATAACTTCAATTCATCTTTGTTGTTTGAGTTTTCAATTTGCATTTCGCGGTTAATAACTTCAGGGCTCGTTGAGTTTCCAGTTGTAGCCTGGGCAGAACTTTCACTTCCAAAATCAATAGGCTTAATCGTCTTCCATTCCCCCTCCTTATTCATCTGATAAAATGAAACATCCTGCTTAACATCTGTACAATTAAAATCTACTTCAATTGGTTTTTTCAATTTGAGTTCTTCTCCATTTTGAAAAGCTTTGATTTCATACATGCCAACCGAACTGAAATGCATCATTTCACCATGCTCATTAATTGTCATGGGAATTCCTGATAATGCGATTTCAGCTGGATTTCTGAATTCTCTGTATTCAAGATTATAATTTCCCGTGACTGGTTTTCCATCTGCATACGTCACTGAATTTGGTTCAATATGAATGACTGTTCCGCTTGAATATTTTACCTCTTGTTTTTGCGTATTGTCAATTTCATACGAAGTGAATGTTTTTGAAAAATCTTCAAAATAAGTACTGAGTGACTGATAATCCAATTTGTCAGAATAATGAATCACAAATCCGTGAAAATAAGTTTCAGCAACTTCTTTGGTAACAGCACCGGTTTGCTCCACAAAACTCCAGGTAGGATTATCACTGACAACCTGCGGAACCAGATTTTTTAATTGCGCAACACGACGATTGTTCAATGCATCTTGATCAAAATCAGGCGAGGATTTGTAGCGCGTGTAAACCAGCTCAATTTTATAAATGGTTTTTCCTTTAAGTAATTCAATTGCCGATTTATCTACAATGATATGCCCGGCAAAATCAGTCGGAAGCTTTAATGAATTTTCAAGATTCCGATTGTACTTTTCAATCACTTCCTGAATTGGATTTTCAACCATTCCATAAGATGCGACAACTCCCGTCAACATCATCATTATTATCAGTATCTTTTTCATAAGCGAATTATTTGTTTCGTTTATATTAAAATGTTGTTGTTCTAAAAAAGTAACCAGATTAAAAAAATCATTTTAACTTTCTTTAAGCTCTATCATAACCTCTGCCAAAACAGTGACCTATGATTTATTCGTTATATTTATTGATTAAACGGTATGATCTCAGGAATAAAAATTAAAGAAACAGGAATAATCAGCGGATACATTTTTTTGCTGGCCGGAGTTTTGTTTCTGGATTATGAACCCTTTCTGATTTTTCTGACATTCATTTTGGATTTTTTATCCACTGTGATTGTTTTAGCGGTGGTAGATTTTCTGAATAAATCAAAAAAGAAAAGAGACCTCTTCAACGCTATTCATATCGTTATCACCGGATTTATTCTTGCACTTGTCCAAGGCGCATTCATTATGTTACTTGCTTCACTCATGCAAAGCAAAAATGTGATTGAAAAAAAAGCGGATGATCTGTATTGGCTGATTCCATGCATTTTCATACCGGCATTACTATTAAAACTGATTGAACTGAAGAAAGAAAAGTTTGACACCAAGCTGGTTGACAAAAAAAGAGGTGAAATGATGACACATGCAGTCACTTTTCCAGCTATGTTATTAGTGGGCTTGTTTACGCATGAACTTGTTCAGTCAAATCAAATCAAAGTCACGTTAACGGTTATGCTGATTGCCAGATTGATGATTGAAATCTACATGAATCACATTCAAAAACGCCAATCAAAATAAAATGGGTTCCCGCACGTCTGCATATTGATCTTTAATTGCGACCTTTGCAAAAGAGAAAAAACGGGCCTCCATGATTCACGAAATAGGAAAATCCAATTCTGTCTTTAACCAGTTCATTGCTGAAATCAGAAATAAAGAAATTCAGAAAGATCCTCTGCGATTCAGAAAAAATCTGGAACGTATGGGAGAAATCATGGCGTATGAATTGAGTAAACAACTTGAATACGTTGAAACTAAAGTAGAAACACCACTTGGAATTGCAACAGTAAATCAACTTAAACATCAACCGGTTATTGCATCCATTTTAAGAGCAGGATTAACCTTACACACCGGAGTATTAAACTTTTTTGATCACGCAGAAAATGCTTTTATATCGGCTTATCGTGAAGAAAAAGAAGGAGGAGAAATTAAAGTGCATGTAGAATATTTAGCAAGTCCTGACCTCAATGGAAAAACATTAATCATTGCTGATCCGATGCTGGCCACCGGACAATCCATGTCATTGGTGTATGAAGCTATTCTGAGAAACGGAACTCCGGCAAAAATTCACACGGTTTCTGCTATTGCAAGTCGTCAGGCGGTTGATTATGTTTCAAAACATTTACCAGCAGGAACAGAAATTTGGATTGGCGCAATTGACGAAACACTGAATGCAAATTCTTACATCGTTCCCGGAATTGGAGATGCAGGCGATTTAGCCTTTGGTTTAAAACTTTAAAAAACAGAATGAACTGGGGCTTATTGATATCGGGATTTTGGTTAGGTACATTTAAATTTTTATTTGCGCATTGGCTGACTTTTGCCGCTGCTGTAGCAATTGATCACAAACCACACTTCCTGGAAATTTTCGTTTCCGTAACCGCCGGTGCCTGGGTGAGCATGTCTACATTTTATTTTTTGAGCGGATTATTGATGCGCATCGCGGCAAAAAAAAGACATGAAAAATATCAGGAGTCTTTGCGAAACGGAATTCCATTAAAAAACAAAAAGAAATTCACCCGAATGAATAAAGCCATGGTTAAAATGAAACGAAGCGTTGGAATTTATGGTGTAACACTTTTTGCTCCGCTTTTTTTATCTATTCCTATTGGTTCGATAGTTTGTGCAAAGTTTTTTGGACATGAGAAAAAAACTTTTCCGCTCATGCTTTTGTTCACCGCTTCATATAGTTTGCTGATGTGCTTTTTTATCTGGCTGGCACAATGAAAAACATCCGTCACATATTTTTTGACCTCGATCACACGCTCTGGGATTTTGAAAAAAATTCTACCGAAGCCATTCATGAATTATTTCACAAACATGAATTGCATAAAACAGTTTTTTCATTTGAAGATTTCATCCATGATTATCAGCGCATCAACCATGATTACTGGAATCTTTACAATCATGGCAAGATTGATAAACATACCGTCAGATACGGAAGGTTTCATGAGCTTTTTAAAAAGTACAAGATTGAAAATCACATTCAGAAAGGGGAACTTTTTGCAGATGAATACATAGAAATTGCTCCGCATAAAACACATCTCTTTGAAGGAACACACGAAGTACTTTCTTATCTTCAAAATAAATATAAACTACATTTAATCTCCAACGGATTTAAAGAAGTACTGCAAACAAAAATTACAAAAACGGATTTGGAAAAATACTTTGATCTGATCTTGTCCGCAGAAGATGTAGGTGTGAATAAACCTCATCCGCTTGTTTTCCAAACAGCTTTACAAAAAACAGGAGCTACTTCAAAAGAATCTTTAATGATTGGTGATAGTTATGAAGCAGATATTTTGGGAGCAAAAAATGCGGGTTTATTTACCATTCATTTCAACCCAAAAAAGGAATTAAAAAAAGATGAAAGCCCTGAGATTCATCATTTAACCGAACTGATCAACATCTTATAAACAGATTAACGATTTAGATGCTATTTAGAATCAATCTAAATAGTGCAATTTCAGTCTAAAAAACTGCCTGAATTGAAAAGCGGTTATTTACATTTGCTCGTTAAATAAACCCCAGGTACGATATGTCTAAGACTATCTCTATTAGAAAAGGTCTTGATATCAAACTACTTGGCGAAGCAGAGAAGGTAAAAAGTGCGGTGGATTTCGCTGACAATTTTGTTATCAAAACAACCGACTTTCATGGATTAACTCCAAAACTTACAGTTAAGATTGGCGACAAAGTAAAGGCAGGTTCTGTCATTTTCTTTGATAAAAACCGTGAGTCTATTAAATTCACTTCACCGGTTTCAGGCGAAATTACTGACATCGTAAGAGGTGAAAAAAGAAAAATTCTTTCGGTAAACATCAAAGCAACGGCTGAAACTTCCTATGAAGATTTTGGAGTGAAGGATCCTTCAAAAATGTCAGCCGATGAAGTAAAAAATCATTTGCTCAATTCAGGTGTCTGGCCTTTTATTAAAATGCGCCCAATTGATATCATCGCAAATCCGGCTGATAAACCAAAAGCAATATTTGTTTCTGCGTTTGATTCTTCTCCGCTTGCGCCAGACTATGACTATGTACTTCACGGTGAAAACGCGGCTTTTCAGGCAGGTATCACGGCATTGTCAAAAATGGCAAAAGTGCATTTGACTTTGAACGCAAACGGAGCGCCGGATGCAACTTTCACAAATGCGAAAGATTGTCAGATCAACAAAATTTCAGGCAAACACCCTGCAGGAAATGTTGGTACACAGATTCACCACATTGATCCAATTAATAAAGGAGAATTTGTCTGGACTGTGAACGCTCAGGACGTTGCCATCATTGGTCGTTTATTCCTTACCGGAAAAATGGATGCGAGCAGAATTATTGCTTTAACAGGATCAGAAGTAAAAGCTCCTAAATATTATAAAATGACGATTGGTTCTCCGGTGAAAAAATTATTGTCCGGAAATATCAATGAAGGAAATAACCGTATTATCAGTGGTAATGTTCTTACAGGTGATAAAATTGATGCCGATGGAAATTTAGGTTTCTATCACAATCAGGTAACAGTTATTCCTGAAGGAACTGATCCAAAATTCATGATAACAAAAGGATGGATGGAACCTGGATTCAGCAAATTCTCTGTTAACCGTTCTTATTTCTCTTGGATGATGCCTGGTAAAAAATACCGCATGGATACGAACCTCAACGGTGAAATCAGAAATTTTGTGGTAACCGGTGAACTTGAAAAAGTATTTCCTTTTGATATCTACCCAATGCAACTGATTAAATCGGTAATGTATAAAGATCTTGATCTGATGGAAAAACTTGGAATCTATGAAGTGGCTCCAGAAGATTTTGCGTTGTGTGAATTTGTCTGCACATCTAAAATAGATATTCAGGATGTCATTCGTCAGGGTCTTGACGATGTCTATAAAGAATGTATGTAATTCATTTTATTGTCCAACTTAATACTCATATACCTTGAAGGCAATTGAAAAAATGATGCGTAAGATGGAGCCCGACCATCATGGAAAATGGGCTAAATTCCACCCGGTTTGGGATGGTTTTTATACATTCCTCTTTACGCCAGGTGAAACAACTAAAAAAGGATCTCACATCCGTGATGGTATCGATTTGAAACGTACCATGTTCTTTGTGATTCTTGCTTTAGTTCCATGTTTGTTGTTTGGAATATACAATACAGGACACTGGCACTATGTTGCAATTAAAGGCGACATGAATCTTCCTTATTGGGAAATGATCGGAGATAAAATTATCTACGGTGCATTACAAGTACTTCCAATTGTGATTGTTTCTTATGGTGTTGGTTTAGGTGTTGAATTTGCGTTTGCAATTAAAAACAAACATGCCATTCAGGAAGGATTCCTTGTTTCTGGTATGTTGATTCCATTAATTGTACCTGCAGATGTTCCGCTTTGGATGGTAGCTTTTGCAACAGTGTTTGCAGTTGTATTAGGTAAAGAAGTATTTGGTGGAACCGGAATGAACGTGGTTAACGTTGCATTAACTGCACGTGCATTCTTATTCTTCTCTTATCCTACCATGATGTCAGGTGACAAAGTTTGGATGAGCGGATTATCTGACGTTGCAAACAAACCGGAAGGATTTACGGGTGCAACTCCACTGGGTGATCTTTATACACTTGCTACTCCTGAACCTGTTGTAAATGGTTTAGAAGGTTTTGCTGCAAAATGGTCTTTCTCTGATGCATTATTTGGATATATTCCTGGTTCAATTGGTGAAACATCATTCATCGCTATTATGTTAGGTGCTGGATTATTGTTGTACACCGGAATTGCTAGCTGGAAAATAATTTTCTCATTCTTTGCCGGTGGTTTAGCAATTGGATATTTGTTTAATGCTGTTCCTGCTAACCCTTATATGGAATTAGATCCTATGTATCACATGGTGTTGGGTGGATTCGCTTTCGGAGCAGTATTTATGGCTACTGATCCGGTTACCGGAGCTCAAACTTCAACAGGAAAATTCATTTATGGATTCCTGGCCGGAGCAATGGCAATTGTGATTCGTGTGCTAAATCCAGCTTTCCCTGAAGGCGTGATGATGGCTATTCTATTATTAAACGTTCTTGCACCGTTGATTGACCATTATGTGATTCAGTCAAACATTAAACGCAGAATGAAACGACTTAAAACTGCTTAATCATGAAATTCGATAAAAACAGTAACAGTTATACATTCATTTTCGCCATTGTACTTGTTGTAGTGGTTGGAATTGCATTGTCTGCAGTAGCAATTGGTTTGAAACCATATCAGGATGCTAATGCAATCATCAAAAAGAAAATGGACATTTTAGGAGCACTGAGTATTGAGTGTACCAGAGAAAATGCCAACGAAATGTACGACAAATACATTTTGCTTGATGAGTGCAAAGTATTGAATGCTCAGGGACAAGAAGTAGAAGGTGAAGCATTTGATTTGGATATTCAAAAAGAGTTCCGTGATCAGACCATTAAACCCGAAGACAGAAAATTCCCGCTTTATGTTGCTAGCGTGGATGGAGAAAAAAGATACGTTCTTCCAATGGTAGGTAAAGGTCTTTGGGGACCAATCTGGGGTTACATGGCAATCAAAGCTGACAAATCTTCGATATTCGGAGCAAAATTTGACCATAAAGGTGAAACACCTGGTTTGGGTGCCGAAATCGTTCAACCATTTTTCTTCCAACAATTTGAATCTGAATCAATATCAGAAGCAGGTGCCTACAAACAAATTAAAATTGTTAAAGACGGATCTGGTTCACAACCATTCAGAGTTGATGGAATTACAGGTGGTACCATTACATCTAAAGGTGTAGAAGAGATGCTGGACAGAACGCTTCAGGTATATGTTAAATATTTTGCTACTCTAAACTAATTACAAGTATGAGCGAAAAAGTAAAAGAACCTTTGTTTTCAAAGAAGAACAAAAAGCTGGTAACCGATCCGCTTTCTGAAAACAACCCGGTAACTGTACAGGTATTGGGAATTTGTTCAGCGCTTGCAATCACTGTTTCTATAGAGCAGGCGGTTGTGATGTCAGCCAGTGTATTATTTGTTGTTGCGCTGGGTAACGTTGTGGTTTCTATGATGCGTAATCTGATTCCAGATCGCATCCGTATCATCGTTCAGCTGGTTGCGGCAGCATCTTTGGTAATTATTGTTGACCAGATATTAAAAGCGTTTGTACCGGATGTGGCAGCAAAACTTTCTGTATTCGTTGGTTTGATTATTACCAACTGTATTTTGATGGGACGTTATGAAGCATTTGCTATGGGTAATAAACCTTGGCCTTCTTTCCTGGATGGTATTGGAAACTCACTTGGTTATGGCTGGTTATTAATTGTTGTTGCCATTTTCAGAGAGTTGTTTGGAACAGGAAAATTGATGGGATTTGAAATTTTCGGAAACGCAATTGATAAAACCGGAATGTACAGCGTTGGATATATGAATAACAACCTGATCATTCTTGCTCCGTTTGCACTTTTCTGCGTAGCGATTGTCATTTGGGTACAACGCTCAATCAACAAAAATTTAATTGAACATTAATACTGAAAGATCATGGAATTAGTCAATATAGCACTTAAAGGGATCTTTGTTGAGAATATGATTTTTGCATATTTCTTAGGAATGTGCTCATATCTCGCTGTGTCAAAAACTGTAAAAACTGCAACTGGATTAGGTGCAGCAGTAATCTTTGTACTTGGAGTAACAGTGCCGGTTAACTGGCTTCTTGAAAACTACGTTTTGAAAGAAGGTGCACTTTCCTGGTTAGGACCTGATTTTGCAGAAACAGATCTTAGTTTTCTTGCATTTATTATGTTCATCGCAGTTGTTGCAGCTATTGTACAATTAGTTGAAATGCTTGTAGAAAAATTTGCTCCGGCTCTTTACGGTGCACTTGGAATTTTCCTTCCGTTAATTGCGGTAAACTGCTCCATTTTAGGTGGTGCACTTTTTATGCAAGAACGTCAGTATTCAACAATCGCTGAAGCTACTGTGTTTGCAATTTCTTCAGGAATTGGTTGGTTTATTGCAATCGTTGCAATTGCCGCAATCAGAGAAAAAATTAAATACTCTCACGTACCTGCCCCTTTAAAAGGATTGGGAATTACTTTCATCATCACAGGTTTGATGGGAATTGCGTTTATGAGTTTCAGTGGTATCAGCTTATAATAACTTAGAGAAATGGTAAAAGTCATTTTAATTACAGTCATTGTTTTCACCATCGTAATTTTAATGCTGGTGAGTTTGCTTCTTTATGTAAAAGCAAAAGTATCAAGCGGTGGTAAAGTAAAAATCAACATCAATCATGGTGATAGAGTTCTGGAAGTTGATCCGGGAAGCTCGCTTCTTACGACCTTAGGAACACAAGGTATCTTCTTGCCATCTGCTTGTGGTGGAGGAGGAACATGTATTCAGTGTATCTGTCAGGTAAATAAAGGTGGGGGAAATATTCTTCCAACAGAAGAGCCACATTTTTCGAGAAAAGAAATTGCAGAAAATTACCGTTTGGGTTGTCAGGTAAAAGTAAAAGAGGATATGGAAATTCATATCCACGATGAAATTCTTGGTATTAAAGAGTGGGAAGCTACTGTAGTTTCAAACTACAATGTGGCAACTTTCATCAAAGAATTTATTGTTGAGATTCCTGAAGACATGAATTACAAAGCAGGTGGATATATTCAGATTAAAATACCTGCATGCGAAGTAAAATATTCTGACATGGATATCACAGCTCACCCGGTAGATCATGCTGGTGCGCCTGATAAATTCAAAGCTGACTGGGACAAATTTGGTTTGTGGCCATTGGTGATGAAAAATAATGAAGAAGTGGTGCGTGCTTATTCCATGGCTTCTTACCCAGCTGAAGGAAGAAGAATTATGTTGAATGTACGTATTGCTACTCCACCTTGGGACAGAGCAAAAAATGCGTGGATGAATGTAAATCCAGGTATTGCATCTTCTTACATCTTTAATTTGAAACCTGGAGATAAAGCAGTTGTTTCTGGTCCGTATGGAGAGTTTTTCATCAATGAATCTGACGCTGAAATGCTTTACATAGGTGGTGGTGCAGGTATGGCGCCAATGCGTTCACACTTGTATGAATTATTCAAAACAATAAAAACTAACCGTAAAGTTACATACTGGTACGGTGGACGTTCAAAAGCTGAATTATTCTACATTGAACACTTCCGTTCGTTAGAGCGCGACTTCCCTAACTTCAAATTCTATTTGGTTTTATCTGAACCATTAGAATCTGATAACTGGAAAGTGAAAGCTGATGTGAATTCTGATGGAGATGGTTTCTTAGGATTTGTTCACAACGCAGTAATTGACCAATATTTGAAAAAACATGATGCACCGGAAGATCTGGAAGTTTATTTCTGCGGTCCGCCGATGATGAATAACGCCGTTGTTAAAATGTGCGACGAATGGGGAATACCACCTGAAAACGTTCGATTTGACGACTTTGGAGGATAAAATAATTGAAACCCCGCCCTTTTCAGGCGGGGTTTTTTATGATCTGGCTCAACCTTTGACAATTCTGAACGTATTACTTTTATAACCAAATCTTTGCTTATGAGAAAATTATTACTCCTTTCAAGTTTTATTTCACTTGGATCTTTTGCTCAGGTTCATACTACTACCGGAGCAGGAAATTTCTTCAACCCTTTACTCTGGGATTGTTTTTGCGTGCCGGCAAACGGCGACTCACTGGTGATCAATCATGCAATGGTTATGTCTGCGTCGATTTATTACAGTACAGGCCAAATCAAAATCAACTCTGGTGGATCTTTGACTGAAGATGCAAATGACCGCGACGTGTGGGTAGATGGAACAGGATCACTCATCAACGATGGAACATTTGACTGTTATCGACTTTACGTTTCTGACGGATCTTTTATTAACACTTCTTATTCCGTTTATTTTGACAGCTTATGGAATCAGGGAAATATTGCGAATTCTGGTTTACTTAACGTATATGATATTTTAAACGACCAAACCGGAACTTTTACAAACACTGGCGAATTTACCATAGATAACAATTTCAATAATCAGGGAGAATTTCTAAATGATGGAATCCTTGTTGTGGGAAATGATTTTTCAAACTGCAATATTCAAACTATGGATGCCATGTTTATAAATGACGGAATGTTTTGTATAAGTGCGGATATGACCAATTGCATTGATGATACTTTGGCTGGTTCAGGTCAATACTATATTGGCGGATCAAGTTCCAACTTTGGTGTGTTTGACGGCACATTTACTTTTAATACACCTTCGGGCACTGTAGGCGTTCCCGGAAATATTCAAGCCGGAGTCACCATCGGCAATGCACCCTGCAATTTATCCTTGAATGAAAATGAAACTAAACTCAATGTTTATCCTAATCCGGCAAATGAAGTTCTTTTTGTTTCTGAATCCAATCTGTCATTTATCATTCACGATTTGAGCGGTAAATTGATTTTACAAGGAATGACCAGCACTTCAGGAATTGATATTAGTTCTTTAACATCCGGCATCTATACCATTTCGCTGTTAAATTCTGATGAAACAATTACCGTTTCAAAATTCATCAAGAAATAACTTGATCTATTTGATTAAAGATTTTTGATAAGACGTTGATTGGCCATCAAAACGTGACAAGCTAATGCGAAGCGAGTTGTTAGTAAGGACGGGAAGCTATGCAGCGTAGCGGAATAGATCACCCGCCCGCACTTACAACTTGAGAGTATTAGCGCCGGAGCGTTTTGCAGGCCTTGATTTTTTGATTCTTTTGTATCAAGACAAAAGAATGAAAGCATACGACCAAATCAACAACCCTCAAATTGGAGAAAACTAATCAGCAAATGGTTAAATAAAAGAAGTCTCGATCCACCATTCTACAATTCATTATTTTTTAGGAACTGTAGGCATAAAATAAATAAGTCCTAAATTAGTTGTCACTCTGTATCAACGGAGTGACATTTTTTTTGTTTGAAGTAATCGAAAATATTGACCGCAAACTTTTTCTTGCATTGAATGATGTGCACAATCCTACGATGGACATCATCATGTGGTACGTCAGCTGGACAGCAACCTGGATTCCGTTGTTTGTTTTTTTCTGCTGGTACGCCTGGAAAAAAAAAGGAATTCGATTCATGACAGTCGTTTTAATTTCATGTGCAATTTGCGTGGCACTAACAGATTTGATTTCCGTGTATGCATTTAAAGAAACTGTTCAGCGTTACCGACCAACACATAATCTGGAAATAGGACATCTCGTTCAAACGGTAAATAAACCAAACGGTGAAGAATACCGGGGCGGACTTTATGGATTTGTTTCATCTCACGCTGCAAATTTTGGCGGCATTACATTTTTGATTTTTCTGTATTTCAGATCTTATTCAAAATGGTGGTATCTTTTATTTTTATGGCTGATTCTGATTTCTTACAGCCGAATTTATTTGGGTGTCCACTACCCTGCTGATTTGATTGCCGGCGGAATTCTGGGTGTCACCATTGGATATTTTGTCTATAAACTCAGTGATAAATTTATTTTGAATAAAAGCACTTAGTATGAATGCAATTGCTGTGTTGTTAATTTTTTTGGGTGGAGGCCTTGGAAGTGTCGCACGATTTGCTGTAACCCGCATCACCAGTTTTTTTTATACTGAAAAATTTCCATTGGCTACATTGATAAGCAATTCAATGGCTTGTCTTTTAGTTGGTATAATACTTCTGGTTTTCAAAGACAAAATCAACGAGTCTGACAATCTGAGAAATCTCTGGATTATTGGATTTTGCGGTGGATTCTCAACTTTCTCAGCTTTTTCTCACCAAACAGTAAAGCTTCTGCAAGATGGTTTCCTTTTCCTCGGAATTTTGAATGTTGTGCTGAGTATTGGAATTGGATTTGGTATTATCTTTTTCTTCGTAAAGTCCTAAATAATCTTTCAAGTCAATTATCCGATGCCTGATCGAAGAAAAACAAAACGCGTTTGTAAAAATGGACATACCTTTTTCAAATCAAGTGATTGTCCGGTTTGTCCTGTGTGTGAGAAGAACAGAGCAGTTGGATCTGAATTTCTAAAATTATTTGCCGCTCCGGCCAGACGAGCACTTGAATCAGCCTCGATCAATCAAATAACGGATCTGGCTAAATTTACCCATCAGGAAATTATGTCACTGCATGGATTTGGAAAATCCGGAATGGCAACTCTTGATAAAGTAATGGCAGAAAATAAAATTTCATTTAAAAAATGACTGATCCAAAAACCAACTCATTCTCCTTATTTCGATGGACGCTCTATTGCGGACTTGGAGAATTTATTGGAATAGGCATTTCAGGCTCCATTGCAGTAGCAGCATTTCTATTAATGGGTGAGCCTAAAACTCTTTCTGATAAATTCATCATTTTATTTTTGATGCTTTTTGCCGGGTTTATTGAAGGTTCTGTCTTATCTCTTTTTCAATCAGCAGTACTGAAAAATAAATTTAAAAATTTCAACACAGCAGTTTGGTGGAAATTTACGGTTCTCGCTGCGGTGATTGGTTGGTTTCTGGGAATGATGCCTTCCCTTTTCTTTGCAGATACAGAGTCAACATCCACTGAAAACGGTTCCATGGAAATCAACCCACTGATATACTATTCACTCAGTATTTTAATGGGACTCATTCTTGGAGCTTTTTTTGGACTATTTCAATTTTTTGCATTGCGAAGAATTGTAAAAAATGCTTCCGTTTGGATTCTTGCTAATTCACTTGGCTGGGGAGCTGGTATGCTTTTTATTTTTATTGGGGCATCAGTACCTGATCAAAATTCAGGAACACTATTCATCATTTGCAGTGGGGCTTTCGGCGGAATTACAGGAGGTCTTGCATTAGGATTTATTACCGGATTATTTGTCAAAAAACTACATGTCAAAGCCTGAATTTCATTTTACTCCCATCCAAACAGATCGGCTCAGTATCAGAGAATTTAATCTGAAAGACGCCGCCTTCATGCTTGAATTACTGAACACCCCTGAATGGATTAAAAACATCGGCGACCGAAACGTGAAAACAGTTCAGGATGCAGAAAATTACTTGCTGAAAGGTGCCATGAAATATGAAGAGCTGAAAGGAATTTCATTTTATGCCGTTTGTCTCAAAGAATCTGGAAAAGTAATTGGCACCTGTGGTTTTGTAAAAAGAGATTTTCTGGAAGATGTGGATTTTGGATTTGCTTTTTTACCGGATTATTTTGGAAAAGGATTTGCTTTTGAATCAGCCGTTGCCATGCTCCATTTTGGATATGAAAATTTGAATATCCGTCAATGCCTTGCAATCTGTCTTCATAAAAATAATTCGTCTGTCAAACTTTTGAAACGCCTTGGATTTTCTTACGCAAATGACATCCATTTTCAACCAGACAATGAATTACTTGCACTGTATCAACTGAATCTTTCAAAAAGTTTAACACAAAAAATAAAATAAATAAGTAGATTCACTTAGCCGACAGATCTGAATTATGCAAACCAATGAACAAACCGCCATACGCACCGTTTACTTCAGTTTGCTGGTGAATGGTTCACTTGCAGTGGTAAAAGGTCTTGCCGGATTTTTTGGAAATTCCTACGCATTGATTGCGGATGCCATCGAATCTACTACAGATATTTTTTCTTCCTTGCTGGTTTTGTTTGGAATTAAATACGCCAATCGTCCGGCTGATAAAAATCATCCCTACGGTCACGGCAGAATTGAACCGCTGATTACGTTTATTGTAGTTGGATTTTTAATTACCTCAGCAACCATCATTGCGTATGAAAGCATTAAAAATATTCAGACACCGCACGATTTACCTGCGCCCTGGACACTTTTTATTTTAGGTGCAATCATTATCTGGAAAGAACTTTCATACCGGTTAGTTATGCGAAGAGCCAAACAAATTAATAGCTCATCACTCAAAGCAGACGCCTGGCATCACCGTTCTGATGCTGTAACATCTGTTGCAGCATTCATTGGAATTTCTATCGCACTTTTTTTAGGCAAAGGATATGAAACCGCTGATGATTGGGCTGCACTTTTTGCGGCAGGATTTATTCTCTATAACAGTTATTTGATTTTCCGTCCTGCACTGAGTGAAATTATGGATGAACATCAGTACGATGATCTGGTGGATGAAATCAGAAAAGTTTCACTTACGGTTAATGGAATTCTTGGCACTGAAAAATGTTTTATCCGCAAAGCGGGAATGAAATACCATGTGGATTTGCATGCAGTTGTGAATAAAGACATCACTGTAAAAGCAGGACACGATCTGGCACATTTACTCAAAGACACGTTAAGAAAAGAAATTCCAGAATTGGGACATGTGTTGATTCACATTGAACCCGGCGAATAAAAAAATAACGTATGGCTAAAAAATTCCTTTTTCCCTTTTTGATAACCTTGATTTTATTTTCCTGCGGAAATACAAATCAAACTGAACAAATCGAGCAAGAAAGTCGCGCTGATAGTTCGGAAATGAGTTCACCGGATAGTTTAACAGAAACAAATTTTTTTCCAGAACCGACTCGGTATGTTGCCACTGATACCCAGCAAACCGTGAGTATATTGTTACCTGAATCGTATCATGACGGCGAATTTCCAGCCGAGTATGAACACAAACAATGGGTTGGTATATTTTTAGGAGACAGAACCTATCTCAGCGAACAAACTGAGGTCAAATTTGAACGGGTCAACGATCCAATTATGGACGCAACCGAAGAAGACAAAACAGGCTGGCAAATTTCTGTGGAGAATGATCAGAAAATGTGCTTATTTCTTTTGAGCGATATAAAACTGAAGGATCAAAATATTCAGCACGTTGAAATAAAACGTGATCAGATTTTTCCAGGTGATACCATGAAGTTTACTTTCAATAAAACCGAATATCTGCTTTTTGCAAGCGGAAAAAAGCAAGTTGATTCTTTGAGTGAATTCTATCCAATAATTGAAAACTACAGTCTTTTTATCCAGGCAAAA
>Ga0268298_10001804_pt1 | contig 24302 bp, 12 predicted proteins | sample WWTPWeurt_MetaG_FD_194462 | JGI IMG/M metagenome (GOLD analysis project Ga0268298, IMG submission 194462) | Activated sludge microbial communities from WWTP in Nijmegen, Gelderland, Netherland - WWTP Weurt | ecosystem: Engineered > WWTP > Aerobic digester > Activated sludge | place...
GTATTTTGTTTGATAGTGTGGGTGTTAAATACAAGGGCAATAGTTCTTATAGAAATACCTATGTAAAAAACCCTCTCCACATTAAGTTGGACTGGATTTTGGATAAACAGGATTATCAAAATTATTCCAGTATAAAGCTGGGAAACAATTTTTCAGACCCTTCAGCGGTTCGTGAAGCTTTGTCTTACAATATACTTTCCAATTATATGGATTGCTCCAAAGCTAACTTTTCGAAGGTCTATATTAACGACAAATACATCGGCTTGTATACCAATGTGGAGGCTGTTAATAAGAAATTCTGTAGTGATCATTTTGGCAGTGCAGATCACGTATTTGTCAAAGGTAATCCGGATCGCCCCGGAGTAAATTCAACAAGCAATTTGGTGTTTAATACCTATGATAGCACTAAATATTATAGTTATTATGGAATGGAAAATGGATTTGGATGGGCCAAATTAATAGCGTTGATGGACACACTAAAAAATAATTCTACAGCACTCCCTAAAATCATGGATATCGACAGAGCAATATGGATGCATGCATTCAATAGTGTTTTTTCGAATTACGACAGTTATACCGGTTCATTCTCCCAAAATTACTATCTCTATGAAGACGACTATGGTCGCTTTCTTCCAATCATTTGGGATCTCAACATGAGTATAGGCGGCTTTCCCGGTGGCATAGGTGGAGGTGGCGGTACCACAACAGATAAAATCCCTTTTTTCAATGGGGAAACAAACGCAGCCAGACCATTGATTCAAAAAATATTACAGGTTCCTCAGTACAAAAGAATGTATACTGCCCACGTAAGAACATTCTGTAATGAATTTGTTGCCAATAAAGAATTTGAAGTAATTGCTAAAAAATATCAAACCATTGTGGATTCATTGGTTAAAACAGACCCAAATAGTCTGACCACTTATTCTGCTTTTCAAACTTCTTTGACTGCAGCTATTTCATCAGGTGGTGGGCCCGGTGGTGCGGTGCCCGGAATTTCAACTTTGATGAACGCCCGCCTCAACTATTTTAAAACAATATCTGAATTCAACGCGATTCCACCTGCTATTGTAAAAATTAATTGGGATAATGCTTCTCCGAAGATTGAGGATACTGTTTGGATTAACGTTACTTTAGATTCTAAGGCTGAGATTTATCTTGGTTTTAGAAGGAAGAAGAGCCGTCCTTTTGAAAAGAAAATATTATTTGATGATGGTCTTCACCACGATGGACTGGCAGGTGATGGGGTGTATGGGAATTTTGTGATTCCTGATTCCAGAAAAACTCAATATTATATTTATGCAGAAAATACCCAGGCAGGAATTTTCTCTCCTGAAAGAGCCGAATTCGAATACCACATTTTGGAAGCTAGTGAACCATACCCTCTTCTGCAAAAAGGAGAAGTTGTGATCAACGAACTAATGAGCAGCAACCAAAGCTATATCTTGGATATGAGTGATGATAAGTACGAAGATTGGGCGGAGTTATACAACAATACAAACCAGGAAATCGATCTTGGCGGTCTGTATTTCTCAGATGACTTTACCAAAAAAGATAAATGGGAATTTCCAAAAGGAACGGTAATTCCTGCAAAAGGACGACTGGTTATGTGGTTGGATGAAGACAGCTCGGAACCAACTGGACTTCATGCCAATTTTAAATTGTCGGCCGGTGGTGAGGAACTTATTTTATCCAGACCGGATGGAACCATCCTGGACAGTTTGAGCTTCGGGGCAATACCAACAGACAATTCATTGGAAAGATGCCCGGATGGAATCGGTACTTTTGCAATAACCGCAAAACCTACCTATGACAAAGTTAATTGCAATGTTTCCAGTAATGAAGATCAACAGGTGAATGTTCAGTGGAGTGTTTTTCCAAACCCTGCTTTGGATAATTTCAAGGTGCAATTTGATGAATATGTTTCTGGTATTGTTTTTATCCAGGATTTAAATGGAGTAATCAAATTCAGAAAGGAATTCTCTCTTGAAGAACAAATATCTATTTCTCTGAATGATATACCTTCAGGTATGTATTTAGTCCATATTAACCTGGATACCAATCAAAAGTTAGTAAAGAAAATAATTGTCTTGTAGCATTAAAATTTTCAACCACAAAGCAATTGCAAATTGTTTTATCCAATTCTTAAATTCTAAGATAGAAATCTTTGATGTTTAAGAATAAAAATAAATGTAGTATTTACCTCTTTAATGAATTAAAATAAATCTCCATCGGCTTGAAATAATAATCCTGCCAACCTTTAATATATTGGTCATCACTTTCTGGAAGATTTTTGTGTAATAATCTCAATACAGTTTGTCCATCTTCAGTCGGCTCAAGTTGTATTTCGATCAAGCTATCCGCTTGCCCTTCATCAAACTCTGTGGTTCTCCAGAATTGAATAATTTTTCTTCCTTGTTCAAGTTCCACATTCCTACCACTGATATATCCATCCCATGCAGTGAATTCATCACCTTCACGATCTGATACATTTGCCTCCGCCCCGGTCATTTCGGTGTGCGCTTTTGAATCCAGAAAAGACGTAAAAATTACTTCAGGCAAAACATTAAAAACATGAATTAATTCAAATTCCATATTAGATTTCCTGCATTTAAAAAACGAAAAATAACATAAGCCTACTTTACGACACTCAGGTCAATCAGGATCCAAAATATCCTGGTATCGGATTATATCCAAATTTACACTTACAGTTTAATGATCTTTTTCTTGAATACCTTATCCTTTAACTTTACCACAAGTATATACATTCCGGATTTTAGTTCAGACAAGTTTAAGTCAAAGCTTAAGACCTCCCCAGCCCAGGTTCCTCCCCTTGTCTGGTACATCAATTTACCCTGGAGATCATAAACTTGTATAAGCGCCAATTCATTTACATGATCTGAAACCGCATTCAACACAATTTGTATTTGTTCAGTAAATGGATTCGGACTAACTATAAATTGAACATCTTTCTTATCCACTTTCGTGCCTGTACTTGTTTTAGTTTCATCCACACAATTTGGACAGAAATAACTACTGTCTTCAAGACACAAAAAAGCTGTATACAAGCTCATTACTCTGGAATCGATGCTAAGGCTAATCGCATCACTAATTCTGGCAGGATTCTTCCCTCCTGCTGCTTCATAATATTTAATTTGATAATCTGCCCAAATCTGCTCTAATGTTTTGTCTGTCGCCACAAGGTAAGAAGAATCGATCTGTAAAAATTTATTGTAAACCTTGCCTTCTGACTCACCTGTTATATCTATGAAGAAAGGCAGCTCCCCTTTGTATTTTCCAACCTGAAAAATGAATTCATTCAATCCAATTTTATCGTATGTCACTGGATGATACCTGGAATACGTGTAGCCATTTAAGGGCTTTGGATAAATCTGTGGATTGGTCAGGACAGGTACTGAATTTGTCACAGCAATTCCAATGGTACCAATCAAGGATTGTTGCCCTCCTAAAAAAACATTACTGCTTCCCCTGCTTATCCTAGCAAGGTTAGTTAGAAAATACTGGTTATTGCAAAAATACTGGCTTCCATAATTACTGCAATTTACATTTACAGAGCTAACATCCGCTATATGAAATGGCACTCTTTCAAGTCCTTCGGATTTTAGCGCTTCAATAAGTAAATTTGCCGAACTGACATTGTGAAATCCCGCTCCTGATGTAATAAAAAGAATATTTCCACCGGCCCCTGAATTAATCATCCAATGCAAAGTTTCATTCATCAACAATGCTGAGGAAGAAATAGAAGAAATCTGGTTTGAAATATTATTAAATACTTCTTCTATTTTATCATCGGTGGCATTTAACCATTGCGTAGAATATAGTTGATATTGAAACCCCTTGGTGAAACTTACATTAAATTCATCCTTATCTCCAAGTTCTTTCTTTAGATTGGTAATGATGGAACTAAATACAGGAATTTTTCCTACAATATTTGACATGTCCAGATCAAGACAAATCATCAGACTGTGTGTAGGTTTTGATTCCAAAAAAGAATTTGGTTCTATTGCCAGCTGATAATACTGCTCACCGTTTCTTTCAAAAGTGGAAAAAATAACTGGCGATGGTTTTAATACCTGGACTATAAATTCCATATTCTCGCTATAGTCTTTAAACAAACTTATTCCATTATAGTAGATTGCTCCGCTTGGATCGGATTTCCGATATAAACTGACAGGTTCGCCCTTTGAATTGAAAACAGCCGGAGATGTGTAGCCAGCATGCTCAAAATATACAACTTTCAGCAAATCAACTTTACTGAACCCAACATTTAAATAATTACTTACCAGTTGGGAGGATAATTTATCCCGACCTATTGTCGAAGGTATGAGATAGGTGATTTTTATTTTCCTCGAACCCGTACCACTCATTGGAAATATTTTTAATAAATATTGAGTAGCAGATTCTTTAAAAAGCAAAGATGGGTCTCTTCTGCGTTTAACTATGTTTTCATATATGCCGGATGCAGTCCACTTATCATAGAGTTTGCCTTTACTTATTGTGTTTTCATCAAGCCACAACCAGGTATCGGTAACAATTGCACCTGCCGGCAAATCAAACCGATAGCTTATTTCCAATGAATCCGTAACTTTGAATCCCTGTCCTCGCGCAGAAATGGTAAGATACATGCTCTGCTCTGTATATAGCCCTTTCGAACGTACGACCAAAAATGCACTGTCAATACTTCCCGGCCGGACATAATTGGCAAAACGCACATCAGAAACTGTAAGTTGATTGTATGCGCTCAGTATAAACTGTGATCCAATAAAAAATAGGATGAATAAAACGATTTTTTTAGCTGGCTTCATAATAAGTAGGTTTAAATGCAAAACGTTTAAACTCTTAAAATGTGCATTACATTCTTCAAATTAGAGAATCAACTTATAAACTTTTCCCTGCAATTTAGTCAAATAAAAGCAGAATCCAAAATTAAAATAGTAATCATTACACAATTTTGTAGGCTTAATTTTTAATAAATTTAAGACATTCTCCGTTTCCTTTGATGAAATAAATTCCGGGTAATAAATTTAAAATTGGCACATTTTGGTTGGCATCAAAATTAAATAGCTTGTTTCCAAGTGAATTAAATAGTTCCAGTTTCTGATTCCCTGATTCTGATTTCACTATGAATTGATCTGATACTGGATTGGGAAAAATTTTCAATTTTCTAATCGGTTCTTTTCTATAGTTCTCGACTACCCCTACGTTCGCTTGAAATTCAATTGCACCAATACTCCTCGCACCTTTTGAGTATGGCTTTCCATAATAATCAAGGAGAGGCTCTGTTTGATTTTTACCTGCACCTATTGCAGGACTGGATTTAACTAAATTGAAATTCTGTTTTGGCCCATCCACAAAAATTACTGTGGACGATCCAAAATTTAATGGACTTTTATCCTTTATTAAATCCAAGGCAGGGGAATCCCAATAAGGACCATTAAACACGCCTTGAATTATGCTGTAATAGATATTCTTATCAAACACCACAGCATCTGCTGGCTGAGTCCCTCCATTAAAATAAGCAGATTGGTCAAATGCAAAAATATTATTCTCCACTATATTTCCGTAAAGTTGCGGATACAATATACTGGTAGTCAAAAAGCGCAAGGTTGCCTGCCCACATGAATAAAATGTATTGTTGATGACTTTGCATTCTCTTGCAGAGGACAAAGCAACTCCTCTATATCCACCAATAATAATATTCGAAAAGAATTTTAAATTCTTGACTTCAAATCTGTCTTCAGGACAATAAAATTGAGGACTGGTATCGCCTCCCAATTCAAATGCAACCCAACTGGGCTGCGACGCATTGATAAAAATATTGCGTTCCATTAAAATGTTTGAGGAACCGCCTTTAATGTGTCCTCCGGTAAGACAATTCTCCAATCGGTTACCACTTATTACTCCGTTGCGACAAGTGTTGTAGTCCATTGCGCCGCAAACAGGAAAATCTTTAAAAACATTGTTACTCACCACAAAACTATCCACCCCGGCCAACTTAAATGCTACGATTGCTGCGGCATCTGTGGTATTGGAAAAATAACAACTATCCACCTGAATAAACTTGGACTGGGTAATGCAACTGCCTCCATTGTCCACACTAAATAATCGCCCTTTGTTTATTGCGTTACCTCTGAAAACTAAATGTTGAAATCGCAAATATGCACAACTTACAAATTGCCATCCCCCCGAAATATCTATAACATCATTTTGGTATCTGGTTATAACAATCCAACGCATAGGACTACCCTTCAAATTTGTCACTAATTGGTAACCTGAATAAGATCCTTTATGTAAATAAACAGTATCCCCGGGTTTTATTGCACCAACATTCACCGCATCTTTTATGTTGGCATATTTTTGTCCTGGACCTAAATGTACTTGCGCAAAACATGCCCAGTAAGACAAAAACAAAATCCCAAAAGTCAAATGTATTTTTAAAGCCATATAGCAGATATTAGTTCAGCCAAAATTAATAAAAACTAAATTCCCATATAAACTTATGGTCAGTTCGTCCATTGTATGCTCATTAATTGCAGAACGACTTAAACACATGATAAAAAAACTGAAAACACGATTAAGTATTCCAAGATTACCAACCATGACAAAAAATCAACTCGTCATGGCAATCTTCTATGCAAAAGTATCCACCGTTTAGAAAATGAGCACAACCCCTTGGCAACGATAAGTTAACTTGAAAATGGGGTTTGTATGAAAATTGGCGGAGAGTTAGGGATTCGAACCCTAGATACCCTTTTGGGGTATACACACTTTCCAGGCGTGCTCCTTCGACCACTCGGACAACTCTCCAACATCATAGCTTTTTACAAAGCGGGCGCAAGATAAAGATTTTCTAGGATTTAGAGGATACCAATTCGGGGTAAAAGACGGCTTTTGCATTTTGGGTCGTAATTTTGCTTACTTCTTCCAAACTTATGTTCAAAATCTCGCCAATCCTGGTACCTATAACTGGTATATAAGCCGGCTCATTGCGTTTTCCTCTATAAGGCACTGGACTCAAGTAGGGCGCATCTGTTTCCAGTACAATTCTGTCCAGACCCAATTTTATTAACAATCCAGGTAAATCTGTTTTTTTATAGGTAACTACCCCTCCTATTCCAAGATAAAAACCCAACTGAATAAGCCGTTGAGCTTGCTCAAGGGTCCCGCTGAAGCAATGGAATACACCCGTAATCTTGCCATCCTGAAGCTTTTCCAAAATGCTTAGGGCTTCCTCAGTAGCCTCTCTGGTATGCACACTAACCGGCAACCCTGTTTCCCGACTCCATTTTAATTGGATGGTATAAGCATCTATTTGCCGATCAATACTTGTTTTGTCCCAATATAAATCGAGACCTATTTCCCCAATACCTTTGCAAGAGTTTTCTGCTAAAGCTTTTTCAATACAGCTTAATTCTTCAAGATAATTTTCTTTAACAGAACAAGGGTGCAAACCCATCATGATGTCACAATGATTTGGGTATTCACTTTTCATCCTGACAACTTGATCAATAGTATCTGCTTCTATGTTAGGTAACAGTATCTTTTCCAGACCTGATTCAACAGCTCTGTCCATCATCTCTTTTAAATCCTCTTGAAAATCTGAAAGATAAATATGTGTGTGCGTGTCAATCCAATAATTTCTCATAAAATGTTGTGTTGCTGTTCAATAATGTCCAAGATATTCCTGCAGTATAATCACCGCACTAATGCGATCTACAAGTCTCTTGTCTCTTCTTTTCATTTTAGGAGTTCCACTAAGTAGAATAGCCTCTTTCGCTTTGACAGAGGTGAAGGATTCTTCCTGAAAATCAAATTTTACTTGTGGTAACTTTTCGTGTAGATTTTTACAAAACGTTTTTACCTCTTGTGTTAAATGAGTTTCATTGCCATCGGTATGTAATGGTAACCCAAAGACAATTTTTTCTATTTGCTCCAACTTACAATAAGACAATAGGTACTCCTCTATATTCTCTGTATCAATAGTATCCAATGCACTAACAATCATTTGTAATGGATCAGTAACTGCGATGCCACAACGTTTTTTACCGTAATCAATGGATAGTATGCGTCCCATTATAAAATTTAAAACACAAAATTAGATACATTCATGCAGAACCGTTAAAATAACCTCGAAACTGTATAAAAAAAAGAACCCCCCTTAGGTCATTACCTAAGGGAGGGTCCCATCCCAAAAACAGTAAACTCTTTAGAACAAAACGAATTTAGCCTTATTGGATCACTACCATTCTCCTCGTAGCGGTATATCCTTCTGCATCCAACTGATAATAGAGGACGCCGGTAACACCTAACTGTGAGTGGTTAATCTGAATACTGTTGTAACCTTTTACAGCTTGAATGTCCGATTTAAGAACAGTTCTGCTGTTGAGATCATAAACAGTCAGTGTGGCTTTTGCAGCACGAGGCATGTCAAATCCGATCACTGTCAGATCAGAGAATGGGTTTGGTTGATTCTGATACAGAACCAGGCCATTCTGGTCGTTAGAACCTTGGCTGTTTCTGTAACCTAATCTGATATCCATACTTTCAAGTGAAGCATTGTAAGCTTCTGCCTGAGTAATGGTTGAATTTAATTGTAGCGTAGTTGATATTTGACCTTTGGAAAGAGCTTTGAATTTGAGCGAGAATAAGTTGTCGTAGTTCTGAAGGGCCGTGATTTCATTACTATTCCAACTGATTGCGAGCAATCCTTCTTCAATTCTGGACAAGCTCATATTCTCTTTTGTGAAACGACTTACTCCACTGATTACATCAACAAGCTCTAACTTTGTTGGATCAAATTGCAGTGTAAACTGATATCCATTGATGGCCTTTGCCTGAGACAACTGAATTGGAACAGTTAATTCCTCATTAGTCGAATAATTTCTTTCCGGAGTCACAAGCGATAACACATCATTAGATCTGGATTGTGTGCTTGATGCATTGGATGCAACAACAGATCCGTTCAAATCTCCAATCTTAATTCCTCTGAAATCAATGATCATACTTTGATTGAAAGGATTGATCACATAATTTCTTGGGAAGTTTTCATTCAAAACTTCTTCATCGGACTCAACGAATTTGTAGTTTTTATCTACGAACGCCCATGAATCATTTTTGCTGAATTTAGAGATCTGACCAAGGATCAATTTTCTTAATTCAATGATATCCGCAGAGGTTACAGTCTTGCTGTTATTTACATCAGCAGCAATGAACAAATACGGATCCTTTAATGGCTCAAGTCCAAGGATGTGTTTTTGAATTTTAATAATGTCCGCAGTCGATATGCCATTTCCATGATCATCGTTTTTAAACGGTGCAACTGTGTAAGTGGCGCCATTCAATTTCATGTCGATGAATGCATACCTTCCATCTTTGGTGGTGGTGTACTTAGGTAAATTACTTCCCTTAAGTTCTACTTCAACTTTATTGATAGGATCCTGAGAATTTCCGGTATTGGCAATAATCAAACCCGAAACATTACCTGAGGTAAGTGTACCTTTTTGACATGCTTTATTGTTATCCTGTACTTCAATAAATGTTCGGCAGAAAGCTTGCTGACCAGTAACTGCATCTGTCACCCAAATTTCTACAGCCTGCTGACCAAGATGTGAACAATTGTAGTTTCTGAATTTATCCGCAGTATCCTTAGAGAAACTCAAAACAATTCTATTGCCACATACTTGATAACTTCCACGATCCAAATCGCTTGCCCAAACCTGGATCATTGCAGTATCCACTACACCATCCTGATTGGTATCCATTGGCATCAAATCTATCGCCACACCATTCAAACAATATGGTGTTGGTTGTTTGCAGTTAATGATGCTGAATCTGCGCTCTCTAGCTACTTTATTTCCGCATTTGTCTTCCACCACAAATTTGATGGTGTGATTGCCTAACTTATATCTTCCGGAAGCATTAATTCTGTTTCCTATTCCTGAACTGACGATATCATAAATACCATTGTTGTCCAGATCAATCAGATATTCCCATGCAAGCTCACTTCCCGGTGTACAATCATCCGATAGATCAGCAGTCAGAACTGCAGGTCCATTGAAACAACTGTCTAATGTACAGAATGTGGTATCTGTAAATACGCCTGTAATCGTTGGATCAACTAAATTATTTACTTTAATGATCTGCTCATGTGTAGCTGTTACATATTCATATTGTCTGGTTGCAGAATTGTAAACAAACTGGCACCAATCAATAGCTTTCCATTTTCTAATGATTTTATAACACGCATCTGATCCATTGACAAATCTGAACACATGATCTTCCCAACTATAACCAAGTAAATCACATTTATCTTCATTAATGGCTTTCGGTCTTCCGGTTCTTTCAGGTGTAAGGATGTTTGGATCAAAACACATGTTGAATGTTGAATCCTTTGGCCAGATAATATCAGAATTTAATCTGAACGGACAATAGTTGAAGAAGGTAATTACCTGCTTACAAGTATCTACACCATTTGCATCTCTTACTTCCCAGTATCTTGTAATGGTTCCAACATTACACTGAGTTCTGTTGTCCACGTACCATTTACTCAAACTAAGATTACAATTGTCGTGGGCGAATCCATCATGTATATTAAATACAGTATCGACTCCACTAAAACAGTTTTTCTTAAACCTAATGGTTCTGGTATTGAAAATCAAAGCAGAGTCTGTTTGAATTTCTCCGAATACATTAAGGTTGTTGATGTCAAAATGATAATCACAAGATACCGTTAAATCAACCGGAGCTTTGCAAGTTGGTTTTAACTTATCCTGAACTTCTATATTTACCATGCAATCGTTATAATTGCCGGATTTATCTTTTACTCTGAAGACTACCAGAATAGATCTGCCTACATCTTCACAACAGAATTCTACAAATGGTCTGAATGGATCAGCTAATCGATCATTGTCGCATGGCCCATCATTCATCCGTCTGACCAACATGGAATCAATATGACAATCATCATAGGATCCATCGTCAAATGTTTTGGCATAAACATGCGCTCTTCCATCGACTGAAAGTGAAACCACCGTTTCTCTATCGCAGATCGCTACAGGAGCAGTTTTATCTAAAACTCTTACCAGAACTATACAAGAATCAACATTGTAACAATCATCATAAGCGCGGTATACAATATTATGTTCGCCAACAGGAAGCTTAACGGTTCCACCATTTTGATTCTTAAGTATTCCTCCAGGATATACAACATCCACACGTACTGGTCCGCCACAACTGTCAAACACAACTGCAGGTGGTAAGTATACTGTTCCTTCACACTTATAGTTACCATCCGTGGTAGCATCAATTGGATATGGACAATGAACATAAGGTGCTTCTCTGTCTACAATTTCAATTAATTGTATACAGGTACGCACGCGCTCACCACTACACCACCATTCACGGATTGACCACATACGCATGTACTTCTGAACACAACCAATCCTTCCAAGATCGATGTCTTCATAAGTTACAGCAATATTGCAGTAAATATCTCTTACAGGCCAAAGTGCGATTGTATCAAGCACTAATGGACTGCGCAAAATAGTATCGTGGTACAATGGTACTCCAGTATAACTCGGATGGGGATGGCCTTTACTATCAAGTGGAATACGATTATATCTTAGATCTTTGCAATTTAAAGCTCTGCCTGTAGCCAATGATCTGTCTTCCGGACAAATAACTCTTGAAGTGTCGAATCTTTCAAGAAGTGTAGTATCTGTACAAATAGCAGACGTATTGTTATAAGCATCTCTAGCAATGTACTTTTTAATTACACGCTTAATGTAATTAGGATCGCAATTCAGTGGCTGAATAATTTCATCCAACAAAATCAACGTATCCCATGTGCATGCATCGTAGTGATACGGCGTAAATGTTGCCGCTGCAAAACATGGAATTGTATCTCTGCGACACTCAATTACCGGAGGTAATTTATCCTCCACTACCAGAGTGCCCCAACATTTGTTGCCTGAGATTAAATCCTTAATTTCAACCTCAACATGCTGACCGATCTCTGCATCGGTAACCACCGGAGAAGTTGGAATTGGTTTTTTGTACCTTAATACAGTTACCTGATATTGCGCACCAGGACACTGCGTTGCGGTGTCATTCAGAATCATTGCCGCTGTTACCAGTGCACGACAATTCTGATCTAAAGAAATTTGTGTAAGCCCATTACATGCCAATGAACATTGCGCCGAAACTGTCTGTTGGACAGAGGCGAATGTAAAGACAAACAAAGCTGCAATAAATATCCTCACGAGGTGAAGACGTGCAAAGCTTGATGTAGAAATGGGAGATGTAAAAATCGTTTTCTCCATGAGATCCTCTATTTAATGATTAATAAAAATTTTATACCAATTCACATAGCACACGGAGGTCACTCCGAATACACATGCGTTATTCGCAAAAAAATTTTTGTCCTGAATAAAAACTGTTTGGGTAGGTTGTCAAACAGAAATCATATCCCTGGACAAGGATCTAAAATCATTCGTTGGTAAAAAAAAATTGCTGAAATTCTAGCTTGCGCTAAAGAGAGGATCTACTATTACTGGGGTTGGATGTAATAACTACACAAAGGTAATTATTATATTTAAAAATCCTACTATTTGTGATTATTTTTTTTAATTAATTACAAATAGAAAAATCTTTAATACGTGGCAAAGATAACAACATTGTTTTTTAATAAAGAATACCAATATATAAGTATTTTTTCAAATATGTTATTTTTATAATGCATATTTATTTGATTAATAATCTTTTACAAATATAAATATCGAATAATTTAATGGATTTATAACTCAATAACCTCCCCTTAAAAATCCAAAGTAACTTTTGATTCCTTTAGAAAAAGTCATGAATTGGATATAACTTGATTTCAAAAATAACAAAATATACAAGTAATTTATCAATTAAAAATTTTCATCCAACAAGAAATAGATTTTCTTAAATAAGTGAAAAATATTTAATGTTAATTCCTCCAAATTATTTTTTTGATAAAAGCTGATTTGCTTTCAAAAAAATCCACAGACAGAATATCCAAGAAACTAAAGTGATCAGATATATGCTTTCAATGCCATGAAATAAAGTGGAATACGAAATCAATTTATTTTGCCATAGGGACAATGAAACAGGGCTTAAATTTTCGGACTGATTAATTTGTATAATGAGGATGGTTAGAAATCGGAGTAAATTTATTATCTGCAAAAAGAGTAAAGAAAAAAGAAAAAGTAAAATCCTTTTTATAAATAGTATAGGCACTGCAATACTTAAACAAAAAACAAGAATTGATGGCAATAACCAAAGATCCCAATTACTCAATTGAATTTTCTGGTTTTGAACCGGTAACTTTTCTCCGGATACTTTGGATTGCGATAAAATATTTTTCTCATTTAAAAGATTGAGTTGGGTATCATATTTGGAGTCCAGAAGAATGGGTGACAATTTCAGCTGATACATACCTACTACAATTTGACGGGGTTGTTGATCTGCGGTATGTAAATACAAATAAGTGTCTGCAAAAAAATGATCCAGCTTTTGATTTAAGATTCCATTGATGGACTCGATAGCGAGCCATTTAATTTTAGTAAACTTAATTCCGGGAATGAATAGAAAATAACTTATGGTCAATCCCAGTAAAAAAGTAATTATACTTCTATAGCTGAACTTTGGTTGAATCATAATTTGTATTCCGGATAAGCCAATGGATAAAAAGTGCCCCGGAGCTGACTAAAAAAATAAATTGCCAGAATTCTATGTGCAGAAAATCAAATATTTCCGGATAGTACAATTGGCTAAAAACCAAACTCAGGATGCGTACTAAATTGAGTATGGCTAAAACTAAAACAACAAACAAAATTCCCTTGATCTTATTTCGCATCCTAACTTTTGGAAATAATGCTATTGCAAGAGCACTTAAAAATATAGGTGCAATGGCATCGCATCCTTTGGAAATACTTACCACCGCATCACCACAATGAATGTTCATATCTTCAGCCCAGGAATCATACCCGAATAAATTAAGTAGCAAGGCACTGCTTCTGGCAAATAAACTGGAAATGGGCTGTTGGATCAATTGCTCATAGATGCCAGTGGAGGAAAATATAAAAAACATCATTAAAACCAGAACCATTACCAATGCATACTTAATGAGTTCATTCCTCAAGTACTTCTGCATTAGAGTTGGTGTAAAACCTGTCAATTGATGTGGCATAATAATTTTTATCTTTTACAAAAAAATAAGAAGGGCAATATGTGAATATTACCCTTCTTTATTTGTGTATTAAAATTATTCTTCCCTATTGCTGTATTGTATTCCCAGTTGGACAATGAAAGCCAAAACTATACTGGAGAGACTGAATCCCGGAACGTCTGCACCAGTAAGACTATATCCGAATCCAAAAATTGAAATGCCAAACCCAATCAATCCACTTAACCACACTATGGCCAGTGACTTCATGAAAAGTTTTCGGTCAAACACAATTCCTGATGAAAAGCCACCATCTGACTCCATCGACATACCATTGGATAGAACCAATTTTCTTCTGATCATAAATACACCGGCAATGGCAAATAAAACCAATCCCATAAGAATTAGTCCCCACTCACCCATGGTCGGCACCATGCTCAGACAACTGATTCCGAATTCTCCTATGGCAAAACCTGCGGCAGCTGGAGGGAAGGTAATGGTAATTGACTTCAACAAACATTTAGAACCGGTAGCATAAAATCCAATAAATTTAGCCCCAGAATTACCATTTATAGAAATAGGACCTGATGTTGTGCCATCATTAGCTACGGCAGTCGCTGTATACGTACTGAAATTATTGGATTCCGCGTAAAAGTAAAATGATCTGGTTCCAGGGGGTAAATTTATTGTTGTTGATGTACCATAAAATTGATATACATCGCCAGTATAGCCATGACTCCAGGTAGCCCAACCTTGCCCAATTCGACGGTGAGAACCCGGAGTACTGAAGGACAATCCGCTACCGCAAGGTGCCGGAGATGGTAAGCTACTGATGGCTGCCCCAAGAGCAGATGGATCCGGTGCAAATGGCTGCATGGCAAAACTCTTGAATAGTACCGGCGGAGCTCCGGTGCCCGGACCCGGATCAAAATATACGTTGGCAAAAGTTGCTGGTAAAAAGAAACCTAAGGTAAAAAAGAAGGACAGTACTGGCCACTTCTTAAGGTTTGATTGAATGAAATCCATTTGGTAAGTTTTTATGGTTATGAATAATTTTACTTCCAGGAGTTATTCACTACCATTCCCTACCTCTGAATCTTCAAAGGACTTTAGTTGGTTTCGGCACAAATGTATAAAATATTTTTTATATATAAAAAATATTTTTTATATGTGTATATGCTCCTTTGAGCCTGGGCAAGGTTCCAATCTTTCGTATTGAACTTTTGCTTGAGGACGCAACCGGGCAAGTTATGGTCGCCTTTGGTAGGTTATTCCCAAATGAACAATATATGCAATGAATAGGCTTGAAAGTCCAAATCCTGGCACGTCAGCACCAGTTAACTGATAACCAAAACCCAGAATTGCAAGATTAAACGCAAATATCCCTATAAGACCCACCGCAAGCCAAGACTTTAACATCAACTCTTTATGGAATGGTATCATTTGATTAATCGAATGATCCATTTCAGTAGCCATTCCATTCTCAAATACCAACTTCCTTCTAAACATAAATACACCTGCTATGGATAGTAGTCCTAGTCCTAACAATATTAACCCCCATTCGCTCATGGTTGGAATTGCCGGCATACAACTAATCGCAAACTCTGCAATGGCAAACCCACCAGCTGCAGGTGGATACGTAATTTTGATGGTCTTCAGTAAGCATTGTGAGCCAGTAACATAAAAACCAATAAATTTGGCCCCGGCATATCCCTGAATCGTTATTGGTCCTGAGGAGGTTCCATCATCAGCAATAGCCTCCGCCGTGTAATTACTATATACATTGGGTTCCGTATAAAAATAAAATGCCCTTGTTCCTTGTGGTAGTAAGATGATGGCCGCCGTTTGATCAAAATAAGTATAAACATCTCCGCTATAACCATGACTCCAGGTTTCCCATCCCTGACCTACCTTAAGGTGCAATGCAGGTGTACTAAACCTCAGACTGTTTCCACATTGTGATGGAGAAGGAAGACTAGTGGTGGGGGTTAACAGTGCAGTTGGATCTGGCTCAAAAGTCCGCATGACGTACTTATTAAAAACTGCAGGAGGTGGTCCTGTTCCCGGCCCCGGATCAAAAACTACTCCGCCAAATAGACTATTTGAAAGAAATGCAAAAAAGAAAAATTGAGCTACAACGAAGGAGCTTCTCAGATGAAATTTACAAAACGCCATTTTATCGGTTTATGGTGATGAATATTTCTCTTAACAGATACTCATTACCATTCTCTGAATCCCAATTTAATCAGGAAACCCGGCTGGAACAGGCACAAATATATTATTAATTTTTATATGTATACTGATTTATTGGAAATATTTTTTTTAATAAGCTCAACTATCTATCACAAATCACTGTATTTCAGTATTTTATAGTTTAAATTAAAATTTAATAAAAAGCCTTTCCGTCTAATTGGAAAGGCTTTTTCAACTACTGGAATATTATTTCAAGAGAACAATCTTTCCTTTTTTTAAGATTTTACCTGCCTGGAGCCGGTACAAATAAACACCGGATCCGCCAAGCATCCCACTTTCTATTTCCCATGTATTAAGACCTTTTTCAATCGACCTCCATTTTCCATACACTACTTTTCCTTCTGTATTCATCAATTCCAAATATGCATCTACATTCAGGGAAGATTCAAATTCAATTTTACAACGATCCTTAAATGGATTTGGACGAATTCCCCATCTGTTAATTTCTAATTCACTATCCGCTGAAGAACCAAGGATTCTGATGGAAATAGGAGACGCAAGACTATTGACAAGAAATATTTCATTGTTTCTGTATTCAGTATCTCTCAACAATTCAGATAGCCTTGTGGAGATTTTATTCCGCCAAACTATCCTGAACACCCGCTGGCCTTTTTCAAGTCTTTTAGGCACGCCAAGGCTAAGACTAATTCGTAATTCACGGTCTTTGACATAATAAGAATCCTCCGAAAGGTCCACCCCTCTGCCATCACTGAGGAATTCAACTATCCTGTCAACTTCGGCATATCTTGGATCAAAACTCATATTTATCTGAAGTCCCTCCATAGTTAAATCATCATTGATCATAAAATCGGAATGACTCCTTTGGTTTTCTGGTAATAAATGATCTTCGACACCCAGCTCAAAATATCTTAACCTTGCACCCGCAACTTTTTCCTGGAATCCGGATGAACCACTGACATCCCCAACTTTTATCGACTTAAAGTTGACCGACTTATCCTTCATCAGATGATCGGTAATAAACTCTTCTTCGAACGGTTCACTTAAAGGAAAATCCAGGTCATTAAAGCTATAATCCTCAGCAAGGAATCTCCATGACTTATTGGTAGGAACCTCCTCTACCTTTCCAAGAATTAGTTTCCTTAACCAAACAATATCCCTTGTGGTTACAAATCCATCCTTATCGACGTCCGCTGCAATCCATTGTTCTGGTTTAGTAAAATTTGAAATACCCAGTATATGTTTCTGTAGATACAAAACATCTTGCGTGGATAATCCATCTGTCCAATTTCCAATTGTATATTCCGGCTTTAAATGAACAGGGGATCCCGGCTTTATCTGATCTTTCATATATTTTCCCTGCAAATCAGTGGACACCATTTGACCTGTGCTTTGCTCAAACATCTCTACCTTTTCCATTGGATTTCCTTTGACATCTCTCACAAGTCCTGTGACATGAATGGTTGTTTGGAAATTACTGTTGCAAAAATTATTCGGATCATCCACATCAACCAATGCATTACAACTTCCTGCATTTCCGGATGAATCAATCACAAATACTTCGAAGGTGTAAATAGAATCCACGTTCATTTTGTGAATGCTGCATGGAATATAACGACAAGTATCATTTAGGTTATTTTTGTTAAATGTGATTACCAATTTATGTCGTGGTGTACAATTATCTGAATAAAATTGAAGCAAATCACGGGCTATTACTTTAGCGCTATCATTGGATTGTATGTTGGCTGTATATCTTATGCATCCAATCGCAGGAGCTATCTTGTCTGCTAAATCGACAAAAACTGTATCTCTTCCAACATTATTACAAATATCAGTTGCTGTAAAAATAACTCGAGTCTTACCTAATGGATAAATACCACTGGCATTCGCTCCTCCGTTGTTAAAATCATTGGTAATACTTACTATATTATTGCAACTGGTAACGACAACTGGAGCCAAAACCAGAAATGGATTACATTCAGTAAGCGTTGAACAAAATGCAGTATCTCTTGGACCTTTAAGTCTTGCAGGTGCAAAATCCGAGACATTGATGACTTGGGTATCTCTTGCAATTGCACCATTGCACAATGATCTTGCTTGCCACAATCTTAATATTCTTCTACAGGAATCAGGTGGCCTATTTAAGGTGCTGTCTCTCCAAGTATATGCGATTGTGCCACAACTGTCTCTTGGATTTATCGGCCGCAATCCCAAAGAATCCGGATGATTAGAGCGGCAACCGCGCACCATGGTATCTCTTGCCCAAATAAAATCTCTGGCATCAAAAACATAATTATTTACAATTTCTATTCGTTGTCTGCAACTGCTATCTATCGTACCATTTCTAAAGTTCACCCTCCATTTCCTGATAAAAACACCTCGTCTGCAACTATCCAAGCTACCTGAATCAGAAAATGTTATTCCATTTGTGGCCGTATCCACACAGACTCCTGAAATCGTTAGTCTTCCTGTGAGATTTAGATTATTTTTATTCTGGGTGCAACTTAATGTGATGTTGGCAGGACAATTAATGGAAAAAACATTCTTGTTTTGAATCTCCACTTCTATCATGCAGAAATTCGAATTCCCATTAACATCAATGACTTTTACAACAATCATCTCCCTCATTCCGGCATCTGCACAACAGAAATAAATTTGATCCCTGAATATAGTATCCTGTGGTCTGTTACAACGATTCGTCATTCGTCTGACCAATACTGTATCCACTGCACAGTTGTCTGTGAAAAAACCTATCTTAGAAAAGTAAGCCGCGTTCAAAGTAGATTGTCCTGTTCCATCCAGAGAAAAAATCAACTTTGGTGGACAAATCAGAGTCGGTGGAATATTGTCTACTACCGTAACATAAGAAATACAAGTATCCGAGTTTCCACATGGATCAATGGCTATGTATTGCATCGTATGCTTTCCGGTAGATAATTCCACACTTTGCCCTGGCCTTGCAAGAAAAAATGAATCTATTCTCACCGCGTAAATTATCATAAAAGACGGACTGCATGCATCCGTGGCAGTGACTGTTGGTATTTGATATAGATTTAAACATTTATTTGCTTCTGTAAACAAAGTAACATCCGCGGGACAAATAATTTCCGGTCTTGTAGTATCTGCGATAGTAATGAGCTGAGTTTCCATGCTTGTCATACGTGTGCACCAATTCATTACAAACCAGCGGCGTTGAATTTTTATCATCCCTCCACAAACCGGTATGGTGTCATCCAAATGGGAAGGGAGCAAATCACAAAACGCATCAATGGGTTCTCCAAAAATCGTTGGAACTTCCAAAGTGGAAATATCCGGATTGGGACAATACAAAGTGTCATCTTCAGGAAACACTACATCAATCAAGGATGGTTTTTTGAAATAAACATCTTTTGCACAAGTGGTTTTGTTTCCGTAATCGTCTGTAACGGTATACAACAAATGGCTAATTCCTGAATACTGTAAATCACATTGTAATCTTTCAAATCTTAAATCGTAGAGAATGGAAAGATTTGCATCGCAGTTGTCACTTGCAAAAATCATGGTATCATAACGTAATTCAAACGGATCATAAGTACACAAAACAGTATCTGTTCTACACACCAAAACAGGCATAAGTTTATCTTCTACTTTCAACTCACTCCAACAACTCATACCATTAGTAGTGTCCAAAACAGTTGCAGTCCGCTTTTTTCCTATATCAGAACAACTTACATAATTAAGTCCTGTCTCATTCACATAAACTTTAAATTTTCCATAAGAAGGCAGTTTATCTGTAATCAACATTTGTGCAGTAAGATATGCTCTGCCGCTCTGATCCACAGAAATCTGCACCAAACCATGACACGGCAAGTTAAAACTCTGAGCATTAAGTTCAACCATTGGCTGCGCTTCAACTCTGTCAGATGAAGGCCAATCCTCAGGAACAGCCTTCATCTCATTACAGAATTGGAATACCAATAATAACAACATCACTTTAGAGGCATTCTTTCTAATGTGACTGGTCCATTTTGGGATGGGTTGATTTATATTTTGTAGATTTTTCATGATCTATGAATTGCAGATATAGTTTTAGAATTATTGTACGACTATCTTTAAAATTTTCTTTGATTGTGCTGTTCGCATTACCAAAAAATAAACACCCGGATGTGACAAAACTTGTGGATCAATCTCTACACTGGTCACTCCATGTATACTGACACTTTTAAATTGATGAATTGATTTTCCTGAAACATCAAAACATTCCAGATTCAATTCTTCCAATCTTTCACTGGAAACCTTAATCAGATACCTACCGTGTGTTGGATTTGGACCAGCTTCCAGAATTTCCAATCCTTGTTCTACGTTGCTTTTATTAGCCGCCTGAAGGACAATATTGTACTCCTTATTTTCTGGTCCATAAATTTCATTTTGGAAATTTTGCGATAAGCTGATTGCTTCAGGACAAATAATTTTAAGCTTGGGTATTTTAAACTCAAATAATATTTCTCCGCTTTTTACGTGAACCGCTTCTTTCAAATTTATGGAAAGCAATATTTCATTTCCCTGCACATGGAGAAAATCTTCAGACCAATTGACGCCTAAAAAATTATTCAGCAAGGAAATATTTTCTTGACAATTGTTTTCAAACTGCATGGACAATTGCATCCCATTTATAAATCCTTCTGAACCGGATCTAATAATCAATTTTTGATCTGCAAACTGATAAAGTAATATCTTGGTGTTAAACGCATTTGCTATCCCTTTCTTTTGAAACAGGGATTGATTCAAATCCCCCAATTTAATTCCGATAAAATCAATCTTCCTGCTGGCTTCCATTGCAGGAACAATCATCCATTTATGTTGTTTGTACTCTTCCCATGGGAAAGCCGGATAACTAAATCTGTAATTTTTGTCTATACACAAATAAGATAAATTATTCGGCAATGAGTAAATCCTACCTAAAATTAAATTCCTTAGTACCGAAAGATCCTTTGCTGTTATTGAACCACTTTGATCTACATCTGCAGCCAATAAATCATAGGGATTACTTATTGGATGGATACCGAGTATATGTTGCTGAATCCTTAGAATATCTGCTGTGCTGATTCCTTCCAGATAATTTACATCCCCATAACTTTCCATTCCGACGGATATACCTTTTGGTATATCCGGAAAGCTATATTGGCCCATGTCATCTGTAATGCATTCTGATATAGTGTTGCCATACTGAAGACGCACTTTAGTTTCCGGAATATTCATTCCATAATAACTGCGGACCAATCCAGATACGTTGAGATGGTTAAAAGTTTGTGGACACAGGCTATCCGGATCAGTAACTGCAATATATGTTGTGGCAAAGCTTGAATTATTGCATTCATCCCACACATAAATATTGATGATGTTCTGTCCAATATCATCACAAGTATATATTCTTAAGGTATCGCTTGGATCGGCAGAATATGAAAACCTGAGTCTATCTGAAGCCGTACAATTATCTTCACTTTTTTTGTTTAGCAAGCTTGCTGGAATACTCACCATAACTCCGGCTGCCATTCTCAATAGAGAAGTACTTAATCCATGTAAGAGTAAAACGCTTGGCTTCTTACCATCTTTTATTTCCACCCGCACTAATTTTGTATTTTCATTATGGCATGAATCCACTGCCTTGAAATAAATGCTGTGCGGGCCTATTGGCATGACACCACTGGCATTAGGACCAACTCCTACTTGGTCGATTTTTCCATCACTCCCAAAATCTATTTCATAACTTAAGGATATTGCAGTATTTACTCCACAATCAATAGCAGACACATCTGGAAGCTGAACAAAACTTGGCGTACACTTATCCGAAAAACTGTAAATCAAAGTGTCATTAAAACTCAAAATTTCCGGTGGAATGGTATCCATTATTTTGATTTCCTGAACATAACTGTAATACCCATTTGATGGAATTCTTGGATTAGGGGTTAAGTACGGATTGTAGACACACCAGTTTATTACTTCCCATGTTCTGAGAACTTTTCCACATACGCCCCCTCTGGTAAAATCATAAAGTTCATCTGTCTTTTTGACCAAAACCTGATCGCATTTATCTTCATTAATGATGGGGACTCCTGCTTTTATGGTATCTGGTTTGATTCTGCATGCATAGACAATCGTATGCGCTGGCCACTTGAGTTGATTTGTATCCAGTCCATTAAAGTTTGAATTTTTCAGGAGTGTAACCGTTTGACTACATTCGGACTTTAAACCCAAACCATCTGTTGCTATATATTTTCGCACTATTGTGCCGGAACCACATCCATTCAGGTTCCTGATGATTTGAGAATCCAATCTGACCGCCGAGCAATTATCCGAATAAATGGGACGCTGTTTGGCAAATAAGGAGTCCGTGTCAAAACCGCAACTCACCGTAAGGTTTGAAGGACACAATAAATTGGGACCAATTTTATCTGCAACACTGACCATAACCATACAATCCCTAAAATGTCCTATATAGAGACTATCGGATACAGGCCCTGCTCCAGGATAAACATCATATACTCTTAAGATTACTGGAATTGGCGAAAATCCAATATCCATGCAACAGAATAATATCTCATCATCAAACCGGTAATTCGGATTCTTCCCTAAGGTGCAAGAAAACCCAACCGGAGGGTTCATTCTCTTTATTTTAAAATATACATGCCCACAATCATCTGTTGAACCACCATCCAGACTAACGGCCGGAACGAGTCCCTGACCAGTACTGTTTAGATTAATGACCATTTCCGGCGTACAAATTACATTAGGAGGGGTAGCATCAAAAACAGTAATCTTCATGGTATCTCTTCCTACTGAGCCACAGTTGTCTGTAATTTGATAAATCACCGAATAAACACCAGTTTGAAACCTCATTAAGCCTCCATTTGAATTGAGGTTTCCAAAAACCGTGAGGGTCATACTGGATTGAATCGGCATACATGAGGTATTGATGTTTGCAGCAGGTAAAAGAATGAGGCTGTCACAACTTCCAGGCGTATGTATGCTTACCGTAATGTCGGCAGGTGCCGTAACCGTAATGGCCATTGGCAAATAGAGAGAAGGTGCACTAGAGCCATCCCGGGCTGTTAATCCAGAGGATAAGAATAACAAGGTACCCAGGACGACTCCTTGGGAAAGTTGAAAAAATCTGGATTTAGGAATCCAGGCTAAAGAGTTTGCCGTGCACATAATAGAATATTTGCTAAATCCTAAATAAATCAATTAAGGGAACAGCATGTTGCCGTTCATTCATCGCCGCCTTGCCAAATGATCCATTTATAGAATGAAAACTTCAGCGTCAGAACAGCGACATTATATTATTGTCTTTAGGAAGGGACTTGAATTAGAAGGTGGGATGGGTGATCTTCTATTATTCAATCATATTGCAAAAATATGTAATATGTAAGTAACTACATAATAATTACTTAAAAAAATATTACATTTTTATTTTCTATATATAAAATAGTCTGAATAGTGTATTCATAGTGAATCAGTTAGGGTAAATGATTGACTTTGATATTTAGGAGTCTCATCTATGTGGTGTCGAACTCAAATTATTCCATAAAAAAAGCCCCCCATTTCGCTCTCCTTGCAGAGAGTTGATGAGAGGCCATCCCAAAAACCGATTTTACTTAGACAGGAGACCTCCTCTATTTCTAGAGGAGGCACCTGCTTTGTCTTATCGTCTCATGAAGACTTTAGTCAGTTGATTACTCAACTACTAACATCCTCTTTGTTGCGGTGTGGTTTGTTGCATCCAACTGATAGTACAACAGTCCTGTAGCATTCAAATCGCCTTTGCTGATCTGGTAGCTGTTCAAGCCTTTTTGTCCTTTCAACTCGTATACTCTTACTACTTTTCCAGTAACATCGTATACGGTCA
>Ga0268298_10001805_pt1 | contig 24294 bp, 16 predicted proteins | sample WWTPWeurt_MetaG_FD_194462 | JGI IMG/M metagenome (GOLD analysis project Ga0268298, IMG submission 194462) | Activated sludge microbial communities from WWTP in Nijmegen, Gelderland, Netherland - WWTP Weurt | ecosystem: Engineered > WWTP > Aerobic digester > Activated sludge | place...
TTGTGCCAGTCCGTGCAGCTCGGATCGAACAGGTTGAAATAAGCGCGAGCGTTCCAGTAATGGGTCCCGCAATCCGAGCACTCACCCATGTAGCCCGCCGCGAGGTGCGCTCGCCCCGCCGGTGGGAGCTTCGCCTGCCCTGCACCGAACGGATCGAGAGCGACGAGCTCGAACGAGAACGACGACCCGCTGTAGGGGAACGTGGTCTCGATATTGGCAATGCCGGCTTCGAGCGACCCGATGCTGGTGTCGAGGCCGGCCGGCAGCGGGATCTGGATCAGGTCGTCGCGGCTGGTCGTGGTCCAGCCGTTGGCGTCGAACTTGCCGCCCGAGATCTGGCCGCCGTACTGAGCGACCAACGCTTGCGCTTGGGCCGCGTTCGTGAGCGGGACGTCGAGATGGAAAGCGGGCGCCGCGAGTGCTTCGCCCGACGCGAGCAGCCAGCATGCCAACGGTAGCCCGGCAATCACCCAGGGACGGCGCGTCCGCGTGGCGCTCATTGCCTCCTGTATAGCAACCTTGGCGGTACGGGGACAGGAGCCGAGCGCGCGCGGGGAACGGCACGGCTTCCGTGTCCCGATTTCCATGGACGGCTCGCGCACGTCCGCCTCACTTGTTGGCGCGCGTGCAGAGGCGCACGACCAGCTCACTGGCAAACGACCCCGACGGCCCCTGTCCCGTGAGCTGGGCGAAGAAGATCGGGGGAGGCGTCGGCAGCGCCGCATCCAAGGGAGCGGCGACCGGACAGATTTCGCCGAGCACGTCCTGGTCGTTCAGCGCGCTCAAGTTCGTCGCGAGCTCGCCGGTCGCGGGGATCGTCGACTCGCTGAGGTACACGTTCCAGCCGCTGGTATCCACGGGAGCGAGCGGGGGCCCGCCGCCGAAGGGCGCCGTGAACGGCACGACACGGACGTTGCTGGAGACCGAGCTGATGCCGGGACCCGCCGCGTGGGGGAATGCTCCCATGAGCTGCGTCGAAACGAACGGACCCATCGGCTGCACCATCGCGTTGCCGAACGCCGACGGATTCGCCAGACCGCTGTGGCACGTGAGCATCACCCGAGGAGGCCACGAGCTTCCGAGCTCGACCCCCTTGCCGCACTTGGCCTGGAAGCTGCCACCGTCGGCTTTTCCTTTCACTATGATGCCGTATGGCTCGATGCGTTCTTTCTCGTTTTCGCAAAGCTTGGCGAGCTCGGCGTCGGCAGGTCCCTCCGCCAGCGCTACGTTCGCCCACGGCTCCTGGGACTTCCCCGTGGCCGGGAGCGTTTGCAGAACGCTGGTGTCTCCGCGCACGAGCTGCACGCTTTCGGGCAGAAGGCACACGCCATCGGCCGCCACCAAGCGCCCGGAGACACGGACCGCCGCCGGACTGCCGTTCTGCTGGAGCAGGGCGAGAGTCACCTCGTCGCAGCTGACCTGAACGTCGTTCTGACCCGCGGTGGGTGCGCAACTCGATGCGCCGCCGGTGCCCGAGGAGCCTCCCACACCCCCGGCTCCGCCCCCGCCGGCCCCGCTCGCACCGGCGCTGCCGCCGGTCGCCGCGGCGCCCGCGCCGCCGAGACCTCCGCCGCCCTGACCCGAGCCTCCACCACCCCCTGCCCCCGAGCCTCCGCCCGAACTGCCGCAACCCGTGAGCCCGACGCTCGCAGCGACGCCCAAGACCAGCCACCTGGAGTTCACCATCGGTCCGTCTTCGATGCCAGTGCGGACGCCGCCGTTCAGCTCGTCGGGCGAGCTCAGGGCAGCGTGGCCCTCACTCCTGGGTGCGCCGCGAGCGATCGTTCAGAAGCGCGCGCCAGGCTTCGATGCGGTTCTTGGCGTGCGGCGGCCACTTCTTGCGGCTCAAGCGCCCGAGTAAGTGCGGCGTGTGATCGCCGGCGCGGCTGCGCTCGCCGAACACGTCCGCAGCGGCTTCGAGCGATTCGTAGGCTTTGTCCGCGTCCCCGGATTCGACGTAGTACCAAGCCTGGGTCAAGAGATAGTGCTGGCGCGGCTCGGCTTCTTGCACGCTGATGGCCGCAGCTTCCATCAGTTGAGCGTGAGCCGTCTCGAGATCGCGGCGCGCGAGCGAGATCTGGCACGAGAGCAGCTTCGACTCGATGATGCCCCAGGGGTCCCGCATCTGGGCGTAGACGTTGCTGGCGAGGTCGGCGTGGATCTCCGCCATGTCGAGGTCGTCGGTGTCGATGCCGATCATCGCCAGCAGGCGCTCGCAAGCGGCGTGGCCGCGCGGCGTGCGCAGCGCCTCGAACGACGAGAGGGCCTCGAGCGCGCCGAGCTCGGCGCTGTAGTAGTTCATCAGCCGGTGCTCGACGTGGGAGAGCGAGGCGTTGGCTTGAGCGATGCCCAGCCGGTAGCCGGCTTTCTCGAACTCGCTCCGAGCCTCCAAGGTCAGGCGGCGCGCGCGTTCGGTCACGCCCTCCGAGTGGTCGATCCAGGAAAGCAGCAGGAGACATTGGCCACGCCCGAGCGGCTGGCCGAGCTCGGCGAAATGCCGCTCACCGGCCTCGATGACGCCGCGGGCGCGATCGTAGTTGCCGAGCAAGTACTCGATCTCACCGAGCACGGCTTCGCACTGGGCCATGCCGAGCGTGAGGCCGAGCTCCGAGAAAATCTCGTGAGCCTTGCCCGCGAGCTCGACCCCCTCGACGCTGTCGCCTTTCTCGCTCCCCAGGTGTCCGAGCAGGCGCAGGCAGTGCGCTTGGTTCTCCTTGTCGCCCAGCTCTTCGAAGCCAGCGCGGGCGATCTCGGCGTGGGTCGTGGCTTCTTCGGGCTTGCCCAGGTGGCGCAGCGCTTCGGCGGTCCAGCGGTGCTTGAGCGCCAGGTTGCGTCCGTGGAGGTGCCCTTTCAGAAGTTCGAGATCGCCCAAGGTGGAGAGCGGCTCGCGGGACGTGTTCCAGGCCTTGGCCAGCCAGTCGAAGATCAGCTTGGCCGCCGCCTCGGGCGAGTTGGCATAGAGCAGATTGGCCGCGCGCTGACGCACGATGCGACGCTGGTTCGCCAGAGGGTGCTCGGCCAGAGCGTCGGACGCCGCGACGAAGATCGTCTGCGCGTCGGGGCGCTCGACGAGCTGCGCGAGCAGGTGCTCTTGCAGGAGCGCGTGCGGCCAGTTGTAGCGACCCGCGCCGCGCGGCAAGATGATTTCCGCGTTCTGGAGGCTGACGATGGCCTCGTCGGCGGGCAGGCCGAGGCGCGTGAGGAGCGCGTGCAGCACGTTGCGCCGGATGTCGCCGCCGATGGTGGCGACGGCGTAGGCCGCTAGGCGATGCGCCTCGGGCATCACCTCGACGCGGCTGTCCCAGAGCTCGGCGGTCGTCTGCGGGCGAACCGACAGCACTTCCTCGGGCACCCGGTAGACGCCCTCCTGGATCTGCATGTTGCCGGCCAGCGCCCAGGCGTGGAGCTGCTGCAACGCGAACAGCGGATTGCCGCGACTGCGTCGCGCCGCCTCCTGCACCGCTGCGTCGTCGAGGGGCAATGAAGCGCGCAGGAGCGAAGCCGTGATCTCGGGCTCGAGGGGCTTCACGTCGAGCACGATGCCGTTCATGGCTTCCCGCAGCTGCCGGAGCTGCTCGGCCTGGGGAGTCCCGAGCTGCACGTCCTCCGAGCGCACGGTGGCCAACATGACGATGCGCTGGTCTGGCTCTTCCTGGTGGACTCGGAGCAAGCCTTCGAAGGTGGTCTGACCGCAGTTGTGCAGATCGTCCAAGAAGAAGAGCAGCGGTCGCCCGCGCGCGATCCGACGCAGGGTGTAGCGAATGACGAGGCGCCGGGTCTCGAAGCTGTCGAGGGTGAAGCGAATGCCGCTGGGACCGACGGGCTGATCCGGCGCGAGCGGCCGCACCCACTCGGCGGTGCCCGCGACCCAGGCCCGCCCGTTCTTGTCTTCGGAGCTCACGCGCCAGCGCAAGAGCAACGACTTCTCGATCGTATTGCGATCGGCGCGCTCGAAGTTGAAGTACTGCGTGACCGCTCCCAGCATGCCGTCGAGCGGGCTGCGGATCCGGCGATAACGCGCGCGGAGCGGGATCATGGTGCCTTCTTCGTGCACGACTTCGCACAGCCACTCGGCGATGCGGCTCTTCCCGACGCCCGCCGGCCCAACCAAGATGATCAAGCGGTGCGGCTCGCCGATACCCTCGATCACTTCGTCGCACACCTCGCGCAAGACGTGGCGCACGTCGTCCCGCCCGACGAGCGGGCTCGGTCGAATGCTGAGCAGGCCCGGGGCGCGTTGCGGAGCCGCAGGCGCGAGACCCTCGGTCTTGCCGCGCGGTGGACCGGACAAGCGAGTGGTGGGCGCGGGAGGGCTCGAGGTCTTGTGGGTCAGGTGCGGGAAGTCGTAGACGCTCGGGTCCACGTCGGCGTCGGGGCGCCACGCGCTCCACGCCGCGCGGGCCTCGGACGCGAACTCCCAGCGATCCCAGGGACGCTTGGCGAGCATGCGTTTCACGAACGCGGCCGCCTGCTCCGGCGCCGCTATCGCGAGCTTCATGTCGGGGACCTTCTCGAAGGCGTGCAGCCGGAGGAGCTCCTTCGGATCCCCGCTGAACACACTGCGGCCGGACAAGAGCTTGTACAGGATGCAGCCGAGCGCGTAGAGGTCTGTCGCGCCACAAACGTGGTGCATCTCGTGCTGGATCTGCTCGGGCGCCATGTAGCCGGGAGTGCCGGCGCCGGCGTGAGGCGCAAACTCCATGGGCTTCGCACCATCGAGGCGCTCGTCGTGGGGATCCTGCTTGAGCCACGCCAAGCCGAAGTCCAGGATGTGGATCATCGGTGGGTGGCCGGGGACCTCCTCGACCAAGACGTTGGACGGTTTGAGATCGCCGTGGATGATCCCGCGCGCGTGGGCTTGAGCCAAGGCTCCCAAAATCTGATCGACGATGTGCCAGATCAGCTCGAAGCGGTTGGCGACCTGGGACAGATCGTGGAGCGAGACCCCGGTGACGAGATCCATCGCCAAGAAAGGCGTGCCGTCCTTCAGCTGACCGAAGTCCCGCGCGCGCACGATACAGGGGTGCTCCAAGGCGGCGAGCGCGCGCGCCTCCTTGTAGAACCACATGATGTACTCGGCCGCGAGTTTGCTCTCGGGCGGGATCACGCGCTTCAGCGCGACGTCGTGCCCGGTGGCGATGTCGCGGCAGCGGTACACGATTCCCATGCCGCCTTCGCCGAGCACGCTCACCACTTCGTAGCGATCCGCGAGCACGTGCCCGGGCAAGACTGGGCTCGGCGTGCCGAGCGGTGTGATCTCGTGGACCGGAACGCTGAGGATGGATCCTTCTTTCAGCGAGGCGGCGCTCGGAATGCTGGGCGGCGCGCTGTCTTCGTGGACGTCGGGCGCTGGCTCGACGGGCGGTGGACTGCCCGACAGGTGTGAGGCGGCGTGCGGCACGCCGGCTTCGGTCGGCGGATGCGACGTGCGTCCGCTCGGCTCGGCGACGGGCCCAGACGCACTGCCCGCGGGTGCGGGCTTCTCCTGTGCGTCACCGTTGGACATCGTTTGGCTCTGCTCCGCCGGATTTCGTCGAAAACGTGGTTGGCTTCTCGGTCCGGCCTCGCGCGCAGTCACCCGCGAGCGGCGCGAGTTTATTCACCGGGCCTCCGCCGTCGAGAGGCAGGGAGAAGACCCGGATCCTATGGGGTTTTCCTTGTGCTCGCCAGGCCTTCCCCCGGGCGCGCCCGCGCCGCCGAGGCCGAGAGCCTCGCCCTTTCGCCCCCGCCCGATTGGGCCTATGCGAGAGGACGCCATGACCGCGCCCCGAGTTCACCACCAACCAAGCCTCGCCGAAACCGACCCTGAAATCGCAGCTCTCGTCCACGCGGAAGAGCTGCGCGAGACCGACAAGATCCGGCTCATCCCCAGCGAGAACTACGTCTCTCGCGCGGTGCTCGAGGCCACCGGCTCGATTCTCACGAACAAGTACTCGGAAGGGTATGCGGGGAAGCGCTACTACGAGGGGCAAGAGATCATCGATCAGGTCGAGGAGCTGGCGATTCGCCGCGTGAAAGCGCTTTTCGGCGCCGAGCACGTGAACGTCCAGCCCTACAGCGGCAGTCCCGCAAACCTCGCGGTCTACCTCGCGTTCTGCCAGCCCCACGACGTGATCATGGGCCTCGGGCTCCCAGCGGGTGGTCACCTGACCCACGGCCACAACGTCAGCATCACGGGGAGATACTTCAAGAGTGTGCCCTACGGCGTGCGCCCGTCGGATCACCGCATCGATCTCGACCAGGTGCGTGCGCTCGCCCGAGAGCACAAGCCCAAGGTCCTCTGGTGTGGGACGACGGCCTACCCCCGTACGATCCCCTTCGCCGACTTCCGGGCCATCGCCGACGAGGTCGGCGCGAAGCTGTGCGCCGACATTGCCCACATCTCGGGTCTGGTGGCCGCGGGCGTGCACCCGAGTCCGGTGGGGATCGCGGACGCGGTCACCACGACGACCCACAAGACGCTGCGCGGACCGCGCGGCGGGATGATCCTGTGCAAGAACGAGTACGCGAAGGACATCGACCGGGCGGTTTTCCCGGGCCTCCAAGGCGGTCCGCACAACAACGTGACAGCGGGCATCGCCGTGGCGGCGAAGGAGGCAGCCACGCCGGATTTCAAGCGCTATGCCGAGCGAGTCGTGGAAAACGCCAAGGTGCTGGCCGAGGCGCTCTCGAGCCGCGGCTTCGAGCTGATCACCGGCGGCACGGACAATCACCTCATCCTCGTCGACCTCACGCCCAAGAACATCTCGGGCAAGGTGGCCGCCAAGGCCCTCGATCGGGCCGGCATCGTCGGCAACTACAACTCGATCCCGTTCGACCCGCGGAAGCCCTTCGATCCCTCGGGTTACCGCATCGGGACTCCCGCCATCACGTCGCGCGGGATGGGCAAGGACGAGATGCTGAAGCTCGCCGCATTCATGGACGAAGTCGTCGCCCACGCGGACGACGAGGCCCGCATCGCGAGAGTTGCGGCGGAAGTGAAGGAGCTCTGCAAGGGCTTCCCTCCCCCCGGGATCGCCGTCTGAATCCCCGCCCACCGGTTGGCGACTGCAACTGGCTCGCACGACGTCACCCAAGGTCGGGTGCAGGACTACATCGGCTTACCGGCGACCGAGGTGAGAGCCGTCGCCCGCGCTCTGAGAAGTGCACGGGCAGAAGGCCGCGCCGCGCTGCGCCGTTTGGGTTATCCTGAAGCTTGTACCCATGCGCGCGGCATCCGGACGGACGCGTCTCCCGAAGGTGGGAGACTACTCCATCGAGCGAATGCTCGGTCGCGGCGGCATGGCTGAGGTGTTCGTCGCGCGTCGCGATGGTCCTCACGGTTTCTCCAAGCGCGTCGCCATCAAGCGCATCTTGCCGCAGCTCGCACAGGACCCGCGGCTCGTCGCGATGTTCTGCGACGAGGCCCGCATCCAGGCGGCCCTGAGCCACCCCAACTTGGTGGAGGTGTTCGACTTCGGCGAGCACCAGGGACAGCCCTACATCGCCCTGGAATACGTCGAGGGAATGTCGGTCGCCGAGCTCATCACCAGGATCGCGGCGCGTCGGCGCACGGTGGAGTTCGGCCCGGCGCTCCACATCGTGCGCGAAGTCCTGCAAGCGCTCGACTACGTGCACAACGCGCGGGACGACGAAGGCCGAGCCCTCGGCATCGTGCACCGCGACGTCGCCCCCAGCAACATCCTGGTCGGCCGTCAGGGGCAAGTGAAGCTCGGTGACTTCGGCATCGTACGCTCGACGGCCATCGACTCGCGCACCGTTCCGGGCGAGCTGAAAGGGAAGATCGGTTACGTCTCGCCGGAACAAGCCCTCGGCATGCCGCTCGACGGCCGGAGCGACTTGTTTTCGCTCGGCATCGTCCTGGCGGAGCTCCTGATCTGTGAACCGCTGTTCGAAGGAGGAAACGAGCTCGCCATCCTGCAGAGCCTGCACAGCGGGAACCTGGCGAAACTTCGGAGCGCGGGGTCTCACATCCCCGCAGAGCTCAAGGCGGTGGTCGTGAAGGCGCTTTCGCGCTGGCCCGAGCAGCGCTTCGCCTCCGCTCTCGAGTTCGCCGAAGCCCTCGATGGCGTGGCGCAGCGCCTCGGCGAGGGTCTCGGCGCCCACGTGCTCTCCGAGTGGCTCGTGGACATGGGACTCGTCGCGCTCTCCAGCGAAGTGCAGCAGAAGCCGTCGGTGATCCCCGAGCTCGTTCGCCAAGACGCGAGCGACGACGCGTTCGTGGACACGGTGGCGCTGGCTCCCGGGGAGAGCGAGGCGCCGCCTGCCAGCATCGCCGACGCGCTGTCGGCCGTGCTTCCGGACAACGACGTACCCCCGGAGCTCGAGCACGCGGTGAGCCGCGGACGAGGCCGAACCGAAGCTCCGACGACCTATCGCATCCAGCGCAGCGGTGGTGCCGTCATGGGGCCCTTCCGCCTGGCGGCCGTGCTGGAGATGCTGGCCACCGGACGCCTCTCGATCGACGGCGCGGTTTCGCGGCTCGGCGCACCGTTCGTGGCGGTCCCCTCCATGGTGGAGCTGGCGCGCATGCTGGCGCGCCCGGCCTACCGCTACTACGAACCGCTCGCGCTCTACACCAAAGAGCGTTGGGCCTTCCAGCTCGAGCAGGCGCCGGAGGTCGTGTTCGGCATCGCGCGCAATCGGCGCACGGGCCTCCTGAGCGGGCGTCGCGGCAGCGAACAGGTACGCATCTGGTTCGTCGATGGCACGGTGGTGTTCTCCTCGTCCACCGACCCGCGCGAGCTTCTCGGGTCGCGCTTGTTGGAGACCGACGGGATCCCACGGGACGCGCTGGAAGAGGTCGTGGAGCACGCATGGCGCACGGGGCGCTCGCTGGGCGCCTGTTTGATCGACCGAGGCCTCGCCACGCCCGAACGCGTGGACGCGGCGCTACGCGAGCAGTCGTGGCGACGCCTCGTCGCGCTCTTGCGTTTCCGCGTCGGCGAGCTGGCGTTCGTGGAGGGGGCCAGGCACGGCGAGGAGCCGAGCGTGATGCCACCTCGACTCGGCTTCGTGGCCAGCGCGCTGCTCAGCGCGTATGCGGCCGACGAAGTCGCGAGCGTGCTCGAGCGTGTGGAGCACTCCGGCGTGCTGACGGGCACTGCGCAGGGGCGCGTGCTGGTCGCGGCGCTGGCTCTGCCGGAAGCCGAGCGAGTCGCGCTCTGCCAGGCGCAGCGCGGCGCCACGCTCCGCAGTCTCATGCAGGACGGCGTGCGCTCCGGCACCTTCGACGCGCGTGTCGCGCGGCGTGCCGTTTGGGTGGGGCTCTTGTCGGGGGCACTTCGCTGCGACGGCTGAGCGAGCCGATCAGGCGCGCTGGAAGTCGTAGATCGAGCCGAGGCCGAGGATCACCGTGAGCTCGTCCAGCGCAGCGCGACTCTCGTCGAGCAGCGCCGGATCTCGGAGGTCGTCGAGGCCGAGGCGATCCCGATGGTGTTTTTCGACCCACGCGACCAGCGCCGCATCGAGGGTCGCGTCGAAGAGCACTCGACCACCCAGCGCCGCGAGCTCGCGAGGCTCGAGCGAAACGGCAAGGCGGAGGCAGGCCGGCCCGCCGCCGTTCTTCATGGACGAGTTGACGTCCGCGAACACCACGCGATCGACGGGGGTGGGCTCGGCCACCACGCGATCGAGGAATGCACGCGCCGGCTCCGAGCGCTCGGCCTCGGCGGGAGCCACCAGCGCGAAGCGATCTCCCGGAAGAGGCACCAGCTCGGCGTTGAAAGGATAGGTTTGGATGGCGTCGGCCAACGGCAGCTCCGCTTCACGTGCCAGCGAAACGACGAGCTCCGGCCCGAGCGCCACGGAAAGAGTCTCGATCAGGCCCCCGACGTCGACGAACGCGCGCTCGTGCAGCATCAGAAAGCGACCGGCACCGAGCGCCAGCACGTCGCTGTGGAACGCACCGGCTTCGATACCTCGGGGGTCTTGGCGCGCAAACAGGCAACGCTCGGCTGGCAGGGCCAGCGCGCGGGCGACGGACTCGGATGCTTCGCGCGTCTGACGCGCAAGGGGCACCCGCGACGCTTCGTCGGGATCGAAGGCGCTCGTGCCCCAACCGAAGACGTGACGGCTCCCGCGCGAGGTCTCGAGCCGGATGTGATTCGCTGCACCTTCGTCGGAGAACGCCGCGCCCGCCGGCAGCGGCTCGTGCACGACGAAGTGCTCCGTCCGGGCGAAGACCCGGCGGAGAACCGCGAGCGTCGTGGGTGCCTCGAGGCTCCGGTGAAACATGCTCGAAAGGTTCGCCACCACGAGGTGCACGCGCCCGTCGAGAGTGTCGCGCGACGGCGCCACGGTAGCCGCGTTGGCGCTCCACATGGCAGAGGCGCTCGACACGCGCTGGAGCCACCGGCCCGCGTCCACGCGGCCGGCGCTTTCGAGCACCTCGCGGTCGCTGCCGGAGAACCCGAGGCGCCGCAGCGTCGGGACGTGCGGGCGCTCGTGTGGCGGCAACACCGCCTGCACCCCGCCGAGGCTCGCGACCAAGCGCATCTTCGCCAGGCCCTCCAGCGCCGCTGCCTTGGGGCTTCCTACCGCACCAGCGTGGGTCATGGCAGCCACGTTTCCGACGGAGAGCCCCGCGTGGGCGTGGGTCGGCCCGGCGATCCCATCGAAGCACACCAGCGACGCAGGCTGCATGGTCGCTCGAGTATAGCTTCTGCGCTCCGCTCGCTATAGTGGCTGCGTGCCGACCGCTCGACTCTACTTCGATGATCCACTGACGTTCGAGTTCGATGCGAAAGTCGTGCGCCACGGGCGCATCGGAGAGAGCCCGACGCTGGTCTTGGATCGGAGCGCATTCTACCCGGAAGGCGGCGGGCAGCTCGCGGATCGCGGGAGCTTGGGCGAGCTCTCCGTGATCGACGTGCAGGTCGACGAGACCGGCGACGTGCACCACCTGGTGGAAGGCGAGCTTCCCGCCGCGGGCGTCGAGCTCGTCGGGCGCATCGACGTCGAGCGCCGCCGGCTCCACATGGCCGAACACACCGGCCAACACGTGCTGTCGCGGGCCCTGCTCGAAGAGGCGGGTGCGGAGACCGTGTCGGCGCGCCTGGGCGAGAGCGCGTGCACCATCGATCTCGATCGCTCGGGTCTCGACGAAGCGAGCCTCGCCCGCGCCGAACGCTTGGCCTCGTCGGTGGTGGACGCCGATCTGACCGTGCGCGCCTTCTTCCCCGATCCGGCGGAGCTCGCGACGCTCGCGCTCCGGCGCGAGCCGAAGGTCTCGGACGAAATCCGCGTGGTCACCATCGGGAGCTTCGACGCCACACCTTGCGGCGGTACGCATGCCACTCACACCTCCCAAATCGGCCTACTGACCATCGTCGGCAGCGAACGCTACAAAGGCGGGACTCGGGTGACGTTCACCGCCGGCGCCAAGAGCCGCGAGCTCCTGCTCCGCGAGTCGTCCGTGTTGCGCGCGATGGCCAAGGCCATGAGCTCCGGGCCGCTGGACGTGCCCGCTGCCCTCGACAAGCTGAGGCGCGAGCTCGAGGAGGTGCGCGGCGAGCTCGGCCGCATGCGGAGCGCGATCGCCGAGCGGAGCGCCGACGAGCTTCTGGCGCGGGCGGAACGCGAAGGTGCCGACTTGGTGGTGGCCTGCATCGAGAGCGCGACCCCGGAGCTCTTGCGGAACGTCGGCGCCCGCCTCGGTCAGCGCGCAGGCACCTTCGTGGTGCTGGCGACCTCGGACTCGACGGGCCACTCCGTGTACGTGACGCGCGGCAGCGGCTCCAGTCTCGACGCAGGCGCGTACCTGAAAGAGCTCGCGCGCCGCACGGGCGGCAAGGGCGGCGGGCGCCCGGAGCGCGCGGAGGGCCGCGTGCCTGCCCAAGCCGATTTCTCGGCCGTGGCGCGGGCGGTGCTCTCGGCCTTTCGTACCTGAAGTCAGCTCGGCGGCGTCGACTGAGCCAGGGCGCGGTCGAGGTCTTCGAAGCCCACCAAGACCTCGAGGCGGGGATGGCGAAGGCTCAAGCTCTTGGCGCGACGACCTCCGACCCAGAGGCGTGTCGATGACGGCAGCTCGCCCAGGATCCAACCGAGGTCGGCCTGAACGGCCTCGAGATCCGCCGCGCCCGACACGCTGATGCCCACGACCTGTGCGTTGGTGCGCCGAACCGCCTCGAGGATCTGATCCGGCGGCGTGTCAGCACCGACGATGCGTGGCGTCGCGCCGGAGAGAGACAGGTAGAGCGCCACCATTTCGAGACCGAGCGCGTGCTGCTCTCCGGGTAGCGTGCAGAGGAGCACGAGCGGGGAGCGAGTGACCCCCTCGTACGCCGACGCGAGCACGCGGAGCTGCGTGGAGAGCGCCGCGCTCAGCATGTGCTCGTGACGGATCTCGAGCTTGTGTGTGGCCCACGCCTCACCGACTCGCTCGATGAGCGGCGCCGCCACCTCGACCAAGAAGCGCTTCGGCCCGAGCGTGGCCACGGCCTGCCGGAGCTCGGCCAACATGCCCTCCAGGTCGTCGCGAGTCAGTCGCTGGAGCAGGGATTGGACGTTGGAGGGCGTGTTGGCGGCGCCGACTCCGGCAGTGGCGGTGGAAGCGAGCAGCTCGGCGAGCTCGTCGCGTGAACGCGTCACCACTTCGCCGGCGCGGTAGCCGGCCTTCAGCGTTCGAGCCACGAGCATCAAGCGTTCGACGTGCTCGGGCGAGTAGACGCGCACCCCAGCGGGATTCCGCTCCGGTTTGGGGAAGCCGTAGCGGCGTTCCCACATCCGCAACGTGTCCGAAGAAAGGCCCGTGAGCCGCGACGCGACTCGAATCGAGTAGCCCGAACGGGCCCCGTTCCCCACGGCGCGCAGTACCATGGATTTCGCTTAGTTCCCGGACTCGACCCGTCAACCCCGGTTTGACCCCGGACGGCGCACGGGCGATGCTTTCTCGGTGACGGTCGGGGCAAAAACCTGGCGTTTCGCCGGCGTGGTCGCGATCGTGCTCTCCGTCGGCGGCGGTTGCGGAAGTGAGTCCGAGAGCGAGGGCTATTCAGGGGCGGGGGCTCGGCCCACCGGCGGCGGCGGGACCCCCTCGGGGGGGAGCTCGGGCACCGGGGGGAGCCTGGGGGGCGGCGGAGGCAGCGCCGCAGTTGGAGGCAATCCAAGCGATGCCGCGATCGACGCCGACGCTCCGCCGAAGCTCGGCCCACCGTATCCCGTGGTGCTTTGTCACGGCTTCTTCGGCTTCGAGAAGTTCGCGGGCCTCGATGCCATCACCTATTTCTACAAGGTCAAGGAGGAGCTCGCGAAGAACGGCGAAACTCTCGTCTTCACCCCCGAGGTCGACCCGTTCAACGACTCGACCTATCGCGGCGCCCAGCTCCAGGGCGAGATCGAGAAGATCCTCGCGCAGACCGGTCACGAGAAGGTCAACCTGATCGGGCACTCGCAGGGCGGACTCGATGCACGCGTCGTCGCCCACGATCGTCCCGATCTGGTGGCGAGCGTCACCACCATCGCCACGCCTCACCAGGGTACTCCCATCGCCGACGTGATCCTGGGACTCGTGTCGGACCCCGGCGCGCAACAGCTCGTCGACTGGTTCGTGAAGCAGATCGGCTACGCCCTCTACGACGCCGCCGGCAAGAAGACCTCGCTCTGGAAACCACTCGAGCTGTTCAGCAAGAGCGGGATCGCCGCCTTCAACCAGAAGTACACGGATCGGGCCTCGGTCCGCTACTGGTCGCTCACGGGCCGGAGCGACTTCAAACTGCCCGGTCAAGACTGCAAGCCGGACACCACATTGCCCTTCATCGAGAAGTGGAATCTCGAGACCGACCCCATCGACCCGTTGTTCTTGATCAGCGAGGCCTATCTCGACGGCGGAATTGGCCAACCCGACGCCAACGACGGCCTCGTGCGCGTGCAGGACGCGCATTGGGGCACGTTCCTCGGCTGCGTGCCGGCCGATCACCTGGATGAAGTGGGACAGCTCTTCGGCGACTCGCCCGGGATTGGCAACCTGTTCGAATACCGCGCGCTCTACGTGGAGCTCGTCAAGATGCTGCGCGACACCGGCTTGTGAGCCGCGCCGTCAGCCGAGGACGATGTCGAAGTCCACGCCGTAGCCGGCGCCCTCGGCCGCCAGCGGGCGGATGAGCGAGCTCACTACGAACGGGTCGCTCTCGATCCACGGGTCCCCTTCGAAGTAGAGCTGCGTGGTCAGGGAGGCGCTCTCGGGATGACTCACTTTGTAGTGGATGTGACGCGGGCGGTAGGTCGAGCCGTTGAGGTAGAGCCCGGGCAAGATGGTGTGTAGCTCGTAGCGACCTTGCGCGTCGGTGACCATGCGACCGCGCAGCACGTAGCCCGTATTGTCGTACGCTCCCGAATCGTTCGCCTGCCAGACGTCGACCACGGCGTTCGCCAGAGGTGTCACGCAATCGCAGGCGTAGACCACTCCCCGCACGACGAGCGGCGTCCCCTGAGCTCCGTCGGCGATGTCGGAGCGAAAGGGCGAACCGGCCTTGTAGTAGGGCCCGAGGATGTTGTCGCTCGTGAGCTTGCAGCCAGCGGTGGGTGCTAGCTTGCAGCTGCCCGCATCGCCCGCCACGCCCGCGCTGCCGCCGCTGGCCCCGCCGGCACCCGTCCCTCCCGCGCCGGCACCTCCTCCCGCGCCGGCACCTCCTCCCGCGCCGGCGCCTCCTCCCGCGCCGGCACCTCCTCCCGCGCCGGCGCTTCCGCCGGGTCCAGCATCCGGCGCCGGGCCTTCACGAGCCTCCGAACGCGCGCCGCCGCACGCCCCCACCCACACCCCGGTCGCGAGGAGTCCCAGTGCGTCACGACGCCTTACGGCGTTCTTCTTCGGCTCGGCTCTCATGAGCCAAAGATGGCAAGGACACGCCGTCCGCGCCATTCGAATGATCGGGACGTGACGTTCCAGAGAGCTCAACGGCGCGACGCGCGACGGCGCGGTTTGGGGACCTCCGCGCCCGGCGGATCTCGGAGCGGCGCGGCCAAGGCCCGCTCCACCCGCGCGATCACCTCGGACGTGAAGCTCGCCTGGGCGTCCTCGGCGCGACACGCGGCATAGACCGAAGTGTCCGGCACGGGTCGCGGCGCGAGCCGATGCAAGCGCCCACCCATCACGTCGGCGTGCGCCACCACGTCGGGGAGGACGCACACGAAACGCCCGGAACGAGCCACGGCCAGGTTGGTGGAGAGCATCAAGATCTGAAACCCAACTTTGCGCGGGACCTCGACGGGCCAGCCATCCATGGGCGTGCCGCGGTCACCGATGCCCGCAACGCTGAACTCGTGACGTTGGAGCTCGCGCAGCGCCACGCTCTTGTGCCCGAACAGCGGGTGCCCTCGCCCACAATACAAAGAGTTCGTCAGCGCGCCTATGTGCCGGCACTCGATGCCCGCCATCGACGTCGCGTCGTAGTAGAAGGCAACTTCGATCTGCCCGTTGGTCAGTCGCTGGTTGGCTTCCTTCGAGCCAAGGGTGGTCATGCACGGGATCACGCCCGGCGTTTCTCGTTGGAGCTCGAGCAGCGCCGGGAGGACGAAGTAGTCCGTCAGTACCCCGAGGGAGCTCAAGCGATATTCGCCCGCGAAGTCCCGCGCGAGCACACCGTGCATCGCGTGTTCGAGGCCGGTCATGCTGCGCCGAACGGCTTCGAGCAGGCGCTGTCCGGCGGCGTTCAACGTGATGCGCCGCGAGCCGCGCACGAAGAGCTCCTCACCCAAGGTCTCTTCGACCAGCTTCACACTGCGGGAGAGCGCCGACGCACTCACGTGGAGTCGAGCCGCTGCCGTCGGCAGGTGCTCGGTCTCGGCGACCACGCGAAAAGCAGGGATCCAGGGCCAGATCCGCTGAAGTTGTTTCGCCGGATCGAAGCTCACAGGGTCTTCGCGTTGCGCGCCGATTCCACCGCGCGGTCCAGCGCGCGCGGGCTGTACCCGACCATGATCTGCCCCATGACGTCGATGATGGGGAGGGATGCGCCGGTCGCCTTGATGCGCTCGAGCTTCTTGTCCATCTCGGCGTGCGCCGCTTCGTCTGCGTCCACGTCCTTTTCGACCACCGTGACGCCGCGCTGCCGCAGATACGCCGCAGCGTCGTGGCAGGGCTTGCACCAAGACGCGCCGTAGATGATGGCGACGACCTTGGTGTTCGACACCTTCGGGGGAGCGTGGGGCGACGGTCCGGCCGAGGCCGAGGCCGAAGCGGGTGGCTCCGCCGAAGCGCTGGGGGGCGGCGCCAAGGCTTCGAGGCGCGCCTTGCGCCGACTCGCGCCCTTCTCGTCCCACTCGCTCCGAGCAATCACCTTGACCGGATAGGTGCCATCAGCGCCCTTCTTGGACAGGTCGGCGACGTACACCAGCTTGCCGGTGCCCTCTTCGCGCGTGGAGCTGACCACGCGCACCTCGGAGCGGCCCGCCTCGGGAACGTCGGACACTTTCTGCACGACGTGGAAGTCACCCTTCTCGTCGATCCAGGTGAGGAGGAGATTCGGGGTGTCGTCTTTCACCTCGAGGGGCGGAAGCTCGTTGGAGGTCGGCTTGGCCCCTGTCGGGTCTTCGCCGCTCGGAGCGTCCGTCTTGCCTTTGCACGAAACGAAGGCGAGCCACACACAACACAGGAGCACGAGCCAGCTCTGCCAACGACGCCTCATCTCAACCAGGCTCCTCTCGATTCACGTTCGCGAGCTGTTCGGAAAGCTCGACCCATTCTGACATGAGCGTCTCGACGCGCTGCGCCAACGCACGCTCTTTCTTAGCCCATTCGTGGAGCTTCTCCCAGTCGTTCTCGGGCGGTGCGCGCAGCTTCTCCCGGAGCTCCGCCAGGTCGCGTTCTCCCGCTGCCACCAGATCTTCCAGCTCGGCCAGGCGCCGCCGCTTCTTTTCCAGGTCGCGCGCCGCCGCTTGGCGCTCCCGATGCTTGTCCGCGGCAGCCACCGCCCTAGGGGCCTTCCGGGATTTCTCGGCGGCGAGCTCCGCATCTTCGTGAGCTCGCGCGCGCCGCTCGAGCATGGCCACGTAGTCGCGAAAACCTCCCTCGTAGAGATCAACGCCGGTCTCCGCGAACGCGAGCGTGCGCGTGGTGACGGTTTCGAGAAACCTCCGGTCGTGTGACACGAGGAGAACGGTGCCCTCGAAGCCGGTGAGCGCTTCTTCCAGGATCTCGGCCGCGGGGATGTCGAGGTGATTCGTGGGCTCGTCGAGAAAGAGCAGGTTCTTCGGCTCGAGCAGCAACTTGGCGAGGGCGAGCCGCGTGCGTTCCCCACCCGAGAGGCTCGCGACCTGTCGGAAAGGGTCGTCGCCGTAGAAGCGGAAGCGCGCCAAGTACTGGCGCGCCCCGTCTTGGTTGAAGTCACCCCGTACGCTGCGCACTTCGTCGATACAGCTCGACGCAGGGTCGAGGCTGCCGAGGTGCTGGTCGAAGTAGCCCTCACGCAGGTTCGTCCCACGCTTCACACTGCCACGATCTTCTGGTGCGCCCAAGCCCGCCACCAAACGGAGGAGCGTGCTCTTTCCGCAGCCGTTGGCACCGACGATACCGATGCGGTCGCCACGGCGCACCAAGACGTCTAGACCGTGGAACAGCCGCCGTCCACCGCGCACCGCCTCCAGCCCCCGGCACTCGAGCACGATGTCGCCGCTCCGCGCTGCGTCGGCGAAGCGAAAGCGCACCCGCTCGGCGCGCGCCCAAACGTCTTCGGGCCGCTCCACCTTGTCGAGCTTCTCCAGCATCTTGCGCCGGGACTGGGCCTGCTTGGTCTTCTGGCCGGCGATGTTCCGGCGGATGAAGTCTTCGGTTTTCTGGACGAAGGCCGCTTGCTCCTCGGCGAGCGCGCGCTCTCGCTCGAGGTCCTCCGCGCGCTCCGTGTGATACGCCGTGTAGGGGAGCGGGTAGACGCGGAAGGAAGTGCGTCCGAGCTCCATCGTGATGGGGCAGACGGCGTCCAAGAACGCGCGGTCGTGGGACACCACCAAGACGGCGCTCTTCTGCGCCGTGAGCCAACCCTCGAGCCAGCGGATGGTGTCGAGGTCCAGGTGGTTCGTCGGTTCGTCGAGCAGCAAGAGCTCGGGCTCGGTCGCGAGCACCGCACCCAGGATCAACCGCCCGCGCTCTCCCCCCGAGAGACTGGAAACGTCCCGCTGGAGATCGGCGGGCGAGAAGCCGAGGCGGGTGGCGATGGTGGAGACGCGCTGCTCGAGCTGGTCGGCTCCGGCAGCGTGGTAGCGATCGACCGCGCGCGACAGCGCGTCGAGATCCTCCTGCCGGCCGCTGGCCGCTCCGTGCTCGGCCTCGGTCAGCGCGTGTCGAAGGGCCACGAGCTCCGAGAAGCCGCTCATCAGCGCCTCCAGCAGATCGCCGCTCGGGAGCGCTTCGTGGCTCTGCCGATAGTATCCGACGCGAGCTCCCTTCTCGCACAGCACGCTCCCACGATCGGCGGAGAGCTCGCCGGCGAGGATGCGGAGCAGGCTGCTCTTGCCGGCGCCGTTGGGCGCGACCAGAGCGGCGCGCTCACCTGCGTTCAAGCGGAACGTCACTCCGGAGAAGAGCGGCGGGTCGACGTAGCCAAAGGCGAGGTCGGCGACTTCGAGAACGGACACGGAGGCTCCCCTCACATAGCCCAGCGGCTTGGCGCGGGTCCATCCGTCGGTCGACGCGGCCGGTTCGGGCCGGATGACCGCTCGGCGGAGCTCCGCTAGCGTCCGAGCGAGTTGAAGCGACAGGTCGAGGTCCGAGCTGGGCACGTCGAAGCCGAGTGCGCCTATTGTCGGAAGAGCGTGCGCTTCCCCGTGGAGCGCACCGACGTCGGTCACCCGCGCGCGTCGACCGCCGACGAGGGAGTCCTCGCCTGGGCGAGCACCACCCGCTGCCCACACTGTTCGGCGCTCCACGGCATCTCCATCGACGGAACCGGTGCGTGGCTCGAATTCGCCTACGCACCGACGGACCCCATCTTCAGTGCGAGTCGGCTGGCTTGGTCTCGGGCCGGGACCCTTGCGTTCGCGAAGGAGAGCGGACCGACCCATGTGGTGCGGCCGACCCGCGAAGGGTGGCGGACCGTGGCGACGCTGCACGGAGCGCGTCCGCTGTGTTTCTGTCCGAGCGACGAACGACTGGTCTTGACGTCCGTCGATGACGCCCGCCGCTTGTCGCTCTGCGATCTGCGAACTCTTCAGTGCCAAGCGTTGCCCGAAGTTCCGCTCGAGCATGGGACCTTCGACCGATGGGAGTACGCATTCTCCGATGGCGGGAGGTGGCTGCGCCTCGCGGGCCGGGGTCGGTCCGGCGCCGAAGTCGTCAGCGTGGACCTGGTCGGGATGCGCTCGAGCGTGACGAGCGTCTTCGTGCCGACCTCGGCGAGCTTCAGCTGGGCGCCCGGCGGCGAAAGGCTCATGACCCACTGGTCGACGGGACCGAGCTCGACACTGCTCTCGCTCCACGACCTGGCGCAGGCCGGCCGAGAAGCACCGCGCCTGCGCCTCGCGAGCCATTCGGAGCACTTGCCCGGGCGCGGCTGCTTCGACCGGAGCGGGGGCTTCGTCGTGGCGCACTCCGGCGAGCACCTGCCGGAGCTTCGCGTTCGCCGATTCGACGCGGAGAGCCTCGAGCTCGCAGCCGCCACCGACGTTCCGAATCGGGGCGGGGCCGGAGTGTTTGCCGCCGCCGTGCGGGGCGACGGCGCCATCGTGGTGGTGACCCGACACCTCACGCTCTTGTCTCACGACCTCGAGCTCGTGCCCGTTCCAGACATCGATCTGACCTTCGGCGAAACGTTCGAGCTCGATGCTTCCGGCGACTGGCTCGCGTGGGCGGGTCCGGCGCATCGGGTACTCGCCCGTCCGGACATCCTGTTCCGTAGACTGCCGTCTGGCGAGGTTCTCTCCCTGCGCGCCGCTCTCGCTTCCTGACCGGCGGAGGTGCGACTACGATGGGTCTGATGCAGCAGCGCATGCGAGTGGTGCGTATCCTGTGGGGCGCCCTCCTCGCGTCGACGTTCATGTACTTGGTCGTGCTCGCGTTCGCGACGGTGCCCCAGGCGCAAGCCGTCCCCGCCTTGCCGCCGGCCCTCGGAGCATCGAGCGTCGTGCTGGCCGTCCTGAGTTTCGCGCTGCCTCGGCAGCAGGCGAAATCGGCGCTGTCTCGACAGAAGTTCGCGATCGCAGACGTCCCCGAAGGCGCCGAGTCCGACGTACTGCCCTATCGCGAAGCCGGCAAGACACGGAAGGAGTTCGCCGAGCCCGAGCGCGCGGAGCTGGCCGCGTTCCCCGCCTACCAGACCGGACTCATCTTGGGCTCGGCGCTGTGCGAAGCCATCGCGACATTCGGCTTCGTGCTCGGGTATCTCCGGTTCCCGCCGTGGGTGTTCCTCCCGTTCTTCGCGCTCGCGTGGGTGCTGTTCCTCCTTCGCTTCCCCACGCGGGCGAAACTCCGCCGCTTGCTGGAAGACGCCAAGGGCGCGCACTTCCCTCGGTGACGCTGCCCCGAGCTCGGCCGAAGCCGGGGTCCGAATCACGAGTCAGTTGCTGCACCGGCTGCGAGATCAGAGCCGGAATGGATTCGCCGCTTCCACGTTGCGCTTGGTGCCGCTCTTGCCCGCCACGCTGTCCTCGGGCTTTTGCCCCGGCTTGGCCTGAGCGGGCGCGTCGCTCAGACGACGGTCCGCCTTTTCGAGCTCCGCCGCCTGGCGATCGAAGTCCGACGCGAGGCCAGGGCTGAGCGGTCGTTTCCTCGCCGCTTCCGCCTTGTTCTTGCCCACGTCGGCGAGCTCCTGCTTGAGGCGCGCGCGCGCAGCGGCGAGATCACCCGAGTTGAAGAGGCGGTTCGCTTCCTCGATGGAGTCGGCGGACGCGGACCGCCCGAGGCGCGCAGCCACGGCTGGGTCGAGTCCTTCCTCGATGACGGACAACGTCCTCACGACCGAAAGGCGCCCGCTGGCCGAAAGGGGAGCCCGCGCGCTGGGCTCGACGCCGCTCAGCCCGAGCGTCGCCACGCCGAGCTCACCCTCGGGACCTTTGGGTAGACGCAACTTCACGAGCAACGTCTTCTGCTCACCGGCGGCGAACGAGCCCATCGACACGGTCAGCTTCTGTCCCTGCTGTTCGAAGCTGCGGTCGAACACCTGGCTGACTTCCACGCCTGGGCCGAGCTCGAGCGATACCTTCACGTCACCGGCGACCGTGCGCACCAGCGACGCGAGCTCTTTGTCGAAAGCCACCTGCACTTCGCTGGCGTTTTCAGCGAAGTAGTGCTTGCCGTTGGATTCGAGCGCGAGGGCCGAGAGCACGCGCTCGTTGTACTCGGTGTCGATGCCGACGGAGCTGATGGCGCAGCCCATGTGGCGCGCGTTTTCGGCGATGCGCCGGAAGCCAGGGATGTCCTTCACACCGCTCGTCGCTTCGCCATCGGACAAGAGCAAGATGCGCGTGGTCATCCCGGTTTGGGCGCGCAGCACCGCCATGGCCGCGTCGATACCACACGAGATGCAGGTTTCTCCGCGCGCTACGATGCCATCGAGAGAACGCACGGCCCGCTCGCGACTGCTCTCGTCGATCCGTGTCGACGGGAGCACGGTCTCCGTACTGCCGGAGTAGCTCACCACACTGAGGACGTCGCCGTCTCTCAGGCGCCGAATCATGGCGCGCGCCGCCGCCAGCGCATTCTGCATGCGCTTGCCTTTCATGGACCCGGAACGGTCGACGACTACGGCGAGGTTCATGGGGGCCGCCGCCGATGCTCCGTCCGCCGCGGCTCCGACGGTCGCGAGCACGTAAGTCTCGCCGGGGCCGTCCGCGCGCACGCGCGCATGGCCCAAACGACCCTCGAAGGAGAGTGGGCCCGAATCCTGGAACGAGGGCGATGCCGTCGACGCCGGAAGAGTGGCCGAGGGGACGGCGTCCGCGACGGCGGGGGCGGCGCCCCGCGGGCGGGCGGTCAGCGACCACACGCTCGCACTGGTCCCCAGCATTCCCAGCGCTGCCAGCACCCCGAGAGTCTTGACCTTCATTTGCGTCGATCCCGTTCTACGTGCGAACCGCACCGAAGTTCTATCCAGAGGCGGATTTTCAGCGGAAGAACTCGCGGCGGGCGGCTCGGGCACGGGCGGCGGGTATCACGAACGCATGGCTTGCCGCGTTCTTGGCCAGAAACTGCGTCACCCAAGCCGGCAGCTTGCCCCAGCGCTCGAGCTCTTTCGGGATCCACTCCGATCGCTTTTCCACGAGCAGGGAGTAGTGCCCGGGACCCGTCCCACACATGTAGGGGGCACCCTTCGTGAAGCCAAACACCCCCTCGAGCTCGCCGTTCGGAGCGTAGGCCGCCGTGATTCGGTAGTCGGCGGGCTCCTCCTTCGGGTCGAGCACGCATTCCTCGGTCATCTCGGCCTTGGCGTGCTCGCGAAGGGCAGCGAGCGGCTCCACGGGGAAGGTCAGCTTCGCATTCGCTGCGGCATCGACGTCGAATTCGACCGCCTCGGACCAAAAGACGGGGTGCATGCCACCGCAGTACTGGTCCCAACCGTTGACCGTGGTGAACAGGACGGGCCCCACGGCTCCGTCGATCTGGAGCGTGGTGTCGTGCTCGGCGACACTGGCGCTGCAGCCTGCTCGCGGTGAATATCGGCCCTTCCACGGTTCGAGCTTGCGCTTGCTCTTGAGGCTCTGAAGGTACGGAACCTCGAGCGTCACCGGATCGTTCACCTTGCAGGTCGGCGGCTGGTTGGCGCAGAGCTCGCATTGACTGCACGCGAGCGACGCGAGCTTGCGAGTTCGGATGACCCATAGCTCGTTCTTGCCGACGACGACCGGCTCCTTGCGATCGCGAACCTCGCGAGCAAGTCCACCGACCTCTTCCAAGAAGACGCTGCGGAAGCCTCGAACGGCTTGGACGTCCGGGATCCACACGACGGCGGCGCTACCGTCGAGCGCGGGACGCTTGGACGGTGCCGGGGGAATCAGCGGCAGCTCCGGCGGTTCCGCGCCAGCGTTCGACTCGTCGTCGCTCGTCGCATCGGCGGCGTCGCTGCCCGCGTCGATGCTGGCGGGCTCGAGGCGCGCGCTCTCGGCGAGCGGAGCGACCACCACCGCCTGCGGGCGCGGCTCGGTTCGTGGCGTCGCGCAGGCGCCAGCCAAAGCGGCGAAGGCGAGCCAAACGGAGCGCGACGTCATCGGAACTCGATCGATGGAACTTGAACGATGGAGCGAGCCTTCTTGTTCTCGCTCGGCCGACGCATGCTGGCGCTTGGCGAGGGGCACGACGGCGAACGCTCGCATTGTGCCAATCTGTGCCTGGCACGCAACCTGCTTTGGAGCACGGCGCTCGAGGCAAGGATGCCGCATCGTCGCTCGCTGCTGCTCGGTCTGTTCGTCTTCGTCCCGCTCACTCCCCTCGCGTGCTCGAGCGACTCCGACGACTGGAGTGCTCCGACCTCGACCCGAGAGCTGCCCATCGTGCTCACCACCAAGAATGGCTGCACGGTACGCTGGACCAAGCTGAACTACGACACGCCCGGCGTGGACAAAGGCGAGTTCATCGAGCTCGAAGTGCAGCGCTCTCCGACTTCGCCGGCGAAGACCCTGGGAGACTGCGGGGTTGGGAGGCTCGATCTCGTGGACAGCCAAACGGCGCCTAGTTGCACGCGCTATCTCACGATCCCGCTTTCGCACACCAAGATCCCACGTGGCGGGCACGTCGTCATCTGCGACCCGAAAGAGCTCGACCGTTGTGATGTCGCGGTACAGAACCCGGGTGGCGGCTGGATCCAGAATGGCGCGCCCGACGAGCTCAGCTTCTACGGCACGAACGGGTATCTCCTACAGCACGGCGTTTGGGAGGGAATGAACCCGGGGCCGTGTCAGCCGGAGTACACCGGCACGGGGGGAGGCGCGGGGGCGAGCAGCGTCTTGCTCGCCACCGAGAACGACTTCGAACCCGACTACACCAATGTTTGGTGCAACGGGCAGGGATTCACGCTGGAGCTCACCGCGACGGCACCGCCCGGCACCTCCCCATCGTGCGCGACCGTCGACGCCGGCAACGATTCCGGCACGGGTGGCTTGGGCGGATTCGGTGGCACGGGCGGATTCGGCGGCAGCGGTGGCGTCGGCGGATTCGGTGGCACGGGCGGATTCGGCGGAACGCCGTACGACTCCGGCATCGGTGGTTTCGGAGGAACGCCCAACGACTCCGGCATCGGTGGCGTCGGTGGCGTCGGTGGCGTCGGTGGCATGGGTGGCGTCGGAGGCTTCGGCGGCGTCGGAGGCGTCGGAGGCGCACCGTACGACTCCGGCATCGGTGGTTTCGGAGGAACACCGTTCGACTCCGGCATC